>ULNR01015857.1_pt1 | contig 15689 bp, 10 predicted proteins | sample 1951971 | NCBI WGS metagenome assembly ULNR01 (sample SAMEA4835582, study PRJEB28245) | human gut metagenome | biome: gut microbiome; material: fecal sample | place: Denmark | collected 2008 | reverse complement strand
CGGGCGCATGAGCGACGGGCGCGTCGTGCTGACCACGCTCCGCTCCCGCGTGGGGCAGGTCGTACTCTTCCCCACCGACTTCGAAGGCTTCCTCCGCTCGGCCTCCCGGCCGCTGCACATGGCTCCCCTGCAACCCTACGAAGAGCTCTACCCTGCCATCCCGCTCTCGCTGCCCGATCTACCGTAACGTTGAACGGACGATCAGCGGCAGACACTCCGCAATGCAGCGGTCGTACCCCTTCGTCCCTTCGCCGAGTTCGCCGTAGGGGCGAATGTCGGTGTGTATGAAACGTTTGGTCTTGTACTCCTTGCGGATACCGTCGTCCCGGCAGAGAGCCTCCTCTTCAGGCGTCGGCTTGCGGTAACCAAGCAGCAGTTTCTCCATGTTCCAACGGTTGTGCTCGACTTCGGCCATCTGCTCGACCTGTGCAGCAGTCAGCCGCTCGGGAGGCGCCACCCCGAAACCCAGCGAGCGCAGCTTGATCTCCACCGAATCGGCGCAATAGAAGTTCGACCACTGCAGCGCCACCGGCAGTTCGTTCCAGCCGCCCTGCAACTCGCCATCCGAAGGACACGACGAGGGTGTCGTGCCGTATGTGCTCTTGAAGGCATAGATGTAATTGACCAACTGTGCCCGGCGCGTATTGCTGCGGTCGAGGTCAAACGGATTGGCCAGCATCCCGAACGAGAAAACGTGCGAATAGCGGTTCTGCGGCTCTTTCTTGAGGCGGTTGTTGAGCAGGTCGAGCAGCGCGCTCGAGGTCTCCTGCCGCACGAAGACCGGAATATCCCGGGCGTAAACGATGTCGGGCAGGTAGAGCCCCATGGCCATAGCTTGCGGTGGGAAATTCAGACAGATGGCGATCGACAGCTGTTGCTTGGGATCCTCGGCCCACTCCGCCAGCAACTTTTGCACGGCCGACGTCTCGGCACGTCCCTTGATAAACTCAAACTCCACGTCGAGAAAATCCGTTCGGGGGCCATACATCCAGTTCGGCGGCAGGATCCGCTCTTCGTCAGGATGTTCCATGTCACGATACAGGCTCGGCGCCAGGTCGAAATAGTGGCGGTAACGGCCACGGAAGAAGTTCATCTCCTCGTCGATCGCGGCATCGATGAACGTAATCCGGCTCTTCAGCCGCCGGTCGCGACAGAAATTCGGAAAATGGAGCAGGTGTGCAGCCTCGACTCCCAGAGCCACCCCCATGCGGCTCATGCCGATGATGACCAGATGGACCGTCCGGTCGCTCTCCCGTGTGACCGGCTCGCGGTCCAACGCCGGATATTCGATCCTGTCATCCCCATCCCCGCAACTCCGCTTCACCAGCAGTTTCTTGGCCCACTCCTCGTAGAAGTTGAAAGGGTGAAAGTCGATCTGCTTGCGCCACTCCTCGGCCAGGTCCGAAATCTGGAAAGCGGCATAAGTGGTCTGGTACTCGAAAAGCACCGAAACCGGAATGCGCGGACAATTCGGTTCCCGGCTATGGATCGCCACGATCTTCTGCAGCGAATCGATGTTGAGCGAATCGTGGTCGTACTCGTTCGCCTCGCCGATCAGAAAGATCTCGCGGGCTCGGGTCGTGCAGAGCTTTGCCAACTCCTCGGTCGAATTGCGCTGGGCGTGCAGCACCAGAATACGCCGCTCCTGCCGGGCATCGAGCACCGTGTGGATGCGGTTGCGCACCTTGGCGGCGGGTTGCACGCTCTGAATCAGGATATAGCAATTCCCGTAGCGAGGGTCCGAGCAGATTTGCCGCACGAGCATCGGGACCATCTCGTCGAAACCGATGACCACGACGTGATTCTCAAGCGGATAGGCAATCTCGCCCTCGCGATAGCGTTCGACACGCCGCTCCAACATGTTCGATACCACCGAGATCAGCAGGCCCGTGACGAGCAGCAGTCCCAGAATGGCCACTCCCAGCGAGAACCAGCGCAGTTCGGGCGTGACATTGGCCACACTGCCCGGATCGATGAACAGGCAGATCAGTTGGAGCAGGCGCCCCATCGGAACATCGCTGCCGCTGGCTCCATGCTGCGAATCGGGTGTCGCCACATCCGAAGGCTCCGGGAAGGAGAAGAACCAGCTGACCAGATAGATCACACAGAAAAAGAGCAGCAGGATGCCGACCAGCCAGGCAAACTGCTTGCGGCCTCGACCCGAAAAGGCCCGGTCGAAGCCCAATGTAAAGAATCGTTTCAGTGAGTTTCCCATGGGTTGCAACTTGGAGATTACGGGCCGAGGGGATTACCTGAGGGACTGGAGTTCCTTTTCCAGCCGGGCCAGTTCCACCTCCCTGCGTTTGGCTGCTATCTCGGGATCCGGGCCAGCCGCCTCACTCTGTTTATCCCGCACCGACCGTTCGTGGCGGACAGCCTCCTGATAGAGCGTCAGTTCGGTCTCCGAAAGCCTTCTGTGGCTTTCGGAACAGATTCCCAGCAACCGCTTGCAGCAATAGCCCAGCCAGCACAGGGCGCATCCGGCAACAAGCACCCAGCCTGCGAGAACAAGCACGCCGAAGCAAACCGGCCTGTCATGGCCGAAGACGGCATAGCAGACGATACCGGCCAGTGCCACCAGTGTAACTGCCAACATCCAGAGACGTGTCCGTCTAAACGACCGGGCGGCTGCTTCGAGCCGTTCGGCGAACTGCAACGCATTCGGTTCCATAGGGCGATTATTTGCGAATTTCGAATCCGAGTTTAAGGATCAGCTTGAGGGTCTGTACAGCAGTCTGACGGTCGTATTCGCGCTCGGCCTCGGGGAGCTCCTCGTAGGGCACCAGGCAGGGGTGCGTTTTCCGCCTGTCATCGCGCCGCTCGCCCCAGGTCCACCCTTCGGCGAGGCGGCCCTGCGCCCAGACTTCGTGGACGTTGCGGGCCATTTGTTCGGTCAGTTTCCCGAGAGTCTCGGGCAGCTCGACATCCTGCGTGTCGAGCGGTGAAGGGATATAAGTTTCCATGCAATGGTTCGTTTTGCCTGTCCGCAGCAGGACATTTGCCGATGCAAGTTAAGTATTTTTATCCGAATTCGGAATTGCAGGCGCGGATTGGATTGCACGAACGAGATTTTATGCTTAATTTTACTCACTGTATGCCCGGACGAAAAGTCCCGGTCGCCGGAACCCGCCTCCACCCCACGCCGGAGGCCCCAAACAACCCCCGAATGAAACTGCGCTATTTCATCTCATCATCGCGTTTTTCCCGAAACAGGGAGACGGTCAAGGAGTGCGTACAACAGGTCTGCGCCGAACAGAACATATCCCTGCCCCAAGGTGCCGAAGCCGCGAAATACGACTGCAACCTCGACGACTCGACCCTGCGCGACACCCCCAAACAGAACGAATATCTGGCAACCATCCGCCACGACACGGACCTGTTCATCGCCATACTCGATGCCGCATACATCGGATACTACACCTATCTGGAGATCCTCCATGCCTACAAGTCCTATCTGCTGACGGGATTCCCCATCTGTCTCATACTGGAGAGCAAGCAGCCCGTCGCCTGCTCCAAGGGGCCGACCGACCGTACGCTGGAGAACCTCTCGAAAGCCATCGCCAACCTGTCGGACACCTACGCCCCGGCGGACCGGGCAGCGGGCCGGAACAAAACGGGCGGGATCCCCCACTTCCTGACCGACTACGACAATCCGCTGGCTCCCCGCCCGCTCGGGGAGGTCTGCACGGAGAACATCCGGAAGATCCTGACGAACGAGCGACTCAAGATGAGGCAATTCGCCAAACCCGGCAGAGAGGTGGGCAGCGAGGAGATCATGAATCGGCGCGGCCGGGTCGAGAACGGGTACATCGGGGAGATCTACTTCGAGCGCAGCGTAGACCGGGAGGAACTGGCCAACCCGACCAGTTCGTTCGTCCTCATCAAGGGGCTGCCAGGCGCCGGAAAATCGCGTGCCCTGCTCCACTACATCCACAACGCGCTGGGCAACCAGCAGATCGTCGTGCTCCACAGCCACAGGGAGTTCGATGCCCTGTTCGATACGCTGTTCTCCGAACGGAACGGATGCTACGAATTCGACGAGCTCGTCATCAAGGAACCCTACTACCTGATCATCGACGAGATCGACAAGTTCTGGCTCAGTTCGGTCCACAACGACGATTTCGTCCGCCGCTGGGAGCGTCTGTGCGACGAGGTGTACACCCACAGCCGACTGCACATCTACGCCACTACCACCCTCGAAGGATACCAGGCCGTCGAACAGGCGATCGAACCACAGAACACCCAGATCATCACGATCGGAGCCCTTGACCCGAACAACGAGGACGACGCCCGGATCATACATTACTTCGGGAACGGAGCCAACCGCCAGTCGCTCACCGTAGGTTTTATCGTCCCCCGGAGACACGACATCGCCCAAACCGTGGACCAGTTGCTGCAAAACAATTATGTACGCGCCTTCTGCATGGCCTACAAAACCGTCTGCACCTTCTCACGCAACAGCCGGCAGCTGCTCCGATACTCGGTCATGGCCACGGCCGAACTGATGGCCATGCGCAACCAGCAGATGGATCCGGACGTCATGGCGGAACAACTGACCGCACTGGCAACCCGCGGAGTCATACGGCTGTTCGATCAGGACGACGAGATCGACCGCATCACCGGCGACTACTTCAATTTTCGTAACAGGGAGGTCATCGAAGGGGTCAATGTGGTGCCGATTCTCCCCAAATGGCTGACCTTCTATTTCGACGACATCCTGCTCACCTGCATCATGGAGCATCCGTCCATCGTCCGGTTCGGGCAGGAGCAGGTCATCGAGCTGATGCTGGCGACGTTCCCCATGACCGAAAGCTATTCGAAGGCGATCACCCGGGCCGAAGACAAGGCAGCCGCATGGCAACAGATTCACGACCGGTATGCGGACCAGATTATGCGCGACCAGGCGATCGACCCCGAAGAGCGGCGCCGCATGCTCTCGGTGCAGATCTCCTATGCCCCCACGTTCGAGACTGCGATCGGGCTGATCGAGACCTACCGGGAGATCTTCCCGCTGACCAGCATGCAGATCGGCGGGCTCTACTCGCATGTACTCACGGCCCGCCGCAACGGGCTCGACCCAAACTCCATGCTTCAGACAATCCGCAAGTACGAGGAGGCGATCTCCGAATACGACCTCTTCTACGTCCAACGGCGCGTACAGCTGTCGGACAGCTACTCCGAAGTTCGCGAACTGGTCGGGCGCATGGCCCCGGAGCTGACGGAGCCGCACGGACCGACCATCGACTCCTTTCAGAAATACAGCATCAACGCCCTGCTCTACTGGATCAGCGACCGCGTGAGCGAGGCCGAAGAGCTGGACGACATCATGGCCCGATACGCACGCTGGAACCAGAACAACCCCTCCTGTCCGTTCTCTCTCACAGTCAAACCGGTATATTCTCTTATCGACAACACCGACGGGCAGGCGGAGAGACTCGAGGCCATATATGACGCGGCGATCGTACGCCTCAAACCAGCGGCCTTCGCCTCCGACCGTGACCGGCTCCACTTCAAAGCGATCGCCATGGGGCTCCTGATCAAGAACGCCACGGACTACATGCAGGCACGCAGCTTCGTCGAACGGTTGCAACCCGGAGAGATCCACATGTCCTATTTTTCATCGATGATCGCAAAATGGGACTTTAAGGAGAGCGAAGACTTCGAACGGCTGTACGAGGACATCGAACGGCTGAAGGAGCGTTTCGGAATCGAGCTCCACATCAACAGCTACAACTCATTGATCCGCAAGGCCCCGTCGGCATTCATCGCACAACGGATCGTCGCGGCCATGCCATACCGCGACAACTACACGCTGAACCTCTACCTGCAGAAAATCTTCCAGACCTGCATCGCGAGCATCTCGCACGCGAAACAGCATGAGCGCGGACGCACCATACGCACCTCCTACGCCACGGCCTGCAAGACCGTGCAGGAGCTGATTCCGGCAATCAACCCGCAAGGGGTGATCTGCAACCGCGACGGAAAGGTTTCCGACTTCGCGGGCGTATCGCTGGATCCCTTTGCGGTCAATTTCCTCTACCGGATCTTCAAGAACGACCCGCAATGGGTCGATACGACCATACGCAACTGCCGCCCGCTCTGCGAGAACGTACGCTCCAACGAAAACATCCATGCCATCCGCATCCGCGGATGCGACGACTATCCCCGGGCGCTAGAACTGTTCCGGCAATACGAAAAGGCCTGCCTGAAGCCGCTGCTTGCCATGGCCCGGCCCGGATCGCGCCCCATCTGCCCGATCTGTTTCTGCAACATGTTCCGGGTTCTGACCTCGGGCAGCAACAAATTTACCCCCGCATACAGGGAGGAGTTCCGGGCGATCTTCGAACAATACCGGCCCTACATCTCCATGAACTCGGACACGGCCTCCTTCTATTATGCCACCTACTTCGAAGAGATCTTCGACGGGCAGGAATCGACGGAGATCGCCCCGGCGTTTGCCGAAGAGATGGAACAATTCCCCCAGCTGAGCTACGTCCCCTACTATCTGCTGATCGGATGCCTCCATAAGATCACTTTCGAGCAGGCCCTTGCCGTCTATGACTTTTTCCACAGACGGGCCGTCGAAACGGGGATCGAAAAGCACATGCCGGACAACAAGAGCATCGTTCAGCTGTGCAAGTACATAAAAACAGACCAGGAACTCATCCGCCTGCAGAGGTACCTGCTCGCCGGGAAGGTCGAGCCGGGCAAAACGGCCGGAAGTGCACTATACAAGCTGTGCAAAGAGCGCCGGATGGGCTACCTGCTCGGCGGGAACAACCGGCAGACCGACAGCGACAAGATCAAGGGGCAGATTGCACGCAGCAAGAACCTGGAAGAGATCTTCCGGCTGCTCGACACATATGCCACCGAACACGATGCAACGATCGACATACATCTGTTCGAATATGCCCTGGGAGCCCTTCACGGCCCGGCTTTCCAAACGAGTGCGGCCCGCAGCGAGGCCACGGAGTATCTGAAGCTTCTCCGCGAACGGCATCTGGTACGCTGCACGCAAAAAACCTACAACCAGCTGCTGTCGATCTATTATCCCGAAAAAGAGAAGGTCCGGTTGCTTGCCGAGATGCGCGAACACTGCCCGTTCGACATATACACATATGTAGCCATCGTCACCGACTGGTGTTGCAACACGGAACTCAGGCAGGAGTATTACGACCGCATCATCCGAGAATACGGGGAAAACATCGCCCCCGAGACCTTTTTTACCGCCCTGAAAGTTGAACTCAGCCACGTCATGCAAACGGACAGCCGCGATTTCTCTTTTGCCGTAAAGATCCTGCGTGAAATCGAGCGACGCGGCTACACCATACACCGCAGCGTATTCGACAAACTGGAAAAATGCTGCACATACAATTCGCACGCCCATATCCGCCAGGAATATGCATCGATCGGAGACATCCGGCAATTCATGCTGCTCTACATGCTGCGCTACGTTGCTGACGATCAGACATCTGTAATCTATGATGTAGCCGATCGGAACGGGATCGACATCTGACACGGCAAACGTCTCTCTCCGCCCCATCCCTTGCTATCCGACGGCAACCGGTCCCCGACCTGGCGGCATCGGAGGCAAGGCCGTCCCCGCAGGAAACACCCCCGTTATCGGCTCGGGGGCGCGACTTCGTATTCGGAGCGATATAGCGCGTGGCGGACCCTGCCGTCTCACGGTTTGGGCCGGACACGATTTGTGGGAAGTGAGGCCGCAACCGGAGTCGCAAGGAAGGACAGGCAGCGGGGAAACCATCGGATTTTTAAATGCAGATACAAACAAAAAGTCTCCACGGAGTACGCGGAGACAACAGGTTAAAAACCTTCAGCCTATAGCCTTATTGTGGTAAGATGTAGAATTCTTACGTCACAAATATAAGCAAAAAGGAGGTTTATTGCAACTTTTTATTTAATTTCACAAAAAAATATCTTCCACATGACTAAAGTATTGGGGCTGGATCTGGGCACGAACTCCCTGGGATGGGCGCTTGTAGACGAATCGGAGAATGGATATGCGCTCTTGGACAAAGGCGTCGCCATTTTTCAAGAAGGGGTTGCACGCGACAAGAACAATGAAAAACCGGCCGTTCAGGATCGGACGGATGCCCGCGCACTACGCCGTCACTATTTCCGGCGACGGCTTCGCAAAATCGACTTGCTCAGGGTACTCGTTCGTTATGACCTCTGTCCACCATTAACCGACGAGCAACTCTCCACTTGGCGTCAGAAAAAGCAATACCCGCTCGATGAGGAGTTTCTTCGCTGGCAGCGGACCGACGACAACGAAGACCGTAATCCCTACCACGACCGTTATGTAGCATTGACCGAGCGGCTCGACCTCGAGAATCGCGCACAGCGATGGCTACTGGGACGAGCATTCTATCATCTGGCACAACGGCGCGGATTCCTCAGCAACCGCAAGGAGGCCGGGAATGAAAAGGAAGACGGAACGGTCAAGGAGAGCATCAAGAATCTGTCGGCCGAGATGGAAGCAGCCGGATGCCGGTATCTCGGGGAGTACTTCTACGGGCTCTACCAACATAAGGAGCGGATTCGCGGCAAATACACCTCTCGCAACGAACATTACCTGACCGAATTCAATGCCATCTGTGACCGACAGCAACTGCCCGACAAATGGCGCCGAGCCCTGCATCGTGCTATTTTCTTCCAACGCGACCTCAAATCACAGAAGGGATCGGTCGGCCGATGTACCTTCGAGCCGACGAAAAGCCGGTGTCCCGTTTCACACCCCCGGTTCGAGGAGTTCCGAATGTGGTCGTTTATCAACAACATCCGGGTAACGGGCCCGGATGACGGCACGCCGCGGCCATTGACCCCCAAGGAGATCGAAACGATCCGGCCGCTCTTCTTCCGGAAGAGCAAGTCCTATTTCGATTTCGAGGAGATTGCCCGCAGGATCGCCGGCAAGGGGAAATACGCCTGCAGGGAGGAGCGCATCGAAGCCCCTTACCGCTTCAATTTCGCCCGCACGGCCACCGTGTCGGGTTGTCCCGTCACGGCTTCGCTCATGGACATTTTCGGGAAGGAGTGGCTTCGGGAAATCCGCAGTCTCTATCTGCTCGGCGACGGGAAAACCGAGGAACAGGTGCTGAACGATATCTGGCATGCCCTTTTCTCGTTCAAGGACGAGGAGCGCCTCCGGGACTAGGCCTGTGAAAAACTCCAGCTTTCGGAAGAACAGGCCAAAGCGTTTGCGGCGATCAAACTTCCGCAGGATTATGCCGCCATGAGCCTGAATGCCATCAACAAGATTCTTCCCTACCTGCGTTGCGGTTATCGGTATGACGAAGCAGTTTTCCTGGCCAACTTGCGCGCGGCACTCCCAAAGGAGGTCTACGCAGACGAGGATCGGCGACACAACATCGAGCAGGAGATTGCCTCGCTGCTGCTCGACTACAAGCGGAATCCATACGACAAATTCGATTCGAAGGAGCGTCGCATCGCCAACTACTTCAGCGACCACGGGCTCGATATGTCCCGTTTGGACCGGCTGTACCATCCCTCGAAAATCGAGACCTATCCGGATGCAAAACCCAATGCCGAAGGAATCATGCAGCTCGGATCCCCGCGGACTTCGGCCATCCGCAACCCGATGACCATGCGGGCGCTGTTCCGGTTGCGCGACCTGATAAACACGCTGCTGCGCGAAGGCCGGATCGACCGCGACACGAAGATCCGCATCGAATTCGCCCGCGGGCTCAATGATGCCAACCGCCGCAAGGCCATCGAGCAGTACCAGCGTGAGCGGGAGGCTGAGAATCGGAAATTCGCCGAAGAAATCCGCCGTCAATACACCGCCGAAACCGGCCGCGAAATAGAGCCATCGGACGACGAGGTGCTGAAATACCGCTTGTGGGAGGAGCAGCAGCACATCTGTCCCTACACCGGCCGGCAAATTCGTATTTCGGACTTCATCGGGGCCAATCCGGGGTTCGACATCGAACATACGCTTCCGCGTGCCCTTGGCGGCGATGATTCTCAGATGAACAAGACTCTCTGCGAGAACCGATTCAACCGGGAGACCAAACGGGCAAAACTGCCGGCCGAACTATCCAACCATGCCGAAATCATGGAGAGAATCGAATCGTTCGGCTGGCGGGAGAAGGTGGAGAGCTTGCAAAAGCAGATCGAAGCTCAGGTCCGCAGGAGCAAAGGTGCAGCCACCAAACCCGAAAAGGACAGCGCAATTCAACGTCGCCACTATTTGCAGATGCAACTTGACTATTGGCGCGGAAAATGCGAACGGTTCACCATGACCGAGATTCCCGAAGGTTTCAGTAACCGACAGGGAATCGATATCGGCATCATCGGGAAATATGCACGGCTCTATCTGAAGACGGTTTTTGACCGGATCTATACGGTCAAGGGCTCCACGACTGCCGCGTTCCGCAAAATGTGGGGCTTGCAGGAGGAATACACCCGCAAGGAGCGCGTGAATCACATCCACCACTGCATCGACGCCATCACGATCGCCTGCATCGGCCGCCGGGAGTACGACCGTTGGGCGCAGTACGCCGCCGACGAGGAGCGATTCAATTACGGTGAAACCGACAAACCCCGCTTCGAGAAGCCGTGGCCGACCTTTACCGAGGATGTCAAGGCGGTGGCCGACGAACTGCTTGTGACCCACCATACGCCCGACAACATGGCCAAACAGACACGCAAAAAGTTGCGGGTTCGCGGCCGGGTCAAGCTGAGTGCCGACGGAAAGCCGATCTATCAACAGGGCGATACGGCCCGTTGCCGGCTGCATCAGGAGACCTTCTACGGAGCCATCAAGCGAGAAGACGAAATTCGGTACGTTGTACGCAAATCGATTAAACTGTTGCAACCTAGCGACATCGACAAAATTGTGGACGATGCAGTCCGGGATCGCGTACGGATGGCAATTGATGAAGTCGGATTCAAGACGGCGATAAATCCGGATGAATACACGATCTGGATGAACCGCGAAAAGGGAATCCCTATCCGCAAGGTGCGCATCTTCACGCCCGGCGTCACCCAGCCGATTGCACTAAAAAAACAGCGAGATCTCTCCGACAAAGAGTACAAGCAGGATTATCATGTTGCGAACGACGGAAACTACTGTATGGCCGTCTATGAAGGTAAAGACAAAAAAGGCAAGCTGAAACGCTCCTTTGAACTTGTCAGCAACCTTGAAGCAGCACAATATTTCAAAGCCAGTGCCGACCGGGAAGCGTGCCCCGATCTGGTACCGCAGGCCGATGCGAACGGATTTCCGCTGAAATGCATTTTGAAAGCAGGTACCCTGGTCCTGTTTTATGAAAATTCGCCGGCGGAACTTTGCGATTGCACACCCAAGGAGCTAACAAAACGACTATATAAAGTAACGGGATTCAGCACGCTGACAGTCTCGAATAATTCATATGGTCGTCTTGCATTAAAGCACCATCAAGAAGCCCGACCGGCAGGTGAATTGAAGGCCAAAAGCGGAGTATGGAAAACAAACGAGGAATACCGCCCCGTTATCTCCATATTGCATACCCAGCTCAACGCTTATGTTGAAGGTTACGACTTTGAACTGATCGTTACGGGAGAAATAAAATTCAAACACGGAAGACCATGCTGAAACGCGCCTTGTTTTTTTCGACCCCCTACTGTCTGAGCCTGCGCAACGGGCAGATGATCGTCCACACGCGCGAGGCTCCCGATCAACGGAAAAGCATTCCGATCGAGGATATCGGCTTCGTAGTGTTGGAGGACCAGCAGACCTCCATCACGCTGCCGCTCTTGAATGCGCTGTCGGATAACAACGTGGCAGTAATTCTTTGTGGAGAGAACCGCATGCCGAACGCCATGTTGATGAATCTGGATTCCAATCGCACGCAAGGAGAAAATTACCGTGCGCAGATCGAGGCCAGCGAACCGCTGAAAAAAGGGCTTTGGAAACAGATCGTCGAGGCCAAGATCCGGAATCAGGCAACTTTGCTGCGGAAAATGGGACGTGACGGGGATAAACTGAAACCCTACTACATGAATGTCAAGAGCGCCGATGCGGACAATCGTGAAGGGGCAGCAGCCAAAATCTATTGGACAGAGTTGTTCGGCAGCGAATTTTACCGCTCCCGCGAAGGTTCTCCGCCAAACAACCTGCTCAATTACGGCTATACGATCCTGCGGGCGGCTGTAGCCCGTGCGATCATGGGATCCGGACTCTTCCCTGCTCTGGGCATCTTCCACCGAAACCGTTACAACGCCTTTCCGTTGGCCGACGATCTGATGGAGCCCTATCGGCCGTTTGTTGACGAAATCGTATACCGTCTTTATACAAACGGTCATATACAGCTAACCAGGGAGGTAAAAGGGGAATTGCTGCGGATTTTGTTTGTCGATACCCGTTTCGACAAGATTGTACGACCGCTTGAGGTAGGTTTAACCTTTACAACCTCTTCCATAGCAAAATGCTTCGCTGGTACACAAAAAAAGGTATCATATCCCATGTTGGAATAGAACCATGTCAGAAACGCGATTGAATGCCTATCGGATCATGTGGTTGTTTGTCTTTTTCGATCTGCCGACCAATACCAAAACAGAACGGCGTCATGCGGCACAATTCCGCAAAGCGTTGGAAAAGGACGGCTTCACAATGATGCAATATTCGGTGTATGTCAGGCATTGTGCCTCGAAAGAAAACATGCAGGTTCACATCAATCGCGTTCGACGGTCGATGCCTCCGGCTGGATTTACGAGTATTCTGTCTGTGACAGACAAACAGTATGGAGACATTCTCAACTTCTGGGGCAAGAGCGAACGGGCAAAACCGGACATGCCGCAGCAGTTGGAATTTTTCTGAAAAAACGGTATCTTTGTTTTTTGAAATACAAAAAAGCGCATCAAACACACTTCGACGAAGGTTCTGCATTCGATTTTCCGGCCGGACAAAACGGCATAAAGCACTGAAATCGAACAAATAGCACCCCCGGCGTTGTGGTTTGATGTAGAATTTCAATAAGATACAACATTCGGATCTGTAAAAATGCACGGAGCACCGTTGTGGTTTGATGTAGAATTTCAATAAAATACAACCACACTTGAAATTCCGACTTCCGCAATATAGTTGTGGTTTGATGTAGAATTTCAATAAGATACAACATTCGTTGCCGACATCTGCACCCGCGTTCTGTTGTGGTTTGATGTAGAATTTCAATAAGATACAACATTAAAGGAAAGGCCTATTCCTTACCCTTGGTTGTGGTTTGATGTAGAATTTCAATAACAAAGCACACAAAGAACTTAAACATCATGCAGGGGAGAATTAATAAATTCCGATAGATCGAAAACGAGATGATTTGACCTGTAAAATATGGACAGATACCTTTAGCGTCTTGTCATTATCATCTACTATGCCGTCAGCACCCTACAGATACGACGCATCTTGCGGCTGATATTCGCCTCGGAGGTCTTCACATAGCGTCGTGTCATGTTCGTATTCGTATAACCCGGAATCTTGGCGATAATGTCGATCGGCATCCCGTATTCGCCAAAATAAGGTACGATATTCGCAAATCAGCTTCAAATGCCGGACATCCATATTCGGATTCCGGCGCAGAAAGACATGGCGCATGCCCGCCACGCCGTTCTTGGCCTCCTGCTCAAGGTCATCGGGATGGATCCGCCCCCGCATAACCGCCCTGCGGATCGCTGAAAAGCGCCCGGTGAAACTCCGACTCGTAGACGTGTTCGCCGCGGTGTAGGCCGAAGACCGAAACGGCACACCCGAACAAAAGGACCGACGTGGAGAGTACGGCGATGTGGCGGTCGAGCGCGACGGGATCGAGATCCTCCTCGCCGAATCGCCGGCTGGCCTGCAGTTCGGCATATGGTCTTTGCGGGGCATCTATTCAGGTCGGAGATTGTGGAGGCAAAGATTATAAATCGGAAGCTATTCCCGGTTGAAAAAGCACCATTTGAGACCTCACACAAGACAGGCGGCAGGGACTTGCGAATCCATAAGGATCTCCGCCTTACAGCTCGGACTCCTTTCGGTGCAATCGACCCACTCGCCGGACAAGCCCCGGCATGCGCCTCCGCTCGGGACAAACGACGCACATGTCAAAAAACAACCCCGCAAGCCCCAATCATGGAGAATTATTTTCTACTTTTGCCTGCAAAACAATCAGTTCGAATTTATGATTCAGCCTGCATCGAAAACCGCAAGGATTGCCTATTCCCTCATTGCGGGTATAATGATTATCCTCTTCTGGAGAAACATCGGCTTTGCGACAACACTTCTCGATATGCCGGGCAGCTCTATTCTCGGGCTGTCGATCAAGGCGTTACTCCTGACTCTTGCTGTCCTCATCCTGACGACAGTCGTCGTCAAGCCGAAAAAAGTGTTTTCTTTTCTCGGGCTGAGTGGAAACATGCTCAAGGGATTCGGGATCGCACTCCTTTGCGTGCTCCCCCTGTATCTTGTATTTCCTTTCTTCGGCAGCCTCAATACAGAATTGACATTCACCGTGTTTTATGACCGATGCATCCTTACCGGGTTCAAGGAAGAGCTGGTGTTCCGGGCGCTTATGTTCGGTTTGCTTTTCCGATATGCAAAAACAGGATTCTTCTGGGCTGTCATATTGCCGGCCCTCTACTTTGGCTCCGTACATCTCTATCAAGGACACGATGCCCTTTCGTCGCTCGCCGCTTTCGGTGTAACCTTCATCGGCGCACTCTATTTCAGCTGGATGTACGTCGAGTGGAATTTCAACATATGGATTCCGGTCGGATTGCACATACTGATGAACGGAGCCTGGCATATTTTCATTATGGAGGGTACGGAGGTCGCGGCGGGTGGCCTGATATCCAATATGGCCCGAATAGTCAGCATGGCATTGGCTATTGCCATTACAGTCTATTACCACAAAAGGAGAGGAGAAAAAGTCCTTGATTATCCCATTTGGAAGTTCTAAATTGCGGTCTGCTTTCGGTCCGGGCAGAACAGCTACGATGAAAGCGTAAAAGGATTGCCGCCTTTTGCCTCAACAGGAGTGGGAAAATGAAAGCAAAAAACCTTGCATATCAGCGATATACAAGGCTTTTTGCTTTCTATCGGGGTTTCTTTCTGGCCCCCTCTGGAGCGGAAAACGGGACTCGGACCCGCGACCTCAACCTTGGCAAGGTTGCGCTCTACCAACTGAGCTATTTCCGCATCGCTTGATTGCGAGTGCAAAGGTAGGCAAAAAATCCGAATCTCCAAATTTTTTCTGAAAAATCCCGAAATTTTCTCTCCGGAGAGACGGCAACCGGCCGTTTCGGAGCCGGACCGTTCCGCCCCCGAAGCCGGGTTGCCGGACAAAAAACAGCGGTGAAGCGCATTTTGCGTTCGAAATCCGTCGCCGATGTGCTATCTTTGCCGTAATGAAAAACGCGATCAAACTCTTTTCCGCGCTGGGGGAGCGCCTGCGCACGTTCGGATGCGACGACACGAGCCGCCGCGTTATCGCCCAAGCGTGCACGGAGAACGGATGGTTCACCCCCGACGACATCCGCCGTGCCGTGAAGGCCCTGTGCGACGAAATGCTGCAGGAGGAGACGCTCGGCCGATGGCTGGAGCTCTACCCCACGCTCCCCGTCGCGAAGCCCCGCCGCGTGCTGGTCATCATGGCCGGCAACATCCCGCTGGTCGGCTTCTTCGACCTGCT
>ULNR01000296.1_pt1 | contig 16852 bp, 16 predicted proteins | sample 1951971 | NCBI WGS metagenome assembly ULNR01 (sample SAMEA4835582, study PRJEB28245) | human gut metagenome | biome: gut microbiome; material: fecal sample | place: Denmark | collected 2008 | reverse complement strand
CAATTGAAACTTCTGGCATCGATGATGTATGCGTAGCACTGATTTTCACTTATATTATGTCGTCAGTTCACCAACCGAATGTTTGCTAAACAACAATTCCCCCCAAAAAGTAGTAGACAAAATATATAAAAATCCCCATGTGTTAAGCTCTGTTATTGGTGTATTAATAGAAAATGCTGAAAAAACATGACAATAAATATCAGATTATTGACTTAACATATTACAGCCATTACAATGAAAATAAATGGTATGTATTAAAAGTATATAAAGAATACAAATACATCATATTAGCAGCATTATTAACATTATTACATATACCGGTAAAATAAATACATATGACAGCCGGATAAGATGGCAATTAATATTAAAAGGGGTGGTCATTTATGAAACGCAATTATAAAAGAATGGCACTTTCAGCAGGAATGGCACTGGTTCTGGCAAGTATGCCTGTTACTGCTATGGCAGGAACTTTAAGAAACGGACATCCAAAGATTTCTAATATAAGTACAATCAGTGCTAATAGTACAACCAGTAATATCAGTACAGCTGCAGCAAATAGCAGTCTGATTAATACCAAAGTAGATGTCTCTGCATTTGATGGTAATACTAAAGTTAATGGTTCCAAAATCATAATAGATGGTAAGACATCTGACTGGGAAGGTATTAAAGAAAGAGAATCAAAAACAGATAAGATAGATTCGTGGAAAGTGGCAATAGCCTCAGATTATTCTGAATTATATATATGTTACGAGGGAACAGCATCAACACAGTGGGATTATAACTTTATGGGAGCAAATGATCAGATAGTTCGTGTCCATATGGATTATCCCGATGGAACACAGAATGAAAAGAGCAATATATCATTCACTGCATGGGATGGTTACAAGGTTAAGAATGGCTGGAATGGCGATATTTCTGGTTCAGATATAGCTGTTGTTAATGAAGCACATCTTAATACGCCTGGACCATATGTTGTAGAAGCAGTTATCCCCATGGAGTTCTTTGCTGATTCTGATTTTACACTGACATTTGCAGGAACAACAGTAGATATACGTGATGTGGAAGTGCTGAGGGGCGATGTCAAAAAGGAAGATACAAAAGAAGATTCTAAGGAAGATAAAAAAGATGATACGAATGATGAAACAAAAAAAGATGATACAAAGGATGAAACCAAAGAAGACGATAAAGAAGCAGTATATAAAGGAATAACGATAGATGGCAGATTCAGTGACTGGGATGCAGTTACGAAGTATGATGCGGGATGTCCTAATCCTGATCATAAGGATTGTATTGAGAAAACAGCCATGGTGTTTGATGGCGATTATGTATACATATATATAAAAGACGGTGAGACTAGTAGTGCATATGGCGCTGGTTCACATTCTAATGGTATGTATACGATAAAGTCTGATATGGGCAATGAAATGGTGTTCCAGTTAACACAGAGTGGTGGTATAAATGGTGTAGATAAAGCCGAATGTAAGCATGTTGGAAAACAGTGGGAGATATCTATCCCTAAGTCAGAATTACCAGTGTACAATAACACAATATCTTTCGGATTATATCTTACAGAGCCATTTATAGAAAATGTATCTAATCTTGATGAGTCAAAGGGTGTAGAGATAAGTACAGATATAACATATGATGGATTGAAAGGATTATATGGTGACTGGGACAGGTATCCACATACAACCATAGAATATGCTACAGCGGGTACACATTATCAGATGGTTGATTCCAAAGGAGCACTTTATTGTGATGGAGGTTCTACACTTCTTGGACATGTTGTAACAACTATGCCGGAACATCTGGATGAAGCTGGTGGTGAGTTCATGAATGCTGTAACCATTAAGTTTAATAATAATGAGAAACAGGTATTTTATCCAAGATTGGTGTCAGTTGATGAAGATGGAAATATCAACTGGAATACACCTAAGGGCGGATACGAGGATGGTACATATGAGTTTTATATATTCTCAACATATGATGCATGGAATAATGTAGGAAATATATATGAGGATAGTATAAATAGAGAAAATAGTGAATGGTACGGCAAGATGACCATCACTGTAAAAAATGGTGTACAGGATGAATGTGAATTCTATCTTGACCTTGAAAAGGTAGCAAAGAAATTTGGATGCGATGCCAGTGATTTTAAGCGTATTGATGCACAGTTTGGCCGACTTGGACAACAGTGGATAACAACAGCGGGTGCATCTTCTGGTGCATGGTTAGGACTTATATTATGCGTAGGTGTAACAGCAGGTGTGCTGGTATATCAGAAAAAGAAAGGTGACAGGCAGGTGTCTTGATAATGAGAGTTAATCCTATAGTTGCATTGGTTATTATAGCAGTATGGCTATATGTTCTATCAGTTACGCACAGGGCGAAGCTTCATGCGTGGGAGTTTATCATAGGAAGTCTTGGACTTTTTACAATATTGATGATGACAGTGCAGCCTGTGCTTACAATGCCTCTTGCAAGATGTGTATCGGCACTTGCAGGCGTTGTTGGAAGCATTACAGGGGCATTTACGGCATATTTTAAATACGGGATTATATTCGTACATACAGGTATGTCATCCATTACATTGCTTATAGACTTTGAGTGTTCCGGAATAATAGAGATTATGGCATTTATTTCGCTGCTTGCGTTCTTTAACGTCTATAACATCAGTGAAAAGATAATGGTTGGAATCGGTGGATTCTGTTATATCATGGTATGTAATGCACTAAGAATTGTGCTTATATGTCTTTCAGTGCATTTCTTTGGTATGGGTGCGTATTATGTTGTGCATACATTTATAGGAAGGATATTCTTTTATGCACTGAGTGTACTTCTGTACTTTTATGTGTTCACAAAACCGCAGATTATTAAAATGAAAGTGGGGAATTTTGCATATGGCAGTGATAAAGTCAATTCTTAATTCCTTTCTTTTCTGGGGTGGATGGATTATTATCCCATTCATTATGGAGATAGTACCAGCGATAGGTAGTGTGGTACTGCTCATAAGAAGAGGGATGAAATATAAAAAGAACAGAAAAGAGATAAAGGTTTATCCGGAAATATCTCTTATAATTCCTGTATATAATTCGGCAGATACGTTGTATCAGTGCATAGAGTCCATAGATAAAAGCTCATATCCAGATGATAAGATAAGAATATTCCTTGTAAATAATAAAGGACAGGATAACAGCTTTGATGTATATGCAGAATGTCAGAAAAAGTTTCCTGGACTTCATATGCAGTGGATGAATTCTGAGCAGGGAAAGTCAAGGGCACTTAATCTTGCACTTTACAACAGTGAGGGTAAATATATAATCAACCTTGATAGTGATGGACTTTTAGAGAAGAATGCACTTGTTAATATGATTAACAGATTTGAGGCAGATACAGAGCTTAACTGTATGACTGGTGCGATTCTTACAGTTCCGGAACAGATTAGGAAGTATAAGGCTGGTTTACCAAGACTGCTTCGTAATCTTGAGTTCATGGAATATGCACAGGCATTTCTGGCAGGAAGAAGTTATGCTTCAGAACTGAATTCGGTGTATACACTTTCGGGAGCATTTTCAGCATTCAGAAAGTCAGCAGTGCTTAAGTCGTGGATGTATAACACAGATACGATATGTGAGGATACACATATAACATTCCAGATGCGTTACAGACAGGATGAACGAGTAGAGGTGTGTGAGGATGCACTGTTTTTCGTTGACCCGATAGAGAATGTCAACAAGCTGTATACACAGAGACAGAGGTGGCAGAGAGGAAGTCTTGAAGTAGCAAAAATGTTTATGGATAAGAACTTCAAGCTAAGAAAGTTTATGTCTGACATAAGTGTAAAGACATTGCTGTATGACCACACATTTGCATTTCCAAGAATGATATGGTATCTGGCGCTTATATGTCTTATGGTTGTAGGATATTCTGGAAAAGTTATATTGCTTTCAACAGGAATCATATTTGCGTTGTATATATTAACTGGTTTCTTATATTTTATAACAGCGGCACATTATCTGAAGATTAATAAAAATGTGAGAAGCTACTATATAAGGCACTGGTGGTGTATATTATTACTTCCGTTTTTTAATCTTATCGTATTTTTCATAAGAATAGCAGGAATAATTAACAGCATACAGACTGACAGCTCATGGAAAACTAAGACCTTATCACAGGAATGTAAAGCATTTACAGATGTTGTAAAAGGTGATATGAAGATAATAAATGAAAAAATTGAAAAAATCAGACATAAAGTTAATGTAGATAGTCAGAAAACTTAATAAGGGTAATAATGCCAGAGAGTTAAAAGCAGTAAATTTTGAAAATGTTAAATGTTGAAAGCGATAAATGTTAAAAGTGGTAAATGTTGAAAGTAATAAATGTTAAAAATGATAAATGTTGAAAGCGTTAAATTTTAAAGTGATAAACATTAAAAGCTAAATAGTTAAATTTGCATGGCAAATCAGGAAATGGAGTAATTATGGAAGAGCAGAAGTCTGGCAATAGCAGTAAGAAAAAGCCTGGAAAACATCCGATTCTACTAATAACAACAATATGTGTAGTGATAGCGGCAGCAGCATGTGGGTGGCTTTCATATATTCAGATTAACAGATATGAAAAGGGGATTCTGGAGGTTTGCGCGACACAGCAGGATTCATATGTACAGCTTGTCCTTGATCAGATTAACTTAAAAGAAAACAGGGATGACCAGGATATTATTAATGATATTCTTAAAACTATGGATGCATCATCTAACAAGTACTGGGTGTTTTCAAGGAACCAGTCCATGCTTTATGTAAAGGATGTCATGGAAACTAACAGGTATAAGGAGGTTTCTGCAGACACATATTATAACTCAAAAGCATCAAAGGAGTTTATGGATTCGCTTCAGGTTAACCATATACAGCACAGTATAGTCAATGTGGACAATAAAACATATCTTATGTCTGGTGTGCTTTTTAAGTATGCAGACCAGAATTACAAGCTGTGCCTTATGACAGAGAAAAGTGTATTATTAGATAACAATACATATCTGGGAATCAAAGTAGAGATGGAAACATTTGTCATAGTTATTCTTATGGCGCTTGTTCTGATAGCTGTTATATATGCATTTATCATAAGAAGGTCAGCAATAAGGCTTGATGAGAGGGAAGCTGATGTTAAAGTACTTAGCATGGGGCTTGCAAAGGTAAATAAAATGCTGGCAGATAAGGATCTTCACGATACGCATAATAACGTATGGAAACAGAAGGCTATAGTGCCATTTGTAGAAAAGCTTATGGAAAGAAATGTTCATCCTGTCACATTTGCACGCATAGAATGTGAGACAAAGGAAAGCCGCAGGAAGTTTTTTGAACGAGCAGTATATATTCTTGATAAGCATGTACTCAGGTTCGAGTATGGGGCATGTGATATAGTTCTTATCGCCGTCAATATAACGACAGACCAGTTGAAGCATGGAATAAGCATACTTGAAGATAAAGAGGTAACAGTCCAGAGAGTAGAGCTTATAGATAATGATACAGATATGGAAAAACTAAGAGAAAGATATCTGTAGGATATCAGCAGGAAGGAAGAGCATATGGCAGTTAAGTTGTACAGAGAATATAAGATTAAGTTTTATCTTAATATGCGTCATTATATCATTATTAATGATAACAAGGGAGAAACTCATCCGCATACATGGGAGTTTGCACTTGATATAAGGTTTGGAAGAAGTTCATTTGTGGAGTTTAATATATTTGAAAAAGGAATCAACGATTTCCTTGAAAAATACCAGAATAAGGTGTTAAACGAAGAAGAGCCTTTTGATGCAATACTTCCAACACTTGAAAATGTAACAGATTATTTTTCAGAAGAATTCTATCGCATAATACATAATATAGGCGGGATACTTACATCTGTTGAAGCGAGTGAGACACCTACAAGAAGTTATATAATCAACATGTCAGAGCAGGAAGAAAATGCTGCTAACGATAAAGAGATAGAGAACAAAATAATGTCAGAGGTTATAGACACAGTGATTGATGACCTGACAGCAACGAAAAAAAATAATAAATGAAGTTAAGTTAAAAAGGTTAAAGGTCTTAACGTATAATGATGTGAGTGTCAAAAGATGTTTAACATATTAAGAGGCAGGTTATATGAATAAGCAGGGAAAAAATCATGTTTTATATTACACCTTGTCGATAATAGGCTGTATTGTGTATGTGGCACTGATAGTATCCGTATCGGTTATGGTGGTTAAAATAGTGAGTCAGAATGGGACCTATCCAGCTGGCTCAGATACTATGTATCATATATACAGAGGTGATTATGTATACAACTCCATAAAGGATGGAAACTGGTATCCACTATATGATTATATGTGGTATAACGGCGTTGAGCTTATGAGATACTGGGCACCGCTTGCAGCGTATTTTATGGCGTTCTGCGAAATGCTTGCGGGCGGCAATATGCTTATAGGTTATCTTATATTTGTAGGGATAATATCTGTACTTGGTGCATTAAGCTGGTTATATATAGGTATAAGGATGAAAAGACCAGTGCTTGGAGCATTTATAGGCTTCATATGGTTTTTTATGCCTAATAACCTGTGTGCATTGTTTGTTGAAGGCAATCTGGCAAGATCACTCAGCATGATATTTCTGCCGTTGTTCATATATGAGGTATCGGAGTATCTTAAGGACAGAAAGGTCATAAGAATTCCCTTTGCCATGATAAGCTTTATTCTCATAGCACTTTGTCATCTTGGATATGCAGGTATGGTTGCGCTTGCAGTGCTAGTATACTGTATAGTCCATATGATTGAAGGGTATTCTAAAAGAGCAGCCGCTGATATAGTGATATCCATACTGCTTAGCTTCATGCTTATAGGTGTATGGCTGGTTGCCTCACTTAACGGAGGAATAACCTCACTTGACAATTCAGAAAATATGGCTAACTTTTTCCAGAAGATAGTGTATACACTTAACCCGGTAGACAGAATAACTACAGACTATGCTCATTTTTACTTTGGACTGGCAGCAGCAATACTTGCGGTTGGAGGAATGTTTTTTGGATATAAGAAGTCAAGAGCCGGCTTTGTCACAGCTATAATAACACTTATATGTACAGCGACAGCCATGTATCCGGTGTTAAAGATACTTCCGGGAAGCCAGTATCTGTGGATGTTAAGATTCATATCCATAGCACTATGTATGATATTGTACAGCTTTCTTAAATGGGATACACTCAAAAAGCCGCTGATAGTGTTTTTCTGTGTTCTGCTTGTTTTAGATATAGTGCCATCTATACCGCTGATAACAGGTGGATTAGGTACTCTATCCATAACTAAGAATGGAGTGAGCATTAACACAGATAACGACAGTGTGTGGGACAGACTGGATATGCAGCAGGATAATACACTTATATCAAAGGCGCAGTCCATAACAAAGCAGAGAATAGCACTTCTTGATGACAGCAGCTTAGGGTCTATGGGAGCATTTTTAGTATCAGACTGGAACAATGCAATACCTGCCGCATATGGTGCAGGACGTGAGGCTGCTAATACATCCACTAACATAGTAAGAATAAACAGGGCATTAGCTGATGGCAATTATTATTATGTGTTTGACAGATGCCGTGAACTGGGAAATGATACAGTTCTTGTAAGATTGTCATCGCTTGAAAAGTATGGTGTATCTGTAAAAGATATGAATATGGCAGCAGGTGCCTCAGGATATAGCGTTGCAGGAGAAAATGCAGCATACAGGTTATACCATATGGATACTTATGATAACTGGGGAACAATCAGTAAGTATGAGGTGATAGGCATAGGAAGTGGTACACCTCTTATATCACAGTCATTTCCGGCAGTTGAAGAGACTGATTCAGACAATCTTAATGATTATTCTTATGAACAGTTATCGCAGTATAAGCAAGTTATCCTTGATGGATTTACATATGATGATAAAACGGCAGCAGAACAGCTTGTCTTAAGGCTTAGTGAAGCTGGCGTGAAGGTTGTTATATATGCAGATGGAATTCCACAGGAAAAGAAGACACAGAGTCAGGAGTTCCTTGGCGTTACGTGCAGCGATATTGTATTTAAGAATGGCTATCCGGATATGGATACTAAGCTTGGAGTGCTTTATCCTGATCTTTTCCCTAAAGGATATGCAACATGGCAGACAGTATATGTTACAGGTCTTGATAATACATGGGGAAGTGTCATGGACAACGGTCTTAAGCTTGATTTTTATGGTACAGTTAAGAACGATAACATAATAGTATGCGGTCTTAATCTGGCATACTACTATGGAGTGTCAGCTGATAAGTCTGTTGGAAGACTTCTTAGTGATATGATGGATATAACATCTGCACAGCTGCCTGAAAGAACTAACATAGAGCTTAAAGTAGAGCATGACGTGAACGGAATAACTATCACATCAGATTATGATAATGTAAATACAAGCCTTGCTTATCATGATATATTCGTATCAGATGAGTGGCTTGGAAAGAAGAATAATCTTACATATGTAAGAGCAGGAGTGACTAAGATAACGTTTAAGGTACCATACTTATGGCAGGGTTTGTGTGTGTCAGTGGCAGGTCTTATATTATCAGTTGCATGGGTGGCTGTTCTTGCAGGATTTAATAAAAAGCACCAGACACAGGAAATAAGAGAGGTTGTAAATGAAGATATTTGATACACATGCTCATTATGATGATGAAGCATTTGATAAAGACCGCGATGAATTATTAACAAGTCTTTTCAGCGGTGATATAGGAGCAGTTGTAAATGTAGGTGCAAGCCTTGAAGGATGTATAGAAAGTGTCAGGCTTGCAGAAAAATATGATAATATATATGCAGCTATAGGTGTTCATCCGGACGACTATGAGAGGCTGGAGCGAGGGGAAACCCCATGGAGCTCAGCTATAAATGATAATTCATATATAGCTGGAAGCTTCATGGACTGGCTGAAAAAGGAAGCACTTACGAACAACAAGGTTGTTGCGATTGGAGAAATCGGACTTGATTATTATTATGATGAGCCGGGAAGAGAACTTCAGAAAAAGTGGTTTGCAAGACAGTTAGAGCTGGCAAGAGAGGTCAGCAAGCCGGTTATTATCCATTCAAGAGATGCATGTGCTGATACCATAGATATATTAAAAAGCGGACATGCTAGTGAGGTTGGAGGCATAATCCACTGCTATTCATATTCTAAAGAAACAGTTAAGACATTTTATGATATGAACTTCTACTTCGGTATAGGTGGAGTGCTTACCTTTAAGAACGCGAAAAAGCTTATAGAAGCAGCAAATGTCATACCGCTTGAGAGGATAGTGCTTGAAACAGACTGTCCATATCTTGCACCAGTCCCTAACAGAGGAAAAAGAAATGACAGCAGTAACATACAGTATGTTATAGAAAAACTTGCTGATATAAAGGGTGTTACGAAGGAGCAGATAGCAGATGTGACATACCAGAATGCATGCAGAGTATATGGACTGCATCTGTGATTTTAGTATTTTGTTATCCGATTGACATACTTATTCAGAAAATGTATATTTGTTGTTAAGGTTTGTTATAAAACAGTGCAGGCTGTGTTAATAAACATAAACAGTCTATGTTATGTGTGATACAGGAATGGAGATAAATATATATATGAATAATAAGAATTATGATAACGTCATGCATCTTGGAAATCCGACTAATACGATAGCTGTTCTTAACAGGTATGGCTTTAATTTCCAGAAGAAATTCGGACAGAACTTTCTTATAGATGAGAATGTTGTTCAGAAAATAGTAAGAGAGGCTGGCGTTACAGAGGATGATTTCGTGCTTGAGGTAGGCCCTGGAATCGGAACTATGACACAGATTCTGTGCGAGAATGCAAGAGAGGTCGTAGCTGTTGAGATAGATAAGAAGCTTATACCGATACTTACAGAAGATACGCTTTCGTGGTATGACAACGTAACAGTTATCAACGAAGATATATTAAAGCTTGATATAAAAAAGCTTGCAGAGCAGAAGAATGGAGGAAAGCCTATAAAGGTGGTTGCTAATCTTCCATACTATATAACGACACCTATTATTATGGGACTTTTCGAGAGTGGAGTTCCTCTTGACAGCATAACTATCATGGTTCAGAAGGAAGTGGCTGACAGGATGCAGGTGGGCCCTGGAACCAAGGATTATGGTGCACTTTCACTGGCGGTACAGTACTATGCCAGACCTAGAATCGTGCTTAATGTTCCAGCAAGCTGTTTTATGCCAAGACCAAACGTGGATTCGGCGGTAATCAAGCTTGAAAGATATGAGAAACCACCGGTAGATGTAGCTGATGAACATCTTATGTTCAGAATAATAAGGGCATCCTTCAATCAGCGTAGAAAAACTATGATGAACAGTGTTGGCAACAGCGGTGATGTTAATGTTTCCAAGGAAAAGCTTGCTGCGGCACTTGAAAAATGTGGACTGTCTCTGACTATAAGAGGTGAGGCGCTTACACTGGAGCAGTTTGCACAGGTTGCGAATGCGATAGTGGAATAATATTATATTAATATACATATTTAGCTCCTGGCAGTCATAAGATTACATATCAATCTTATATTGTCAGGAGGTTTTTTATGGCTGACTATCAGCGGTTTGTTTCATACATTTATTCTTATCCGGGAGGTGTAAAGGATAAGAATGTAGGGTTTGCAAAGGTAGAGGTCAGGGCAGGTGAGATGAGGCTTAATATTAATCTTAGGGGTGTGTATACAGACACACCGCAGATGTTTGGAGTACATATGCTTATAGACAGGGATGCATCTATTCCTGGAAGATACAGGCTTATGAAAGTGGGGGATTGTATAGTAAACAATGGAATGGCATCATATGCTGGAATATTTAATGCCAGTAATATAGATAATACTGGCTATGCATCATCAGATATATGTGGAATAGCTGTTGCAAACAAGGGTGACAGATATTATATGATGTTTTCTATGTGGGAGGATTATGATGTTAATCCTGACGTTATAGAATTCGCGGGAAGTGATGTAAGAAAGTACAGGATAAGTGACACTAAGGAGAATGTTAAAAAAGCCTCTGAAGAAAATGCTGGATGTGTGAGTAAAGAAGGCATAGATACTGAATATAAGGATACGGAAAGCAAATACAGTGAAAGCCAGAATGGCAGAATTAAAGCTGCTGCATACAAAGATGAAAAAAACAGACATAACGAAGCTGCAGCGGATATTAACGTAAGAGAAAGTATGGAAAAGATGGAAGAATTACATGCTATGGAATGTATGGACAACACAGACAATGCAGACAATGCAGACAATGCAGACAATATAGATAATACATACAAGACAGACAACATTGACAATGAATATAATGCATACAACACATACAACACATACAATGCAGATAAAACAGCAGTAGTGAATACTTCTGCAAAGAAGAAATATGCGGATAGCAATGAGCACTTATATAAAAAGCTGTACTCAAAGGCTGATTATGTGGATGCATTTGATGATGATTACTTTTATGATTGTATAGAAGTGACACCGCAGATGTTATCAAAGCTGCCACTTAAGGATAAGGAGATTATAAACAACAGCTTTCTGATACATGGGTATTATAATTTCCACCATCTTTTGTTTGGAAGAGTGTGTGATAATGAGAACAATACGAATTATTTTATAGGGGTTCCAGGTATGTACTGCAACAGGGAGCGCTATATGGCATCCATGTTTGGATTCTGTAACTTTAAGAAGAGCCACAGGAGTGACTACAATAATCCATACTTTGGATACTGGTATCAGGAAATATAGACAAAGCGCCTGTGATCCTGCCATACACCATTTAGTCTGACATATGAGTGGGCTATGCCTTCATCGATAAAGCCGAATTTCTCCATGAGATGAAGCGATGTAGAATTATCCGGATGGATATAACATTCAGTGCGGTGAAGCCCGATATCAGGAACGATATCTTCAAGGGCTGTGGCTATCATAAGGGATGCCAGTCCTTCGTTGCGATGATATTCGTCTATCTTATATCCCATATTGGCAGAAGGGGATGAGCCTCTGCTTATATGGGAGAAGGACAGAGAGCCAAGAATATAATCAGGTTCGTGTCTGTCCATCAGAAAGAATCTTACAAATGTCATAGAAAGCAGGCCTTTCATCTCAGCATCAAGCATGCGGTTGATAAAGTTTTCAGTATAGAAGGAAGCCGGCTTATCTGATTCATACTTATCAAAGTCCTTTCGGTTACGATAGTAGAAGTCAAGAACATCTATAGAATGACTTTTGTTAAGAACTTTGAGAGAGTATCTGCCAAGGTTGTATTCGAGTTTCATGCTAATCCTCATTTCTGTATATATCTATGTTAAATGGCTGTGTTTTATCATGTCCGATTATTTCAATAATTATATTGGTGTGTAAATCTAAATCAGCTTTATAATGAAATTATTCGTTAGTTTTCAGAGCTCCTTTTATGCTGGCTTTTTCAGCTTTCTTTTTCTGGCGTAATTCCTTGAAAAATGTGCTTAACATAGTAGAACATTCTTCATCACATACTCCGCGTACAACTTCAGCCTGATGGTTGAATTGTGGCATATTAAGAAGATTTATTATAGAACCTGCACACCCAGCTTTGGAATTCATAGAGCCTATGACAACTCGTGGAATACGTGCCTGTACGATGGCACCCGCACACATCTGGCAGGGCTCTAAAGTAACGTATATAGTACAGTCTTCAAGCCTCCAGTCGTTCATATAACGGCTGGCTTTTTTAATAGCAGTAATCTCAGCATGACCGAGCGTTGTTTTATCGGTGTTTCTTCTGTTGTACCCACGTCCTATGATTTTTCCATCATAGACGATTATACATCCTATAGGAACTTCATCAAGCAAAGCAGCCTTTTTAGCCTGTTTGATGGCAAGCTTCATATAGTGTATGTCTTCACTGGAAAATGTAGTATTCATATTAATATTATTATTGATGCTCTGGTTATTGTCACAGCTGCCATTGCAGTTATCATTGTTATTCATATTATAATCAGTCCTCGTATTTATACAATGCTTTTGGTACACCTCAAGCATGTGGTTTATATAATGATTAATTCATGCAGCTATTATCTTATCATAATTAAAAAAGGAATTCTATAATGAGATTATTTGCCAATACTTAAAATATAGTGAAGTAAGAACTAAAAAGTTATAAGTTATAACTGGTATTTTCGAGTAAAACAACAATTTTATAAGCTATAACTTATAAAAATAATATTTTGCAATTCATAATAAGATATGAATTATTCCCATCTGCAAAATGCACAGGCTTTACATGATGAGATTACAAAAAAAGCTACAGAGATTGAAGGTAAAGTATATTTGTTTTTTGATGAAATACAAGAGGTCAAAGACTGGGAGAAGTGTATAAATTCTTTCCGTGTTTCATTGGACTGCGATATCTATATCACCGGCTCAAACGCAAAGCTGCTGTCTGGTGAACTTGCAACTTATCTGGGTGGACGTTATGTGGAATTTGTAATCTATCCATTTTCATTTGGAGAGTTTATGGAGTTGTATCGTTCTATAGAACTAGACGAGCCAACCCGAAAGTGCTTCCAGAAGTATTTGACTGTCGGTGGTATGCCGTATCTTGCTAATCTTTGTTATGCAGAGGATCCATCCAAGCAATATCTTCACGACTTATTTAACTCTGTACAGCTCAAGGACATTGTGAAAAGGAATAAAATCCGGGATGTTGACTTGTTGGAACGAATCATTTCATATGTTACAGCCAATGTAGGAACGACTTTCTCCGCAAGCTCTCTTGCAAAGTTTTTAAAAAGTGAGCAGCGTAGAGTTGCTCCGGAAACAATTCTGAACTATATCAAATACTGTTGTGAGGCATACCTGTTTTATCAGGTGAAGCGTGAAGACCTGCAAGGTAAACGGATTCTTGCTTCCAATGAGAAGTATTATATTGCTGATCATGGTATTCGTGAAGCCATTTTTGGTGGTAATATGCGAGATATCAATCTCATTTTAGAAAATATCGTTTATCTGGAATTGTTACGCCGTGGTTATGTAGTAACTGTTGGCAGATCAGGTGATAAGGAAATTGATTTTGTATATGATAATATCCATGACAATTATCCAAAGTACGTTGTTTCTCTTGATGAACTTGATATGAGTCGAAATGGTATTAAACACCGAAATATCTGCGATTTCCTCTTAGCAGAGGAATGGAACTAAATACAATTTAACTGGTTGACATGCAAGGTCTAACGTGTTAGACTTAAGCCATAAGATGATTCTGAAAAGAGGTTTTAATATGCAGCCAGTAATATATGAAAGTGAGTATAATTTCTGTAAAATATTATGGGAAAATGAGCCAGTCAAAAGTACAGAGCTTGTAAAGCTGTGCAAGGAAAAGCTTGAGTGGAAGAAATCAACAACATACACAGTAATAAAACGACTTAGTGAAAGAGGAATCATAAAGTCGGAAAATGCAATAGTTACATCACTCGTTAAGAAGGAAGATGCACAGACTATAGAAAGTGTCAATATGGTGGATGCAAGATTCGATGGTTCACTGCCAGAGTTCGTAGCAGCTTTCGTACGTGCCAGAGGGATAACAGACGAGGAAAAACAAGCAATAATAAAGGAATTTGACTTAGATAAATAACAAATCATAGGGGTAAAGATATATACGAATGATTATATCGGATAGAGAGGTTATATGAGAATACAGTTTCCATTATGGCTTTATATTGTATGTGAAATTATATTTGCAGTTTTTGTGTTAAGTATATTATATAAGGTATGGAAATATGGTGTTTATCAACATATTTTTTCAAGAAAGAAAAGTGTAAAAGCAACACTTGTATCAAAAGTGCAGGAAAGATATAGGGAAATAAAGGTTTATAACACTACGTTGACGTCGAATAGACCAGCACCTGGATTTGGTGCTACATCAAAGAATAATATAGCATACCGATTGTATTTTGATGTTGCTGGAAAAAATATAAAACTGGATGTAGATAAAAAAATCTTTGATGAGGTTCAGGAAGGAAGTACGGGCATGTTGACGTATAAAGGGTGTGTGTTTTATTCATTTGATAGTGGTGTAAATTGTAATAAAAAATTATAGTCAAAAATGTTGAAACAATACAAGGTATAATGTATTAATAAAAAGGGGTGTAGTATGAAGAAAAAAATATGTATTTTTTTAGTAGGCATAGTAGTAATAGCTGCATTAGCATTGTTTGTGGTTCCGCAGATTCCAGTAAGAAAATTCGAGCCGGTTACACATACTATGTTAGAAGAAGATGAAGCGTATGAGCGTGCATATAATCTGTATGGAAAAGTAATATTCAAGGATAGGAGAAAAGCTCTGGATAAATTTAAAAAAGATTATAAATCGGCATTAGAATACATAGAGGATAATACTGATTATGGAAAGTTTAATACCAGTTATAAGACGTTGTCAGAATATTTTCTGTACGGACTTAATGGTTTGAAAAACAGAGATGTGGACAATGCAGATGTATTAAATAAGCAGTTACATGGTGTTGCTGTTTTTTGTAAAACATATAGGAAAAGCAACTATAGGGAATATGTATATCTGCCTTAAAGTAATATTGTTGATTGCCAGAGTTCATGGCAGCTTTTCGTACGTGCCAGATGGATAACAGACGAGGGAAAACAGGCAATAATAAGGGGATTTGATTTGGATAAATAATAAATGTGTTTTTTGGGGGATACATATGATGGGATATATTCAAATTATATTGGAAAATAATATTAAAATAGCATTGGCGATACTGGCATGTTTGCTTATATGTAAGATAACACATGTAAAATCAGTAAGAATCAGAATGTTATTGATGTCGTTGGTATGGGTTAGGATTATAATACCATTTTCTATTAAATTTAATGTGAATAGTACATCTTCATATGTATTAACAAATATGGTTAATACAGGAGATTTTAATAGTCAGACGATAGTCTCTGAATTTTTTTTAAAGATATGGTGTGTAGGAGTTGTGCTGTTGCTGTTCTATAATATAGTAGTTGATATCAGATTTAGAAATATATTATCTACTAGTGTTCCACAGAAGTTATTAATTGGAAATTGCATGGTAAAGATATATAAGAATGATTATATTAATTCCGCATTAGTATATGGTTTGATAAAACCTAAAATATATATATCAAGCAGAGTTAATGATGTTGATATTGAATATCTATATGAACATGAAAGTATGCATATTCGTAGAAAACATCATATTATCAAGATTATAACTGGGGTAACGTCTTTAATATATTGGTATAATCCTTTAATATGGATATTTTATATGCAATATGCTGAATGTATCGAGCTTGTATGTGATTATGATTGTTGTGATAAACATATAAATGAAACGGATTGGAATAAGAATTATGTCAATGTTCTTTTAAATGCTGCACAGATTAAGCAGGTTACACAAATAAGAATATTAGGTTTCGCAAGTGCAGCAGTGGCAGTTAGAAAAAGAGTTTCCAATATTATGAGAGAACAAAAAGTAACTATTAGTAATAAGCTTATATCTATACCAGTTTTTATTATTATTATGCTGATGTTGTTTCTGAAACCAGAGATACAAAATATAGAGAAGCCTGATAAAAATGAAGATGTACACAAGAGTGTTATGGCATATGATGCAGATTATCCAAGAGTGATAAATCGTGGTACAAATGGCGCATATGTTAAAAGTTATAAGGAATTTGATGGTGAAGGAAATGAGAATATAATATTTGATTTTGAAGATTAGTGAGGTTGAGATTAAAAAACATTTATAAAACACAGAAAAGAGGATTT
>ULNR01019783.1_pt1 | contig 17279 bp, 10 predicted proteins | sample 1951971 | NCBI WGS metagenome assembly ULNR01 (sample SAMEA4835582, study PRJEB28245) | human gut metagenome | biome: gut microbiome; material: fecal sample | place: Denmark | collected 2008 | reverse complement strand
TGCTCTGCGGACATAATGTGGCGGCTCAGCCAAAGAACCTTAGTCATGTTTTTTTCCTCCATACATGAATGAATATTACGTTCCACTTTTTACAGTGGATAAAGGACTTGTCCTTTACATAATTTATTATACTTGTATTTACTTATTTTGTCAATATAAGCTACAATTACAATTATTTATAAACATTATAAGTTTTACTTATAATTACATTTTTACCTCTACATTAAAAATTTTTCCAGAACCATCTAATAAAATTTTATTTTCAATTTCAATTCCATTTAATTCAACCATTTTTACACCTGTACACACTTTTGAAATATTTTTTACATTTATATTATAAATACTCTCTTTATATTTAAATTGTATGCTATATCCATCCCATTCTTTTTGAATACATGGATTTATACTCAAAACATTATGATATATTTTTAAACCTAATATATATTCAATTCCTGCAGTATAATACCATCCACTAGAACCTGTATACCAAGTCCAACCTCCTTGTCCAAGTAAATTTTGGTTTCCATATATATCTGCTGGCATTACATATGGTTCAACTTTATATCTATTTGCTTCCTTTTTAGTTCTTGAATGTTCTATTGGATTTATCATTTTATACCATTCAACAGCTTTATTTCCATCACCTAATATTGCTTCTGCTATAATTGACCATACAGCTGCATGAGTATATTGTCCACCATTTTCTCTAACACCTGGTATATATGATTTTATATATCCTGGTTCTAATTTACTTTTATCAAATGCCGGATCTAGCAATTTTATTAATCCATTTTCATTATCTACCAAATGATTTTCTAAACTCTTCATTGCACTTTCTTTTTTCTCTATATCTCCAGCACCAGATATAACACTCCAACTTTGTGCTATACTATCTATTTTACATTCTTCATTTTCCATACTTCCATATATATCACCATTATCTGCAAAAGCTCTTTTATACCATTTTCCATCCCATGCATTTTCATTCAAGTTTTCTTTTAGTTTTTCTGCAATATTTTCATACCAATTACTTGTCTCTATTTCTTCTTGTTTACATTGTTTTATTAACTTTGAAAATTCTTTTAAAATTATATACAAGAAAAATCCCAGCCATACACTCTCACCTTTTCCTTCTGTTCCTATATTACTAAAACCATCATTCCAATCTCCAATTCCTATTTTAGGCAATCCATTTTCACCAAAATTACATGCTCTTTTTATTGCTTTTTTGCAATGTTCATATATACTTTCTTCAATATTACTAGAAATATATTTATTATATTTTTCGTTTTCATTTTCTTTTAATTCTTCACCTTGCAAATATGTTGTCTTTTTATTTAATATTTCATAATCTCCAGTGAAATTTATATATTTAATAACTGCATATGGGAGCCATAATAAATCATCTGAAAATCTTGTTCTTATTCCTCTATCATTTTCATCATGCCACCAATGTTCTACATCTCCTTCTATGAATTGATGTCTACTATGCTTTAATATTTGATTATACAATATTTGCGAATCTATATATCTTGTTGAAAAAGCATCTTGGAGTTGATCTCTAAATCCATAAGCTCCACCAGATTGGTAAAATCCTGTTTTTCCTAGAATTCTACTTGATATTGTTTGATACATAGTCCATCCATTTAATATTATATTAAGTGATTCATATGGTGTATTTACTTTTACTTTTCCTAATAATTCATTCCATTTATTTTTTACATTTTGTAATTCTGTTTTACAATTTTGAAGATTTGAAGATCTATATGCTACATCTGTTGCAATATCAACATTTTCTTCTGCTCCTAAAATTATTGAGACTTTTTTATTAGAAAAACTTTCAATTTCAACATTTAATTCTATTGCAATACATGTTTTTTTACCTAATGCATCATTATTATCTAACCTAATTGTTTTTAAACCATCAGGATTTTCTAATCCTCCGTCTCCTAAAAATTTTGTTTTATCTCCTGTATATGATTTTATTTTTTCGCTACTAGATATATAAACAACATTATTTAATTCATCTGAATTGTATATTTTCCTTGCTATAATCATATTATTATTTTCTTTATATTCTAAAGATATTTTTCCATCAGATTTTATCTCATCTTCACCTATTACTGGTTTTATATAATAAATAATTCTTATTTTTTTCTTTTTTGGAGCATTATTTGTTAATGTTAAAACATTTATTTTTGCAGATTCATTTATTGGTACATATACTTCTAATTCTTGCATTATATTATCACTACAATGAACAAATTTTGCATATCCAAATCCGAAAATCGTGTTATAATTTTTATCATCAGGTTTTACCATTGCTGTTGGTGTCCATGTCTTTCCATTTTCTTCATCTTGTAAATAAATTATTTCTGATGGAATATTTATTATGATACTATTATCCCAGCTCGATACTCTATTTAATCTACTATTTTTATACCAAGTATATCCTCCATTAGATTCTGTAACACATGTTCCAAACTTTTCATTTGCAATAATATGACTCCATGTTGTTGGTGTTTTTTGATTTTTATTAATTTTTATAATATACTCTTTTCCATCTTTTGAAAATGCTCCATATCCATTATAATACTTTAATTCATCAGTATTTGCTAATAAATCAATTTCATTTGAATCATCTTCAATGTTTTCAGAAATCATATTTTGTTCTACAATTTTATAATTATCAATTATTTCTGTTTCCTTGTCTTTAATAATATTTTCTAAGTTTCCTAGATGTGCATCAATAACAAAAATTGATATAAATTTTATCATTTCTAAATCTTGTTGATTCATTTCTGCTCTTGATAAAGTAAATATACCTCCAAATATATTTTTCAAATATGCTAATTGACTGTTTTGAATAGCATTTTCTATTTCATTTTTTAGATAATTTTCATAACTATATTTTTCTTCATCTATAATTACTAATTCTGTCTTTAAATTCTTAGTACGGAGATATTCATACATTTTTAAAACTTCTTTTATTACATATACATCATTCAAATATTTTATAGTTATTGTGATTATTGGCAAATCTCCTGAAATACCATATTTCCATAAATCACATTGATTATATTGGCAAGATTTATTTTTGATTTTTTTATGAAATGGTGTGTCAAATATTATATATGATGCTATTGTTTGATATATATCAATATTTCTACCTTTCATTTCTAAATATCTTAATTCTGCATCTGTTTTTGCTCTTACTATTTCAAATTCTTTTGTAACATTTTCTGTAATACTATATTTATTAATATTTTTTTCTGCCATTTCTTTTTCATATTCTACAGATATTAAAAAATCTATATATCCTTTTGATTCTGGTAATATTTTTATTGTATTTTTTAAAGCTACAATTCCTTCAGTTGTAAGTCCTATCTTCTTTGATAATGGGATTGAATTTCTTATTGCCTCTGGTATATCTAAATTATTTCTTCCTATAAATTTTTCTTTACTTATTTCATATTCTGTTTCACCAATTTTTTCTATATCTGTTTGTAATTTTGCAATTAAATATAAATTTTGTTCATTTTTTCCTCTTTTTCTTCTTTTGACAACCATTGTATCATTCACATCATCATATTCATATTCTAAAAATAAATTATTAAAAGCTTGATGTGCATAATCTTGTTCTTTTCTTGAAAGTACTGGCTCAAAATAACATACAACCTCTAATATTTTTTCTTCTTGTGATAAGTTTTCTAATTCAACTCTTCTTATTTCAACAGGCTCATTTGCATCTGTTATAATTGACAATCTACTTTTTAATTGATTTTTTTCTTTTTCAAATTGACTTTTATCTGGTGCAAAATTTATAACATATTTATTACAATTTTTGTTTCCTGTCATATATTCTATTTCATTATTTTTTACATCTTTAACACATATAAAAATTCCTTGTGGATAATCTGCTGTTCTTTTATATCTATTTATATAATTATCTCCAAATTTACTTACCCCTTCTCCATTTTGATTTATTGCAATTGTATATTTTTCATTTCCTATTAAATTTCCTCTTATAATTCTATTATCAATTTTGTTATATTGTCTAACACTATAATTTTCATAATCTTTATATTTAATTTTTTCTGGCTTTTGTTTATTTTCCTTTGTTATTATAAATGTTTCAGGCATTCTTTCTTGTAATAATATATTTACTGCCTCTATCTCTGCATTTTGTGAAAATCTTTTCTGGAATATCTGATTATTGAAGTAATTATTTAATGAAAGTAGTATTAATGCTTGATGATGTGCCATATATGTTTTTACTGGTTCAGATTTTTTTCCTTTTTCTAATCTTTCAGGTGTATAATCTATTGATTCATAAAAGCCATATTTTCCTTTCATTCCTTCTTTTTCTAATATTTTTAAATTTTGAACAACTTCATTTGGAACATCTGAAATTGCCAATATAGTCCCATAACTTGAAATTACAATATCATCTTCTAATCCTCTTTTTAGCCCTAACCATGGAATTCCAAATGCTTTATATTGATAATTTCCTTGCAAATCTTTTAAATTAAATGCCGCTTCAGACATTCCCCATGGTATTCCTACTTTTTGACTATATTCTATTTGATTCATTATTGCAAATTTACTAGATTCATCTAATAAACTTCCATTATATCTTTTCATATTTATATTTGGCATTAAATATTCAAATGCTGTTCCAGACCAAGATACCAATCCCTTGTATTTCTTTAATACTGTTAATGTTCTACTTAAGTTTCCCCAATGTTTTGGCGAAATATCTTTTTTGGCAATTGCTACAAAACTTGCTTGCCTTGCTTCAGAGGCTAATAAATCATAATATGAATCTGTTAATTTATTTTCTTCTACATTAAATCCTATTGAAAACACTCTTTGTTCATTATTATATAATACCTTGAAATTTGTTTGCTCAATAATATAATTTATCTTTTCAATCATATTACTTATTTTTTCTTTATCAAATTCAATATTTTCTTCTAAAAATGATTTTGTAGTATATAAATACCCTATTAGATTTCCACTATCAACTGTTGATACATATTTAGGATATAATGGCTTTTTTGTTTTTACATTATACCAATTGAATAAATGTCCATTCCATTTTGGTAATTCATACACTGTATTTATTATTTTTTCCAATAAATTTATAATATACTCATTTTTTTCAAATCCCATATCATAACTTGCAATTACTGCTAACAGAGATAATCCAATATTTGTCGAAGATGTTCTATTCACTACAATATTTCTTCTATCTTCTTGATAATTATCTGGCATTAAATAATTATTTTCTTCTGTTATATAATCTTTAAAAAATTGCCACGTTTTTTGAGCAATATCTTTTAAATATTTCTTATCATCTTCATTTATTTCAATTTGTTTTTCTTCATTTATTTCACTAATTTTGCACATTATATATGGTGTAATTATCCACAATAATCCAAGAATTAATGTAAATAAATTAAAATACAAACATGATACATATATTGTGATTATTCCAAAAATTACATTTACAAACATTGTGTCATAATATGTTTTTAAATCTGTTTTTGTTTGCTTTTCTGCTTCTTCAGATGTAGTCCATTCTAACATGTTTTTATGTGAAATCATTAATCTATATAATGTTTTGAATATTGCTTTACTTGAGACATATGCTTTATATGGTAAACAACCTAATGTTATAATTGCTCTATAAATAGTTCCTTTTATTCCATCTATTTGAGGATTAAATGTTTTTTGCTTTTTTTCTCCTTCTCTAATAGAAAAAATTTTTGAAAAAAATTCTAATATAAATGGATAAATTATAATTCCTAAACTTATTAATGAAAGTGTTTTATTCTTATTTAAAAATAGTAAATTCCATATTAATAAAATTATTACTGAAATTTCAATTAGACTTCTTCTTAAATTATCTAAAATTTTAAATTTTGAAAGTGTATTTAATTTACTTTTTAGCCATTTTTTTATCTGCCAATCTCCTCTAATCCAACGTGAAAGTCTATTCATAAAGCTTAAATATTTTGCTGGATATCCATCTAAAAAAATTATATCTGATGCAAGTCCACATCTTAAATAACAACCTTCTAATAAATCATGACTTAAGACTGTATTTTCTGGTATCTCATTTGTTAAAACTTTTGAAAATATTTCTAAATCATAAATTCCTTTTCCTGTAAAAATTCCTTCATCAAAATTATCTTGATATACATCTGAAATTGCATTTGTATAATTGTCAATTCCACCTGCACCAGCAAATATTTTTGTAAATAAATTTTTATTACTATCATTCAAATTTACGCCTACTCTTGGCTGTAAAAGTGCATGTCCTTTTTTCACAATATTTTTGTTTACATCTAATTCTGGTTTGTTTAAAATATGTGCCATTGCTCCTACTAATTCAAAAGCTGTATTAAGCGGTAATTCAGTATCTGCGTCTAATGTTATTACATATTTTATTTTTGGTAATATATCTTGATTTATTGTATTTATCTTAAATTTATTTTTACTGTGTTTTAATATATATTCATTAAATTGTATTAAAAGCCCTCTTTTTCTCTCCCATCCAAGATATTTTTCTTCTGAATTGTTAAACTCTCTTTCTCTATATAAAAAATGAAAAATTGGAAATTCAGTATCTTTATGATATTTGTCATTTAATAATTGTACTTGTAGTAAACCTTCATCTATTACTTCTTTATCAAATTTTTCTTCTTTTTTATCACTTTCAGAACAATCTCCTAATAATGCAAAATATATATTTTTTGATTTATTGGCCAAATAAAACACTTCTAATTTTCTAAATAGTTCTCTTACTCTTTCTTTTGATTTTATAATAGTTGGTATTACAACAAATGTGCTATTTTCACTATCTATTCCTTCAAAAAAATCCATTTTAGGTATAATTTTATTTTTTACATATTTACTTAAAATTCTATTTATTGTTTGAACAACAAATTCTGATACTGGTAATATCAAAAGTAATATTGTAATTATTGTTTTTATTAAATTATCTTTTACTACTGTTTTCGATAAAAATACTGAAATCGAAATTGTAAATATTATTATAGCTAAAATATATATCTGTGTTTTTACATTATAACTTAGCTTTTTTTCATTTATTCCTAATTCATAACATAACTCTTTTCTACCATCATCAATTAAATAATATCCAATATGTTTTTGTTTCTCTTTCAAATTTGGTCTTTGACATAGTTCTAGTATTTTTCTAGATATATATATTTCTGATATATTTGATTGTTTGGCTAATTCTTTAATATTGTTTCTATATAATTCTTTTGTTTTATATTCCATCTTATTATATATGTTAGTTGGATCTCGATTTAATATTTCTTCAACTCCATTTATTTTTTCAAATATTTCTAGGAAATTTATTCTTTGTATTTTTTTCATACTTATAATACAATTAGCCATAGATGTTTTACATATCGCAATATCAAAATGTTCTTTTTGAATTGCATCTTGTACTGTTATTCCTGCTTTTTCAGTTTCTTCTTCTAATATTTTTAAATATCCATATGCTTTTTTTCCATATTTTTTTAAACAATATGACATATATTCAATAAAAGAATAGTTTATATCTTGAAAATCTTGTTTTTCTAGTTTATTCATTGATATTGGCTTAAATTCTAATTTATTTCTATCCTTTTTTTCAACTAATCTTTCTATAATATTTTTAACTTTATATTTCTGGACTTGACTATTATAAATTTTTATACAAATATCTGTTATATTTTGAATAATTGCAATTTGTAAAAATATACCTATATTCCATATTTCGTCCATATTTAATGCTCTTTTATTTTGATATGATGTTAAATATTTTTCTAATGATTCACTTCTTATTATATTATCTGTATATGCTACAATTTCAGATGCAAGTACATGTATTCTTGCAAATCCTGCATATTGCCCATTTTGTATTCCTACAAAATTAACATATTTTTTCATTGTTAGTTCTTTTTCAATTTGTTGTATAACTTCTTCTATAATATAGAAATTATCTAGAATCCATTCCCCTGCTGGATTAATTGTTATTCCAAGCTTTATATGTTCATTTAATAAATTATATACTATTTTGATAATATTATAATTTTCCAATAGTTGAGGTATTGGATATGTTAATTTATCTGATTTTTTCCCAATATTATGTTGTAATGATATCTTTTTTAAATATTCTTCTAATTGCTTTTCATTTAGGATTGCCCCTTCTATCTTCAAATTTTTATATTTTTTCACAGAAAATCCACTCCTTGCGCTTTTTATTACTATTATTGGCAATGGTGAATTTTTTTATTCAATTCTTGGATATTATGATTTTCTTTTTCAGTATTTGTTACTTCTTTACAAATTTCATAAATTATTGTAAAATATAGCTATTGAAAGGATAGAAAAATGAAAAGTATTAGATATATTTCACATAATGAAAATGAAACAAAAAAACTTGCTGTACAAATAGCAAGTAAATTGAATATAGGTGATATAATTGTTCTTACAGGAGAATTAGGTTCTGGAAAAACAAAATTTACAGAAGGCTTTTTAAGTTATTTTAACCTTGATAAAGAAATTTCAAGCCCTACATTTACTATAGTAAACGAATATAAAAATTCAAATATTTCAATTTTCCATTTTGATGTTTATCGTCTTGAAGATGTTGATGAATTTTACGCAATAGGTGGAGATGAATATTTTAATTCTGGAATTTCTATTATTGAATGGGGAGAATTAATAAAAGATGCTCTTCCAAAAGATTATATTGAAATTGTTTTTCATAAAGATGATAATGATGAAAATTTACGAATTTTAGATATATATCTTCATGGAAACAAATATGAAAATATTATTTAATATAAAAAACGAATGTACTATTACAACATACATTCGTTTTTTTCTCTTCTATTCAACTACTAATATAGAATATTTATTTTATTCTCCTCTACCTTCTGGTAAAGCATTTGGTAACTCAATTCTAATTCTAATTTTGAAAACATATGATATAGCTCTTGCAAATTTTGATTTTTTGAATTTTTGCCATAAAGATGGTTTCTTTTCAAACATAATTGATTTTTCATATTCTTCTGCTTTATTATTTTCTTCATACATATCTACTAATTCATTTATTGGTTTCGTTTCTTCAATATCAACAACTTGTGAAACAACCTTTTTCTCAGTAGCTTTTTCTTTTGGAGCTTCTACAACTTTTTCTACTTTCTTCTCTTCAATCTTTTCAGCTTCTTGTGCTTCTGAAATTTCTTCAATTTTTACTTCTTCTTGTACCTTTTCAGCTTCACTTACAGCAGTACCCAAATCTACTGGTTTTGGAATTACTTTCAATGCTTCTGCAACTTCAATTCCGATATAACTTAAAGCTTTAGATCTATCTTCAATTCTTTCCATATCTATTTCAATATGAAGATTTGATTCTAAGTTATTTACTCTTGCATTTAATAATTTTATAGCATCTTGGTAATTTTGACTTTTTCTTGTTTTATCTTTTCCAACAAGTTTTAAAGTATCTATAACATCTTCTGAAAATTTGCCTTCTTCTTCAGCTTCAGAAATTCTATCTTTCCAATCATCAGTTTTGTTTTCTACAGCTTCAATTAAGTCTTTTAATTGTCCTGCTAATGCAATATTTTCTTCCCTTTGGCGAATTAATTCTTCAACTTTTTTCGTATTTTCTTCAAATTGATTTGTTGCAAATTCAACTAATTCATATGCAGCTTTATATACACTTACTGGGAAGTTTTTCTTCTTTGGATATTCTATTAAATAAGCTTTTATAGATTCAATTAGATCTTTAAAATAAGTATCATCTTCAAATTGAACTATTTGCTTTTTGCTTTTTGGATTTATTAATTTTTGTACTTTATCTATATTTGATAATATTTTTTCCTCTGTTATTACCATTCGTACATTTACTATGCCAGATTTAGATCTCCTTGACATTGCAAATCCCTCCTCTTTCTCTGTCGTCTAAAATTATTATTCTTTTTTATTATATACTAGTTTCCGTAAAACTACAAGCATTTATTCCTATTTTTTGTTTACATTTTTATTACAAAAATATTACAAGATGTAACATTTCTTTACATCTTGTAATATTACTGTAATATTTATTTTCCTAATACTTTTTTCAATTCTTCATGTCTTTTAATTTTTAATGTTGTTGTTTTAATTAGTGGTTCTTCTGTTATAACCATTTCTCTAACATATTTATATTTTGGCATTAGTTTATTTACTTCTTTTACTTTATCCCATAAAAATTCTTTTATGTTTTCTTCTCCTTCAATATTATATAATTCTTTTATTAATTCTTTATCATATACAATCTCTACACAAACTTTAACATCACCATCATCTTCTTTTTTCTCAAATACAAATGTTTCTTTTATTCCTTCTACTTTATTTAGTAATGTTTCAATTTCTTCTGGGAATACATTTTTTCCATTGTTTAATACTATAACACTTTTCTTTCTTCCTGAAATATATATAAATCCATCTTTATCAATTCTTGCTAAATCTCCTGTATGGAACCATCCATCAGATTCTAATGCTGATTTTGTTGCTTCTTCATTTTCATAATATCCTAACATTATAGATGGACCTTTTGCCATTAATTCTCCTATTCCTTCTTCATCTGGATCATCTATTTTTACTTCTACACTTGGAAATTTCTTTCCTATAGAACCAAGTCTTCTACACTTTGGTGTTTCTGCTGCAATTACTGGTGCAGTTTCTGTTAAACCATATCCTTGTTCTACATCAAATCCTAAATCATTAAATCCTTTTTCTGTTTCAGGATCTAATGCTGCGCCTCCTGTTACTACTAATTTTAGTTTTGGTCCTAAACTTTCATGTACTTCTTTAAATAATTGTTTTCTTAAATCAATTTTCATTTTTAATAAAAATTGAGAAACTTTCTTTCCTTTTTCTAAATTAGCTAATTTTCCTTTTTTCTCTATAGTTTTCATTACTTTTCTATAGATAATATCAAATACTGCTGGAACAGATATCATTGCTGTTATTTCAAATTCTTTTATGTTTTCTGCCATGTGTTTTACACCTTCACAAAATGCAATTGACCCACCAATTGATATTGGATATAAAAATCCAACTGTACATTCAAATACATGGTGTAATGGTAAAAATGATAAAAATCTATCTTCATCTGTTAAATCAAATCTTTGAATTATATCCATAACATTTGTTACTAAATTTTTATGTGATAACATTACAGCTTTTGACATTGCTGTTGTACCAGATGTAAATAACATTATTCCCATTTTTTCAGAATCTATTTTTGCATCTATATATGTTTTATTTCCATCTGTTAATAATTTTTTTCCTTTTTCAACTAATGCTTTTTCTGCATAAATTCCTTGTGTGTTTTCTTCTAAGTCCATTGAAATAAAATATTTTAAATTAGTATTTTTCTTTTCTCTTAATGTATTCATTATCACATCATATTTTGATGAATATATTATTGCTTCAACTTGTGAACGAAGTATTAAACTTTCAAGTTCATTATCTGGCAATGCTTTATCTAATGGTACTATTACACCAACACCTGATGCAACTGCTAAATATGAAAGTTCCCATTCATATCTGTTTTCTGAAATAAGTGCAATTCTTTTATCTTTTAATCCCATTTGAATTAATGTTGTTCCTAATGCATTTATATTTTCTCTAAATTCTTTATGTGTTATTGTTCTAAATTTTCCTTTTTCTTCTGTTTTAAATATATATGCTGGTCTATCTCCATATACTTCTCCTGTTTGGTTTAACATATCTTTTAAATCTGTAAATTTCATTTTTCTTGATTTTGTTTCCATTTTATTTCCTCTTTCTTTTATTTTACTCTTAATCCATTTATTACAGTATTTTCATATTCATGATATAAACGCATTACATCCATATCTTCACTTTCTCTTTTTTTATAAACAAGTGTAGAACAAATTAGTCCATATATTTCTGATGCTATTGCTCTTGTATCTCCTTCTTTTATTTCGCCTTTTTCTATTCCTTCTTGAACTATTTTTTCAATTTGGCCAATATATTCATATACAAGGTTTTGACATTTTTTATTTCTTTGTTCCGTTCCCCAAAATTGACTTAATATTATTGTTATAATATTTTCATATTTTGCTACTATCTTTATTTGTATTAATACAATTGCTTTTATTTTATCTATATAATTACTATGTTTTGCTGTTTTTATATCAACACTATTTTGCAATAGTTTTATTCCTTCTTCAATTAAAAAGTTAAATATTTCTTCTTTGCTAGCAAAATGATAATATAATGTTCCTTTTGCAACTCCTACTGTTGCTGTTATTTCTTCAATACTTGTTGCATCATATCCCTTCTCTGCAAATAATTTCATTGAAGTTTCAAATATTTTTCTCTTAGTTTTATTCATTCTTCCTTCATTCCTTTTCTAAGGTATAGATATGTAAAAAAACTCACACTTTCTCAATTTTTTACATTTTCTTTTTTCTCAAATTACATCATTTTATATATGCCTATTATATAATGTAATCTAATTTTATGCAAGACTTTTTTTTAGTCGAATCATTGGTCGATAAATTTTGTGATTTTACTTGTAAAATTCCATATAATATTGTATAATTTGGGCATACAAACAATAGAAAGAAGGAATTTTTATGACTAATGTAGCAATAAAAGATTTATTTAGAAAAACTTCTGAATATGCAAATAAAGAAGTTACACTTGAAGGATGGACAAAAACTATTAGAGATTCAAAAACATTTGGATTTATAGAACTAAATGATGGTTCTTTTTTTAAAAATGTTCAAATTGTTTTTAATAATAATTTATCAAATTTTAATGAGATTACAAAGCTTACAATAAGCTCAACTATAAAAGTTACTGGAAATGTTGTCATAACAGAAAATGCAAAACAACCATTTGAAATTCAAGCAACATCAATAGAAATTGAAAGTCTATGCCCTACAGATTATCCTCTTCAAAAGAAAAGACATTCATTTGAATATTTAAGAACTATTGCACATTTAAGACCAAGAACAAATACATTTAATGCTGTTTTTAGAATTAGAAGTATTGCAGCATTTGCAATTCACCAATATTTTCAAGAACGTGGATATGTATATGTTCATACACCTATAATAACTTGTGCCGATTGTGAAGGTTCTGCTGAAATGTTTAAATTAACAACATTAAATCTTGATGAAGATTTACCAAAAAAAGATGGAAAAGTTGATTTCTCAGAAGATTTATTTGGTAAAAAAGCATATATAACAGGTTCTGGACAATTGCATGGTGAAACATTTGCTTCTGCATTTGGAAAAATTTATACTTTTGGACCAACATTAAGAAGTGAAAATTCAAATACAAAAACACATGCAAATGAATTTTGGATGATTGAACCTGAAATATCTTTCTGTGATTTAGATGGTTTAATGGATATTGAAGAAGATTGTTTAAAATATATTGTAAATTATGTTTTAGAACATTGTCCTGAAGAAATTGATTTCTGTGATACTTTTATAGAAAAAGGATTAAAAGATAAATTAACAAAATTATTAAATTCTGATTTCGTTAGAATTGACCACAAAGATGTTATAGATATTTTGAAAAAAGCTGATAGAACATGGGAATTTCAACCAGATTATGGTGAAGATTTAGCAAAAGAACATGAAAAATATATTACAGAATATTTTAATGGTCCTGTATTTGTTAAGAATTGGCCAAAAGATATCAAATCATATTATATGAAATTAAACCCAGATGGAAAAACTGTTGCTGCTGTTGACCTTGAAGTTCCTGGTGCTGGTGAAATTATGGGTGGTTCTCAAAGAGAAGAAGATTATGATAAACTAGTTGCACGTATGAAACAAATGGGAATTGAAACAGATCCATTATATTGGTATCTTGAATTAAGAAAATATGGTACAAATATACATTCTGGTTTCGGACTTGGTTTCGAAAGATTATTAATGTATATTACAGGAATTGAAAATATTAGAGATGTTATTCCATATCCAAGAACACCAAACAATTGTGATTTCTAAAAAAATCTTAAAGACTCAATAGTAAATATTGAGTCTTTTTAACTATGCCTATAACTTCTCAAACAAGAATTATTATCATTTTGCTGAGATGTACATGTAACATTGTCTCCATTTATTCTTGCTACTATTTCCCCATCACTATTTAAAATTGTTAAAGGTTGTGATGATGAACATGAACAATTATTATTAGTAGTATTTAAATTTGCAGTACTAACATCATTACTATTATTACAATTATCAAAGAAATTGCATCTTGAAACTATACAAAATAGAAATGCAGATATGAATGCTATTATCCCTAAAACTACTGAAACAATAATAAAATTAGTATTTCCAGTAATTGCTGAAATTAATATAAATACTGAAAAGAATAATAATCCAATTAATATTGGTGAATTTACTAATTTTTGAAGAAATATTGCAACTATTATTGTAAAAAATATAAGGGCAAAAATTAAAAAGAAATTCATAAAGACCTCCATTTTTTATAAATATTATTTATATATCTTATGAATTTCTTTTTCACTTGTTACTCATATTTAACATCAACTAAATATAAACCATTTGGAGGAAGTGTTTTTCCTGCATTTTCTCTTTTTCCTTCTTTTATTATTTCTTCAATTTTTTCTGGTTCTATTTTTTCTAATCCTACTTCTACAAGTGTTCCAGCAATAATTCTAACCATATTATATAAAAAACCATTTCCTGTTAATTCAATATAAATTTTATCTCCATTTTGATATATTTTGGCATCATATATTGTTCTAACACTACTCTTACTGCTTGTTCCACTTGCTTTAAATGCTTTAAAATCATGTTCTCCTATAAAATATTTAACTGCTTTTTTCATCTTTTCTACATTTAGTTTTTGTGGAATATGTGTTTCTAAATATCTATATATAGCAGTTCCATATGGTGAATTATTTATTATATATCTATATGTCTTTCTTTTACAATTTAGTCTACTATGAAATCTTTCATCAACTTCCTCTGCTTTTTTTATTACTATAGATTTTTTTAATCTTGAATTTATTGCTATAGCAAATTTTTCAATTGGAATTTGTGAATTTGTCTTAAAATTGGCTACTTGTCCAAGAGCATGTACTCCTGCATCTGTTCTTCCAGAAGCATTTAATTCGACATCTTCACCTGTTATGCTTTTTATTGCTTGTTCTATTGTTCCTTGAATATTTAATTTATTTGGCTGTTTTTGCCAGCCATTGAAATCCTTTCCATCATATTCTATTGTTAATTTTATATTTCTCATTCATTCACCCTCTAATAAAAGAAAAGGTGGCAAAAGCCACTTATTTTTCTTTTTTCTTTTTATTTTTAAAGAAATTTCGAATATTAGTTAATACTTTTTTACTATTATTCTTCTTTTCTTCAATATTTGTAAAACGTTTTGTAACAATATTATTTATTAAAATCTTTTTTAACACATCTTCTCTTACATCTGCAATCAATGTTCCATCTTTTGCAACAGAAACTTTTCCTGTTTCTTCTGAAACAATTATTGCAAGTGCATCAGATTCTTTTGAAATTCCAATACCAGCTCTATGTCTTGTTCCTAATTCTTTAGCAATATCTTGATCACTTGCAAGTGGTAACATGCAAGCTGCTGCTGCTATTTTATTTTCAGTAATAACTACTGCACCATCATGTAATGGAGTATTAGGTACAAATATATTAACAAGTAATTGAGGTGATACTTCTGAATTCATTGGTATTCCTGTTGCAATAATATCACTAAGTTTAATATCTCTTTCTATTACAATTAATGCTCCTGTATGTGTTTTTGCAAGTTCAAATGCTGCAATTACTACTTTATATATATCTTCTTTTGTTCTAGTTATTATATCTTTATCAAATCCAAAAAATCTTGAAAACCTATTATTTCCACCTAATTGTTCTAATGCTCTCCTTATTTCTGGTTGGAAAATAATTATTACAAGTATTACTCCCCAATCCATTATCATTGATAAAATATAATTTAATATGTATAAATTTAATAATTTACTTACACCTGTTGCAACAACTAAAAATGCAATACCTTTTATTAATTGCCATGCCCTAGAGCCTTTTACAATTTTTATTAATTCATATGCAAGAAAAACAACTATTGTTATATCTAATATTAAAGATACAAATTTTATAGGATATTCTTGCAAACTCTGTATATATGCTAAAATATTTTGTTCATAAAATGTATTGATTAAATCACCTATATTTTTCACTTTTTTCACCCTTTCTTGAAGGTATTACTTATGTATTAGCATAATTATTTTTGAATTGTTGCAACAACATAATAAATACATGTTGAACATGATGCAAATACCATAAGTAAAAGCATTATAAATGCAAAAATTTTTGATACTACTTGTTTTTTATCTGATTTACTTTTTTCTTTTATAACTTTATTTTCTTTATTTTTCATTTTTCTCTGTCCTTTCCTAATTTATATACATAATTATTATAACATAAAATATAACTTTTTCAATAGTTATATTTTACATATATTTTGAATTTTTTCTATTGCTTCATTTATAACATTTTCATTATTAGTATGAATATATGCTAATATTTCATTTTCTTTAACATAATCTCCTACTTTTTTATTTAATACTATCCCTGCAGTATAATCTATATTGTCTTCTTTTCTTATTCTTCCTGCTCCTAATAAACATGCAACTTTTCCAATATCTTCAGCATTTATATCAGAAATTATTCCAGATTTTAAGCTTGTTACAGGTATTATATATTTAGATTTTTCAAATTTGTCAATATTATTTATATATGAAATATCTCCACCTTGATTTTGAACCATTTGAAGAAATTTTTCATATCCTTTTCCATTCACAATATTTTCTTGAATCTTTAATTTATTTTCTTCAAGATTTTCTCCTAATCCTGCTAATTTTATCATATTAGCACCAAGTTCGAAAACAACATCTTTTAAGTCTTTAGGCATATATCCTTTTAAAAATTTTATTGCCTCTATTACTTCTAAATTGTTTCCTATTGAATATCCAAGTGGTTCATCCATTTTGGTAAGTACACATACTACTTCTCTTCTTGCAAGTTCACCAATTCTTATCATTAAATCTGCTAATTTTTGTGCATCTTCTTTATTTTTCATAAATGCACCTTTTCCTACTGTAACATCTAATACAATCTTATTAGCACCACTTGCTATTTTTTTACTCA
>ULNR01029384.1_pt1 | contig 18210 bp, 9 predicted proteins | sample 1951971 | NCBI WGS metagenome assembly ULNR01 (sample SAMEA4835582, study PRJEB28245) | human gut metagenome | biome: gut microbiome; material: fecal sample | place: Denmark | collected 2008 | reverse complement strand
TCAAATCGGGCGAGAACAAAGGGCGACTACGTCACTTTGTTCTTTCAAATTAATTACGCGAAAAACACTTGTTAGAAAAAAAGGAGGAAATTATGCAAGAACTAAAAATTAATGGAATCTATAAACATTTTAAAGGAGATTACTACTTAGTTGAAGGAATTGCAAAAGATTCTGAAACACAAGAAGAAATGGTCATTTATAGAAGATTATATGAAGATGGAGGATTATGGGTACGCCCAAAAGATATGTTCTTATCAGAAGTAGATCATAAAAAATATCCAGATATAAAACAAAAATATAGATTTGAATTACAAAATATTAAAAGTGTAAAAAACAAATAAAGTAGGTTGAAAAATAATAATTATAATTTCAAAACCAAATATAAACTTAGGAAAGGAAGTAAAAAAAATTATGTACAAAAAAGTAGAACTAAAAAATGGATTTGTAGGAATGGAAAATGAAGTAGCAGAAATGTGGAAACAAAAGAACATAATAAAAAAGAACTTTGAAATGAACAAAGGTCAAAGATATTTCACATTTTATGATGGACCTCCAACAGCTAATGGAAAGCCACATGTTGGACACATCGAAACAAGAGTAATGAAAGATATTATACCAAGATACAAAGTAATGAAAGGATATCATGTAGACAGAAAAGCAGGATGGGATACACATGGATTACCAGTAGAACTTGAAATAGAGAAAAAACTTGGTATATCAGGAAAAGAACAAATAGAAGAATATGGTGTAGAAAAATTCGTAAAACAATGTAAAGAAAGTGTATTCACATATGTACACATGTGGGAACAAATGACAAATAAAGTCGGATTTTGGGTAGATATGGAACATCCATATGTAACATATCATAATGATTATATAGAATCAGTATGGTGGGCATTAAAAGAAATGTGGAAAAAAGGCTTATTATATGAAGGACATAAAGTAATGCCATATTGTCCAAGATGTGGAACAGCACTTTCATCACATGAAGTTGCACAAGGATATAAAGATGTAAAAGACTTAACATGTATTGCAAAATTCAAAGTAGTTGGAGAAGATAAATATATATTAGCATGGACAACAACACCATGGACATTACCATCAAACTTAGCACTATGTGTAAACAAAGCATATACATATGTTGAAGTAAAAGCAAATATTGGAACAGATGATGAACCAAAATATGAAAATTATATATTAGCAAAAGATTTACTTACAAATGTATTAAAAGAAACACCTTATGAAATAGTTAAAGAATTCAAAGGAACAGAATTATTAGGAACAAAATATGAACAATTAATGCCATTTGCAAAAGTAGATGGAAAAGCATTTGAAGTAATACATGGAGATTATGTAACAATAGAAGATGGTACAGGAATTGTACATATAGCACCAGCTTATGGTGAAGATGATAGTTTAGTTGCAAAACAAAATGGAATTGCATTTGTAAATCTAGTAGATAAATCAGGAAAATTTGTACCAGAAGTTGAACCATGGGCAGGAAGATTTGTAAGAGATTGTAATGAAGATATTTGTAAATGGCTTGCAGAACATGGAAAACTATTTGCAAAAGAAAAACATTTACACTCATATCCACATTGTTGGAGATGTGACACACCACTTTTATATTATCCAAAAGAAAGTTGGTTTGTTGCAATGACAAAATTAAGAGACGAATTAGTTGCAAATAACAACAAAATAAATTGGTATCCAGATACAATTAGAACAGGAAGATTTGGAAAATTCCTTGAAAATGTAATAGATTGGGGAATTTCAAGAGACAGATATTGGGGAACACCATTACCAGTATGGAAATGTGAATGTGGTCATGAAGAATGTATAGGTTCAATTGCTGAATTAAAAGAAAAAGCAATAGATTGTCCAGATGAAATAGAATTACATAAACCATATATAGATAATGTACATTTAAAATGTCCTGAATGTGGAAAAACAATGACAAGATTTAAAGAAGTAATAGATTGTTGGTTTGATTCTGGATCAATGCCATTTGCACAATTACATTATCCATTTGAAAACAAAGAAGAATTTGAAAAACACTTCCCTGCACAATTTATTTCAGAAGCAATTGACCAAACAAGAGGATGGTTCTATACATTACTTGCAGTATCAACATGTTTATTTGATAAAACACCTTATGAAAACTGTATAGTATTAGGACATGTTTTAGACGAAAAAGGACAAAAAATGTCAAAATCTAAAGGAAATGGTGTAGATCCAATGGTATTATTAGACCAAGTTGGAGCAGATGCAACAAGATGGCATTTCTATACATGTTCAGCACCATGGTTACCAACAAGATTAGGATTAAACAATGTACAAGAAACACAAAGAGGATTTTTAAGTACATTATGGAATGTATATTCATTCTATGTTTTATATGCAGAAATAGACCAATTCAATCCAAATAAATATGCTGATTTCAAATCAGAAAATATAATGGATAAATGGATATTATCAAAATTAAATACTTTAATAAAAGAAGTTGCAGAAAAATTAGACAAATATGATATAACAAGTGCAGCTCTACAAATAGAAGACTTTACAGATGAACTTTCAAACTGGTATGTTCGTACAAATAGAGAAAGATTCTGGGGAGAAGAATTAACAGATGATAAGATAGGAGCATATACAACATTATATAAAGTATTAGTAAGCTTAATAAAAATATCAGCACCATTTGTACCATTTATGACAGATGAAATTTATCAAAACTTAGTTGTAGGATTAGATGAAAAAGCACCTGAAAGTGTTCATTTATGCTTATGGCCAGAAGTAGATGAAAAAGCAATAGATAAAAAACTTGAAAATGAAATGGATTTAGCTTATTCATTAGTAAAATTAGGAAGAAGTGCAAGAAATTCAGCAAATATTAAGAATAGACAACCACTTTCAAAAATGTTAATATCTGTAGATACTTTACCTGAATACTATGGAAATATAGTAAAAGAAGAATTAAATGTAAAAGAAGTAGATTTAGGTGCAAACATGAATGAATATGTTCATTTTGAAATAAAACCAAATTTACCAGTATTAGGAAAAGAATATGGAAAATTAATACCAAAAATAAGAGAAGCAATTTCAAAATTAAATCAAATGGATTTAGCAAATAAAGTAAAAAATGGTGGAGTAGAATATATAGAAATTGATGGAACACAAATAGAATTAACATTAGAAAATTTACTTGTTACAATGCAAGGAAAAGAAGGATTTGCATTTGCTGGTGAAGGAGAAATTGGTGTAGTATTAGATACAACTATAACTCCTGAACTAAAAGAAGAAGGATATGTAAGAGAAATTTTATCAAAAGTTCAAAACATGAGAAAAGATAAAGGATTTGAAGTATTAGATAAAATAAACTTATATGTATCTGAAAATGAAATGTTAGAAGAACTTGTAAAGAAATTCGAATCAGAAATCAAGAAAGAAACTTTAACAGAAAATATTGTATTCAATACACAAAGAGATACTTATACAGAAGTAAGTATTAATGGTGAAAAATTGATGCTTGATGTTGAGGTTGTAAAATAATTACAATTTTGGCTGTGTTAAATTTCATTTAAAACGCGGTTACATACAACTCGTATGTGTCTTTGCCTTTTAAATGAAATTTCAGTTACACATACTGAGGCTGTAACAAGCAAAGCTTTAACAGCCTCAGTGCTCGCCAAAATTTAATTCTTTTCCAACAACTTCTTTTTGCATCATTTTTTTGTTATTGCAATTATACATAAAATGTAGTAGAATATTGTCGGAAAGGATAGAAATATGAATGATAAAATAATAATAAAAGGTGCAAAAGAGCACAATTTAAAAAATATAAATCTAGAAATTCCAAGAGACAAGTTAGTAGTAATAACAGGACTATCTGGTTCAGGAAAATCATCATTAGCATTTGACACATTATATGCAGAAGGACAAAGAAGATATGTTGAAAGTTTGTCATCATATGCAAGACAATTCTTAGGATTAATGGAAAAGCCAGATGTAGAATCAATAGAAGGATTATCACCAGCAATATCAATAGATCAAAAAACAACATCAAAAAATCCACGTTCAACAGTTGGAACAGTAACAGAAATATATGATTATATTCGTTTACTATATGCAAGAGTTGGAACACCATATTGTCCAAATTGTGGTAAAAAGATTGAAAAACAATCAATAGACCAAATTGTAGACAATGTTATGAAAATAAAAGAAGGAACAAGAATTCAAATATTAGCACCTGTAGTAAGAGGAAGAAAAGGAGAATATACAAAATTATTTGAAGATCTGCAAAAAGATGGATTTGCAAGAGTTAGAGTTGATGGAGAAATATATGACTTATCTGATGAAATAAAATTAGACAAGAATAAAAAACATGAAATAGAAGTTGTTGTAGATAGGTTAGTAATAAAAGAAGATATAGTAGGAAGACTTACAGAATCAATAGAAACAGCATTAAAACAAGCAGATAATTTAGTACTTATTGATATAGTAGGAGAAAAGCAAGTTTTATATAGTTGTAATTATGCTTGTCCAGATTGTGGATTCAGTTTTCCAGAATTAACTCCAAGAATGTTTTCATTTAATAACCCTTATGGAGCATGTCCAAAATGTTCTGGAATTGGATATTTAATGAAAATGGACGAAGATTTAATAATTCCAGACAAAACTAAAACATTGTATGATGGTGTAAAAGCATTTGGAGCTAGTACAATGAAAAAAGGCGATACAATGGCAAAAATGTACTTTGAGAGTGTCGGAAAACATTATGGAATAGATATCAAAAACAAAAAAATAAAAGATTTGCCAAAAGACTTTATAAATAAGATATTATATGGAACAGGAAATGATGAAATAGATTTTGAATATACCTCATCACTTGGAACAAGAAAATTCAAAGCACCATTTGAAGGAGTAATTCCAACATTAGAAAGACGACATAATGAAACAAAATCACAAGGAATGAGAGATTTTTATGAAATGTACATGAGTGAACTTCCATGTGATGAATGTAATGGAGCGAGATTAAAAAAAGAAATTTTATCAATAAAAGTTGGTGGAATAAATATAAATGAAATGACAGATTTATCTGTTAAAAGTTTACAAGAATTTTTAAGAAAACTTGAATTAACAGATTCACAAAAAATGATTGCAGAAATGATATTAAAAGAAATAGATGCAAGATTACAATTCTTAATAGATGTAGGACTTGAATATCTTACATTATCAAGAAGTGCAGGAACATTGTCAGGAGGAGAAGCACAACGTATAAGACTTGCAACACAAATTGGATCAGGTCTTACAGGAGTATTATATATACTTGATGAACCAAGTATAGGATTACATCAGAGAGATAATGATAAATTAATAGCAACACTGAAAAAATTGCGTGATTTAGGAAATTCTTTATTAGTTGTAGAACATGATGAAGATACAATGTATGCTGCAGACCAAATAATTGATATTGGACCAGGTGCAGGTGTTCATGGTGGTCAAGTTATGGCACAAGGAACAGCAGAAGAAATAAAAAATGTTCCAACATCAATAACAGGAGCTTATTTAAGTGGAAGAAAGAAGATTGAAGTACCAAAAAAGAGAAGACCTGGAAACAAGAAAAATATTGAAATAGTAAATGCAACAGAAAACAATCTAAAAAATATAAGTGTAAAATTTCCACTTGGTAAATTTATTTGTATTACAGGTGTATCTGGCTCAGGAAAAAGTACTTTAATAAATGAAGTATTATATAAAAATATTGCTCAACAATTAAATGGAGCAACAGAAAAGCCAGGAAAATGTAAAACAATAAAAGGATTAGAAAATATAGATAAAATCATAAATATAGATCAATCACCAATTGGACGTACACCACGTTCAAATCCTGCAACATATACAGGTGCATTTGATTTAATAAGAGATATTTTTGCAAGTACAAATGAAGCAAAAATGAGAGGATATGAAAAAGGTAGATTTAGTTTCAATGTACCTGGTGGAAGATGTGAAAGCTGTTCAGGTGATGGTGTTCACAGAATTGAAATGCATTTTTTACCAGATGTGTTTGTACCTTGTGAAGTATGTAAAGGAAAAAGATATAATAGAGAAACTCTTGAAGTTAAATATAAAGGAAAGAGTATAGCAGATGTTCTTGATATGACAGTAGAGGAATCATTAGAATATTTTGCAAATATTCCAAGAATAAAAAATAAAATACAAACATTATATGATGTTGGATTAGGTTATATAAAATTAGGTCAACCATCAACAACACTATCAGGAGGAGAAGCACAACGTGTTAAATTAGCAACAGAACTTTCTAAAAAGGCTACAGGAAAAACATTATATATATTAGATGAACCAACAACAGGATTGCATATAGCAGATGTACATAGACTAGTGGACATTTTGCAAAGGCTTGTAGATACAGGAAATACTATAATTGTAATAGAACATAATTTAGACCTAATAAAAACAGCAGATTATATTATAGATTTAGGTCCAGAAGGTGGAGATGCAGGTGGAGAAATAATTGCAGTAGGTACTCCAGAACAAATTTGTAAAAACGATAGAAGTTATACAGGAAAATTTTTAAAGAAATATTTGGAAAAATAATATTTTTAGCATATAAATTGAAAAAAATGTAAAAAAATATAAAAAAGTATTGACAATTATGTAAATATGTATTATACTATAAAAGTGTAAAACGTATTGCCAAGTGCAATTTGTTAGTAAGAGATAAAGGATTTCTATTAAAAGACATCATGAAAATTCCTCCTTTGAATATATATATATGATAGAAATTCTTTGATTCATATAGGGTGTAATCTTTGGCCCACTGCCTACCCTCCTTGAAAGCCCCCACTATTATTTTAATAGTGGGGGCTCTTTTTGACATATAAGGGAAAATATGCTATAATAGAAATAGGTTCGAAAGAATCTATTTTAGTGTGCTATAAATCATACGGAGGGTAGACAAAATGAAAAAAATTATGAGTATGGCAATTGTGCTTATTGCACTGGTAACACTTTCGGTTTCCGCATTTGCGGCAGACAACGGTAAACAGATTTCTGAAAGTACTTTTCAGGAAAATGTCGTGGTCAAGGTTTCAAACGCGGGAAAATTTATGAAGGAGGAAGAAGAATTTGAGATTCTGACTCCGGAAGAGATTTCTTCTATGGAAGAAACAGAAGATCCTGATGCCCTTCTTGAGGTTTGCCCTAAGTGTGGCAAAATTCACGATGGGTGCTGTGCTGAAGAGGCAGAGCGCATTCACTTTAGACACTATGTCGACACTGATTATAGTTATCTGAAGTTTTGCGACCTGAAGGATAACGCACTGTACTTTGTGACTCTCGACAATAATCTTATGCTGATGAATCTCAAAACGAAACAGCTTTATTTTATTGCTGATGAGGTTATGGGGCTGACTCGGTATGGCATGAATGGGCGTTATATTGGATATGTAACGCTCAATGACAAGTTCTTTTCTGTACCCTATGAGGTAGGAAAAGACGGTAAGCTTAGCACTGATTTCCAGATGGAATTCGGTGAATAAAAGCTAAAACTCGAACATAAACACAAATAGCACACGGCGGCTCTCCTACTGTTGGAGTGCCGTTTTTTAATATATAAATTTGTTAAAGAAAATATATAATTCACACATAATTCATAAATATAAGATATAATAAACTACATTAAAATGGAAAGTCAGTTAAAAACTTTAACTTGAAAAAAATACACTAATATGATATATTAGCAAAAGAATTGAAGAAAAATGTAGAGGAAAAAAATATGAATAAAATAGTACATATAGGAATGGATGTAGGTTCAACAACAGTAAAAATAGTTGTAATGGACGAAGATTTAAAAGAAATCTATACATCATATGAAAGACATTATTCAGATACAAAAAATACAGTATGTAAAGTATTAGAAGAATTAGTAGAAAAATATAAAGATAAAGAATTTACAATAGCATTAACAGGTTCAGGGGCAATGAGTACAGCTAAATTTTTAGATGTACCATTTATTCAAGAAGTTGTTGCATGTAAAAGATCTGTAGAAAGATATATTCCACAAACAAATGTAGTAATTGAACTTGGAGGAGAAGATGCAAAAATCATTTATTTTGGAAGATCTGTAGAACAACGTATGAATGGAACATGTGCAGGTGGAACGGGAGCATTTTTAGACCAAATGGCATCATTATTAAATACAAATACAGCAGGGTTAAATGAACTTGCAAAAGGATATCAAACAATATATCCAATTGCATCAAGATGTGGTGTATTTGCAAAAACAGATGTGCAACCATTATTAAATGAAGGTGCTGCAAAAGAAGATATTGCAGTATCTATTTTACAAGCAGTTGTAAATCAAACAATATCAGGATTAGCTTGTGGAAGACCAATTAGAGGAAATGTAGCATTTTTAGGCGGGCCATTAACATATTTACCAGAATTAAGAAAAAGATTTGTTGAAACATTACATTTAACACCAGAGCAAACAATAGTGCCAGAAGAAGCACATTTATTAGTTGCCAAAGGAGCATGTTTAGAAGCAAAAGATGAGTCTCCAATAAGTGTGGAAAAATTAAAAAGTAAAATACAAGTATTAAAACATTCTCATGACACAACAACAGTACCATTAAAACCATTATTTTCAACAAATGTAGAATATGATGAATTTAAAGCTAGACATGAAAAAGACAAAGTAGCTAAAAAACCACTTTCAGAACATAAAGGAGACTGTTTTGTTGGAATAGATGCAGGTTCAACAACATCAAAATTAGTGGTTATAGATAGAGATGGAACATTACTATATTCAGCATATCAAGGAAATGGTGGAAAACCACTTGATAGTATAATAGAAATGTTAAAAAAATTATATTCTGTTATGCCAAAAGAAGCAATTATTCGTTATAGTGGTGTAACTGGATATGGAGAAAAATTAATACAAACAGCATTAAATGTAGACTTGAATGAAATTGAAACAATAGCACATTATACAGCTGCAAAAAAATTCGAACCTAAAGTAACAAGTATTGTTGATATTGGTGGCCAAGACATGAAATATATTAAACTAAAAAATAACACAATAGACAATATAATGTTAAATGAAGCTTGTTCATCAGGATGTGGTTCATTTATTGAAACATTTGCTAAAAGTTTGAACTTAAATATAGAAGAATTTGTAAAAGAAGCATTAGAAGCACAAAATCCAGTAGATTTAGGTTCTAGATGTACAGTATTTATGAATTCAAAAATAAAACAAGCACAAAAAGAAGGATATTCAGTTGGAGACATATCAGCAGGTTTATCATATTCAGTAATAAAAAATGCAATACAAAAAGTAATGAAAATAAGAGATGTAAAAAAATTAGGAAGTCATATTGTTGTACAAGGTGGAACTTTCTATAATGAAGCAGTATTAAGAGCATTTGAATTAATTGTTGGAAGAAATGTAATAAGACCAGATATAGCAGGACTTATGGGAGCTTATGGTATGGCATTACTTGCATGTGAACAATATGAAGCAAATATGGATATGGAATATCATTCAACACTTGCAACAATCGAAGAAATTGATAAATTAGATATAAAAGTAACACATACAAGATGTAATGGATGTGAAAATCATTGTCAATTAACAATAAATAGATTTAGTAATGGAAAAAGACATATATCTGGAAACAGATGTGAAAAAGGTGAAGGAATAGTAAATTCACACAAAGATTTACCAAATTTAGTAAAATATAAATATGATAGAATATTTGGATATACACCATTAGAAGAAAAAGATGCACCAAGAGGAACAATAGGAATTCCAAGAGTTTTAAATATGTATGAAGACTATCCATTCTGGTTTACATTATTCACAAATTTAGGATTTAGAGTAATAATATCAGAAAAAAGTACAAGAAAGATATATGAAAAAGGTATTGAATCAATGCCATCTGAATCTGTATGTTATCCAGCAAAATTATCACATGGACATGTTATAAGTCTAATACAAAATGGAATTAAAACAATATTTTATCCATGTATACCATATTCAAGAAAAGAGTATGAAGATGCAAATAATAGATATAATTGTCCAATTGTAATATCTTATTCAGAAGTATTAAAAAATAATATTGAAGAATTAAAAAGTGAAGATATTAAATTCATAAACCCATTTTTACCATTTGAATCAAAAGCATTATTAAAAAGAATGATGGAATTACCTGAATTTAAAGAATATAATTTTAACAAAAAAGAATTAAAAAATGCAATAGAAAAAGCTCAACAAGAATATCAAAAATGTAGACAAGATATACATGAAAAAGGAAAAGAAACAATTGAATATATTGAAAAAAATAATTTAAAAGGAATTGTATTAGCAGGAAGACCATATCATGTAGATCCAGAAATAAATCATGGAATAGATACATTAATAACAAGTTTAGGAATGTGTGTATTAACAGAAGATAGTGTGGCAGATAAAGCATTACCAGAAAGACCACTTCGTGTTGTTGACCAATGGATGTTCCATTCAAGATTATATGCAGCAGCAGATTTTGTAGGCAGACATGATAATTTAGAGCTTGTTCAAATAAATTCGTTTGGTTGTGGAGTTGATGCTGTTACAACAGATGAAGTTGAAGAAATTCTAACAAGTTTTGGAAAAATGTATACATTAATAAAAATTGATGAAGTAAATAACTTAGGAGCTGTAAGAATTCGTTTACGTTCATTACTTGCAAGTATTAATAAAAGATTAAATAATAAAAAAGAAGAAAAAGAAACAGGTGAATATTTCTTAAAGAAAAATCCATTTACAGAAGAAATGAAAAAAGAATATGTAATCTTAATTCCACAAATGGCACCAATTCATTTCGATTTTATTGAACCAGTTTTGCAAAGTGAAGGATATAAAGCAAAACTTTTAAGAGAATGTACACAAAATACAATTGAAACAGGTTTGAAATATGTAAATAATGATGCTTGTTATCCTTCAATTATAACAACAGGACAAATGATAGAAGCATTAGAATCTGGAGAATATGATGTAAATAAAACAGCATTAATAATGTCACAAACAGGTGGAGGATGTAGAGCAACAAATTATATAGGATTTATTCGTAAAGCTCTAAAAGATGCAGGATTTGGACAAGTTCCAGTAATTTCATTTAATGTTGTTGGAATGGAGAAAAATCCGGGATTTAAGCTAACATTACCATTAGTTGAAAAACTATTAAAATCAATGGTTTATGCAGATTTATTACAAAAAATGTTATATAAAAATAGAGCTTATGAAAAAAATAAAGGTGAGACAGATAAATTATTTGCAGAATGGATGGAAAAAGCAAAAAAACTTGCAATAAATAGTAATTCAAAAGAATTTTCAAAAAGTATATATCAGATGGTTGATGATTTTGAAAAAATTGAATGGAAGCAAGGAAAAGAAAAGCCAAAAGTAGGAATAGTAGGAGAAATCTTAATTAAATATCATCCATTTGGAAATAATTATGTAGCAAATTTATTGGAAAAAGAAGGTGCAGAAGTTGTTTTACCAGACTTTATGGGATTTGTTAAATATGTTGCAGCAAATGGAGTAATATCACATCAATTATTAAAAAATAATGGATTGAAATCAATGTTATTTGATGTTGCAATAAAATTGATAAATTCATTTGAAAAAGATGCTAAAAAAGCATTAGAAAAATCTAAAAAAGGATATTTACCAACTTGTGATATTTGGCATTTAGCAGATAATGTAAAATCAGTTTTATCAACAGGAAATCAAACAGGTGAAGGTTGGTTCTTGACGGCTGAAATGCTTGAATATATGGAAAATGGTATTCAAAATATAGTTTGTGTTCAACCATTTGCGTGTTTACCAAATCATGTTGTTGGTAAAGGTGTAATAAAAACTATCAGAGATATGTTCCCAGATGCAAATATTGTACCAGTTGATTATGATCCAGGTGCAAGTGAAGCAAATCAGACAAATAGAATTAAACTTCTTATGACAGTAGCTAAAGACAACTTGAAAATTAAGCAAAAAGAAAAAAAGATGGCTGAAAAAGAAAATAAGAATACAACAAAAGTATAAAATAAGTAAAGAGTGGCACTTTCCTGTAAAGGATAAGTGCCACTTTATGCTATTGGTTAGTTAATTTTAACAAGTCTGAATTTGAAAAAATATTAATAAATATTTGTTGAGATTTTTATTTTCATATGTTAAAATTAGAATGACTTACAAAAGGAGGAAAATAAAAGATGGAGAAAAAGAAATATGAAAAAATAATTATATCAATAATATTAATAATACAGACGATAATATTTATAATAGTAGGAGCAAATAAATCATATATTCATATGGACGAAGCATATTCATTAGGTCTTGCAAGTTATGATAAAGTTGAAATACAAGATAATGAAAACTTTTATAATATATGGCATGATGGAAAATATTATGAAGATTATCTATGTGTAAATGATGATGAAATTGGTCAATATAAACAAGTATATGAAAATCAAAAAAATGATGTTCATCCACCTTTATATTATTTAATATTAAGATTTGCAATGGGATTCCATAAAAATAGTTATTCAAAATGGCCAGGAATAATAATAAATATGATAATATATGCATTTGTAACAATATTTATGTATTTGATACTAAACAAAATATTAAAAGACAAATACAAATATAAAGAAAAATCTGCAATTATAGCTATGGTATCATCACTTGTATTAGCATCAATAACAAATGTAATATATATAAGAATGTATGCATTATCAACACTAAATGTATTGATTACAACATATTTACACTTAATGCTATTAGAGAAGAAAGAAATAGATTATAAGTTATTAATATTTATAGGAATTTCAGCACTTGCAGGTTCATTAACACATTATTATTATTTATTTTATTTAGCAATGATGTTTATAATGTTTGCAATAAAATATATAAAAGAAAAAAGATATAAAGAATTAATTGCATATATAGTAACAATGTGTATAGCAGGTGTAACATCTTTAATAATTTTCCCATATTCAATAAAACATTTATTTTTTGGATATAGAGGACAAGGAGCCTTAAGCAAATTAACTCAAATTTCAGAGTTTTTAAAAAGCATAAAGATGTATATAAAGAAATTTAATAGACACGCATTTAATGGATTGTTATTTATTTTACTAGCATTGATAGTTGGATTAGGAATTTATAAAAAGGCAAATAAAAAGAAAATATTTGAGAACAAAAATCAGTATATAAAATATATAGCAATTCCAACAGCATTTTATACTTTATTAGTTTCATTATCAGCCCCTTGGATTGAATTAAGATATATAATGCCAGTATGTGGATTAGTATTTATATTAATTATATATTTATTAGAAAATGTTTTGGAAAATATTTTTAATGAAAAAAATGTATTTAGAGTTTTGGCAGTATGTTTAGCAATTATATTGATAACACCTATAATATTTAAGATGGAGCCAGAAGAAGAATTTTTAGATAAAAGAGATATTGTAGAAGAGGTTCAAAATGAATTGAATGTTCCAACAATTTATATGTTTAATTCTAATGAAAATAGATTTTTAGATGATATATTGTTATTTTCAAAGTTAGATAATTCATATATAGCTAAAGATGTAGAATGTACAGATGAAAATATAAATAAAATTTTGAATGGTAAAGATTTATCAAATGGAATTTTAGTATTTATAAATGGTGGGCAAAATAATGATGAAATGATGGAAAAAATAAAAAATGCAACAGGATTAAATGAATGGAAATGGATTAAAGGATTAAATGCTTGTAATATATATTTAGTTAAATAATAGTAAAAAACACTTCGTTTGAAGTGTTTTTTTGATATATAATGTCAAATTATGTATGACGAAATTTGTTGACAAAATCTATGGTTGAGTATATATTAAATATGCCTTTCGCCCAAAGGTAGAAAGGAGGTGCAGTCATTGAAAGACTTCGTAGATTTGCTAAAACTCATAATAGTTTATTACATAATAAAGTATTTGAGCAAATAGCATAAAGAAAAGACTAAGAATTGGAGGTTCTTAGTCTTTTTATGTGCAATCTTTTAAGACTTCGTTTGCAATTGCTATAATTATATTAGCATAATTATAAAAAAATGTCAATGGTAAGAAAATTGTTTTAAAATACTAAATTGTACTGACCTCCCAGTATAATCAAAAAACATCAAAAAAATGGTATAAATATATAAGGTTTACAAACGAAACCAAAATTAAGAAAATAAGGAAAAAGAATGGAAAGATTATATAAATATATAGAAATAACAGATTTAAAAGATATGCTAAAAAAATCAGGAGAAAAATATGGTGAAAAAATAGCATATAAAATAAGACAAGAAAATGGATATAAAGAAATCACACATAATGAAGTAAGAAAAATGGTTGATGGACTTGGAACAAAATTGATAGATATGGGATTAAAAGATAAAAGAATAGCTGTAATAGGTGAAAATAGATATGAATGGGAAATAGCATATTTATCAATAGTTTGTGGGACAGGAACAGTAGTACCATTAGACAAATCATTACCAGAAAATGAATTAGAAAGTTTAATTGAAAGATCAAAAGCAGAAGCAATAATATGTTCACAAAAATATGTCGAAATATTAAAAAAGACAAAATTAAAATATATTATTTCAATGGATTTAGAAAATGATAATGATGGAATCATATCACAAAAAAGACTTATATCAGAAGGAATACAACTAGTAAAATCTGGTGATACAAGATTTACAAATGCAAAAATTGATAATGAAAAAATGAGTATAATGTTATTTACATCTGGAACAACATCAATATCAAAAGCAGTAGCACTTTCACATAAAAATATATGTTCAAATTTAATAGATATATCATCAATATTAGATGTAAATTCATCAGATGTGTTTTTATCATTTTTACCATTACATCATGTATTTGAATGTACGGTTGGATTTTTATTTTCATTATATGTTGGAGCTGAAACAGTATTTTGTGATGGAATTAGACATATTCCAGAAAACTTAGCTGAATATAAAGTTTCTGTAATGGCATCTGTTCCAGCAATATATGAAAGATTATTCAAAATAATAAAAAAACACTTAGAAAAACAAGGAAAAGTTGAACAAATACTTGAAGATGAAGAAAAATATAAAGATTCAAGTATGGAAAAGAAAAAAGAAGTATTTAAAGAAATACATGATTTACTTGGTGGAAATATAAAACTATTTATAAGTGGTGCTGCAAGTTTAGAGCCAAGTATTGAAGAAAAATTTAGAAGGCTTGGATTTAATATGGTTCAAGGATATGGATTAACAGAAACATCACCAGTTGTTGCAATAGGAAATAAAAAATATCATAAAACAGGATCTATTGGAAAATGTGTTCCAAGTGATGAAGTGAAATTATTAGATGTAAATAAAGACGGAATTGGAGAATTAGCAGTAAAAGGACCTAATGTAATGCTTGAATATTATGAAAATAAAGAAGCAACAGAAAAAGTATTAAAAAATGGATGGTTTCAAACTGGTGATTTAGCAAGAATTGATGAAGAGGGTTATATATTTATTTGTGGAAGAAAGAAAAGTGTAATTGTATTAAAAAATGGTAAAAATATTTTTCCAGAAGAAATGGAAACATTAATTAATAAAGAAGATGGTGTGGAAGAAGCATTTATTTTTGGAAAGCCAATTTCAAAAGATCCAAATGATATAAAGATTTTTGTAAAAATTGTTTATAACAAAGAAAGTTTTGAAGGAAAAACAGAAACTGAAATAAAAGAATATTTTAATGAAAAAATAAAATCAATAAATAAAACAATGCCACATTATAAAGCAATTAGAGGAATTATTATTTCAGACAAACCATTAATAAAAACTACAACAAATAAAATTAAAAGAGAAAAAAATTTAGAACAAATAATTAAGGAGTTATAATGACAACACAAATTTTAGGTAATGTATTTGAACATTATGAAGAAATTGACTCTACACAAACAGAAATACATAGAAGAATAGAAAAATGTAAAATACAAAATGGAACAATTATAATGGCAGATAGACAAACAAATGGAAAAGGAACACATGGTAGAGTTTGGCATACAGGTAATGAAAATAATATTGCATTTTCATTTTATATTGAAACAGAATGTGAACCACAAAAACTTGAAGGGATAACAATAGAAATTGCACAAATATTAATACAAATTTTTGAAGAAAAATATGGAATAAATCTTCAAATAAAAGCTCCAAATGATATTTATTATAATGGAAAAAAAGTTGGTGGAATATTAACAGAATCTAAAATTGTTGGACAGAAAACAAAATATATAGTTGTAGGAATAGGCATAAATACTAATAGTAAGAATTTTAGTGATGATATAAGAAATATTGCAACATCAATTAAAAAAGAATTTAACATAGATGTTGATAATTTATTTATTGTAAATGAATTTTGCAAAATATTTGAAAAAAGATTAATGAAAAGGATAGAAGAATAATATGAAAATAGGATTTTTGTTCCCAGGTCAAGGTTCACAATATGTTGGAATGGGAAAAGATTTATATGAGAAATATGAGGAAGTTAGAAATATATATGATAGAGTAGAAAATTTGACAGGAGTAAATGTGAAAAAGATATCATTTGAAGGCACTGAAGAAGAGTTAAATCAAACTAAAAATACTCAAATTTGTATTTTAACAATGAGTTTAGCAATATTAGAAATACTTAATAAAAATGGAATTAAAGCAGAAATATCAGCAGGTTTAAGTCTTGGTGAATATTCTGCACTAATATATAGTGGAATATTAAATTTTGAAGATGGAGTAAATTTAGTTCAAAAACGTGGAGAATATATGCAAAATTTAGTTCCTGATGGTGAATGGCTAATGTCAGCTATACTTGGAATGGGAGAAAATGAAGTTGAAGAAGTATGTTCAAAAGTTCAAAATGGATTTGCAGTACCAGTAAATTTTAATTGCCCAGGTCAAATTGTAATTTCAGGTGATAAAGATGGAATAAAAGAAGCAGAAAATATAGCTAAACAATATGGTGCTAGAAGAGTTATGGAATTAAAAACATCAGGTCCTTTTCATACTATAAAATTACAAAAAGCATCTGATGAATTAAGAAAAGAATTAGATAAAATAAAATTTAATAATGGAAATTCAAAAGTTATTAAAAATATAGATGCTGAAGTTTATACAGAAAATGATGATATGAAAGATATTTTAGCAAAACATATAATAAGTCCAGTAAGATTTTCAAAGAGTTTAGAAAATATGATTAAACTTGGTGTTGATACTTTCATTGAAATAGGTCCAGGTAAGACATTGTCTGGATTTGCTAAAAAGATTAAAACAGATAAAGAGATTAGGATTTTTAATGTGACAGATGTGGAAACATTGAAAAACGTTTTATATCAAGTTTTGGAAAAAAATTAATTATTTTTCAATAAGAAAGGTGGAAGAAAATGGATAAGTGTGCATTAATAACAGGTGCAACAAGAGGAATAGGCAAACAAATAGCAATAACATTAGCAAAACAAGGTTATAATATTGCATTAAATTATAGAAAAGAAAATGAAGAACTAGAAAATACCAAAAAAGAAATTGAAAAAATTGGAGTTCAAATTCTAGCAGTAAAAGGTGATGTTGCAAATTTTGAAGATTGTGAAAACTTTGTAAAACAAGTAATAGAAAGATTTGGACAAATAGATGTATTAGTAAATAATGCAGGAATTACAAAAGATATGTTACTTATGAGAATGAAGAAAGAAGATTTTGAACAAGTAATAGATACTAATTTAGTTGGAACATTTAATGTTACAAAAAATGTAGTGCCATATATGATGAAAGCTCGTTCTGGAAGAATAATTAATATTTCATCTGTTGTTGGAATTTCAGGTAATGCAGGTCAAACAAATTATTCTGCATCAAAAGCAGGAATTATCGGATTTACAAAGAGTTTAGCTAAAGAGATTGCTTCAAGAAATATTTTAGTAAATGCTGTTGCTCCTGGTTTTATTGAAACAAATATGACTGATGTTTTAAAAGATGATGTTAAACAGGAAATTGCCAAAAATATTCCTTTGAAAAGAATGGGAACTACTCAAGATGTTGCTAATGTTGTTAAGTTTTTAGCTTCTGATGATAGTTCTTATATTACTGGGCAAGTTATTAA
>ULNR01026717.1_pt1 | contig 18722 bp, 14 predicted proteins | sample 1951971 | NCBI WGS metagenome assembly ULNR01 (sample SAMEA4835582, study PRJEB28245) | human gut metagenome | biome: gut microbiome; material: fecal sample | place: Denmark | collected 2008 | reverse complement strand
CCACAGAAAGTTCTCCTTGCTTGCGAAGATGTTTACAAGATTTCGCATCTGCTGCGGTGTATAATCGTCGGCTGAAATGTGTATATGAGTGCCTGCACAATATCTCGGACCTGTCACTCCGCCTGCTTTTCTTAGTGCTCTCACAACCTCCTGCAAAAGCGGTATGTCTTCGTATTCCAGCACAGGAGAGTTCATTTCCACGCTGTAAGACTTGGAAGCTCTGTCGCCATTTGCGTTATAGCAGTTGATACTGCCGTCATAAACTACCGCCCACTTTCTGTTCTTTGAATCAGTTACAATGTATTTGTCATAGCTTCCGCCCTCGTGTTCAACACGCCCGTCAAGGACATTTGCCATAGCTTTTGCCGCCTGACTTCGTGTAAGTCCAGTCATTTCTATCTCTATACCGAATTTTCTTGTTTTTATGCCGTCAAAGTTTGATGACAATGTTACACCTCCCAACAAAAACAGCCTGCGAATATATCGCAAGCCGTATTTTTTAATCGTTATTCAATCTCCGCTCTGACCTCATATCCGCCTTTGAAAATTACAAGTATCTCATTCTTGCTCAGCACTTTCACGCACTCGATCAGCTTTCTTATCAGCACATTATCAAATGTTTCCAACTCAAACTTTTCATTATCTATCAGCTCCATAATCTTATCAAGCTTTTCCTGAGTTTCGGCGGAGGTCTTATTTTGTGATTTCAGCATAGCAAGTCTTTCACTCAAATGTTGTTCTTCCTCATACAGATTTTCAAACTCGCTGTCCAGCTTGTCCTCGTCACAACCGCCTGCTGCTATCAGACCAACTAAGTCGTTTCTCGCTTGGTCAATCTCTTTCAGTCGCTTTTCTATGGCGATTATTTCTTCCCGACCTTGACATTCAAGCACTGAGCCGATATTCGCTTTCAGAATTTTAGCTATATCATCTCGGCAGGAGTAATAGCTGTTGATCGCACGGATTATCGCTTTATGCAGCTGTTCTTCCTTGATTGAGGGCGAATCGGGACAATACTTTTTGCCATGCTCCAAACGGCTTATACACCGCCAGACTATTTGCTTTTTTCCTCTTGAAGCCCATGTTGTACGGCGATAAGGCGTACCGCAGTGACCGCAGATAAGCAGTTCTGTTAGTGCATATTTACTGCTATACTTGCCTTGTTCGGTGATAGTTTTATCAGATACCTTTCTTTTTGAACTTCGCCTCGCAAGCTCCTGCTGAACCCGATTGTATGTGTCACGATCTATGATTGCGGCATGGTGGTCAGATACCAGATACATTGGTCGTTCTCCATGATTTTTGACCACCTTATGTGAAATACAGTCAACCGTGTACGTCTTTTGTAAAAGTGCATTGCCGACATATTTTTCATTTTGGAGAATACTGCGAACAAGCGACTCGCTCCAGGTTTTCTTGCCTGTTGGCGTCAGAAGGTCTCTGTTTTCAAGGATATCCTTTATACTTTTCATGCTGTAACCGTCAAGAAACATTCCATAAATCATCTTAACTGTTTCCGCTTCTTCGGGAACTATCTCCGGTTTTCCATCCTCCCCTTTCCTATATCCCAACAGTTTGCTATACTGAAATGCCACCTTGCCCTCTCGATAAGCTTTTTCCTTGCCCCAGCTTACGTTTTTACTGATTGATTCCGATTCCGCTTGTGCGAATGAACCGTACAGGGCAATCATAAATTCGCTTGTCATGGTCAGTGTGTTAATGTTTTCTTTCTCGAAAATTACACCAATCCCTAAGTCTTTCAGCTGTCTTACATATTCAAGGCAGTCGACTGTATTTCGTGCAAATCGGCTTATGGATTTTGTGATAACTAAGTCGATTTTCTTATTTCTGCACATTCTTATCATTCGATTAAATTCTGTACGCTTTTTTGTTTGTGTTCCGCTTATGCCCTCATCGGCAAAAATGCCTGCAAGCGTCCATTCCTTTTTCTTGTTGATAAGGTCTGTGTAATACGAGATCTGAACCTGATAGCTGTTCTGCTGTTCTTCCTGCTCTGTAGATACTCGGCAGTAGGCTGCGACCCTCAGCTGATGATATTTATCTCGATTTTGCGTCGTCTGCACTTTTGCAGGAATTATCGTTACATTCGGCGCTGTGCTCATTCTTATTCACCCTCTCTGTTATATTATTTATTCTTACACCATTGATAAGCTCGACCTCTATGGCACAAAAATGGCTTATCCAAATCTTGCTCACGCAGGATTTAAACAAGCCAATATCAAGCGTATTCAATTGTTCGTTGTTTTGGAGCAACGCTATAAGTTCTTCTGTTTTCTGCGGACTGTCGTTGTATGAACAACAATCGTACTTCATTTCCGCAAGTCTGAAAATTTCTGCTTTTACTCTGTCAAAATCCACTTGAACCGAATCGATCATACGGTTGATTTCATTCTGCTGACGGACTATCTCCTCAGTAGGGGCATATGCGCATATCTCACCGCCCGATTCCAGCAGACTTGGATTTGCTATTGCGGAATTCAGAACATTAAGCACAGCGCCGATTAGCATCTGGTCTGTAAGCCGATATTCAAGCCTGTAACAATCGGGATTTCTGCAATCCCAATGCTCATACTTTGAATTGCCGCCTATCCGTGAAAATCTGTGACCGCATTCGAAACAGTATGTACGGTTTCTGAGTTCCTGTAAATCATCGGATATTAAATTTAACCGAGTAGCTTTTCGTACTCGCTTTTCGTTAGCCTGTTTGAAAATGTTTTCTGCAATTATCTGTGGGTATGTATCATTACCGAGATACTTTTCATTTTCGATTATACGCTTGACCATATTTTTATTCCAATAATCTGAATACTCGGAATATCTGATTTTCTCGGTTTCCATCAGCTTTGCTATTTCCAACAAGCTTTTTCCTTTCAAGTATTCATCGAATATTGTAACAACTGCATATACCTCTTTCGGATTTGTAGTTATCTCGCCGTTCTTCATGAAGTATCCGAACGGGATTGTTCTGTTCTTTGGCATAATCTCGCCTCCTTTCAGACTACAAGGATAGCACATTTTCTTTTGAAAAGCTATTACCAATAGCAACAAAGAAATGCCCTGCAATTTGGCATACGGGCATTAACGTCTATACCTTTTCTTTAAACTTCAATCCGCCTATCAAATGAAATTCAAGCTCGTGCTGATTTTTAACAACTATCTTATCCACAATGCTTTCAAACTCCAGTTCTTCAAACTCGGTCATAGGCTTTTCACGCTTTTCAAAGAAGTCTGTCAGCATTTCTATCTGATCCAGAGCCTCATCTTCATCGTCGGAACGTGTGAGCTTTTTTAGTTCAGATTGAAGTTTGCTTATTTTTACGTTAAGTTCATTTGTCTGCTCAATATACTTAGCCTCGTCAAGAAACCCCTTAGTTTTTAACCTTGCAAGAACGTGAGTTTGTTCCCTTAGCTTAGCTACTTCTTTGTGTATATCCATAACCTGAGTTTTACCGCTGAATTTTCTGAGTTTTAGATCCTGTAAAGCTATTTTTAAAGGCAGAAGAATTTGCTTGTAATTGTTCAGCAGTTTATTATGGAGTCTAATGAAGGCTGAATAAATATCGCTTTCAACAATAATGCCGTTTTCACAATCCGCTGCATTAATATCGTGTGTCCGGCACAGCCAAAATGCTCCGCTTCTGCGGTTTCTGCGTTTGTATGTCGCACCGCATTTTCCGCAAAACACTTTTTTGCTTAATGGATAGACGTTGGTTTCAAAATCTCTGTGACGAGATTTCAGCAGCTTTTGTGCCGCATAAAAGGTTTCTTTATCAACTATTTGCTGATTTACTCCAGTTACACAATATTTCTGCTTTTCGCCGTAATTCCTTTTTTTAATATGCGGAAGAGTTTCGGTAACATAGCTTTTCTGAAACATAGCGTTTCCTATATATCTGTCGTTTTTAAGCATATATCGTATATTATCTGCTTTCCATAAAACGGCTTGCTTACTGCCGGGCAAATTCATGCCGTTTAGCTTATCCGCTATTGTTTTCAGTCCATAGCCGCTTATGTACCATTCAAAGATTTGTCTGACTATCAGCGCTTGATTTTCTTCAATTTCCAAATCACCGTTTACCTTTTTAAATCCAAACGGCGGAGTAGCATTCTTATACGTCCCGTTCTGCATATGCTTTTGAACAGACCACCGCATATTCTGCGAAATAGAAGTGGACTCCTCCTGCGCCAGACCGCCCATAATGGTTATCATCATTTCATCAGTAAGCTTTGCGGTATCAATGTTTTCTTTCTCAAAGAACACGGTTATTCCAAGGCTTTTAAGCTCTCTTATGTTCTTCAGGCAGTCCTTTGTATTTCTTGCAAAACGGCTGATTGATTTGGTATATATCCTGTCTATCTTTCCCCTTCGGCAATCCTTTATCATTCGCTGAAACTCATCACGCTTGTCCTCTCGGGTGCCTGTGATGCCCTCGTCTGCATAGATGTCTACAAGCTGTTCGGTCTCTGAATTTTCAAAAGCCTTTTCATAGTATCTTGTCTGCGCCATAAACGAGTTTAGCTGATCTTCGGAATCACTTGATACTCTGCAATATGCGGCACATCGGATCTTTGTATTTTGTTCTTCTGCTATTGTAGGCTGTATCACCGTTACAGTCGGCATATTCTCACCTCCGTTTTACCAACAAGGATACCACAATTCTTTCTGAATTTGAATCACCAAACCCAATAAAATTATCTGTCCGAATCTGTGCAGTTTTCACGCTTGTCGGCTTGTCCTGCGGCTATGCATAAGCTCATTATTGTTACGCCGACTGTACCACCGACGAATAAGCCAATCACGAAGCCTAACATCTTTCTCACTCCTTACGCCACTTCCTTTGAAGACGGATAGTTTCTGTGTATGTAGTCTAAAACAACTGCCAAATACCTTTCTTTCGCTGATTCATCGAAATCTCTGAATTGTTTTTCTATGAAAATCTTCGCCTGACTTTCGAGAATTTCCGCCATACCGTACTTTGTCATCATATTTTTCCGCCTTTCTTTCTACAACTTTTGGTGCATAATATTTTACCCGATTCCGTATTTGACCATACGCACTTTCGACACTCTTCTCCTTTGACATAAATATTTTTTCCGGGGTCATTAAGAAACCTTCTGCGGATCCTTTCCCAATCGGCAATATATTTTTGATCAAACAAATTCTCTCCCTCCAATCTTTTTATATACAACTCAAATGCAGAAAAAGCTTCTGCACTTGAGTTATATCCGCACCGTGAGATATGCGGTGCGGAATAACGTAAATTCGTTTTGCCTTCGTCCGATTCAAGTTTGTTTCGGACGTTTTCCGTGATATTTGTTCTCAACAACCGCCACGGCGGAACTCTGCAGGCGATCGACAGCGTATTGATCTCATGGGCGTCTCACCCGCTCTATTGGCCCTCATTGGGAAGTATCATTATCCTCACACGTTTCATCGCCTACTTTGGATGCTGTCCAAAGGTCTGAACGTCATATTTATCGCTCTCTCATCTGAGGTCATGGCGTATGGTTCATGCGGCTGCCGAGATTTCATACCGGCCGTGTGATTAACGTACCTGCAGAGTTGATATTCATTTTTCAAGATGCTTAAGAAGATATTTTATTCCTCTTACACTTGTATAGGGTAAGAAAACGGGGTTTTAACAACCATTTTTCCTTAAGATTTTAAAAGTTTGTTAAGTATACACAAAATCCGCTCTTTCTTTTTGTGTATATTTTGCTGAGTTGTTTTTAATTCATCTGCACACTCACGTTCGGTCATACCCTTGTAGAAAATCATTTCGATAAGCTCTCTGTCTTTTGTCGGAAGCGTATTCAGAGCCTTTTTCACACTTGCCACAGCAGCGTATTTTTCAACCGGGCTTTCTTCAACAAACTCATGAAAATTCTCAAAAGCTCCGTCAATACTGCCTTTGAGCATTGAAAACTGTATCTCGTGGTCGAAAAATGACCTATCGTTATTTTTAATTGCCCAACCGGTTTGCCTGTAATTCATGTATACCTCATCGTTAACTTCGATTTCAACGTATTTCTTGGTTATTGTGTCATAAACACACAATGTGTTTTTACTCATTTTTATTCCTCCGTTTTGATTTTTGTTTTTGAATCAAAACGAAGGCTATGGGTATTTGGCAATTAAGCATTGCCATATCTTAAAAATGGGCATAAAAACAGACCTTTCTGCTTTTAAAACAAAAAGGTCTGAAAAGAAAAAGGAGTATAACTTTCGGCTTTAAAAGCTTTTGTTATACTCCAGGATTGTTTCAATTATATTATCAAACTATTATATTAATGACTTAATAAATTCTTGTAAAAAGCCGCCAGCTGTTGTAGCAAATGTTCCTGTAAAAAAAGTACCCATATTTTCCATAACGTATCTTTTTAAACCAACAGAGTCACTTTTTTCTGCTAATCTTTTTGCTTTTATGGCACAATTACGTTCGCTTCTAACATTTGAATTCATAATGATTTCATCCATACAATCAACAAAATCATCTAAAGAATATTTTGATATAGAATTATTTTCTCCATTGATTATCCCGTTATTGTCGCCTACATTTGAACCATTTAATATGCCGCCATCTATTTGACAACCTTTAAAATTTAATTCCATATTAATTACACCTTTATCTTTCTATCAAATTACTATTATGCAAAACCCCACCGCTTATTTGACATTTGTCAAAGCTTATAGAATATGTAGTTTGATTTTTTTCTTTTATACTTCCGAGCATAGCATTTACTACTTTATTAAGAAATGCTCTATCCTTACAATTAAAATACAATGTGCTTCCGGAATTTAACGATATTGCAAGATTATCTCCACGATTTGAATTATAAACCAATACCGCAATCAACCAGATTATAGCAACAACTAAAAGCAGTATTCCAATTGAACCTTCCTGCATCAAGTATATTCCTACTACTCCCAAAATAATAGCTATCAACCATGATTTATTTGCCGGAATAGGACAAATTGAAATCATTGATATGTTATCTGTACATATGAATGATTCTCCATACCTTATTACATTTTTATCCACCGTTATTGATGGAACATTGATTTGTTCGTTTTTCTTTACTGATGACATAGTGACCACACTCCAAATAATTTCTAAAGGCAATAACGCCTCTACTATATATTATACAACTTTTTTCAACATTTATTTTACTTATGGTATGAACCACATAGTTTTCGGGTATAAAAAGAACAGCGGATTGCTCCGCTGCCCCGTGAAAAAGCATAAACTTTATCATTAATAGTACACTTTGCGATGTTTAACAGCACTTACTATGCCGCAGATAATCAGAATTAACCCCGTCAACCCAAATGCTCCAAAAACACAATATACTATTTTCTGAGTAGATTCTGAAGGCATACAGTAAATTTCCTCCGGCTTTTCGGGAACGACCATACCTATAAATTCTTCCCCTACATAAGTTTTCTGATTTCTGATAACATCTGCGGTTATCAGATTACCTGCCTCGTCATAATAAGCCGCCTCAACCGACTGTTTGCCTTTTCGCCCCTGTATTACAGAAACGACCGTACACTCAACCTCTTTACCGTTTTCCTTATAGTTCTGTATCTTTGTTACATTCTTATAGGCAATAAATCCTACAACAAGCAGTAATATTAGGCCTACTATTATGTATTTCTTTGATTTTTCATTCATATATCAAATGACCTTTCTTATTAACAAAATATGTTTTATATTCTTGCTGCATCAATACTATATCCCTGCTTTGAAAGTTCCCTAATAAGATTTATAGCAACCTCGTCAACCTTTTTTTCAAATGGAATATATATCAGGCCTTGGATATCGGAAGGCCTTTCAAAGTTCAATGATTCCTTTAAAAGTATAGCAACCTTTTCCCTGCCAAGTTTAGCAAGAAACATTCCCAGTTCAAGCACTACATTCTGACGTACACGAGATTTATAAGATTCCTCACTTTTTGCTTTGCCTTCGTCATCAGGAGTTGCAAGCACTATAGCATAACCAATTTCTTCACTATATTCTTCAAGCTTTTCAATAATTGTCTGACCACCAGAAGCCTGCTGATCAAGAATAATAGGTTCCAAATCCCAACGCCGCAGCAATGCTTCGAGTTGTGTACGTGCAATATCGTCATGACCATACACTAAAAAGATCTTTCTATTGCCAATTTTAGTCTGTACGTCCTCGATTATTGCCCGCGTTTCATCTTGTGACTTACCCTGAAAAGTAATCTTCCCTGTATTATAGCAATTAATTATTCCACCATTGCTTAATTTGATTACTTGAGCATGTTGAACAGCTTTTGTTTCAGTTATGGTCACCTTTCCACTAGATTTTATTTTTTCTAAAACTTCTTCATACGTCATAGTCATGTATAAACATCCTTTCATTTAATTAATTATTTTTTGTTATCCTGCTGTGCCGCTAAAAAATACACAGTTACAACTTTATATGCTTTTCCTCTCTTGACGAAAACTCCACTACACCTACTACCAAAGACAATACTGAATCATAGCCGCAGGCCAGATTGTAATACGCAATCTATAATTCAAGATTTTTCAATTTTGTTTCGATATCAGCTATCAATCTTTCTCCGTCAAAACTACAACCTTTTTTCTTATTAATGCGTTCATCTACCACTCTTATAGAGTCATAAATATTTTTCTTGACCATTTCAAAACGCTTTTGTTTATCAGCTTCCATAAACTCTTCGAACGGGATATTTAATCTAATATCAGCATAACGATTTTTATAACTAATGTACTTTCTAGTCTTCCCAAAACCAACTGACAAAAAGTTTTTATCAAAACAGTTGATTATTATACCAATACTATCTAAATCATTTGTGTAATTTGTAACTTCTATATTTCCAATTCTACTTTCAATCTGATTGCGTATATTTGAAATAATATGTCCTGATGATGATTGAGCTTCAGTAGATATAAATAATCTCAAGTTATTCACCACCTTACCATAAAGATTTATTTAATAGAGGGTGTTGATCTGTCACATACATATAATCTAATATTTTTTCATGTTGCCAGTTATGAATTTCTCTTTTACTTCCTTGAACTTGTATATACATATCTGCGTTGTAACGATCCAATTCAGCTTGAGAATATCTTTTTTGCGGATCAATGGATTCTCCATATTTCAAAGTTTCACCAGTAGTCCTATCCTTTAATTCATATCCATAATTAGTACCCTCATAATCAAGAGAGTTCCCATGAACTTTACCTTTACTATTAGTAGATTTAACAGGTTTAGCTGCATTATATTCAGCTGCGAGTTCTGACCTGTTCTTACCTTCTCCAGCATGCTCTTTCTGATAATCATTTCAAGAATTATCCCCACACCCATTATGAAAAAAATGCCATTCTCGCCCACAAAGTAAGTATGGAACTCCTCAACTTCAAAGTTATAAACCTTGATAGGTGATTCAAGAATTTCGTGCTGAACCCATTCAACTGTAACAAGTTCGCCATTTGAAAGAACAAGTATATCTCCTGCTCTCAGGCTTCTTGCAAGTGTCCAACCAAGCTTATCAACATAGAATGGGTGACTTGGTGTATCCGAAATTGTCTCGCCCATTCCAATACCATTACATTAGTTTTAGTATTGCCACTTATTCAAATAATACACTATGTTTTTACTATTTTAATGTAATTGGATAATTCAGGGACCTTTTTTATCAACACTTTTGCTAAGCCGTAAGTTATTTCAGTTCTGATTTCAAATGGAGGATTTTTACATCCAGACAATAGACCAGACATATCACCACTATAGTTAAATTCCTTTTTTATTCTATAAATCGTTTTTTTATCGTTTATTGCTTTGATTAGAATAATATTGTATAAACTAGATTTCAAATTGCTGTCTTTATGAATATCATGTTGACAAAACTCAACAAAAGTGCCGAAATTATCAAAAGTTTTTTCATACTCAAAATCAGGCATTGCAATTGAACAGCTGTCAACAATATATACATGTTTCGAGCTAATATTTTTTTTCATTAAATATAACTTATCACCATCTCCTTCACCGATTGCAATATAGTCATTTAAATATTTATTTACTTCATTAGTGATATTACGTTCAACAATTTCAAATGATGAGTAAATCAAACTTGAATTAGGAAACAAGTATCCATTTGAATATCTTAAAAAATCCAAATACACATTCGGTAGAGTATTACCATAATACAAATCAAGATTTGCTAATTCTTCCTTTTTTATGTGATTATTTTTATTAATTAAATTATATTGCATATTCGCCCTCCATGATAACAATTAAGATAGATAACATTTAATCGAAAATCCGATTAAATGTTATCTATGAATTCATTACAACAATTAAATAGCACCAATACCATTAAAATATTTATATGCCTTTTTCATTGCCTTTTTTGCAGTTTTCTCGCTGACACCTGCTTCCAACATTACCGAATATGAAAAGTCAAATTCATCACGCAAACTAGTAGAATATCCGACTAATCTTCTGCGTTCTCTTTGTTTTGAACTTATATATGCGTGTGCCGAACCAGATTCTGATTCTAAAAGCACTGCCGGCGCCTTATTTCTACTATAACCTTGAATATTATTCTTTTTTGCCCATTCATCTTGAATTACATGATGTGACTGAACATATCCATCAGATTGTACATTCTTATTTCTAGATTTCCTATTTTTTTGAGGGGACAAATTTCCATGATTATCAACATCACCAACTTCATATCCACCAGGTTTCTGACAAACATTATGCACCAGCACCCCACACTCACCAACAAAGTAAGTATGGAAATCTTCAACCTCAAAGTTATAAACCTTGATAGGTGATTCAAGAATTTCGTGCTGAACCCATTCAACAGTTACAAGTTCACCATTTGAAAGTACAAGTACATCTCCGGCTTTAAGACTTCTTGCAAGTGTCCAGCCAAGCTTATCAACATAAAACGGGTGGCTTGGTGTTGCTGAAATTGTTTCGCCATTTACACCAATATGGACAAGTTCGTCAGTTTCATTGATATAGGTTTCGGTTACTGTTTTAACAGCTACTTCACCCGTCAACTCGTTCTCCGAAAGAACCCTATCGCCGACTTCGATTTCTTCAATCGGTTCTTGTCCGTCCTCAGTAGTTACAAGTGTACCAGCAACAAAGCAATACGAAGTTCCAAAGTCCTTTGCAGAACCCCACATTGACGTTCCTGTCATTGCAACTTTAAATAAGTCGCCCTTTATCTCTTCCCAGGTGAAACTTGCATCTCCACTTATGTATTTATCAGCCGTTTTTCCCAATTCATATGAGCCGATCATAAGATTTCCTGCTGATCCTGTTTTATGGAATGCAGTTACAAGTTTACATGACTTTCCTGTTTTCGCAAACACGCCTAATGCATCGCCCGCTCCTGGCAATGCTGACACAAGGCTGCAAGCTGCGTTGTAATAATCTCCCTCTTGGGCATACCAAGCAGCGTTGATTCCGTCAAATACAAATCCAATACCCGGAAGCATTCCAAGCAGATCAAGAATATCATGCCCTGTAATATTCCCAATCCAATTTAAGAACGGACTTAGTCCGAACGGGTCGTTCAGGCTTATCGGATTGCCGTTGACATATGCGTACCTGTTCAAAGTCGGGGTGTCGGTTATCGAACCCGTCATAACGTCCTGATTGATAAAACGTTTGATCTCGGGGTTATAATACCTCGCCCTCATGTAGTACAGACCGTTGCTGTCCTTAGCTACGCCGAGTTCGCCGTTATACAGGAACATTATACCACATTTGTTCTCAGAAAGCAACTCACCATAAGGTCCGTAATCAAAAGTTTCAACGATTTCTCCGTCGATATTTGTCACTGCCTCGGTGCTTCCGATATTGTTGAAGTGGTAAATTAAGTATTCATTACCGTTTTCCTGTGCGATCAGACCAATTCCGTAAATATAATAAGTTGTATCGCCCTCCTTTTCCGCCGTAAGAATACGTGTAAGCGAACTGCTGTTGCTGTCAACAACATACTCGGTCTTTGCTCCATTTTCCGTCTGAGAAATACGGTTGTTTTCAGCGTCGTATTCGTAGGAAATTCCACCCGCCGAAACAAGTCTGTTGCGGCAGTCGTACTCAAACTCAGCCATTTTGCCGTTAAGCGGACCGTAGATCATGTTTCCGTCCGCATCGTATTTTACTTCTTCGCCGTTGTACTCGATAAGCTGATTGTTCTCGTTGTACTTCATTTCTGAGCTTGTCAGTCCGTCCATTGTCGTGCCGTCGGAAGATGAGATCTCCGTTACATTGCCCGATTCATCATAGGAGTAAACCTTTTGATTTATGACATTTTCGCCGTTTTTATCGACAATGGTCACAAGTCTGCCGTTAGCGTCGTAGGTGCGTTTCTCCACGCTTCCGTCGGCTCTGGAGGTCTTTGTCAGCCTACCATTGCCGTCATACTCAAAGGAAGTAACCTTGCCGTCCCAGTCTGTAACGGTCTTGACATTACCCGTCTTGTAATAGGTGTAGCGAACTACCCTGCCTCCCGGATAAGTTAGCGCCACAAGATTACCCAACTGATCATAGGAGTACTCTATCGTGTTTCCTCTGAAATCGGTATACTTTGTCATACGGTTCATATTGTCATACTCACGTGTTATAGTGCCATTCTCATCGGTAACTGTAAGCACGTTTCCGTTACCGTCATAGGTATAGGACACTGTACCAAGCTCGTCAGTAAAGCTCTTTATCCAGCCGTTTTTGTAATACTCATATGTGGTCTCCTGACCTCTTGCATTCTTCTGTGAAGCAAGCTGTCCCACGTCGTCATAAGTATAAGTTTTCGTTCCGCCGATAGGATTGATCGTTTCGGTGAGTCTGCCCATATTGTCATATGTGTACTCTGTCCTTCCACCGTTGGGGTCTATCTGTGCGGAAACATTTCCAAGTCGGTCATATTCGTACTTTGCAGTACCGCTCTCTGCATCGGTAGAATTAATTATTCTTCCGAGATTGTCGTATACATTTTCTGTTTTTCCTTCCCTTGTCGTATTGAGATTTTCAATAGTCTTTACAAGGTTTCCTACGCTGTCATATGTGTATTGAGTATCAACGCCCATAGCGTCGGTTGACAAAATAAGGCTGTTGATCTCGTCATATTGATTGGTTACAACGTTACCCTCTGCGTCGGTAAGTTTAACTATATTACCGTTCTCGTCATACTCTGTGAATGTAGCGTAACCTTCCTGGTTGGTGTACTTGGTCACTCTGCCCATTGCGTCATACTCGTAGAAAACAGAAATATCCTCGCCGTTTTCGTCCTCTGCAACAAAAGTCGTCTTAGTGACCATACCCTCCTTATTATAGCCAATTTTTACAACCTGACCATTAGGGAGAGTTTTCTGAGTGCAAAGTCCGTTGAAATCATATTCATCGTAAGTAGTGACGTTTCCGTTAGCGTCTGTGGAATTAAGCATTCTTCCGTACTTGTCATAAGTATACGAAACAGTATTACCCTCCGCGTCAGTTGTGCTGAGGAGATTATTTGCAGCATCATATTCTGAGGTAGAATAATTGCCCTGCTCATCGGTCGTCTTTACAAGTCTCCACTGCTTATCGTATGTATAGCTCTCGCTTGTGCCGTCCGCAAAGGTCGTTTTCTTAATCTTTCCGTTGGGATAGTACTCATAGCTTTCGGTATACTCATTTTCACCGTCAACAACAGTTTTGGAAATCATTCTGTTGGCTGCGTCATAAGCAAACTTAGTTACCTCGCCGTTTTCGTTCGTCTTGGATATAACATTTCCGACTGCGTCGCAAGTGTTAACTACTACTGTTCCATCGGTATTAGTTTGACGGATTAACCTGCCCTCGTTATCATAATCGTATGTAACTGTACCCTTAGCGTTTGTAGTGCTGATAAGCCAATTGTTGGAATTATAGGTATAGTACGTTGTATTACCTCTTGAATCAGTAACAGAAGTCTTATTACCCATTGAATCATAGGTGTAGCTTTCAGTACCGTCCTCATTGGTAATGCTTATAACTCTATTGAGCAGATCGTAGTTATATACAGTCTGATGACCCTCTCTGTCTGTTTGTGAACGCAGATTACCGTACTCGTCATAGGTATTTTCCGAAAGATTATTTTCATAATCGCTCACGGACGTTATTTTGCCGTTGGTATAACTGTAAGTCCTGACGCCAAGTCCTTCGATAGCCTCGGTAAGTATCTGTCCGTTCTTATTGTAGGTATAGCTCTTTCTTGCGCTTGTATATTCTGTCTGCGTTTCAAGCAGATTCTTTACATTATATGTATAAGAATTTGTCTCCCCGTTCGGACCTGTTACCGTAAGAATATTGCCGTTGCCGTCATATGTCATAACAGTAACATAGCCGCTTGGATCCTTAACCTTTATAAGATTATTGTCATCATCATAGGTGTAAACGGTAGTTTTTCCGTCAGCTGTAGTCTCGTCAAGAAGATTTCCCTTCAGGTCGTAAGAATACTTTACCGTATTGTTATTCTGATCTGTTACGGAAAGAAGATGACCCATACCGTCGGAAACATATTTTACAGTATTTCCATTTCTGTCAATACCGTCAACTATAAATTCGTTATTCTCACTTTCGGAATAACTGAAGTATGACAAAGGAGTATCGGGATCGGCGTCGTCCTGAGTAAGAACTCTTCCTTCTTCGTCATAAGTATTAGTCACATACGGTGAATTTCCATCAAGAGCAGATGTAACAAGTCTGTTATTCGCATCATATGTATAAACGACAGTTTCTCCCAACGGATTTGTAACCGACTTGATAAGGTCGTTTTCATAGGTAATAGACGTAATTCTTCCGTTTCCGTCGCCTACCGATGTAAGAAGTCCCGAATCGTTATAATTCAGAACAAGCTTCGCTCCCGAAACGTCCTCGGTAATAACCGTAGTATTGCCGATATGCTCCAGAGTTACCGTCTTTTCATTAGGCTGAATGATCTGAATGAGCTTTCCGTCGCTATCAAACACATATTTCTGACCGTCGGGAATTTCAAGAGTGTAGATATTATTCTCATCTCTGCTCATAAAATATTCGGACATACCGCTGCTTATGCAGACATAATTCTTAACGCCCGTATCGTTAGGCTTGTGAAGAACTAATCTTCCGTCGATAATTTCTCCGTTTACGTTTCTGGTAGCGGAACGCTCATCAACAAAGCTTGAATATGCTGTAGGATTCCAATGTACGTTTATTACTGTGCTCTTTACGTCAAGATACGCCTCAAAGTCATGCGACCAGCCATAACCGAGCTGTCCCTTTTCGGAAGCGTTCAGTGAATTATAGTTGAGATTAAGAGTTAGCGGAGATTCTCCCGTAACCGACATTGCAGGAACCTGATCCGTATACGCTCCTGTTGTCATATCAACAGGATCTGCCCATGAGTTGTCTACAATTTTCTGCTTTACATTAAATTTGGTGATATGACTGGCAATAGGTTCAACGACAACCTTAACATTAGTATCACCTGTGAGCTGTTCAACAACAGAGTTAATGAGCTTATAGTAAACCTGATCAGGATCGCCTGTCGCACTGAATGTCTGACAATATGTTCCGTAAATCACGTCGCCAGGTTTAAAAACTTTTACTCTGACGTGTTGACCGCCTGAAATAACGGGAATATATTCACACTCATCTGCACTTTGAATTTCATAGCTTGCCGATTCATCTTCCTGTACTTCAACCGAACCGTCTGGGTGAGTTATCGTAATATATTGCTTATATCCGGGGTTGATATACGGGCCGAAGTCTGTTGTAAGATTGTAGAAAGTATCCGAGCCCTCGTTTGCAACGGCAAGCTGTACATAGTACTTTTCACCGATATATGCGCAGGATTCCGGCATGACATGGATAACTATTCCGTCGCCTGCTCCGACAGTAAAAGGAGTAGACGTTTTAAAGCTTGCCGAAACAGGAGCTCCGAAAGGCATAAGGGTGCCCTTAAAATCAGCCGAAAGATCATATTCGCCCTTTCTGTCACCCCTTACAGACCAACCTACCGTTTTCTGCTGCTGTCCTGCAATAGAATCCATACTTTGCGTAAGCGACTGTTTATTCGTTGCTAGAGAGAGTCCATAAGGCAGATTAAGCGTAGCCGATGAATCTTCTATCACAAACTGTTTGTCAGCATTATTCAGTACACCGAGATTTACAGCATACATATCTTTCATAAAAGAAATACTCTGTCTTACGTAAACATATGCAAGAATAGGCCGTTCTTCTTCAGGAATGTCCTCACTTACAACAGGTGAAAATGATATGTTTCCTCCAGAGCCTGTGCCATAAGTGCCTCCGCCACACCATGTGCCGCCGTTTTCTCCTGTTCCATTGCCAGAGATATGGCCCCCATTACCTGTATAGATGTATTCAATAATTGTCGGTATAGGCTCCTGAGCAAATGTAAGCTTCACCGTAAATTTAACGGTATGATAATTCGACGGATCATAAAAATCAATTCCCGCCTCTGCCATTTCTTCAAGAGACATCCTGTGTACTTCTAAATCTCCTGTGACAAGCTCACCACTCTGAAGAGCAAATCTGACCGTTCCGTTATCGCCCTCGTTGTTGATCGCAATTTCCTTTTCCTCGGGCAGATATCCGTCCTTATATGCAGCAATCTTATTATCTCCGATCTTAGCGCACAGTTTTAATGTTCCGTCATAGCCTGTACGCATTGTATGGATACCCTCGCTGTCGCCTGAGTAAACATAAATATACGAGTAGCTCAACGGATTATTTCCACTATCGGTTACTTCGACGTTAACAAAACCATATTCAGAGGGCTCATATACAATAACCTTTATCTGTGATGTTGACGAATTCTTTGTAGCATCCTCAACCGTAAGCGTTACAGTGTACTCCCCTGCTTCATCATAAATATATGAATTTCTTACTCCGAATATGGTATTTCCATCGCCCATATCCCAAACAAATCTTTTTATTCTCACGTTATCTGTACAGGCACTACCGTCAAAAGCAATTTCTTCTCCTGCAATTCCGTAAATTTCTTTAGGCATATCGATTTGAGGAGTAATTGTATCAACATCATATGCGTAACCACTTATCTCGTTGCTTGCACTGACATTTCCTGTCTTGTCATATGCTTCTACCTTATATGTATGGTTCTTATATGGTTCAACATTTTCGTCAATATATGAAAGATCAGTCGTTTCCGTAATTAGCTTATACTCCTCATTTTTTGATGACTTTCGGTATAGTCTATAATGATCAAGATCATCAGCTTTTGAAGCACTCCATTCAAGCCTGATTCGGAAATTGTCCTGCAAAAGTTCTAGAACTGGAGCATCGGGAGCAGTAGCATCAAGAAGAAATTCAGAGGTATAGGTTTCACTGATATTTCCCATCAGATCAGCACAATATGCTCTGAACTCGTACTTTCCGTCAGCTAATCCATCTGTATCCCAATTAAATTCTGTCATCTCGTAATTAGAGCTGAGGGCGTATGTACCTATTTCATACCAAACGCTATCTGAAGAATCTTTCGCCTTATATTCAATTGTCACTGACGCAAGGGCATAGTTATCCCATGTTACAGCTTTAAGCTTTGGGTTAGCAGAAACAGAAGAACCTGATTTTATACTGAATCCTAAAAACTTAGGCTTAATATTATCGTCTGTAATTTGTGCTATTGTTTCATTTGAATACTCGCTCTTGTTCCCCGCTATATCAACAGCTACAATCTTATATGAGTATACTATTCCGAGCTTTGCAGAGGTATCATAATAATCTTTAGTGGAGCATTCTGCAATCTTTGAATATGAGCCTAGGTTTTCCTCACTTCTGTATATCACAAACTTCTCCGTATCTTCACTTGTTACAGTCCAGATAAGGTGAATATTGCCCTCTCCTGTCTGAGCAGTAAGATCAGAAACAGTTACGGGAGCAGTTCTGTCGACAATATACTCATTTACAACAGCGTTACTTTCATTGCCTGAGGAGTCTACAGCTATAGCCTGAATGTATATTTTGCCCTCATTCATAGACGATACGTCAAAGGAATGCTTAAATGTATTTTCAGCTTTCTCAGAGTCCGCAGTAATCTCTGCAATATCATACCAAACTTTATCATCACCGCTGTCATAGGAATACCTAAGCTTTACAGATGATACAGCCGCATTATCCGCAGCGAAAATGCTTATATCGATCTTTGAATTAAATGCCTTTGATTCGGGATAAAAAGCGGTAATGGCAGGACTGATCGTATCCGATTTTGTTGACAGAGTAATCTCGTCGGATTCTTCTCCTCTGTTGCCTATATCGTCATATCCCACTACCCTGAAAGTGTACTCTTTATCGGGCATAAGCTTCTGAACGTGAAGTCCCGTTGCGTCCTTTGTTGTTCCGACCTCAGTGAAAGTGCCATCCTCATTTTTCTGCTCAACAGCAAAATATCCGAAATCGGTATCCGTTATATCATTCCACCTGAGAGTAATATGAGTTGATGCCGTAGTGCAGTTATCCTTGTCAAGTATTATTTTTGAAATACCTGTATTATCTATAGTAAAGATCTTTTCAAATGACTTAGATTCATTTCCATTAGAATCCACCGCAATGGCTCTAAGCTTATATGACCGCTGCTCTACCAACTGAGCTATACCCCTAGATAAAAAAATGTGGTGGACCATCAGGGACTCGAACCCCGGACCC
>ULNR01000438.1_pt1 | contig 19149 bp, 24 predicted proteins | sample 1951971 | NCBI WGS metagenome assembly ULNR01 (sample SAMEA4835582, study PRJEB28245) | human gut metagenome | biome: gut microbiome; material: fecal sample | place: Denmark | collected 2008 | reverse complement strand
GAGGGCCGCGAACGTCCGGGGGCTGCGCCGCTCGGTGTCCGTGAGCCGTGCGAGCGAGTGCCGATCCTCCCACAGCGCCTCGCCGATCTTCCGGGGGTCTTCGGGCAGGGACAAGTCCTCGCGGATGGCCGGGATGCTCACCACCGTCCACTTGTCGCCCTCACGGTCGAGGAGCCGCCCAGCGAGGTCGTCCTCGTGCCAGCGCGTCATAATGAGTATCTGCTTGCTGCGGTTGTGCAGACGGGTCAGGAACACGTCCGTGTACCACTCCCAGTTGCGGTCTCGGTAGGTCTGCGAACCCGCCTCGATGGCGTCCTTCACGGGGTCGTCGATGATGCCCAGGTCTACGGGCGTACCTGTAAGCGATCCGCCCACGCCCACAGCCTTGTAGAAGCCTCCGTAACCCACGGTCTCGAATAGGTCGATGTTGCGCAGCCATCCGCCTTTGGCGTTGCTGTGTACATTGGAGTTGTTCAGGTAGGTGCTCGGGAACACGGCGGCATACTCCGGGCTGTCGATGGTGCGCTGGATAGAGCGCGAGAACTGCTGCGCGAGGTCGGCAGAGTAGGAGCTGCCGACGATCTTCATCAGCGGGTTTCGTCCGAGTACCCACGCCGGAAACTTGCGACTGACTATCTCGCTCTTGCCGTGCTGCGGTGGCACGAACAGCATTAGGCGGTCAGTGCCCAGCGTGCCGTCGATAAGTTGCTGGCATTTCTCGGCGATAAGCGTGTGGAACCACTGTCGGCTGTATGATGGCGTGACATAGTCAAGAAACACGGGGAATCGCTCTGCCGCGCTTCTCCTGTGCAACTCCTTTTCCAGTTCCAACAACCTCATAGCCGTATCGTAGCCCATAGCCGTTCATTAACTGTTCATGCTCGCCTGTATTCTGTTAATCTCTGCCCGTATCTGTTCCTCTGTCATCTTCTCGACAGGTATCAGCGGTGAGCCGTTCTTGCCCGTAACCTCGGTCTTTGTGGCGGCGTACAGGCCGAGTAATTTGCGCCGTTCTGCAAGTTGCTGGCGGATCTCGGCGATGTACTGCGGGTTCCCCAATCCGATGATATTTGACGTGCGTTCCTCGATGCTGTATGTCTTGACGGTATTCGCACCCGTTTCCTTGTTGCGCGACGGAGCTCCTTTTCGGGTGTTCGTTGTCTTGTTGTAGTCCTCCTTGGATTTCTCCCACTGCGCCCACAGCTCACGGCAGGTCTCGTCTATGCGCTCCAGTTCCAGTTGCAGGGCGTCGTTCATGTCCCCGAGACGGTTGTCGCGCCACTCCTCCAGCAGTGTCGAAATATCCTTGTGCACTGTCCCGAGGCTGTAGGAGGGGAGCGTGAGCCGTGTCATTACCTCCTGTCGAATTTGCCTCACGGAGTAGCCTCTCTTGTAGAGCCGCGCCACGATTTCCAGGCGTGCGGTCTTCACTTGATTCTGTCTCTTCCTTTGTGCTGCGCTCATGTCGTTATATATTTTTGGTCAGTTCGATAAACGCCATGTACATGTCCGGGTTACAGCTCGACAGCTCGATGTAGGTCTTCCCGAACTCGGGGAAGGTGTGTACGGCGAAATGGCTCTCCGTGAGCAGCCATAGTGCTGTGTATCCCTGCGGATCGAAGTGGTGGTCGGTGAAGCAGAGGATATTGAATCCCGACGCTTTCAGGGTCTTGTCAAACTTCCTCCTCAGTTCCTCCGGGTTCGTTTCCGCTATCCATTCTGAATAGTTCCAAATCTTCGCTTGCATACTCTATCTTTTTGAATTGTTTCTTGATTTCCTTCGCGTTGCCCTTGTAGAACACTAGGATGTTCTGGTGCATCTTTGCCACCTTGCGGCTTTCCATGTAGCGGCTCGCACGCAAGGCCGTGCTTGCGCCCGTCTCGATGAGGATAATCTCGTTGTAGAGAGGCATCCCCGCCTCGCGGAATATGCGCTTTATGTCGCCGCAGAAGTCGTAATAGAAGCCCGTAGACTTGTCCCTCACGTCGCCCACGACGATGACGGCAAAGCGGTTGTCCTTCAGGCAACCAACCGCTGCCTTGAAGGCGTTTTCAAGTATCTTGATGAAATCCCCGTAGCTTCCCTGATTGCTAGCGTCGTTTTCGAGGTCGCTGTACTTTTCGAGATCGAAGTACGGAGGACAACTGAATAGCAGGTCTTGGCTTTGGGGGGCGATGTGCTGTGCAACGTTCTGCCCGTCATCGCAGATGTACCGTGCGGACATGCCCTCCACACGCTCGCTGTTGAGCTGTGCCTGCTCGGGGCGCAGTTCGATGCCTGTGAACTCGTTGCCGAGGTAGGCGGAGACATAGCCGAAGACGCTGTCCCCAGCGAAGCAGTCGAAAGTCTTGCAGTTTTCCAGCCCGAACCATCGGCAGACGATTTCCGCCATGACGGGGTCGAGCAGCGATACCCCGGCAGACAGGACCTTGTTCGCCTCATGCTCCTTAACCTCATCGGGAACGTACTTGTCGAGGTACTCCTTGAACGATACGCCCAGCTCCTCGCGGTGCTGCCTTGTTCGCTGGTACAAATCCTTGTACTTGATTTCGGGAGAGGTTATCAGTGTGTCGTTGCGGCTCTCACCAAAGTCGCCGATGAGATCGCGCCATTTCTTCTTACGATCCTGCCAATATCCCTTGCGGGTGTCGAGGATGGAGAACGGCGGCACTACGAAACGATCGTTCAGCGAAGCGTTGGCGGGCGTGCTGTTCGTTCCTCCGCTCTCGTTTCCGTTCTCCCACTCCTTGTTTTGCCATACGTCCAGACCCCAGTCGTCCAACTCCTCCGCGTCCCATTCGTTCGCGAGGGCATCCATGTCCCAATCTCCGAACCCGACGTTATCCTTGATAATGAACTCCCGCTGCTCAGCTTCCGATAGCTCGGTCGCCCGGATGATGTGTGCTGTCGGCTTGTCTTTCCACCGCTCCCAGTACGCCACAAGGTTATCCTGCTCCGCCTGTGTCTTCTTCTGAAAGTCTCGCACATCCGACAGTCGTGCCAGCACCTCGGCCGTGTCCATGTCCGCGATGGCCGAAAGCGCACGGAAGCGCATGTTGCCGCCGAGAGCTGTGAAGGTGCTGTCCACCACGATGGGACGTAGCTCCAACATCTTCGGGAGCACGAGTATCGACTTGATGAGCTTGTCGAACTTCGTGTCTGTGATTGTCCTCGGGTTCGACGAGTTGACCTGTATCTGTGACAGGTTCACGATTTCCGTCTTCATCGCTCCCATACCTTGTCGAGTTGATGTCGGCCGAACAGCCCCCAGCGACACATGGAAGCGTATATCGGCGTGTCGAGTTTGTAGTGCCTGCGGAGTTCTGCCGGGTCTGTCTCCTCGATGCCCTCCGCGATGATGTTGTCAGCCGCGTCGCAGATGGAGAACTCGATCTGCTTCTTTCCTATGCAGCAGGCCAGTGACACGAACACGTCGCATTGGCAGTCCCTTGCCGCCTCCTTGGCAAGCTCACGGGCGTACAGGTTCAACGTCAGGTCGGCCTTACTGCCGTCCTTTGTCCACGGGGAACCTCCGCCGATGCGGCACGCACCACCATAGAAGTCCACCGCCAGCTTGCGGCCCGTCGTCCCGCAGTCGGCTATGCTGCTGTGCTTCACATAGCGTCCTGTACCGTTCACAATGACCTCGCATTTACCGCATCCCTTGTGTCTCCGGACGAGGTTCTCGACCTTTGCCATGTCCGCATCGTCCTGCAAGGGGATGGCTACGATGACCTTGACAACCCGGTTGTCGTCCATGACGACCTGCGTTTTGATGTCCAACCCTCCGATGCCGCTGTGGAACAGGTCATGGCACAGCTCCTTGGCGAGCGCGTGTTCCGGTGAGAGCCCGTAAGTATCGCTGCCGTATGCATAGTATCCGAAGAAGATGCCTTGGTCGCCCCATCCAGACGAAAGGCCCTGCGCGATGTCCGGGGACTGCTGGCCGATGTACTGGTCGATGTCGAGCAGGTCGCCGCAGATTGTGTTGTCCTTGCCCCACTTGTCCATGTACGCTCGGGTGTAGCCGATGTTGTTTACCGCTGCGCGGACATGGGAGCGGATTTCATCCACCGTCATCTTATGTCGGGACGTCACCTCGCCGCCGAGCGACACATGCCACCCTTTGATTTGAACCTCGACTGCATAGCGAGTGTCGGGGTCTCGCTCGATGTAGCGGTCAAGCAGGTACTGGCTGATGTAGTCTGCGACCTTGTCCGGGTGTCCGAGCGATACATACTCTGAAAATCGTATCATACTGGTAAAGGATTGGTTTATGGTACAAAATTAGGTAAAACGATTATAAAATAATCATATTAAGGGCAAAAATCGGGATTTTTAAGCTCATAATCCCCCTGAATGGCCTGTTTAATGAGATTGAGGGTCGCAGTCCGGTACAAGTCTTCAGGCGTGACACGGAATACGCGCCAGCCCATGAGAGTGGCGGTGTTGTACTTCTCAATGTCCCCGAGGAAGCCCTGCGGGCGTGTATGACGACCGCCCGTCCATACGCCGCCCTCCACTTCGATGGCTATCTTGTGTTCGGGGATGGCGTAGTCAAATCGCCACATGCGCTTCGGGTGGAAGCGGTGCTCCTTGACACATTCCACATGTAGGTCGGTCTTGCAGATGGTTGTGAAGATGTCCCTTATTTTCGTCAGATTCACCGTCTGTCGGCTTTTCTTCTTCGATTGGTATGTTTGCTTATCCATGGGATGAAAGTCTTTTGTACGGGCTGATTCGGGCTTGGACGACAAAACAGGGATTGCTCCCTGTCCTGCCTAGCGCCTGTCCGCACCGGTTGTTAGAACGGCAGGTCGTCGTCATCGGCGAAGTTGTCGCTGGTGAACGTACCCGTCACGGCCATTGTCTGCGGCTTACGCTCGATGGCCCTCATGCCCCCGAGGATAGGGATGTTGCGTATCTCCTCTTCGTTCATCGCCTCGCGCCGTTCCTTGGGAATGTCCGGCTTGATGCAATGGGTGTCGCTGTACTTGGGTTCCTGCATTTCGATGGCCGTCATGTTCAGATAGCAGCCCTTTTCCCCGAGGTACATGCCGTCGCAGTCATCAACAGGGATGATGATGCAACGTTTCGTGCTCGTCTTGCCCTGCAAGTTCCGCAGGAACGCTCCCTTGAGCTTCAGGAGGTCGATTTTCATTCCAAAATTGCTCATTGTTCCGATGTTTGTTTGGTTGTTGTCAGTAATTCTGCAAGATGCTCATCAGTATTTCGATGTCTTTGTGTATGGTTACGAACTGGCCGTCTACCCATCCGGCCCAAAATCCGTCGACATACTCCAATTCAATCATGATTTAATGGTAAGTGTTTGTTTTATTTGCGTTCACGAACTTAAGCGTTTTGATGAGCTATCCTGGCAATACGCGGAATACCATTATGAAGCAATGCCATAATCTCCTTATGATATTCACTTTCCATATTCTGTAACCCCCTTGATTGTAAAATCTTCATATCCTTGATATCAACTTCTATCGTTTCTACCGGACTCCCGGTAACATTGTCCCTGGCTGATAATAACAGGCTGTTTTCCTTATTGTAGTACTTGTTTGTGAATACGCAGTGATGTAAAGTTTCTCCCTCATAAGCCACTTCCTTGATTGACTTTATGCAAACTATAGATACGTGCGTCCCTGATAATTTCAGCCCAAAGAATTTTTCCCGTCTTATTCTAAACGTTTTTTCATCCTTCAGACTTTCCGCTATCATCTTATTGAGTTTTTCTTTTGCTCTTTTCCTGTTAATTTTCCCCACCATCTGATTATGCGCTATCACAAGGCATTGCGGGCAAATGTATTTCGGATTGTGCGTATCAAGACCCAGTTCAAGAAGATTGTCTACATAATCGCACCACAAAGAAGCATCTTGTATCGTATAATGATTGCGATGGCAGATATTTAGTTGTTTCCAATATTTTGAAATGTTTGTATCTGTCTTGATTATATGGCAGAACATGGCGTAATATCCGGTTTTTATAAGCGTCTCCATTTTTGGATCTCTGATCAATGCTAAAAAAGCCTTGGATATATTAGCATTCTTTTCCATAAAATACCGGATAATCGGAGCTGATAAACCTTTTTTACGAAATAACGGCAATAGGTTATGCCGGGGGTATAAATAGTTGTTCGTAATATCGTACACGTCTTCATAGATATAATATCCTCCAGCACCACTGCTGTGATTTCCTATCACGTAAGAATTTCCATAATGCCAATGCATATAATTGAATGATCGATCATAACCACGTGTCGTAATAACCTCTCGGCCCTTTTCCAATATCCATACTTGATATAATTCTGAGATGCCATAAAGAGTTTTTCCTCCGTCGTTATAATTTGTCCTACTTACCTCAAATGTTCTTATGACTTGTATACCTTGATGCACTTCGATTGAAGATACGTAGGATGCAAAATTTGTCGATTTGTCTCTGTGGTCCTTAACCTCGCACTTGGCCCCGCATTCCGGGCATACATAAGGTTCAGAAGACATAATCAGCCACCCGTCACAAGGTTCTCTATGCCCACAGCATTGACACCATATTTCCTGATTGTTGCCTCTGTGTTTCCACCAATAGGCAACAGGCTTGAAACAGTGTTTATATGCCCATTTGATAATCGATTCCCGCACCGGAGGCAGAGATTCGGCATATTCCACAAGCATCTTATCTATTTTGCTTCTCGGTTTCATATCCGGCCTCCTATTCAAAAGAAAAAAGTAAATTGTCGTTTCCCATTTCTTTTTTTCTGCGTTCCTCTTCAGCAATTTTGCGTTTACGTATTGCTTCCTGGCGCTTTTTCTCCTCAGCCATTTTATTTTCAATCTCTTTTTCTTTAAGGCGACGCAAGGCCTCTTCCTTGGCTTCTTCTTTTTCTTTATCCGTAAGCTCTCTCGTTACGACAACGCTGCATGATGGGACATTTGTCGGGGCTTTAATGTCGTCCTCGTCGAAGAAATGCACCGCAAGGCCATAAACATAATCGTCTGTACAGGCCGCATCATTCCCTTTACAATTTTTTTTAACCTCAGCAATGATATATTTGCAGCAATCTTGAATGGTTTTTCCACCTGTTTTGTACTTTTCCGCAAAAACCGAATCGTTTTCTGCCTTTTCATCAAGGAATACCTTGATCGTTTTTTCAAACATATTTTCCATAACTGTTATTTTGGTTTATAAATATTTACGCTTAAAATGGGCAATCATCAATGTTGGTGGAATCGTCAAAATCAAAGACCGCCGCTGCTTCTGCTTCCTCCTGCCTCCGCTTCATTTCCTCCATGAGATGATTGCTATTGTCCCACACGGGGTCTATGCCGCCCATATAGGGCGAATACCGCCCGTTGTTGATGTTGTACTTGAACTGCGCCATGCCGCACTCTCCGAGATGCCGGAATTTTACCTTCTGAATGTGCACCTCCGTTGTGTTCTCAATGCGGTTGCGGTGTATCACGATACCGAAATCCGCCTTGTTGTAGAAGTTCGCCGAGCCGCTGATGTCGTATAGGGTAGGGGCCTCGATGACCCCGTCCTTGTTTTTCGGGAGCTTTGTTGGGTGCGCCATGAGGATAACCAGCAGGTCATTCTGCTGCGCGAAGTTGGTAAGACGGTCGAGGGTCTCGCTGATATACTGCGTCTCGTTTTGCCGTCCCTGTTCGTTCTCCAGCCGGTTGTACGGGTCGATGACCAGAGCCTTGATACCTTTGCGGCGCACGAGGGACTTCGCCTTGTCGAGTATGGTCTCCAGTCGGAAGTCGTTGTGGGGGCTGATGAAGTAGAAATTCGTTTCGAGGTGTTCCTTGACCTGACGGTATTCCCCGTAGGAGAGGTGCTGTTTGTCGAAGTGCTTGCCCGTGAACTTCTCGATGAGCTTCGAGGCATGGTATGCGAGCGGGGCGTTCTCCGGACTGAAGTAGGCGAAGCGCCAGCCGTAGCGCATGTTCAACCGCTCGGCAATCTCGTCGATGAACTCCGATTTGCCGCTTCCTGGTATGCCCGTCACCACGCAAAGACGTTTGGTCTCGAAACTACACAGACGGTCGAAATTCTCGTGGCCGATGGTGACTCCCTTCTGCATCCCGTGCTCAAATAGCGCGTCGAGGGAATCCTCGAAGTCCGAGACGGTGAACACTCCTTCAATTTTCATTTCGGGAGCATCAGCGAGGCATTTCAACAGGCTCTCCCTTCCATACTTCATCAGGTGTTCGTTGGCGTCCTTGCACCCATCGCCGTACTCCAGTACCCGGCAGCGTTCCGGCCCGAAGCGGCGCAACAGTTCGTCCCGCAAGGCCACGCCCTTGGTGTCGGTGTCCGAGGCGATGTATATTGTCTCCTTGTCATCGAAATACTCCTCAATGTAGTCATCGAGGTAGGAAAGGTTGGCGTTCGCCCCGTTCGGCACGCTGATAACGTCCTTGCGCCCGCACTCGATGAACGATAGGGCATCCATCTCGCCCTCCGTGATGATACATTCTTTGCAACCCTTTATAGCGTCGATGTTGTACGGGAGGAGCTCCGCTCCGGACACGAGCTTGAAGCACTTGTCGCCCGTGCGGAACTTCGTGTTCACGAGCTGCCCGTTGTGGTAGTAGTTGAACTGCACAGTGTTCGCTTGCCCGTTCTTCTGCGGCATCCACTCCATACCTTCCGTTACCTTCATCTCCGCCAGCGTCCGCTCGCTGATGCCTCGCCCGGCAAACCATGCGAGAGCCTTTTCGCTCAACGCCGTGTTGCCGGTCTTCGCTGGCTTCTTGTATGCGGGCTTCGACCTCCGGAGCGGTGCGGGGTTATAGAACGGCTTCCTCCACTCCTCTTGATCCCGTTCCGCTGCGCAGCCGCTGTACCCGCAGTAGTGGCATAGGAACATTCCCGTCGAGAGGTCGCACGATAGGCTCTTGTCGCGCTTGTCATGCCGCTGGTCGCGGCACTGCGGGCAATGTACCTTGATGTTACCCGATGTGCGCCCGTAGGGTATTTCTATGCCGTACTTGTTCCAGTCCATCCGTGTCATAGCAGTATCCATTGATTCGTTGAACTGTTCCAGCAGTGACGTTCGCTCGGGCGGGGAGGCGCATCATTGGGGATTGTGGCCTTTCCTGTGCCGTATGTGCGCCGTCCTGTGTTATCGATGTATTCACCTATCCCGAGTGTAACTTCGGGCTGTTGTGCGCCCTTTCTGCTCCCTCTGTGGTTGCTGTAGTTGCCCTCTAAGACTTTGACCCAATTTTTCGGGCTGTCGAACAGCCAATCGAATGTCGCCGTCCAGCCCTTGTCATTCCTGCCTTTGAGGAAGTCCGATGCCGCCACTTCCTCAAATATCGCCTCAATGGTCGGCATCCATGCCTCACGATTTCCTATCTCCTTGAGGCGTGCCTTGATTTTCTGCTTTCTCGCCTCCGAAAGTTTGAGTACTTTCGGCAAATATGCCCCACAGATTGAGTTCCACTTATCGGCAATATCCTGATAAGGATATCTTATTTCTTCTCTCTTTTCCTCTCCTTTACTCTCCTCTCCTTTACTATGTTGTTTTGTGTTGCCGCTTGTGTTAGATTCATCGGTTTTTACAGGGTTTTGGCTCGCCATAACTCTGCCATTACTCGTAATATTTGTGTTTTGCTCCTCCGAAATGCGCTTCCGTTCACGGTTTGCGATTAAAGAGGATAGCCGTTGCTGGTGGGCCTGGGAAATGAGTTTATTCCCAACCCGCTGCAACAGTCCGATTTTTACGCAGTATTCAACAATCTCGGTCAGCTCGCTAACCGATACGTCATAATCCGCCGCAAGGAGTTCAATGTTTATTTCCTCCCACTCAATCTCGAAAAAATCGCTGTCGGTGAGTGTTTCTAACAGGTAATTCCATACGGCATACCCTGTGTGGGAAAATTTACGGCGTAGTGCCTTTATTTTCACGTCATTACGCATATCGGCGTCGTGAGTGAAATAATCCGCATTATTTTTCTTGGGTCTTGCCATATCGCTAATTGTTAAGTGTCGCTATGAGTGATTGTCGGAGCTTCTCGTTGCGGGCGTTCCACTCGAATGTCCGTAGCATCCACTGGCGGTAGTTCAACGGAATGTCCGCCAGTCGCTCGCCCTTGTACTTGCCGAAAGGCATTGTTGCGATGGGCTGCTCCGCCTTTGCGTCGATGTGCGCCGTGTCTTCCCGGGTTATCTTCCCGATATCCGTTATCGGTATGCCGCTCAACAAGCGGCCGCCAGATCCGAACATACGCCATATTCGGCCCTTTTCGAACGTGATGTCTTCGACACGTCCGAAGCGGCTGACGTTGCCTCCAAGGTCGATTATCAGAGCGTCCTCCTTGTCCCTGTCGATACGGGTGGCGCGTCCGATGATCTGATAGTAAAGAGCTATCGAGGCAGTAGATATGCCGAGGATGATGCAGTCGATGCCCGTATAGTCGAAGCCGGTCGAGAGCACCCGCACGTTGAAAATAACCCGTATTCTGCCCGCCTTGAATCCCTCGATTATGCTTGTCCTTTCCGCTGCGTTCATGTCGCCGTAAATCACGGCAGAACCGCTGTACCGGGCGGATAGGTTTATGGCGTCCTGTACTGACGGGCAAAAGACGAGGATGTGCTGCCTGTCCGTGTGGTTGTCGAGGGCTTCGACGATGCCCTGTGCTCCGCCGTTGGCGTTGTACGCCCGCAAGACGCTCTCCTCTGTGAACTCCGACTTGGAAGTGTTGTAGACCAACAGGCTTCCGTCGAAGTCCGCCGCCTCGTAGCGGAGCCTGCTCCAGTAGCCGAGTTCGACCATCTCCTGCACTTGTCCTACATGGATTATCTCCTTGAAGAAATTTCCTTTCTTGCTCCGAGAGGTCAGCATCACGAGCTTCGAATAGGTGCTGCCGCTCTGATCGTAGTTCTGCTGGAGCTTCACGGGCGTGGCCGTTATACCGAGGACGTGTGTTATGCCCGAATCCCGCAGGAACTTCCCCAACATGCTGTCAGCCTCCCTGGGGTAGAGGTGTGCCTCGTCGATAAGCATCTTCGTAAAGCCCATCTCCCGGAACTTCTCCCCGAGATTCTTTATCGATCCGATCGTGGCGTATGTCACCTGTGCTATTTCCTTGCGGCGGAACGATGCCGAATATATCCCCGCATTTACCGCCATGCCGTCACATAGGGCGTAGTATTTCCTGATGTTCTGTTCCAGCAATTCCTTCGACGGCTGGAGCACCAGCAGCTTGTCCTTGCAGTTCCGCGCGACATAGGCTGTCAGTATTGATTTTCCCCATGCCGTAGGCAGAACTATGAGGCTCGGCTTAGGCTTCGCCTCGTTAAAGAATCCGATGGCCTTCTGTATGGGGACGGTTTGGTTTGACCGTAACTGTATCATTGCCGTGTGTAAAAAAGGAAGCCGTAGGCAGGGCTAACCACGCATAACAGCAGCGTCGGGCTTCCTTTCGGTCTGCCCACCCGTTTACGGCTTCCGTATGATATCCAATGATGAATCCCATCTCTGTTTTGTTTCGGTTATCGCAAAATTAAGCCGATTATTTAATAATCACCTTAATTCGTGGGGATTTTTACATTTCTCGCGCAATTCGGAAGCTGGAAATTCGGCCTTTGCGATCAGTTGGCGGCGCAGAATCTTTGCCCGTCGCACGACGTTGTTTGCCCGTGTGCCTTTGTCCTTGCGGTCGGCGTAAGCCTCGCAAAGCAGATCTATGTAGCGCAAGATGTCGTCCCGCTGGCTGTTGGATATGGCTATCATGTTCCGTTCCTCCGATTGTGTGGTTGATGTCTGTTTGTTGTCATTTGAGCAGGAAACGCCGTGTTCCTGCTACAGTCTTGGTATACTCCCGCGCGAGGTCGGGATGGTCCGCCGTGAACGCCTTGGCGTCGAACTTCTCACTGTCCTTGGCGGCCTTCCATGTGGCGAGGGTCTGCCCCTCGTAGCTTATGGCCTCGGCGTCTCCGAAGCCGAGCTTCAGGCGTTCCTCCAACGCCTCCTTCTCCTTGTCGAGAGCGGCCATGTCCCTTCGGATTTCCTTCAGCCGGGTGTATGCCTCGAACACCTCCTCGCTCACCTCGGCGATCTTGCCGTCCGTGTGGCGGTTGTATTTCAGCAGCACGTCCTGTACCGATACGGCGGCGGGCTCCTTTTTCCCGAGGATGTTGTCCGTCCAGAACCTTTCCACCTCCTCGACGAGCCATCCGTAGAAGTCGGGTACGATGGCGAGGTCGCGGTAGCCGAACTCCCGGCCCTGTGTAAGCCAAGCGATGCTCCCCGTTGTCAGCTCTGCACCCCCGAGCTGATATTGAACCTGACAGAACCAGTGCTTAGGGAGGTCGTCCCCGTCGATAGCCATCTGTGTGGTCTTGCATTCGAGGATGCCCTTGTTGTCGCTGTTATGCTTCATGCCCTCCAGCCAGTATGTACGGTCGGGCGATACCTGAATGTAGGGGCGTTCGTTATTGCGGATGATCCAGTCACCCGTCGAACGCTTGATGACCTCGCGTCCCGTCGCGTCCTGCCAGAACTGCGACACGGCATCTTCGAGGTAGTGCCCGGCCTTCATGGCGAAGGTCTCCTCCTTGGGGGCGTCGAGCCCCATCTTGCGTCTCCATAATTGGTAGGGGGTTTCCCAAGGGTTCAGCCCCACGATGGTGGCCACCTCGCTGCTGCCTATTCCCGACTTGCGATATTCGAGCCATTCGGCCCGGTTTTTCGGTCTGATTACTGTTGTACTCATGGTCTTGCTGTTTTTACGGTTATCTGTCGTTTTGGTCTGTCGTCCCAACCTTCTTGCGAATGAGATAGAAGTCGGCCCATAGGTCGGCGAATTGTCTGCCGCAGTAGACGGCCAGCGTGTCGCTTTTCAAGCAAAGGCGAGAGCCGATGGGCGCAGCCGTAAGCGAGGGGGCGCTATACGAAAGCGCAGAGGCGAAGCCCGCATACGCACCGTGACCCGCAGCACCGCCGAACAGGACAATGTCCTTTCGCTCATCCTCGCTCATACGGTCGATCTCATCTTTGGTGTAGAGCCACAGATATGGGTAGAAGCGGTACTCGTCCTCCGTAAACTGTGGTTCCCATCCTTCGTTCAATGCGGCGCAGATGATGCGCAGTTTCAGATAGGCCAAAAGGTCTCCGCTTGTAATCTTTGAAGCACCATCAAGGTAACTGTCGAAAATATCGTTGTACTGTACGACCATCGGGTGGCATTCTCCGAGTTCATCTAATGCGTCATCAAAGGTTTTGATGCGCTCCGTGATGTCCCTGGGCTTGAAAGTCTCCGCCCCAAATAGCTGCTCCAGCACCTTCATCGTGCTGTCTGCTCCAGCCTCGCGTGCCGTGGCGTATGCTGCGAGGATGTTCTCCTTTTTGATCTCAATCTTTTCCATTCTGTTGTGATTTTAATGGGTTGTTACTTGTTATCCTTGATTTCGCCTGTTTCGGCGTCCACTCCGGCGGGAACTGATGCGGTCGTTGGTGCTGCTCCTGTCGCCTGTGCCATGGCTGCTGCGGCCCTGTCCTGCGCCGTCTCGGCCTTCTTCTTGGCTGCTGCTTCCTGCCGGGCTTCGGCAGCAGGGTTGATGAATGTCTCCTGCACTGTCGTCGTGCCCTCGTTGATTGCTGTGAGTGTTGCTTTCAGCTCGAAAAGCCGCTCCTTATCGATTTCTGCCACGCTGCGGATGCCGAGGTAATCGCAGAGCATCTTCTCCGTCACGCCGCGCTTGGCGTAGTTGGCGATGCAGTTCTGTCGTGCCGTCTCCACGTCGATAGACTGCCCGAGGGCCACCAGCTTTACCTCGTTGATGACCTTCTTCGTCACGGCCTTCGGAATGACGGCCAGCACGGCGTTGCGGAAGGCGATGGATGCGGCGGCATTTCCTGTCACGACCTGCATGTCCTCCGAGTAGGGTTTCCCGTACTTGTCTGTGATGCGGCGCTTGACCTCCTTGCTCACGGCAAAGTTCGTTTCGAGGTCATGGCATACGGCTTGTGCCGTTATCATGCGCCCGTCGTTGCCGATGATGCGCGTCTGCACGCGGAGATTCCCCCACGCCCCGGCGATGATTTCCGCCATGCGCACCGATAGCCCCTCGATGACGCTTGTCTTGCCGTCTGCGCCTTTGCGCCTCAGGACGTAGAAGCAGTCCTCCGCCGTCTCGCGGTCCATCGTGGCGTAGGTCGCAATCTTGTTCAGGGTAGTGTTCAGGTCACGCGGGTACTGCTTGGCGGTGGCTACCTGTATGTCCACCTCCGCTCGGTTGATTGCCTGAAGCATGTCTGCCTGCTTCACTTCGATAATCTCGTTCATGTCTGTTATTGTTGATTATGCGGGGTCTGACAGCTTTCCCCATTGCTTTTGTCGTCCGATAGGAAGTAGCGCGAGTACCGGACGGTCTTGCCGGTTATCCGGCTCACGCTCTCCTCGATGCGCTTGGCTATGTGCATCCCTTCGCGTCGAAGGTCGCGGATGCGAGATGCCAGCCGGTAGCATCCGAAGTCCCGCAGGGCTTCAAGTGGCGTTATCGAGCCGCCTTCAGTAAGCCGTCTGCGGATGAGGTTCTTGTGAGTGTTTGAGTTTGTGTCGGCCATGGTCATTATTGTTTCTTGTAGGTTGATACATAGGTTGCCGCCTCGCTCCTGATTTCCCGGTTGGTCTTCACCTGCCGTTCGAGGAGCCACTCTTCGAGTTCGGTTTTCCGGAAGTAGAGCTTACGATTCTTTTTGTAGTGGGGGATGGCTCTCCGGCTCGTTAGATTGTAGATGTGGCTCTCACTGTATCCAGTGAACGCCGCTGCCTCCGTGATGTCGAGTACCGTCTTCGAACTGATGAGTGTCAGCCGCTCGATGCGGTCGAGCCTGTTGTTGATGTCTTCCATGTTGCTCATATCTCTTCGTCCTTCATTTCTTCGTAAAGTTTCTTCGGAAGCATTCCCCGCTTATCAAGGCGTTTCCCGGCGAGAACGCAAAGCCCGATAACTACCATCGCGCCCAGCTTGTAGAGGCAGAATGTTCCGAACGGCATATCGTCACTCTCTCCTGCCAGAACCATAAAGGCAAAGAATCCGATGCCGAACAACGTGTAGAACAACACCCATTTGCCCAGTTCCGATAGCCTGTTATTTGTTGCTTTCATCGCCTTTCCAGTTGTTTGTCCCAATTCGTATGATTTCCTGATACTGCGTCAGCAGTTTTATCAGCCGCCTGTTTTCCGATGCGAGCGTTCTGTTTGCTCTTTCAAGTTCCTGCGTATAGCGTTCAGGTGTCTGCCCCGTCCGTCTTACAGAGACTTCCACTTCTCCGATTTCAGGCTTGAGCTCGTCGTCGATGTTTATCTCGACCGATATTTTCTTCTGATGCGTCAGAGTGTCAGTCGACTTCTCCCGTACCGTCAATTTCGAGGTCTTCTGTCGTTTCGCAGCCCTTCGTTCCCAATATCTTTCCTGGTACTTTTTGTCGTACAGGTACTTCTCATGGCGGGCGGCTGCGCTCAAATTCATCGTACTCATATCCGTTTTTCCTCCGCTTTCAGACGTTTCTCGACACGCTTCCGGATGACGTATATTGTCCCTTCGGATTCAATGCCGTACTTCTTCATCAGGTACTTGTTCACCTCCGTCTTGCTCTGGCCCTTGACGGCGACGAGGCTGTTGTACTCGGTGTAGATGGCGATGTCCCGCTTCTCCCGCCGCTCCTGCCCCATTGTCTGTTTTCTGATTTCAGCCATACTCTTGAAATTTATTCCGGTTTTACTTATTGGTTTATTTCCGATTTTATTTATTATTTCATATCTTTGTGCGGTTACTCAACCGTAACACGATGCAAATATAAACAAAGTTTCGATATTGCGGACTTTTATCGACACAAAATTTCGGAAAAATTTTAAGAGGTTACGTTATATGTCTGATATTCAAAGAATTAAAAAAGTAATTAACTGGCTGATATTTCAGGAGGTGGCAGAGAGCGAAAAGCAGCTCGCAGACCTGTTGGGGTATACCAAATCCTCGTTTTCGCAGATTGTGAACGGAAAAGTGCCGCTATCCGAGAAGTTTGTCAAGAAGCTTTGCGGGTTGGATGAAAATATAAACGAAGTTTGGGTATTTAAAGGTGAGGGTTCGATGTTTAAGAATAATCCGAACGGTTTACAGATGGTCGAAATACCCCGCGAAGCATGGAGCGTAATACAGACGCAGGCCGAGAGCTTATCCGCCCGGGACAGACAGATAGACGAACTTATCGGACTGCTGAAAGATCAGCTCCGAGAAAGCAAAAAAACGGATGTCCGGCAGGGCGGCAGTGTAACCTCTGCCGTTGCAGGATGACCTTCATAGGCAAAATCCCCCTATACTTATATGGAAATGAAAGACCGGTTACAGGAGATAATGGAATACAAGACGGGCGGCAAACAGACCCCGTTTGCAAAGATGCTGGGTTGGACACCGCAGTATCTGAAAAAGCTGTTGAGCGGCGGTAATTTCGGTCTGCAACCTGTCATCACGCTGCTTGCCGCCTTCCCTGAGATAGATGCCCGTTGGCTGCTACTCGGTGAAGGACGGATGCTTTCTCCAGGAGCGTACACGGGCATACGGCAGGAGATGTACGCCCACATACAGGGAGTGCTCGAATTGGAAAGATTCCTACCATACATGAATCCGAACGAGCTGCACGAGTTCGAACAGTCCGTTGTCATGGGCAAAGTTCCTGTTTTCAGCCCCGATACGGTCGCCGGATGGCAGGGACGAGCAGACGAACACGAAAAGGAAATGAACGTGAAATTCGCCACCGCAAGCGGGAAATCTGACGATTTATGCAGACAGAAGAAAGCAAAATGATAACGAAGCGGTTCTTCGAGGCTCTGTACGAGTTGAAGCATCGCCGCATAATACGGGGCAAGCAGACATTTACTACCCGATACGGGATAAACCGTTGGAATCTGAACGCCCTCGAAACTGGCAAGTCGTCACAGATCAGCGTCCAGCTCGACTGGCTGGTATTCCTTGTCCGTGACTATGGTATATCCGCCCGTTGGCTACTGACGGGCGACGGAGATATGTTCGCCCGCACAAATCCGATTTCCGTGAAGCCCTAATTCTTGTGGCTGGGGAGGATGTTCGGAATGCGCTGCACCGCTGCCTGTTTGTTCTTGTCGAGCACTTTGGCGTATATCTGTGTTGTTGAGAGTTCCCGGTGGCCAAGCAACTTGCTCACGGTGTAGATGTCCGTTCCGAGGTCGAGCATCATCACGGCGAAAGTGTGCCGCCCGCAATGGAATGATATTTTCTTGTCGATGCCCGCACGCAGTACCCAGTTCTGTATGGTTTTGTTCGTGCAGTCAGGCGTGAACACGTCAGTAAACACCGGGTCATCGGCCTTTCTACGATCTCCCATGAGGTCTGCCGCCTGCTGTGTGATGTCGAGGTATTCCTGCCCTTTGGTCTTCTTCTGTCGGAAGATGATGCGCGTAAATTCGCCCTGCTGATGCACATCGCCCCATGTGAGTTTCAGAATGTCGCTGCGGCGCAGTCCCGTGAGGCATGAGAACAGGAAGGCTCTCCGCACACCGTCGTACTCGCACGGGGTATTGACAAGCCGTTGCAGTTCTTCGAGTGTGAGGTACATCCGCGTTCCTTCCTCTGCCTGAAATCCCTCAATGCCACGCATGGGATTGCGGGCGATAATCCTTTCGTCGAAAGCCTGATTCAGACACGCCCGCAGCTTGTTGAAATACGACAGCTTGGTGTTACGAGACAGCGGGTATTCCTTTTCCCTGTGTCTGTTGTCGTGCGCCCAAGCTACTGCCCGTTTGTCGAGATAGTCCCGAAATCCCTGCACCCACTCTGGCGAGATGTCCGCGAATGTTATCTTCTCCCGTTTCTCATAGATGCGCAGATGGTGAAGGCATGAGTACCAGTTGCCCCAGTTTCCTCGGCTTTCTTCCCCGAGCCGCTTTTCGCACATCGCCCTGTAATAGTCAAAGAACAGCGTCTCTGAAGCGTAGTCGTTCTTGAAGCCGAACTCTCCGTTCCGCAGCTCCACAACCCGTTTTGCCTTGATCGCCTCGGCGAGCTTCATTGTCTCCCGGTTCTTCTCTTTGTCTGCCCGTGTCACCTCGGGAACGAGGTAGAGCTTCAGGTACTCGTATGACCGTGCCCCGTTCAGGTATATGTCGAGGTATAGGGAGGTGCGCCCTGTACTCATCGTTCGCTTCCGTAGCCGTATCGGTTCTTTTGAATCTCCCATATTGCTTCTATTTTGTTGCTTTTGTTGTTCAATCTATGGCGAGCAACAAACCTGCAACAAATATAGAGGAAATAGGGAGTAATTCAAAACAAATAACGGAATTTTTTTCGTGAGCGTTAAAGGGTTGTTTTTGTTGGAGTTATTTGTTTGTTTTTACTCCGTATTTACTTTGAGTTCCTTTTCCGATTTTAGCTCCTATTTGCCGATGCAGAATTTTGAGAAGATGTTCTCGAGGACCTCGTCCGGAGCAATGGCTCCACGGCCGGTGATCTCCCCGAGGCGGCTGATCACGGGGCGGATCTCCTCGCTCAGCAGGTCTGCCGGAAGCCCCCGGTCCAATCCTTCCAGTGCACTTGCCAGCGCCTGCCGGGCTGCTGTCAGGGCTTCGTAGTGGCGGCTGTTCGAAACCACCGTCTCGCCGTGATAGACCCCCTCCGTGTCCACGGCATCCCGCAATGCCCGGCACAATGCCTCGATCCCGTCGCCCCGCCTGGCGGAGATGCCGATCGTTCCCTTCATGGGGCGGAACCCCTCCGGCGCCGCATCCAGTTTGTTGATGACCGTCAGCAGCCGCTGCTCCTGCCGCAGCGTGAATTCCGCGGCGGGAATGTCCCCCTCCAGATCCCGGGCGTCCAGCAGCCGGATGACCACCTGTGCCCGGCGGATGCTCTCCATCGTGCGCTCGATGCCCATCCGTTCCAATCGGTCGCCCGTAGCGCGTATGCCCGCCGTGTCGAGGAACCGGAACCGCACGCCGCCGATGTTGGCCTGCTCCTCGATGACGTCCCGCGTCGTTCCGGCGATCTCCGAAACCATTGCGCGGTCTTCGTTCAGCAGCCTGTTCAGCAGCGTCGATTTCCCGACGTTCGGAGCCCCTACGATCGCCACCGCGACTCCCTCCTTGATCGCGTTTCC
>ULNR01000216.1_pt1 | contig 20292 bp, 14 predicted proteins | sample 1951971 | NCBI WGS metagenome assembly ULNR01 (sample SAMEA4835582, study PRJEB28245) | human gut metagenome | biome: gut microbiome; material: fecal sample | place: Denmark | collected 2008 | reverse complement strand
TTCCTTCCTGCCCTAATGCCGACGATCGTCGGCTCCACTTCGAGGTCAAGCCGGACTCCTTGTCTCTGCACGCACCAGCCGCCGGGATAATGCCAGTCCAGGCCGGAAAAACAGCTGCGGATTCCGCCGGGCAGGACGAACTCCGAAACATTGCCGTTCGTCCCGGTCGATTGCGTTCCGATTACGGTAACACCCGGATTGGCCCGCATGCATTGGACGCAATATTCCACATGGCTTTGCGCGGGGGCAGCAATAATTACGACAACCGGTTTGCCATACTTTTCCGACCGGTTCCCCGATACCTCGGGGCAGAAAAGGAGAAACACCCCGGAAGCTGCACGTTCGGGCGCACGACCTTGTGGAAACGCGGATGGTTGTCCGGTATGATCCGGCTGTATATAAACTCCATGAATTTTCGATGCAGAAAAGCGTTGTAACTTGTTAATTTTCTGTTAGTTACGACGTTAACCGATGCCACGAAAAGACACACTGTAAAGAGGCGGCAAAACCTTGTTTGACGCTTCATTTCATGTGTCCGATATTCTCGGAAAAATGTAAAACTCGGGTTTGGAGTCCGATTTTGGGCGGTTCTTTTCCCTTACTGGAGCGGGTTGCCGGAGGGGTGTGACTCCATGAGCAAAGGTAGTAATTTTTGCGGGAACTCCAAGCCTCGGCGGAGGATTTTTTCGCCGGAGCCTGGAGTTTCGGATGCGGGGGATGTTGGCGGTTTGGGTGCGGCTATCGGACAATCTGGTAGCGCCCCGCCTTGCGCGGTTTCGAGGCAGGGTACTCCCCGTCGATGTATCCCAGAATGACGAAGCATAGTGCCTCCATCGTGTCGGGGATCTCCCACTGCCGGCGGATTGCCTCCCCTTCGGGGGTTGAGAAGGTCTCCGCGGCGCGCGCCAGCAGGCACGACGACAGCCCGCGCGCCGTGGCCTCCAGCACCATGTTCTCGGCCGCGCAGAAGGCATCGGCCCCGGCATAGAGAAAGTGCTTCGGCCCGAAGATGGTGATGACGGTCGGAGCACCGTAGAATCCGGAGCGGATGGAGGGGTCGTCGATGATCGAGGGCTGCTCCTTCGACACGAAGGTTCCCGCCAGACGCGAGCGGTCGAGGCAGGCCGCATTGAGTTTGCCGAGGGCCTCGTTGAGCGTCCGGTTCTGGCAGGCCACAAAGCGGGTGCGTTGCCCGCCTCCGGCGCTGGGGGCATACGCCCCGGCTTCGAGGACCTTCAGCAGCGCCTCCTCGGGCACCTGTCTTTCGGTATATCGCCGGATGCTCCGGCGGTATTTCATCAATTCAAGCAGTTCCATGCTCTTTTATTCAATCGCTTTCCAGCACTGCGGGTCGGGGGCGTAGAAGTTGTGCGTATAGCCGTAGGCAACGGCCGGACAGCCCCGACAGAAGCGCAGCAGCTCGCAGCGGGAGCACTTCTCGAACCGCTCGTATTGCCGGTAGGCCTCCATCTCCGGGCCGTTGTAGAGGTCGTAGATGGGCTTGCGGAAGAGATTGCCCACCGGACTCTCGAAACGGCGGCAGGCCATCACCTCGCCCGTTGGCAGGATGGTCATGTGGCAGTCGGCGCAGTGGCAGCCGTCGTAGATGGTGTCCGCGTCCAGCCCCTCGGGTATCTTGAACAACCCCTTTTCGTAGAGAAAGAGGGTCCAGAGGTGGTCCTTCAGATTGAAGGTCGTGCCGCTGTCCCGGTACTGTTCGAACTGGTGCCAGACGCGCTCCAGAAAATCGCGGTACTCCAGCGGCTCGATGTGGGTGCTCTTCTCGAAGGAGGTGGGGCAGTAGCGCCCGAATGCGAAGATGTCGACCCGGCGGGCTACCACCAAGTCGATGATCCCGGGAATTTCGTGCAGGTTCGTCCCCGACACGGTGGTCATGACGGCGCAGCGGATGCCCGCCCGGCGGATGACGTCAATCTTGTCGAGGGTCGCGTCGAACGAGCCGGGTTTGCGGATGGCGTCGTGGGTCTCCCGGAGGCCGTCGATCGAGAGCTGGTACTTGTCGCAGCCGTACTCCTTCAGCCGGGCGCAGACGGCGTCGGTCAGGTGGAACGGGTTACCCAATATCGTGAAGGGAATGCTCCGCTCCCGAAGCCGCGCCAGAATATCCCAGAAGCGGCTGTGCAGAATCGGGTCGCCGCCCGTGATGTAGAAATAGGGCAGGCGCTTCATGCGGCGGCACATCTCCACACAGTCCGCCACGACCTGCCGGGCCTTCTGCAGCGGCATCTCGGCCAGTCGGGGATGCCTCTCCGCGAAGATGTAGCAATGCGCACAGCGCTGGTCGCAGCTGTCGGTGATGTGCCACTGGAAAGCGAAGTATTCCATCGCGAAGGGCTATTTCTGCTGGTTTTGCTGGTTCTGCTGGGGTGCGGGGGCCGGAATGGCGCCGAGCTGCTGCAGCATCGTGAACAGATCGGGCAGACCGTGCTCGCGGATGATCTTGCCGTCCTTCAGTTCGTAGATGTTCATCGCCGTCACCTTGACGGGTTTTCCCGTTGCGGGCATCCCCATGAAGGGCTGGGTCTGCGTTCCGCTCATCGTAAAGCGGATCATCACCTTGTCACCCTCGGCGATGAACTCCTCGGCCTTCCACTGGACATCCGGCATGGCGCCGCGCATCATGTCCAGTACGGCGATATAACCCTCGAATCCGTGCAGCGGTTCGGCGGAGGTCGGGGCGTAGAAAATCACGTCGGGCGAGATGATGGACTCTCCGAGGGTCCGGTCGCCCGTGTTGATGAAGCGGATAAACTGCTCCATGACCTGCTTGTTGGCTTCGGTTACGGAGTGCTGTTGGTCGGCGGCGGTGTTCCCGCAGGAGATCATGCAGATGGCTGCCACGATGGCGGACAGCACGGTCATTGCTTTTTTCATGGTTTCTCTGTTGTTTTTATCGGTTTTATCGGTGGAATGGATGTTTGTCGGGAAACCTCCGGCGGAATCCCGGTTGGCCCGCCGGAGGAGATCGCTAAAACGGCCGTCTATTTGTCCCCGGCCCCGCAGGCCGAACCGCAGGCCGTCGGTTTGGGTTCGGGCTTGGTGTCGCCGTCGCCTGCGCCGCAGGCCGAGCCGCACGCTCCGCTCGGAGCCGTCGTTTCCTCTTTTGCACAAAGATAGCTCTGTGCACTTCTCCTGGCGGAATAAACTCCGCTGACAGATGTTCTCTTCATACCGGTTGTTTTTAAGTGTGAATTCCGCAGGTGGAGTGTCCCGTTCGGAACAGCTCATCCCTTGCGTTTGCCGGTGCGAAGTTACAATGCAGTCTATTGTTTTACAACGGGTTACAAATTCAGCCTATAGTAACCTTTTTCTCGCTTTTGCAGAGGATCAGACCGTTAGGGTGGTGTTAAAAAATATATTTTTTTCACCCGTGTCGATATGCCGGTTTTTATTACTAACTTCGCTATTGGAAGTAACTGTTCATTTACAAGCCATGCTGCGCAAGGAGGAACGAAATTCGATTATTGAGATCTGCCCGGTACGTAACGTGATTGCCCGTTTCGGCAACAAATGGGCGTTGTTGGTGGTGTTGGTGTTGAGCGAGCACGAGAAGGTGCGTTTCAACGAACTGTGTAGGTTGATTCCCGATGTCTCGTCGCGGGTTCTCTCCGGCACGCTGAAGACGCTGGAGGCCGATGCGCTGGTTTCGCGCACGGTCTATCCGGTCGTTCCGCCCAAGGTCGAGTATCGGCTGACGGAGCTGGGGCGCTCCCTGGTGCCGTTGATTGCGCAGCTGACCGAGTGGGCGCAGACCAACATCAAGAAGATCGTCGAACACCGCAGGCAGTTCGAGTCGGAGGAGGCCTCCGGCAAATAACCGCAAGAGTCGGACCGGGAGCCGGGGGCTTCGTCGGGCCTCTAATCCTACGATAAGAAAAAAGCCCGGCACGTCGGAACGTGTCGGGCTGAAAATGAGGCGTTGTGCCTTATTTCGTCTCGGGGTAGTTGTCGTTGGTCAGCAGCTTGCCCTGGTATTCGCCGGTCAGCGTCTTCAGGAAGGCTACCATCCGGTCGACCTCTTGCTGCGTCAGCTCCTCGCCCACCTCGTAGCGGGCCATCGAGACGACGGCATCCTCCAGCGTAGCCTGCGTGGCATCGTGGTAGTAGGGGGCCGTCAGAGCGACGTTGCGCAGTCCGGGCACCTTGAAGCGGTGGCGGTCACGCTCCTCCTTGGTCTCCTTGTAGCGGCCGTTGTCCTCGATGGTGAGCTCCGTACCGCGGTCTGCGAAGTAGTCGCGCTTGATGCCCATCAGCTCGTACGACTGTCCGCCCATGTTCTCACCGACGTGGCACGTGGCGCAGTTGTACTTCTTGAAGAGCTCGTATCCGGCAATCTCGTCGGCGTTCATGGCCGTCTTGTCGCCCTTGAGGTACTTGTCGAAGCGCGAGTTGGGCGTCAGCAGCGTCTTCTCAAACTCCTGGATGGCGTTGGTGATGTTGGCCTGGTTGATGCCGTCGGGATAGACCTCCGTGAACTCCTTGCTGAATGCGGCGTCAGCCTTCAGCTTCTCGCAGATTTCGTCGAACGACTTGCAGGCCATCTCCACCGGGTTGACCGGAGGTCCGGCAGCCTGATCGGCCAGCGTGGCGGCACGTCCGTCCCAGAACTGCACGAAGTTGTAGTAGGCGTTGAAGACCGTCGGGGCGTTCACGCCGCCCAGCTGTCCGCCAACACCCTCGGAGAAGGCCTTGTTGTCGACACCTCCCGTGTTCAGACCGTGGCACGAGGCGCATGAAATGGTGTTGTCGGCCGACAGACGGGTATCGTTGTAGAGCTTGTTACCCAGCATCACCTTGCGGATGTCCACCGGCACCGAGTCCTGAATCGGGCGAATCGTCTCGTTCGCCCACTCCTGGTCGGCCAGCGGGTTGGGGTAGAAGGCCTCACGCTGCGACTTGGCCCATGCGAGCGCCATCTGCGTCTCCTTGTTCGTCAGCGACGCACCCCAGTGTATCAGGTAGTACTTGGCCAGCGGCATCGTTCCGTCGGCAATCACCTTCTCGACCTTCGCCAGGTCCACTTCGTCGATCTTCTCTCCGTTCTTCAGTGCCTCCATCATTGGAGCCATGTCGAACGAACGGTAGCCCAGCCGCACATCCTCCTGCACCAGCTTGCCCGCTACCGGGAAGTTGGCATAGAAAGGCAGCTTCGGATCGGCCGAGTGGCAGGAGATACATCCGCTGCTCGCCACGATCTGCTCCATTTGCGCATTGCTTTCGAGGTCGGCCGACGGTGCCTTGTTCACCAGCCGGTAGACGACGCAAAGCACGATTATCACTACCAGCACGGATAGAATAATCTTTGAGCCTTTTTTCATAACAAATGAATTAAAATTAAACAGTTTATATAACTAAGAACGTGAATACATGTGAACACTCTGCCGGGCCGCCGGGAGGTAGTTGACCCCGTACCAGCACATCTGCAGCGCCAGAAACGAGACAATCAGAATCCAGTAGAGCGGCCGCGAGGCGTTTTTGCGGAACAGTCGCAGGTGGACGTAGAGCAGATACCCCGCCCACGTCGCCGCGGCCCAGGTCTCCTTCGGGTCCCAGCTCCAGTAGTGGCCCCAAGCCGCCTTGGCCCAGATCGAACCGGTGAGCATGCCGACGGTCAGAAAGGCCAGTCCGGTGTAGACCAGCTTGTCGGTCGCTTCGAGGTAGTCGGCCCGACGTTTGATGAGCCCCATGCAGGCGAGGATAAAGGCGCACCCCAGCACCGAGTAGGAGAACATGTAGACGGTGACATGCGGGATGAACCACGGGCTCTGCAGGGCGGGCATCAGCGTCTGGTCGTGAATCTCGGGTTTCAGGATGTTGATGAGGGCGAAGACCGTCGCCACCACCGTCGAGAAGCTGAGGATCCAGGGGTAGCGCCAGCGCAGGTAGGTCAGCAGTCCGGATACGCTCATGAAGAAGGAGTACCACAGCCGGGTCTCCCCCATGGTGCGCAGCGGTGGGCGCTGCATGTAGAGCCAGAATCCTGCAATGAATGTCGCGAAGACTAGCGTGCCCACGCCGGTCAGCAGAATGGCCCAGCGGCGCCGTTCCCTGCTGAACAACGCCACTCCTGCGCCGGCTGCCCACAGCACGATGGAGACCAGCGCGAACCAATCGAAATTATCCCACGTGAACATCATACTCGCACACTTTTACAATACGTCTTTCGTCACCGCGATGTTTCACAAAGTTCCTTATTTTGTCTGTTCGGGCCGGCCAGAAACAGCAGGCAGCCTCCGCACAGCATCATGACCACGCCCAGCCACATGACGTATTTCAGCGGCTCCCGTACGATCTGCACCACGCAGTAGCGCGGCTGCTCCGACTGCACGTCGTACGACGTCAGGTAGTAGTCCTCCGCCCAGTTGGCCGCATAGGGGTGGTTGACCTCCAGCCGGGCCGGCTTCCCGTCGATCGAGATCTCGGCAAAGAAGTGGCGCGGGGTGCCGTTGGCGTAGTGCTCCACCGTGAAATCGTTTAATTGTAACTCCTTCGGCAGGTAGATCTTCGCCCCCTCTTCGCTGACGGCCTCGTTGTTGGGCCGGTCGCGGAAGACCGGGATGCGCAGCGTCTGCTCCTCGGCGCTTCCAACCACCCCGGCGAAGAGCGCCAGCCACAGCCCCGCATGGTTGAGGACAAAGCGCCAGCGGTTGCGCCCCGGGCGGAAGCCTCGCCGCAGGGTGATCATCCCCAGATGGGTCAGCAGGGCGAAGAGCCCGACCACAAAGAGCCAGGAGGTGGTGAAGTGGTAGCACCCCAGCCGGGCGAGCAGCCCCGAACGTTCGGCAGCCTCCGCGGCCGAGAGCTGCGGGAAGAGCCCGATGACCAGACTGCCGGCTATGAGCCAGCCCAGCGTCCAGTAGGTGCATTGCGGCGAGAGCCACATCTGAACGAACCGCGACGAGCGGTTTTCCTGGTAGGCATACACCATTCCTGCAATCCAGAGCAGGGCTATGAGTGCATCCAGCGGGAAGGCGAAGAAGGCAAACGGGAAGTTGCCGAACGCGCATTGAATCACCACCGAAAGCAGCAACAGCAGGATGAACAGATGTTTAGCCTCGAATTTCATATGTCGGTCATCTATCTAATCGGCGCAAATATAAAAAAATATCGTTTACCCGGTTACTCCAAATAGTGCGTTTCGGGGGATAAAAGGGCTGCCGATTGGAAGGATTTGTCCGTGCAGGCGGCAACAAGCGTTGAGGCAATTGGCAAACTTCGAAATCAGGAGACGGTCTGCTGGTGTGCTTAATCCGCAGGGCGGCCGTAGGTGTGTCTGAAGGGGATCTTACCCTAAATCCGAAAATATAAATGCAAAATATTTGCAATTGCGAACTATTTGCATTATGTTTGCACCAGAGAAAGAAACAAAACGATGAACAACGAAGGACTGCAAAGAATCAAGGAGGCGGGGCTGAAGCTGACCCCGCAGCGCCGCGAGGTCTACAAGGCGATGCAGGAGCTGCGCCATGCTACGGTGGAGGATATCATCGAACGGGTCCAGTCCCGCAACAAGGAGGTGACCGTTTCGACCATCTATCGGATTTTGGACAGCTTCCGTTCGGCAAACATTTTGTCGTTCATCTATCACCCCGACACCGGGAAGTGCTATTACGACATCACGGTGGCGGAGCACCATCACCTCTTCGACGGCAAGTCGATCGAGGACTATGCGGATCCGGAGCTCTCGCAGCTGATCCGCGAATACCTCGAACGTAAGCACTTCCCGACGGAAGAGATCGGTAAAGTACAGGTACAGGTAACACTGAAAAAGAATGTCTAACTTAAAACCGCAATTTGTTATGAGAAGTATCACAACATTCGATCTGCAGTATGCACACCGTTTCTACGGTTTTCAAGGAGAGGCTCAGTATCTCCACGGCCACACGGGAAAGTTGACCATCGAGGTGGAGGATAGCATCGAGGCGGGTGTGAATATGGTTTACCCCTGCAACGAGATTCAGAAGGTAGCGTGGGACGTGCTCCGGAATTTCGACCATGCGCTGGTACTGCGCGAGGATGATCCGCTGCTGCCGGCCGTTCTGGACGTCTACGAGAAGCAGGGCATCCGCAACGGACACCCGCAGAACAAGATGAAGGGCCCGGCCTTCAAGACGGAGCTGGCCACGGCCTATCCCGATTGCCGTCTGGTAGTCACGAAGGAGACGCTGACAGTTGAGGGGATGATCAAGATTGTCTATGACCTGCTGAAGGATAAACTCAACATCGCCAAGATCACCTTCACGAGCGGTGTGAATGCAGCCTCGGCGGAGTTCGTGACCAAGAACGACATCGACCGCTGCCCGCTGTGCGGCGTTGCACTCGACGAGGAGGGTGTATGTCCGAAGTGCGGGTATCGCAAGAAGAAGTAGCCGTCACACTCTGTGGATAGGGTAGTCGGGTTCCGAAAATCGGGGTCCGACTTTTTTATTCACGGCGCAATTTTTTTTCTGGGCGTCATGGCTTTTTCGCCTTTAGGAGTAATATGGATTTTTATAAAGAATAATATTTTGTTCGTTGTTGGATGTAGATGGCATCTATGAATAACATATTAGCAGTTGATGTCTTAAATCCAAGTGAGGTGACGATGCTGATTGCGGCGAGAGTCAAGGCTCGGAGGGCGAAACTGGATTTGATGCAGAATGTATCGGCGGTGCGCGAGAGAAGCAAATTTGCGATACTCAGACTTTAGCAGGCTAAAGAGGTCTTGTTAGGAGGGCAAATTACTTTGCGTTGAATGTCCTATGAGTCGGTTGGTTGTTCTGCTTTGATAGTGAGATTGCTGCTGGATTTATTAAACAATCTTCGATAGTTGATCTTTGATCTTGGCCTCTTCGTCGGTGCCCGTGGTGGAGAGGCGCAGTAGCGAAAGAGCGTAGCGGTCGAGGATGCGATCTTTCATCCGGTCGCGTTCGGATTGACGGGTTCCTTGTTTGTGGAACTGGTAGCCGTCGGTCTCGATGGCTAGGACGGGCCGTTTGCTCACCCGGTTGTAGATCAGGAAGTCGAGGTGCGTGGCTCCGTTCGAGGCGTAGCGGCGCTCCTCGTCATTGAGAAGCGTCCAGTCGCGGATCAGTTGTCGCAGCGGTTGGTGGCAGAGGACGCCCAGATGCCGGAATGCCGGTTCAGCCTCTAACGCCTGCTCCAATAGGGCATAGGTCAGATTCTCGGAGTCGAACTCCGAGATCCGGCGGTGCCGCTTGAGAAACTCCCGCCGCACCTCGGCGTAGGGTTCGTAGAGCAGGTCGAAAACCGAATGGATGGCGCTCTCCGTGATCTTGCCGCCGTTGTAGTCGATGTAGGCCAGCAGGTCGGCGATGTTGCGGCTGTCGGGCTGCTCGTTGCTCGAAGTGACGAGCGTGAATTGCCGCTTGGCCCGCGATACGGCGACGTTCAACAGATTGGGATCATCCGTGAAGGCGGTAATCTGATCGTCGACGGTCGACAGGATGATGGCCTCCTTTTCCCGTCCCTGGAACTTGTGTACCGTAGCCACGTCAATGCCTCCGCCCAGCTCACGATGGAGCGCATTGACCTGCTCGTTGTAGGGGGAGATAATACCGATTTCGGCCTGCTCGCAGGGGAGTGACGGCAGCACCTCGCGCCGGATCGTCTCGATCTCGCGGGGATTGAACGCTCCCCGTGCGTGATGCCCCGGGGCAGTCCGCCACGCCGTGATGACGTCGGGTTCGCCGCGATCCTCGGTCATGATCAACAGACGCCCGCCGTAGAAGCGCTGGTTGCAGAAGTTGATGATCTTCGGATGGCAGCGGTAGTGTTCGCGCAGCAGCGTCTGCGGCGCTTCGGGAAAGACACGGCAGATGGACTCCAGAAAACTCAACGCGGCGCAGTCGTAGCGGGGATCGATCGCGTGTTTGGCGGCGATGGCCTGCATGCGGAGCCGGTCGGCATCCGTGATGACATTGGGCAGCTGCATCGAGTCGCCGACAATCACCGCATTGCGGGCGCACATCAACGCCAGCGCCCCTGTTTCGGACGACACCTGTGAGGCTTCGTCCATAATCACGTAGTCGAACAGCGTTTCCGCCCGGAAATTCGACCGCGAGGAGAAGGTCGTGCTCAGCACGACGGGGTACTCCTTGAGCAGCTCGGGGGTGATGTGCTGGAAAATGGGCCGTTTGTGTCCCTTGCCATAGCGGGCGGCCAGTCGGCTGTGCAGGTAGCGCATCGAGTCGTCGCTCAGCCGGGCCACCATCGCCGGAGCATCCGACGTGGCAAGTTGCTTTTCAATTCGGTCGATCTCCGTCGAGAGCTCCTCTTGTCGGACCTGGTAGTAACTGCGCTGGAGGAGGGGGATCAACCGCTGGAGATCCTGCCGCTCCGGGTGGCGGGGAAATCCGTTCAAGAGGCGGCGGATCCGGCGTTTGAGCAAAAACCATCGGATAGCCTCTCTCCATCGATCGAAGAGTCCGGTTGGTCGCCATTCGACTGCGGCCTGCAACTCGTTCCACAGCATCAGCAGCCGGGCCGACGGCATCTGCCGACAAAGCGTGACGGATGAGTCAATCGTTGTCTCCTGCTCGAAATGGAGTTGCTCGGTTTGCAGCCCCGTCAACTCCTGCCGGGCACGAGCCAGCCCCTCCTGGCGTTCGAAAACCGTCTGCAACGATTCGGCCTCGGACTGAATGGTGTGGAGAAACTCCGGAGAGTCGGTTTCGGCCGAATACCACGAGTCGATCTCGGCCGGAATGGCTTTCTCGATAGCCTGCGTTTCGACGAAGGCTGTCTTTCGCTCACGGCTGCCCAGCAGGGCGGTGAGAAATCCCAGCCCCTGCTTTTCCAGCTTTTCGACCACGTTTTCAATGGCCGAGTTGTTGTTCGAGACGACCAGCACGGTCTTCTTCTGCACCACAAGGTTGGCCACGATATTGAGGATCGTCTGCGTCTTGCCGGTTCCCGGAGGACCCTGAATGATGCTGATCTGATTTCCAAAGGCTGCCTGGATGGCTCTCTGCTGGCTGGCATTACACCCGAAAGGGTAGATGAGCGGCGGCACAGGGAATTGTCGGGGCGAGTCCTTGCCGGGATTCAGGTAGAGGGCTGCTGTCGAACGGTCGGAGACGAAGTCAATCTTCTGGTACTGCATCAGCAGCAGTTTCTGCCCGTCGTCGGTCTCCAGTGGGTTGAGTTCCGCCACATCGCGCAGATAGGCGAAGCGATCCTGTGCGGGCGGCTCCTCCAGACACGACCGAACGAGTTCGACATCTGCGCCCTTGTAGTGGGCTCCGGTGCCGTTGGCGTATTCCACGTACCAGAATCGCCGCGAGCCTTGTTGAAAGGCGGCGATGTAGGAGAGGGGCTCTATCCGGCGGTCTTTGTGGAGCAGGTGGCAATGCTGCGGATCGAATACCACGGGATCCTTCAGCCATAGCACTTTGCTCGGGACATAGGAGTAGGTCTTCGGGAAATGGCAGAAAATGACATGGCAGCGGTTGGGCATTGAGGTGTACCAACAGCGTTCGACGGAGTCGGTTTTATCCTCTCCGTCGATGATAATCCGATTTTCCCGAGGATCGTACATCCTGAATAGCGGTAGATCTCGCTATTTTAGTTTCTTGCCGCAGGAGAAGGCCTTGTCGACCGTAGCCCCTAATTCGATATATTCGAGATGAATGGGGTCGAAGCTGATCGGGCGCAACTTGCGCAGGTCGATTTGTCCGTCGGTTAGAATGCTTTCGTCGGCTGAGATGTTGACGATACGTCCTGTCAGATGGCAGCTTGCGGGGTCATAGGAGAGTAGTTCGCACTCGAGTGTCATGGGCAGTTCGTCGATCATCGGGGCGTTGACGTGTGCCGAAGGAGTGGCATGAAATCCCGCCCGGGCGAATTTGTCAGGGACTTTGTTCCCGGAGACGATACCCGCATAGTCGCAGGCAGCCACTTGATCGACCGTAGCCATGCTGACGGTGAAGGCACGTGTCGCAAGGATATTTTTCGTAGTTTTATGCCCGGCAGAGAGGCAGATTCCGATTGTCTCATCGGTAAACATGCCACCCCAAGCGGCATTCATGACATTGGGCATACCTTGCTCGTCGTAGGCTGCCACGATCAGTACAGGCATCGGGTAAAGCCAACTCTTCGATCCAAAGTCTTTTTTCATATTGCTTCGTGAAATTAGTCCGTAAATTTTACGAAAATTAAAAGAATTTAACGACTCGACAAAATTCGAATCTTGATTTGAAACGGATCTTACGACATTATTTCCTTGAAAACAAGTGACTCATGGATATTATTGGTAGATGTGTATTAAAAAATGGCTGAAGTTATTTTTCAAAGAAGTCATCTCATTAATTTTCCGATGCAGCATATTATGCTAATTGATTATCAATAGTTTATGACTTAAAAGATAGAAGCCACGAAAATTTACTTGTTTTTTCGCCAAAAATCGAAGATTTAACGTTTTTAACCTTAGTTTGTCTTCAAACGAAGGGGAAAAGAGAAAAATGGCTCTCTTTTGCTCTTAAATCTCTGTTTCGCAAAGATAAGGCATATCGGTGATTATTTCGCCGATTGTGGCTGTAAAATAGAGGGTAATTTTACGGATTTTCGGATGGGCTTTTGGTGGCTTGACAAGGGCTCGAATCATGTTTGTTTTGTGAGCAGGATTTCTGTGTCTTTTGCAGCCAAAAGAGAAAGTCAGCAGTTATGGTTCGGCTTGGTTTTGGCGCAGCCATCTCTTTTTCTCCCTCTGTTAGCTTTACTTTAATGCACGTATATATGAATACAGGGATAAAGTAAAGCTATGTTGTATTTTTACTTGAGTGATAAACTGTACTCACATCGTATTCGCTCTAACTCATTTTTTAAATCATTTATATGTAAAATTGTTAGATAAACATTTTCTAGATCTGTTATTTCATGTATTTGCGATAGTGAATATAATGGTCTTAAAAACTTTTTCACTTTCATTCGTTCTTTTCTTGCAGAATTAGTGGATTCTTTACACTTGGTTTCTCTCAGTAGTTGAGACGTTAAATCTTCGTCAGACCTATTGCCAAAATTGACAATAGCAATTATCTTAATATAATCTTTTGTGTCTTGAATACTTTTACTTGCCTTTATATGTCGAGATGATTCTAACCGTAATTTTCTAGCATCTTCAAGAATTGCATTGATTTGTGCAGCACCAAATTTTTTGTTGCGGATTAGAGAATTGCATTTGACTTCTACTAATATTTTTACAGGAGAGTCAATTCTTATGTCGAATCCATTTGTGTTTGGCTTTTGTTTATCAATATCATTAAATATCCGTTCTCTATCTTCATTTTTAAATGATAATATATCTGATAACTTTGTTGCAATAGAACGAGTCGATATTAATGTCATTATGTTATTAATATCGGACAGTATTGATTTTAGTTCTATTAATTTATCTAGTGTAAGATTGTTACCAATATCCTCGGTGTTAATAGACTTGATAAACTTTGTGTACTTATCTAATAAATTAATTGTTCTATTGTATGTTTTTGATGTTTCCATAATTTTGTTTCTTTGGGGGACGAAAATATGTATAAAAGTTCATATATGAAATTTTGTCAGGCTTGTTAGTCGGGATTTCGTATTCTTTTGCAGTCAAAAGAGAAAGTTTTCAGATATGATTCTTTTTCAGAGAGCCTCCGTTGCCGTATTTTTCCGTACTTTTGTAACAACTTGTGCAAAATTTGCACACTTTAAATTATTGACAATATGAAGATTGAAGAGGCTATACTCTACTGTTTGGCAAGCCAGAATAGGGGAATGCGAACTGAACAGATTGCAGAGATGATAAACCGTCAGCGATTGTTCCATACTACCTTTAGGAGTAGGTAAAAATTAGAAGGCGTGATGCGTCAGCACCTCTAAAAGTCTCATATATCAAGTACGCTTAAATCTGGTTCTTTGCACGAATCTAGTAAATTCACGCCCTTTAGCTTTAATTCAGGGTAATTCAGAATTGACATTGGGATTTTCTCTCTTTTGAGATAGGATGTTGGTATTACTGTAGCTGTCAGCATCATTGACTTGACTCGGGGTGTAACTGCTACACCAATGTGTTTCGCAACTTCATTAATATGCTCCGTTACCCAGCGATGACGACGCAAATGTTTAAGAACAAGAGCTCTCTTCTTGTCTCTCTCGGGATTATCACCACGACCAAGATATTCATCCATCTCGGTTTTCATTTCCTTAATATTCTTGGCTGGATTGGTATTCTTACATTCTATCAAGTAGAGTATATCACGTGATGTATCATAAGCCATCACATCAATATCGCCATAATCTTTATCTGCCGCAAAATAACCTCCAGATTTGATAGTGACATCATGTTCCCATACTCGCATTATTGGTATCTTTGCCAAAAAAGAGCGTACCTCGTCATTGAACGCAGCCCCTTTTATAGCCTCAAATTTTCCAAGCAAGGTTTCTATCTTCCTTCCCACATAACGTAAGCGACCAGAATAAAGCAAGTCAGATAGCTGAATGCCGGCTTGAATACAGGAGCGGAACCCAAACATGCACATAACTGTGCCATCATCATATTGATAACGAATCACTGGGCGACGCAGATAACTTAATTCCCTATTGTATGACCAAGGGAAGATATCCTTGCCCGCTAATCCTACTGGCGGAGTGAGGTAGTTTTCCCGTTTATCCAAAGAAAGGCGAATGGTACATTTCTTTGCTAAATCTTCAGTTAGTTCTGTACAATGCTCCTGCATAGCCTTGATGAGTTGAGACTCTTCCATCTCAATAACAGACTTCTGCTGCTTCATAGCTATGATGTAACAAACATAAAGGAACTGCAAGATGTTAGAATATGATACTCCCCAATCCTCTAAGAATGCCACATCTATCTCCTCGAGTTCTGCATCCTTGGTTTTTTCTTTTGTATCTGGACGTACTGCCATCCTGGCCATCTTACTCTCGAAATCTTCGATTTGCCCATTTACACTCTCAATAGTGCGCGTTGCTGCAAACTCTCCTACATTGTCGGAAAAAACATCATCGTAGATACCATAACGTCCAGAGCCTAATTTCTCAATGGTATGATTAGCTACGTCTAAATGTATGGCGTCACATATACCACCAATGGATATCACTTCGTTCATGATAGCTAATAGGCTTTCTACATCATCATTGCCTGGTTTAACACCACCGCCACGATACTGTGTTGCAGCTATATATTCTATCATAGCACGGGTAGATATTCCAGCATCAGCAAGTCGTTTTTCTGTATCGAAGAATTCTTTACGTTTAGACTCATTTTCTCCAAAACAAAGAATCTGTGCGGGTTGTAAGACTCTGTTATGTTCTCGCTGATAAACTAATGTCTCGTGATTCTGCATGAGCATACGCAGCAACCGCAATGTATCAAATGATGACAGGCGTCTAGCAAGTTCATCAAGAAGCACATCTACTCCTTTGTGAAGGAAGTCTATTTTTTCAGTTTTTGTATTGAGTTTGCCTGCTATATCGAGACCATTCTCCTTCATCCACTGTGGGAATTTGTCCAGTAGTAGTTGGCTGGTGGCGGCATGAATATAGATAGGAGTATAAAGCCACAAGGGTATTGACAACGGGTTGAGTGACTGCTCCATCATCAGAATCATCTTTGCTTGGCCAAAGGGGATGCGACTATCTATAATTTGGTTTGCAGTCTCTTCGTCTATTTCCAGGAGTTCGATTATGATACAACGCATCATGGTACGCTCACTATCATTGCTTGCTCCCATAAAAGAATGGATGTAATCATCATCAAATGTAACGGTAACTCCGCCTTCTGTCTTGGATACGGTAAGTTTTCCTCTTCGCGTAGGCTTTATGTCGTCGTCATAGTGTATCCCTTTATCGACCAAGACCTTTTCACTGAAGACAAGTTCTATCTCTACGGAGTGCTCATAGCGTTGGCTGAGCATATCGGCTATTACTGGTTGTAAAGTATCCATCCAGTATGCAACAGCTGTTATTACAGTATCGGAAATAGAGGATGGATTTATTCCCTGCTTTTCCTCTTGACAACAGCTTACCCACACAGGAATACTATAAGACTCACAACTCTTGGCATTGATAACTGAGTGGACGGGCTTAAAAATTGCCGCATAATCGAGATCGCGTATCACTGGTATATGAGCATACCGTCCATTGAGTCTCTTCAGTGTTCCGTGGAAATACAGTTTATCTTTGCTTTTGAATATGAGGTCACAGCCATCATTTGGCTCAATATAAAGAATGTCTGTTGGTTTGTCGTCTGTCATATAGAAACTCTCACCATAATGCTTATAGAGAGCATATACATCGATAGATTGATTCAGAGGAGTCTCGAGTGATGATACGTTCTCCTTGGAACGAGCATAACGAACAAGACTCAAACTGTCCCATTTCTCAGTCTGTATCAATTGCAAGAAATCATAGGCAGAGAATTGAAGAAAATAGTCAGTTACATTCTGCTCTCCCATGGCAAATCCGTATGTCTCACCCATTGTAGAATACAGAACAAGCGTCAGAATATGGTCATCTTTCGAGCTTTCGTCATTTCTGATGGTATCAATACGTTTTTGTAAATGTTGGCTGAGATCTCGATTGCTGAAATTATCATTTCCATCTATGGCTACATTACAGGCCAAATCATGAGCATAGCACACGTATGCAAGCCAGTTGACGTCAATACGGAATACATCTTCGTAATAGCCTTCAACAGGGGTAAGGATTTCATCCATTGAGTTTTGTCCCCAGCGCATCTGTTCTATACAGGAACGTCCGATGCGCATCCAGACTCCATAGTGGGTTTGTTTTACTAGTTCTTCGAGACAACGGTGTTTTAGAGCTGTTTTCAGGATAAAGTTGTTAATGGCACTGCCTTGACTGGAGATTCCAGCCAAGTAGAAGTTATTGTCAAACTCAACAATTGGCCTGTATAATAACGGATTCTTTTCTGCATCTTGGGTTAGTATATCAGGAGCATTAACCTCTAACAAAAATGATTTCAAAACATTTGGATCCAGCCCATTTCGATTAATGAGTTCTGCCATCATCGGCAAAGTAATGACAAAAGATTGGTTAGTATTTGGTTTATTAAGCGTCTCGCGTGGGTTCTCATTTCCGCGTACTAAGCCACTTATCCCTGCTCGGGCTGACAAAAGGTTGCTCAGTTCAAGCATGAAGAGTACTCCATCATAAACTTCATTACGGAAAGCTCTCGTAAATATATTCCCTTTATTGAATATGGCTTCTGTCATCGAACGGAAAATTTCTGTTGCATGGGTCGAGATGCCAGGAAAGAATGTGTAATTACCTCCATAGAATACTACCGGTTCAGAAAACATGTTAATCGGCAAGTCTTCCATAAGATCAAATGAGAACTCCTGGTCAATTATACTCTTGAACTTACTGATGTCAGGAGTCTGGCTACTCTTTCCGAGATTCGCAACTGCTATTTGCAAAAGGTGTTCAATTCGGATATTCTTCCCACGATTTTGTGGATTAAGCTGCATTGCTGTCAAATAGTCCAATATAGGTGGGACTGCATGATTACTTAAATACGCTATCGTTTTTGGTGTATCAAGCCAAGAAGCTGGCCACAAAGCATGATTTGCTCTAGGCAATGTTCCTATTGCCCGTTCCGTCTGCATACAACAATGCTTGTATTTCTTGCCGCTGCCACAAGGGCAAGGCTCATTACGACCTATCTTCTTTGACATTATATTTGAACTACTAGTAACATCTATCTAAACTTTAATCACTTAGCTCAGCCAAGAACTATTAATCATTTACAGTGCGAGACGAAGAATGTATTATGGGTTAGAGATGAAATGAGTGATAATCAAATTCTTACCACATTTATACTCTAAGTGATTTCTTATACAAAGGTACTGATTTTAGTCGATAACATTTAATGATAAACGATGGAATTTCTAAAATGAACTGTTTTCGACTCAAAAATGAGACATAATGGTCAAAGGGATTTGGCAAATTATGTGATTATTTTGCAGTCTCCAAAAAAGTCGGCAGATATAGTTCGGTTCGGCTTTGGCGAAGCCATTTCTTTTTCTCCCTCTGTTAGCTTTACTTTAATGCACGTATATATAAATACGGGGATAAAGTAAAGTTGTTTTTCATTTGAATAGCCAACTAATCTTGAATATATGTTGTGTGGAGGAATCGTATGTGTTTACGCAACAAATAACATATTGTTTGTTGTGTGGATATATTGGCGCTTATAAACAATATAATAGCGTTTATATTTCTCCAAAGCAAAATTATCTTGTTTTACACACTTTCCCCAAGATGGTTGTCGGAAGCTGCTGCAACTTTTATAAACATAGGATTCGTTTGAAAAAGTGTAACGAATCTGATTTATTCGCTTGAAAAAGTGTATAACCGTTATATTGTACTTGGTCAAGCGTTTCTTCTAATCTTGTGATTTTTTACCTGTAATACATCATTAAATAGATGAAAAGTTATAAATTTGCATATTATATGATGTGTTGAATATGGCAAAGAATACAATGGGGACTAAGCTGCCCCGAAAATTGGTGCAGAAGATGTCAATTGTGGGAGAGCAGATTAAACTGGCTCGTTTGCGCAGGAATCTGAGTGTGGCTCAGATAGCGGAACGCGCTACTTGCTCTCCGTTGACCGTGTCCCGAATAGAGAAAGGTATACCAACAGTAGCAGTCGGAATTTACTTGCGAGTGTTGTATGCTTTGCAGCTTGACGATGATATTCTGTGGTTAGCCAGAGAAGACAAATTGGGAAAATCTTTGCAGGATTTGAGTTTGAAGACAAGGAAACGAGCTTCAAAAAAGGAATAGAGCGTATGTCCTCCTATACATAAGTTGCAATTTGCTCTGTTAGAATAAAAAAATATGGCTCAAAATTTTGTGTTATGCGATAAAAACATTATGTTTGCGTTGCATAATAAATAAGATATATGAAATTCGTTGATAGAATAGATGAAGCTGCACGATTAAAGGATGCTCTTGCAAGAGAGAAGTCCTCGTTAGTCGTGATGTACGGTCGCAGACGGTTGGGTAAGTCAACGCTTATCAAAAGGGTGTTGTCGGATACGGATGTTTATTTCCTTGCCGATCGTTCTGAAGGCCAACACCAAAGGATATTGCTTGCAAAAGTGATAGCACAGGTGTTTTCAGATTTCGACAAATTGACATATCCAGATTGGGAATCTATATTTCGTGCGGTCAATTATCGAACAGACAAGCGTTTTACTCTATGTTTGGATGAATTTCCGTATCTTGTAGAGCAATCACCAGAGCTGCCGTCTGTATTGCAGAAACTTGTTGATGAGAAGCAGTTGAAGTATAACCTGGCACTTTGCGGTTCATCACAAAATATGATGTATGGGTTGTTCCTTGATTCTACTGCACCTCTATATGGGCGTGCTGATGAAATAATGAGGCTTGCACCGATACGTTTGCCGTATATTCAAGAGGCTTTGCTTCTTAATGCGATGAACGCTATTGAAGAGTATGCCGTATGGGGCGGTGTACCACGTTATTGGGAATTGAGGGAAAACAGAAGTTCGCTTGATGATGCCCTGTGGCGCAATATCCTTTCTGTAAATGGAACTCTTTATGAAGAGCCTATAAAACTGTTTCAGGATGATGTCAAGGATATTGTTAAGACTTCAACGATCATGTCTTATATCGGGACTGGTGCAAACCGGCTTTCTGAGATTGCAGCACGATGCAATGAGCCGGCAACCAATCTGTCGCGTCCGTTGAAGAAACTTATCGATCTCGGATTCTTGGAAAAAGATGTTCCGTTCGGTATTGATGAGAAGAATGCGAAAAAGAGCCTCTACAAGATAGCCGATCCGTTTATGGCATTCTACTATCAGTTTGTTGTTCCTAATCGCTCGTTTATCGAGCTTGGACGTCGTTTGCCCATAGAACAGGCTTTGACTGCTCATTTCTCTGAGTATGTGAGTATGCAGTGGGAAAAACTGTGTCGGGATGCCGTAACAGGAAATCTTGTTAACGGAATAGTTTATGGCAAGGCAAAACGTTGGTGGGGTTCTGTTCTCAATGAGGACAAGAAGCCGGAACAAGTCGAGTTCGATGTTATGGCCGAATCGCTTGACAAAAAGTATCTGTTGGTCGGAGAATGCAAATGGACTACTCAAGAGAATGGCAAACAACTGACTGCCGAACTTCTCCGCAAAGCTAATCTGCTACCGTTTGCCAAGTGCTACACCGTCGTTCCAATGCTGTTCCTTAAGAATGCTCCGAAAGATGATGCTGGGAATGCAATGTT
>ULNR01014388.1_pt1 | contig 23201 bp, 19 predicted proteins | sample 1951971 | NCBI WGS metagenome assembly ULNR01 (sample SAMEA4835582, study PRJEB28245) | human gut metagenome | biome: gut microbiome; material: fecal sample | place: Denmark | collected 2008 | reverse complement strand
CGCGCGTTACCAACTACGCCACTATCGCATATGTAAGCTCTCTCGTGAGCACAGATAAGATAATAACAGATACATGCTCTTCTGTCAACCACTTTTTGAATTTTTTATACATTTTGAAAAATTTATACCAATGGGAAGTTTAAAATTAAACGCATGAATAGATATTCCCTGCATAGAATATACCAAAGCTGGAAATGGAGGTAACAAATGAGTGCAAAAACCAGAATTGTCGTTCTTCATATGAAAAAACTTGTGTTTGCAGGTATTGTCACAGGACTTGGTATCCTGCTTGTGATCTTCCTTGGAATCCTGCTTGGCAGTTCCCACAAACAGTCCGCAGACAACGAAGCGGTAGAAACCATGTACGTTCCGGGTGTCTATACCTCTTCTGTCATGATTGATGGAAATCCGTTCGATGTACAGGTATCTGTAGACGAAGACCATATCAACGAAATCACCATGGTTCATCTGGATGAAACTGTAGAAACCATGTACCCATTGGTCCGTCCTACGCTCGATGAACTGGCAAAACAGATTATTTCCAGCCAGTCCCTTACGGATCTTACATATTCCAAAAACAACCAGTATACCTGTCGTCTGCTCATCGGTGCAGTATCCGAGGCATTGGAAAAGGCATCACCCGATCGGTGATGCCCCACATGCAAATATCTGATAAGCAGATCTTATTGTGCCTCTGTGTTTAATCCACTCACGTAGCTGGACAATGCAGAAGTATCGGTATAATACGTCTGTGCCGGCTTATTATCCTCATAATAACTGTATCCGGTATAACCGGCCCATCCAACGATGGCAACTAAAATTGCACATCCACAGATGATACCAATGATTTTTTCCGTTTTCTGCTTTGCCATCTCTTTTTTACGATTGGCTTTTTCTTTCTTATATTTATCTACCTTTGCCTGACTCATATTTCCTTCTCTCCTAAATCTGTTGATGGTTCTATTCTACACATTTTCAACAGAAAAAGCAAGTAAACGGTTTTACATATTGCGGGAGATATCCAGGCACTTCATCATTGCCTCGATCACGCTGCTGCGCATGCCTTTTTCCTCCAGCACACGCACTGCCTGAATGGTGGTTCCTGCCGGAGAGCATACCATATCTTTGAGTTCTCCCGGATGTTTTCCCGTCTCAAGAACCATCTTTGCACTTCCAAGTACCGCCTGTGCTGCAAATTTGTACGCCTGCTGTCTCGGCATTCCACCAGCCACTGCTGCATCTGCCATGGCTTCAATAAACATAAATACATAGGCCGGAGAGCTTCCGCTGACGGCAGTAACCACATCCATCAGATGCTCCGGAATGACTTCCGTCTGTGAAAATCCACTGCAGAGATCCCGCACCAGCGCCATATCCGCATCCGTCACACGTGCTCCCGCACACATACCCATCATGCCTTCTTTGACCATAGATGGGGTATTCGGCATCGTACGAATCACTTTTAAATTTCGTCCGAGCACTTCATCAAACCATACCAGTGTCTTTCCCGGCGCGATGGATACCAGAATCTGCTCTTCTGTAAGAAGATCCTTGATTTCCTCTAACACTTCGGCATAAAACTGTGGCTTTACTGCCACAAACAAAATGTCTGCAAATGCTGCCACATCCCGGTTGTCCGTACTGATCTGCACTTCGAACTGTGCTTTCTTTTCTTCCAGCGTTTTCTTCGTACGACAGGAAATCATCATCTCCTGCGGAGGGCATTTTCCGGATTCCAAAATTCCCTGTATCATGGCTGTTCCCATATTTCCACAGCCGATAAAACCGATTTTCTTTTCCATGTTCTATCTAGCTCCTATAATCTCCATTAATTTTTACATAATCATACGTCAGATCACATCCCCAGGCTTTGGCAGATGCCTCTCCCTGATGCAGATCAATATTGATATAAATTTCATCTTCCTCTAAGATTTCTTTTGCTTTCTCCTCAGAGAAATCTACACCGGCAGCATTTCTGCATACGGCAATGGTTCCCTTGGACGATGCCAGATCCACATCCACTTTGTTGATATCAAACTCCGCATCCGCATAACCGATTGCACATAAAATACGTCCCCAGTTGGCATCTTCCCCAAACATTGCACACTTAAACAGTGGGGAACGGATCACACTCTTTGCAATAATGATTGCGGTATCCTGATCCGGCGCACCGCTACAGGTACACTCCAGCATCTTCGATGCTCCCTCACCGTCCTTGGCAAGCATCTTGGTCAGCGTCATGAGTACCTGATACAGCGCCTGACGGAACGTATCATAATCCTCTCCCTCTGCTGTGACTGGCGTATTTTCTGCCATGCCGTTTGCCAGAATACTGACCATATCATTGGTAGAAGTATCTCCATCAATGCTCAGACAATTGTACGTCACCTTTACAATCTCAGAAAGTGCTTTCTGGATCATTTCTGAGGAAATCGCAACATCGGTTGTAACAAAATTTAACGTGGTAGCCATATTCGGATGGATCATGCCACTTCCCTTTGCCATACCGCCAACCGTACAGGTCTTCCCGTCAAGCGTAAAAGAAACCGCGGTCTCCTTGGCATAGGTATCGGTTGTCATGATGGCATTTGCTGCTTTTCCATGATTCTGTGGAGAAAGTCCGCGTGCCAGCTCCTGCACATGATCACGGATCGGTTCTATCGGAAGCTTCTGTCCAATGACACCGGTTGATGCCACGATCACCTCGTCTGCCTTTATTCCCAGCTCTGCTGCAGCCAGATCACACATCATCTGTGCCTTTTCTTCTCCGTCTGCATTACAGGTATTGGCATTCTTACTGTTGACAATAACAGCCCTCGCCTTATTTCCGGTTGCTGCCAGATGTTTCTTTGTCACAAGGATTGGTGCACCCTTTACTTTATTCGTTGTATAGACAGCCGCTGCCGTACACTCTTTCTCTGACCATATCAGTGCCAGATCATTTTTGTTCCGATCCGGATTTAACCCACAGTTTAATCCGTTTGCGGAAAATCCTGCAGCCGCACATACACCGCCCTCGACCTGTTTCATTGTTATATTCATAATTTTTATCTCCTTCTAAGTTATAGTAGTAAAAATCCTCAGCAGAATTTCTCCTGCTGAGGCACCTTTATCTCATTCCATCTGTTTACTTTATGTACTTATCCAGTTCATGAGATACCGCAAGCACATTGTCAAGTTTCTGTTTTGCCTGCTCGGCATTGTTTAAATTCTCAACTGACAGATCCGCTACCTGTACGGAAGAGGCCGTCACTTCTTCCGTTGTTGCAGAAAGATTACTGATATTGTCTACAATCTGATTGTTTGCATCCGACAGACGGTTTAACATGCCGTCAATGCCTTCGATCTCCTGAACCAGTGTATTGACATTCTCATTCATTCCCGAAAAACTCTCAGATGCTTTCGCAATCATGGAATCCTGCGCATTGGTAGCCTCAATCGAACGGCTCACCGCCGTTGCTGCATCCTCTGCATTTTTAAACAATTCATCCAGAATCTGTGCAATGCTTTCTGTCTCACTTCTGGTTTTCTCTGCCAGCTGACGGATTTCATCAGCCACTACAGCAAACCCTTTTCCGGCTTCCCCTGCACGGGCACTCTCAATAGAAGCATTGAGCGCCAGCAGATTGGTCTGACTGGAAATGGAAAAGATGGTATCTGCAATACTCTTTACTGCCTCGGTACGCTCCTGTAACGCTTTCATGGAATCTGCCACTCCGGAGTTTGTCTCTGCGATTACCGCGGACTGTTTCTTCAGATGTTCCATGATCTCCATACTCTTCTGATTCAGTTCCCCGGACTGCTTTGCCACTTTTACCATATTCTCGGAACTTTCCAGTGTCTGCTCAATTGAATGCTGGATATCCTGTGTCATGGTTGTCTGTGTCTGGATATTTTCCGCCGTGCTTTGCGTGCTGGAAGAAATATCTTTCATCGCACCATTGACCACCTCTGTCGATCCATTCAGATCATTGACAATCTTCATCACGGATTCCGTACCCTTACGCACTTCTTCCGCCACACCGATCACATCGTCTAAAATTGCCTGCTGCTTCCGCTGCTCCTGCTGTTCACTGTGCCGGGTATCATGGTTGAATTTCTGTGCCACATTTGTTGTAAAGATCACAGCAAATACCAGTACCCCCAGTGCCAGCAGATCCAGTACAAGATTGGTTGTCCCGGCTACGCCTTCCGGCTGCTGACGGATCTGACCAAAGACAGTCAGCGCATTCAATACAAGATAACCGATGCCGCCGATTCTGGAATATTTCGGATCAAAAAACAAAATACAGCCGATAAAAGGAGCCAGTCCCAGAAAACGGATAAAGCTCTCCGTATATGCAAAAGTCATGAAAAATGATACGAGATATAACCCGATCAGTGCCAGATATCTCAGCCGCTCCGATTCCGGACGCCGCTTCCATCCAATGAGCAATGCACCTCCGGAGACTACTGCAATCACACTGACAAATGCCGCAAAGCCCAAAGAACGTACTCCTTTTGCTCTTGATGCCCAGAGCATAAACAGAATAAATGCATAAAAAATCAGATATTCTGTTACAAAAAAACGGTTTACTCTCTGTATCTGCTGCCCTTTTTCCGCAAAGCGATAATATTTTTCTTTTATTTTCATAATCAGTCCTCTCCCCTTTTATAGTTATAACACACGAAAGTTTCTGTTTCCATACTAGCACAGAGCAAAATAAAATGCAATTCTGTCCGCTGTAATAATCTTATTCCAGTTCTTCCATGACACTCTTATATGCTGGACGAATAATTTTGTTGCATCCCACCAGCTCCTCCAGCCGGTGTGCACTCCATCCTGCAATTCTTGCAATGGCAAACAATGGTGTATACAATTCCGACGGAATGCCAAGCATTTCATATACGAAACCACTGTAAAAATCCACATTCGGGCTGACACCCTTGAAAATATGACGCTTTTCTGCGATCAGTTCCGGAGCCACTTCTTCTATCATATTGTAAAGGTTCATGTCTTTCTGGCGTCCTTTTGCCTCCGCGAGATGCTCCACATAGCTGCGGAACACACGCTCTCTCGGATCAGACAGGGAATACACGGCATGTCCCATACCATAGATCAATCCCTTCTTATCAAAGACCTGTCCATCCAGCATCTTTCCAAGATAGGACTTCACCTCGTCACGATCGCTCCAGTCATGCACATTTTCCCGGATATCATTCATCATCTGCATAACTTTGATGTTGGCACCGCCATGCTTTGGTCCTTTCAGGGAAGACATTGCCGCAGCGATGGCAGAATATGTATCCGTACCGGCAGAAGTAACCACACGGGTGGTAAACGTACTGTTATTACCGCCGCCATGCTCCATATGAAGCATCAGTGCCACATCAAGCACCTGTGCCTCCAGCTGTGTATACTGCTTATTCGGCCGCAGCATACGAAGGAAATTCTCTGCCGTGGAAAGCTTCGGGTCCGGTCGGTGAATATACATACTCGAATCATTTTCATAATGATTATATGCGTGATATCCATATGCCGCGATCATCGGGAAATTGGCAATCAGCTGCATACACTGACGGATATTGTTCTCAATGGAAGAATCTGTCGTATACGGATCATAGGCCGCAAGTGTCAGAATACTTCGTGTCATGGAATTCATGATATCCTTAGAAGGCGCCTTCATAATAACGTCTCTGGTAAAATTGGTCGGAAGTGTCCGGCTGTTGCCGAGCACCTCACAGAATTCATCCAGCTGCGCCTGATCCGGAAGTTCTCCAAACAGCAGCAGATATGCTGCTTTCTCGAAGCCGAATTCGTTCGGTCCAATGGATTTGATCAGTGTTTTTACATTATATCCGCGATACCATAACTCACCGTCACATGGCACCTGTTTTCCATTTTCATCTTTGAAGGACACAATCTTTGAAATACGGGTCAGACCTGTCAATACACCCTTTCCGTTGACATCGCGAAGTCCTCTGTTTACCCCATACTCCTGAAACAATCGGTCCGAGATCGTATCATTCGTAATACACATATTCTGTTTTGATGCTGCGTAATTTGCTAATAAATCTTTTTTCTCCATACTTCACTCTCCAATCTGTATAGTCTTAATTATATCGTACTTGGTTCTCAAAAAAAAGCATTTCATAAATTTTTTATATCTTTTTACGCTTTGTATATAAATTTTATACCCCATAAAATTTCATCAGTGCATCGTAAACATTCATTTTTCCATAGCCCCAGGCGGTATTCGGATAGGATACATCCGGGTTCCTTTCGCACCCGCGGATCAGAATATTTCCGATCTGCACCGAATTTAAAAGCAGTCTTCTCCCACGGCTGTTTCCCCACTCCATGATCTGTGCACATGCTCCTGCCGCAATTGCAGAAGCTGCACTCGTTCCCGTCAGTGTCACATAATTTCCAAGCCTTCCTATCGCCTGCACGCCCACAGCCGGAGCCACAAAATCCGGTTTTACAACCGACGCAATGGTATTCCCCCTCCCGGAATCCAGATATAAAATACCACTCTTTTGATCCATTCCACCCACCCCAATCGGAATTTTTGCCGAAGACGGCACGGTAAGTGTCACATCCGGATCCGGACGCAAAAACACCACGTCTTTTTCTAACATTCCACTCATTGGCAGCCAGATATGAAATTGTCCTGTGATCGTGGTACTCGGATTAACATACAGCGTCCAGATCCCTGCCGCCGGGTTTTCAAACCGGATAAACACCAGCTGATCCCCCCGCGTGCGTCCCACCTGTGCATAATCAATTTCCACTCTTGTCCCTTCAAATATAAATTCCTGTTCCTGATGCGAATTTCCGGGCACATTCTGCGCCGGCATAAGAGTGCCTCCCGGCGAACGCACCGCCACCACAAACAATTCCGGTGCACTGGCCCACAACTCAAGATAAAATCCCCGCATCCGCTGTTCCACATTCACCTCTACCGCAACCATTGAATTTCCATCACTTTTCCCGTAAAAATGATGTCTGGCATTCGCCTCATTTCCGGTTGCCACAACCGCACACCGGCGCCATCTGCCCGCAATATCATCAAGAAGTTCCGAAAGATTGCTGCCACCGGAATGGCTTCCGTTGTTTGTCCCGAGACCAAGGCACAGAATAAGGGGCCGCCCCAGTTTTCTGGCAGTCTCTTCGAGATATTCAATTGCCGCCATAATGTCATTTTCCTGATAGGCAGGCATCTCTTGCGGAATATAAAAAAAGTCTTTCAGATATGGTTTTGCCGGTTTTAACTTTACAACCAGAAGTTCCGCATAAGGAGCCGCCCCAGTAAAACCAGCCTGCAGATCTTCACTTCCGCAGGCAATACTTGCCAGCATGGTTCCGTGCCCATCTTCATCCGTCACTGGAACCAGTTCCCGCGGATGTTCCTGTTCCAGTGCCTCATTGATCTCTTTTTGTGTATATTCCGTTCCGTACAAAAATCCCTGAGGGGTATTTTTCTCCCCCGCCGGAATACTCTGATCCCAGATTGAGCGGATTCTTGTACTTCCATCGGCATTCCGGAAACAGGGCAGTTCATAGGAAATTCCCGTATCAACAAATCCAATAAAAATACCCTGTCCCCGAAGGGACAGGGCTGGCTGATTCTGCAGCTGCAGGATACCGGTTGTCTCCAGTGCAAGCGTATCCAGCAGTCCGAAACATTTTGGGATAATCGAATATCCGTATGTCTTAATGCTCAGCTGCGGCACCTCGTCCCGGTCAAAATATTCTGCCACAAATTTTTCACCGATATTTTGTATACATTCTGCCCGGTCGTCAGAAATCTCCAAAGACTCTCTGGCAATCAGGATATCGTAGGTATTGTTGGAGCGGATAAATGCATCACAATTTCTATCCATAAGAAGCTCCCACACTTCTTTTCCGTAACTATATGCACAAAACTTTCAGAATAGAACTTATTCTTTTACACATGCCACGCCATACGGTTCCAGTGTAAGAATTCCCTTGATCACCTCTCCCGTCAGAAGATCAATTCCCTCTACCCCGGAAACAATCTGCGGTCCGGTCGTATCATTCAGATAAAATACATACCGCATACCATCCGCTTCGCGTGTGTGACGTTCCACGCCATATGGAAGTTTATACATCGAAACTCCCGCTTTTTTCAGTGTACGCGCATACAGGTGCTGCATGGAAGCATCATCCAGCCGGGCCGCGATATACATGGCACTGCCGTTTTGACATGTGCGCTCCGTTACTGCTGCCATTCCTTTGTAATAATCCTGTTCATAGGTACCAAGCACGTTTGTGCCATCTGCCACACGCAGAACTTCCGCATAATCCCGTACTTCCCCTTCCGGCATTTCGGCAAAATGTACGCGGTTGCGGTCGGACGGATACAGTGTATCAATTTCCTCACTGATCACGCCAAAGAGATCCTTTAATCCGTCTCCCGGAAATCCGCCCAGATAATTGAGCTGGTTTTCATCCACATATCCGGTCACATAGGTTGCAATCAGATGACCTCCCTGCTCCACAAACTGTTTCATGCGCTCCCCGACATGCGGATGCAGCAGATACAGCATTGGTGCCACAATCACAGAATAACCGCTATAATCCTCTTCACTGGAAATCACATCCACATCCACTCCGAGTGCCGACAGATTGCGGTATGCTTTCCTGCAGGTCTTAATATAGTTACGGGTGGACTCTGCCAGCCCCTTCATTCCATCCGTTGCCCAGAGGCTGTCCCAGTCGTATAACACGGCTACCGGTGCTTTTACGACTGTCCCTGCCAGATCTTTGAGTTTCTTTAATTCTCCCCCAAGATCTGCCACTTCACGAAAAACTCTGGTATCATCCGTTCCGAGATGATCCACAACCGCCCCATGGTACTGCTCAAACGATCCCCTTCCTTTCCGCCACTGGAAATACTGCACCGTATCGGAACCGAGAGCCACTGCCTGCAGCGAAGCCAGCCGGTGTACGCCAGGACGTTTCATTTTATTAAACGGATGCCAGTTGACCAGCCCCGGCGCGCTCTCCATGAGCATAAACGGCTGCTCTTTTTTCAGACAACGGATCATGGCATGATCAAACGCATTTTCTGTCATCGTATCTGAAAACGACTCCTCATCATTGTGAAACCGCGGATAAGAATCCCAGGACACCACGTCCAGAGGCTGCTGCATTTTATGATAGTCCAATCCGTCATATTCTTTCATAAAATTCGTTGTCACCGGAATCTGCGGGGTACGTTCTTTTAAAATGGCAATCTCTGCCTTCATGTAATCCGTCATATTCCAGGTGGTAAACCGTTTCCACTCCAGATTCAATCCCATAATGCTGAATTCTCCGTTGCGGTACGGCGGTTCAATCTGGGAAAAATCATTGTAAGTATGACTCCAGAACGTTGTCCACCATGCCTTGTTCAGTTTTTCAATATCATGGTCAAACTTTTCCGCCAGATAATCCTGGAACCGCTTTACACAGTGCGGACAGTAACATTCCCCGCCAAATTCATTGGAAATATGCCACATCAGAAGTCCCGGATGATTTCCGAATTCATCTACCAGCTTATTGACGATCACAGAAACCTTTTTACGATAAACCGGTGCACTCATACAGTGGTTGTGCCGCACCCCGTGATGTTCACGCACCCCGTAAGAATCCACGCGTCTGCACTCCGGATATGTTTCATCCAGCCATGCCGGTCGCGCTCCGGACGGCGTCGCCAATATCGTGTAAATGCCATTGGCATATAACTTATCCATGATGTCATGCAGCCATGCGAAATGAAATTCCCCTTCCCGCGGCTCATAGGTTGACCAGGAAAATACCCCAAGTGTTGCACAATTCATGCCGGCTTTCTTCATCATGCGGATATCTTCTTCCAGAATGTCCGGCCGGTCAAGCCACTGTTCCGGATTGTAATCCCCTCCGTGCATAATTCCGCCGATCTGCGGAAACAAAATCTTTTTCTCCATGTTTCCTCTCCCTTTATTTTGTATTTTCTATATTCCGGCTTGCATGACAGGTAAAATACAAAATCTGATACTCCCCGGAAATTTTTCCAAACAGTTCATTGCCATGTGCCATCTTTTCTTCATCCAGATTGACAAACGGATCGTCCAGCACCAGAAACGGTTTTTCCTTCGGATACATCGCATCCACCAGCGCCAGACGCATACAGATTCCCAGCAGATCCTGATATCCGGCAGACAGCCACTTGGTTTCCCGCATCTCGCCCTGCTCTTTCATCTGCACCTCGATGTTGGCATCCACCATCCAGTCTTTTTCTTTATCCCCTGTTAGAAGCGTGTAATACTTTCCAAACCCGTTCTCGATCGGACCCAAATATCTCGCAGAAAACTGCTCCTTTGCATTCTGCAGGAACTCTCCCGTCAGACGCAGGGTTTCGTATAAATGCTGTTCTTCTTCCTGTTCCTGTCTGCAGATGGAAAGCTGCTGTTCTTTTTCGTCCCGGATATCCAGCTGATCCTGCAGATCTTCGAGCTGATGATGGTACTGCTCGATGGCTTCCCGGATATCCTCGCTCCGCTCATCCACATCACGGATCATGGAATTGAGTTCGTCCAGAGAATATGGACATTTTTCCACCGCTGCCAGTTCTTTCATATTGTGTTCCTGCTCAAACAGTTCTCTCTTTTTTCTTGCCTCCGCGTATGCTTTCTGTGCGATCCGGTACTCGGTTGCCTTCATCTGCAGCTGGCTGATTCCTGCTGCAAGATCTTCTCCGAAATCCATTCCCGCTTCTTTTCCAAATGCAAGCAAAGAGTTCTGTTTCCGCTCAAATTCCTGTCTTGCCGCATCGCTTTTTCCGGCACGGCTGCGCAGACGCTCATATTCCTGCAGCTGGCTGCGGAGTTCATACAGGCAGGTTCTGGCATCCTTTTCTCCCGGAACCATCTGATACTGCTCCAGAAAACCCTTGGTTTCCTGTTCGATGCGTGAAGCTTCTTTTGAAGCCTCTTCCATGGTTTTTTGAATTTCTTCCACCGGTCCGCGGAGCTTACGTTCCTCTTCCAGATGCTTTACCCGGAGTGCACGTACCTTTTCTTCTTCCTTTGATACCTGCACCTTGCGCACCACAAGAAGCACAATACCTGCCACTGCCGCAACCACCGATACCGCCAGAAGCGGAAGGAACATCTTCTGCACCTGCGGCAACAGAAACGACAACACACCACCGGCAGCACCGATCACCAGCAGGATAATGCCGCAGATCATCATCGAAAGACGATTTTTTACCGTATAATCCGGTTCTTCCCGCTTCATTGCCATCGCTTCAAAATAGGACATTTTCGTTTCCAGCTGCGTTTTTTCCTCTTTCAGTTTTGCAAAACGCTCCTGCTCTTTTTCCATTTCCGTTATTTTTTCTTCAGAAGGAATCTGGTTTTCAAACTTATCACCAAGTTCCTGCAAACGGTTCTCTTCTTCTTCGGTCAGCCCCAGATTAAACAAAGTGGTTTTTAACACCCCAAGCATCTGTACATCCTGGTTCTGCTTTGCAAACTCCTCATCCTGCGGCACCTGTCCCGGAAATACATCCGCAAAAGCATCCAGTGCCTCTTTCTTTTCCTGTTCCTCCTGCAGGATGGCCGCATAGGCCTGCTTGATTCCTTCTCTGCGGCTCTCTTCACTCGCCACCTGCAATGCTTTTGCATACTGATCCCGAATCCCGGCCAGTTCTTTTCTCTGCTCCTGTTTTTCGGTAAGTTTTTCGGTAATCTTTTTGTAAGACGCCTCTGCCGCATCATAGCCACGCAGTTCTTCCGTTAAAAGCGTGATCATGTTCGTCCGCTTTTTCATGGAACCTGTTGCACGGTCCGGCGAAAGTTTATTCATCCGGTCATGAATCTTTTTCTGAGCGGTCTCAAAATTATTGATATCGTTTGTATTCTCTACAAGATTTCCCAGCTTGGCATTGATCGCATCAGTCGAGCAGCATTCGCAGTCATTTTGTGCAATAAATGCGCTCCTTTTAAACGACGCACTGTCCAGTCCGAAAATTTCACTTCCGATCTCGGAAGAAAAATCATGACATTCCAGATTGGTGGAAAGATCGTATAAATGAAAAACATCTGTTTTTTCTGTTTTTCCAAATGTACGGCTGATCCGGTACTCTTTTCCCTGATAGGAAAAATCCAGTTCGCCTCCATACGTTCCCCCCTGCCACGGGCGGAATACCACACGTTCTTTATCAAACAGTCCGGATTCTCTCTTAGAGTCAAACCCGTAAAACATCACCCGCAAAAAAGCGGCCAGTGTACTTTTTCCCCATGCATTCGGTTCGTGAAACAGATTGACCCCGTCCTGAAATTCCAGATGCAGATCCGATAGTTTTCCAAAATTGTCGATATGACAGGAACGTAATTTCATCCTATATCTCCTCCCCGGACAATGCCAAAATTCCACAGCGGATCACTTCTGCCTTCTGCTCCTGTGACAGTTCAGATCCAAGTACCATACGGATAAACTCCCCCTTTAACGAGGCATCTTTTTCATAATCACTGTAGTCGACCCGAAGGGTTGTCCGGTCTTTCACCTTTTCAAAATAAAAATAATCCGAGAACAGATTCTGCAAATACTCGCAATTGATCTCCGCATCCACTTCCACCTCACCGGTCAGTACAAATTTGACAAGGCTTCCCGACGGATACTGCGCCTGTTTTACAGCTTCTTCCATCCGCTCCGCCGCTTCCCTTGTCGTCATGACATTGCTCACATCCACTTCAAGCGTGTACAGTGTGCGGGCTGCCATCTGAACAAACTGCATCTGGGCACGGCAGGTCTGCTCGTCCACATCCAGTAAAACGAATCCTTTCGGTCCACACTCGTCAAATCCGCGTCCTTCCAGACATCCACAGTAACACCAGGTACCGCGGTTATCCAGCTTGTCCTGCATGAAGGTATGTACATGTCCCAGCGCCAGATAATCAATATTCTTATTTTTCAGCTGGTTCAGGCTGATATTCTCTGCCTGTGAGCGACATGCATAATCTCCCGCCTGTCCGTGCATCATGACAATATTGAAATCTTCATGCCCCAGCACAAGGGAATTGTAAACGGTCGCCCGGTTGTTCTCCGAGAGCTCGATTCCGCTGATCACAATATTTCCATACCGGTATGCAGTCCATGTATCGGAAAACAAAAGCAGATTGTCCGGTACTTCCTCCAGCTTGGAAAGGAAATTGTCACTGTCATGGTTTCCTCTCAGATATAAGAAATCAATCTGGGGATGTGTACAGATCATGTCCCTTACGGTGTTGCGCGCCAATGCTGATACATTTCGTGTATCAAACAGATCTCCCGATATCATGATCAGACGCACCCCTGTCTTTTCTGCATATTCGACCATCCGTGTAAACGTACGGATGATTTCTCTTTTGCGCTCTCTTGCCTGCTCTTTTGTCAGGTTTGCTGTCATCTGGGAATCCAGATGCAGATCCGCACAATGAATGATTTTCATACATCCTCCTTATGAATTACGAACAAAACAATACTGTTTCTATCATATCATACAATAGGGAAAAGAAAAAGACCTGATGCCCTCCGGCATCAGATCTTTTATTTCTGTTTTTCTACATTTTATGCGTTTGCTTCCTGTTCCGGAAGTGCCGCAACTCCACGCATTTCAATGAGCGGTCCGCCCTTTTTCTCCACATAATCCTCTGTGATCGTCACTTTTCCGATATTGTCATCCTTTGGAATCTCATACATGATATCCAGCATGAACTCTTCAATAATGGCTCGCAGTGCACGGGCACCGACTTTCTTTTCTTTCGCCTGCTTTGCAATTGCATGCAAAGCGTCCTCCGTAAACTCCAGATCCACTTCATCCATCGCCAGAAGCTTTTTGTACTGACGTACAATCGCATTCTTCGGCTCTGTCAGAATACGCACAAGCATATCTTCCGTCAGTGCTTCCAGTGAAAACAGAATCGGCAGACGTCCCAGAAACTCCGGAATCATTCCGAATTTACGGACATCCTCCACTGTCACTTTACAGAGAAGATTTTCTTCCTTGTCGTATTTATCTTTCAGATCTGCCTTAAAGCCGATGGACGCCTCCTTGTTTAAGCGCTCCTTGATAACCTCTTCCAGTTCCGGAAAGGCACCGCCACAGATAAACAGAATATTCTTCGTATCTACCGTGGTCATCGGAACCATCGCATTTTTGCTGCTTGCTCCAACCGGAACTTCAATCTCTGCGCCTTCGAGAAGCTTTAACATTCCCTGCTGCACCGACTCTCCGCTTACATCCCGCTGATTGGCATTGCGCTTCTTTGCAATCTTGTCGATCTCATCAATGAAAATAATACCGTGCTCTGCACGCTCCACATCATTGTCAGCTGCAGCCAGAAGTTTGCTGACTACGCTTTCGATATCATCACCGATATATCCGGCTTCGGTCAGGGATGTCGCATCTGTGATTGCCAGCGGCACATCCAAAAGCCGTGCCAGTGTCTTTACCAGATACGTCTTTCCCGATCCGGTCGGTCCGATCATGAGCATATTGGACTTTTCGATTTCCACGCCGTCATTGGTGTCTTCCATCACACGTTTATAGTGATTGTAAACGGCAACGGACATCACTTTTTTGGCATGTTCCTGTCCAACAACATACTCATCCAGACGCGCCTTGATTTTGTGCGGTGCCGGAATGGAATGAATATCCAGTTCCGGTTTCGGCTGCTCATCCTTTGGTTTCTTTTTCTTTAACTTCTGTTTGTTTGGAACCGCATTCTGCAGATCCGCCAGATTGATCATACTGATATTCGGCATTTTTCCCATGTTCATATTCATGAAATCGCCCATGTTAAAGGTACCGTTGTTCATGGTATCAAATGTTTTCTGCATACAGTCCTGACAAATGCAGATATCATTCTGGATATGTATCATCTTTCCCGCAACACTCTCCGGTCTGCGGCAGATGTAACAGACATCTTCATATTCACTTGTATTGTTTGTATCGGATGTCGTGGTATTTTCTTTATTATTCTGGTCTTCCGCCATCGTATAAACTCCTTTTTTACATATAACATTGCCGCCGCAGTAAGCGACGGCAAAATTATTATACGATATTCAGCCTGTAAAGACAAGTTTTCCCCTGTTTTTTCATTTTTCTTTAAGATTTAAAGCAGTTCCTTTAAGATTTTATTTACGATTCCCGGATTTGCCTTGCCTTTGGTTGCTTTCATCGTCTGTCCGACCAAAAATCCGATTGCTTTCTCTTTTCCGTTGTGGTAATCCTCCACCGACTGCGGATTGTCTTTGACAATCTGCTCTATCGTTGCGCGAAGTGCATCCTCATCGTTATCACTCTTTAAGCCATGCTCTTCCACATAACGCTCCGGATCAATGTCCTCATCAAAGACTTTTTCAAATACTTCCTTGGCAACGGAATTATTAATCGTTCCGGCCTCTGTCAATTCGATAATTTTTGCCAGATGCTCCGGTGAAAAACGGAGATCTTCGGCATCCATTTCCCAGTCCTTTAACAGACGCATCGTTTCTCCCATGAGCCAGTTGGATACTTTCTTTGGTTTATTGCAAATCGCAGAAGTCGCCTCAAAAAGATCTGCCAGCTTTTTCTCCGATGTAAGAATCTGTGCATCATACTCCGGCAGACCAAACTCTGCAATATAATGGGCCAGTTTTTCATCATGAAGTTCCGGTTGATTGTCCCGGATCTGCTGCAGCCATTCGTCACTGACAACGATCGGTACCAGATCCGGCTCCGGGAAATAACGATAATCCTGTGCATCCTCTTTGGAACGCATCGCATAGGAATATCCCTGATCATCGTTCCAGCGGCGGGTCTCCTGTACAACCTTCTCCCCGGATTCAATCAGATCAATCTGGCGGGCTGTCTCGGCTTCAATGGCATGTGCGATTGCCTTAAACGAACCAATATTTTTCATCTCGGTACGGGTACCAAACTCTTTGGCGCCCTTTTCACGAACTGATAAATTGACATCCGCACGCATGGAACCCTCCTGCATCTTGCAGTCACTGGCACCCAGGTACTGGATCGTCATACGCAGTTTCTCCAGATATGCAATGACTTCCTCTGCGGAGCGCATATCCGGCTCGGACACGATCTCGATCAGCGGTACCCCGGAACGGTTGTAATCCACCAGAGATACCCCTTCCCAGTCATCGTGTACTAACTTTCCAGCATCCTCTTCCATATGGATTTCATGGATACCGATGGTCTTTTTCCCGCCGGATTCCGTCTCGATCTCTACCCCTCCGTCATGGCAGATTGGCAGATAAAGCTGGGAAATCTGATAATTCTGCGGGTTATCCGGATAGAAATAATTTTTCCGGTCAAATTTGCTGTACTGATTGATCTGACAGTTTGTTGCCAGACCAACTGCCATGGCATACTCTACCACCTTTTTGTTTAAGACCGGAAGCGATCCCGGCATACCGGTACATACCGGACAGGTGTGGGTATTTGGTGCACTTCCGAATGCAGTGGAGCAGGCACAGAAGATTTTTGTCTTGGTTGCTAATTCTACATGGACTTCCAGTCCAATGACAGTTTCATATTCTTTTGACATCTCTTCTCTCCTTTCTACGCTTCTGCTGCCGGACTGTGCTGATACGTTCTTGTCTGTTCAAAACTGTAGGCCGCACGGATGATGTTTTTCTCCTTGAAACAATCCCCGATCAGCTGCAGACCGATCGGAAGTCCTTTGCTGTCCACACCGCACGGCACGGAAATTCCTGGCAGACCTGCCAGATTGACCGAAACGGTATATACATCCCCAAGATACATCTTCAGCGGATCGCTCAAAGACTCTCCCAGTTTCGGAGCGGTGGTCGGTGCCGCCGGTCCGAGAATCACATCATACTTTGCAAATGCCTTGTCAAATGCCTGCTTGATCAGGGCTTTGGTGCGCAGTGCTTTCAGATAATAAGCATCATAATATCCGGAACTTAACACGAAAGATCCAAGCATAATACGGCGCTTTACTTCCGGTCCGAATCCTTCGGAGCGGGACTTCTTGTACATATTGTGCAGTCCCTCGTACTCTTTTGTGCGGTATCCGTATTTTACTCCATCAAAACGTGCCAGATTGGAGCTTGCCTCTGCTGCCGCAATGACATAATAAGCCGGAATCGCATACTCTACGAGACTTAAATCAAATTCCTCTACGATTGCGCCTTTTTCTTCTAACGTCTTTGCCGCTGCAAGAATGGCTTCTTTTACTTCCGGGTCCAGTCCCTCGCCCAGATAGTCACGCGGAATACCAATCTTCATTCCCTTTACATCATCCACCAGTGCCGATGTAAAATCGGTTTCTTCTCGTTTTACCGATGTGGAATCCTTCTTATCATAAGAAGTAATTGTCTCCAGAATTGTGGCACAGTCGGTCACATCCTTTGCAATCGGTCCGATCTGATCCAGAGAGGAACCGTATGCGATCAGTCCGTAACGGGAAACGGTACCATAAGTTGGTTTGATTCCGGTCACACCACAAAATGAACTTGGCTGACGGATAGATCCTCCGGTATCCGATCCGAGTGCATAGTAACATTCCTCTGCTGCCACTGCCGCACAGCTTCCACCGGAAGAACCGCCCGGTACATGTGCGGTATTCCATGGATTCTTTGTCTCCCCATAGGCAGAAGTCTCTGTGGTACTTCCCATGGCAAATTCATCCATGTTCGTCTTTCCGAGAATGACTGCGCCCGCTTTTTCCAGATTGATCACTGCTTCCGCTGTATAAGTTGGAATAAAATTATATAAAATCTTAGAACTGCAGGTCGTTAACATTCCCTTTGTACACATATTATCTTTGATGGCAACCGGAACACCTGCCAGAGGCCCGGTCAGTGTCCCGTCATCAATCATTTTCTGTACTTCTTTTGCGCGGATCATCGCAGACTCTTCATCTACGGTGACAAAGCTGTTGATATCCTTTTCTTTTGCACGAATCGCGTCAAAAGCAGCTCTTGTTGCTTCCTCAACGGTCACTTCATGCGCTTTTATTTTCTTTCCCAGCTCTACCGCTGTGAGCGATAATAAATTCATAGCTGCCCCTCCTTACTCTACCGTCTTTGGAACTACAAATGCGCGGTCGCGACGCTCCGGTGCGTTCGCAAGTGTGTCCTCTCCACCATCGCCGTTTTCCACAACATCTTCCCGGAACACATTCTGTACCGGAAATACGTGGGACATCGGTTCCACATTGGAGGTATCCAGTTCGTTTAATTTATCAATATAATCCAGCATGCTCTCCATGTCTTTTTTCGCAGCTTCTTTTTCCGCGTCAGACAATTCCAGCTTTGCAAGGATTCCAACATATTCCATTGTCTCGTCTGAGATTACGTTTGCCATATTTTGTTCCCTTCTCCTTAATCTCTAACCTTAATATGCACTTCACGCAGCTGCTGCTCGGTGACTTCGTTTGGTGCACCGCACATCAGATCCTGTGCGTTTCCGTTCATCGGGAATGCGATGACTTCACGGATATTTTCTTCGTTACGAAGAAGCATGATCATACGGTCAACTCCAGGAGCCATACCTGCGTGTGGCGGTGCTCCGTACTGGAATGCGGTGTATAATGCGCCGAACTTGTTCTTTAACACTTCTTTGTCGTAACCTGCAATCTCAAATGCTTTTTCCATGATCTGCATATCGTGGTTACGCACAGCTCCGGAAGATAATTCCACACCGTTGCAGACGATATCGTACTGGTAAGCCAGGATATCCAGCGGGTTCATGGTATTAAGTGCTTCTAAGCCGCCCTGTGGCATGGAGAATGGATTATGGGTAAATCCGATCTTCTTTGTCTCCGGATCTTTCTCAAACATCGGGAAATCGTTGACATAACAGAAACAGTATGCATTCTTCTCGATCAGATCCAGCTTCTCACCGAGTTCGTTTCTGATCATTCCGGCGTAATATGCAGCGCGTTCTTCCTTATCTGCCATAAAGAAAATTGTATCGCCAACTTCAAGTCCTGCCAGTGTGCGGAATTCTTCCTTACAATCATCCGGAATAAACTTGTCGATTGGTCCCTTGTAAGAGCCGTCTTCCAATACTTCCAGATATCCTAAACCACCCATGCCAAGTCCGGTTGCAAATTTAAGGAGTTTCTCGTGGAAACCTTTGGACATATCGGCGTGTACGCGGATTGCCCGAACCGTTTTTCCGATGAACGGCTTGAACGTACATTTCTGGAAAAAGTTGGTCACATCGATAATACGAAGCGGGTTACGCAGATCCGGCTTATCGGAACCAAACTCCAGCATTGCCTGCTTATAACTGATAATCGGATATGGAGCCTTGGTCACAACGCTTCCTTCCGGTGCGAACTTTTCAAATACAGACGAAAGAACTTCTTCACCAACTGCAAATACATCTTCCTGTGTGGCAAAACTCATCTCAAAATCCAGCTGATAGAACTCTCCCGGTGAACGGTCGGCTCTGGCATCCTCATCACGGAAACAAGGCGCAATCTGGAAATATTTATCAAATCCGGATACCATCAGAAGCTGCTTGTACTGCTGTGGTGCCTGTGGCAGTGCATAAAATTTTCCCTTGAATTTTCTGGACGGTACGATATAATCTCTTGCACCCTCTGGAGAAGATGCGCACAGGATCGGTGTCTGTAACTCCAGAAATCCCATACTTGTCATTTTCTCACGCAGATAAGAAATCACTTTAGAACGGAAAATGATATTATCTTTTACTTTCTGGTTTCTCAGATCCAGATACCGATATTTCAGACGTACATCTTCGTGTACCACACTCTTGCTGGTCATTACTTCAAACGGAAGCTGGGAATATACTTCTCCGAGTACCGTCACTTCCTTTGCATCCAGCTCGATGGTTCCGGTCGGGATCTTTGGATTGTAGGTTTCCTCATCTCTCTTTTCGATCAGACCTTCCACGGTAATAGCCTGCTCTTTACGGATTCCTTCTAACAGCTTTCCATCGCGGATAACGATCTGCATCACTGCATACATATCTCTTAAATCAATAAAAGATACTCCGCCATGGTCACGGATATTTTCTACCCAGCCAGCGACACGGATCGTCTTTCCGATGTCCTGCTCGCTTACCTGATTCAGTGTGACATCTCTGTAAATGTTACTCATCTTTTCTACTCCTTTTTCTGGTCCGGGGCTCCTCTTATGAAAAAAGAAAAGCCCCGGAATACTATAATTGTATTCCGGGGCGAATAATTCAGATTATCCGCGGTACCACCCGCATTGAAAAATGAGACATTCTCATCTTCCCTCTCTTACGCGTAACGTGCGCTCACGTACGAACCTACTTCCACATTCCGGTTTTTCAAAACCATCCTGCCCGTGTTCAATCCGTCTGCTCCGGCAGTGTTCCCATAATCATCTCTTTCAAACAGCGCTCTCAGTCGGTGACGCTGTATTCCTGTCGATGTCTGATGATCAGAGTCTCCATCTATGCATTTTCTGTCGTACATCCCTGATGTACGTTCCTTTTGTAATCTGTTTTATCACACAATTCCAGTGATTGCAAGAAAAAATTTAAAAATACTCCTTTAGTGCTACAAGCGATTCCACTTTTTTGTATATAAATTTCTCCAGTTCGGCATCCGGCTGTGTCAGATCCGGCACCATAAACACCTTACATCCTGCACTGTATGCACTGTGAATTCCATTTGGAGAATCTTCCACCGCATAGCATTCCTGTGGCTGCACATGAAGCTGGCTGCAGGCGTACAGATAAACATCCGGCGCCGGTTTGCCATGGGCGACCTGCCGGGCAGAAACAATGTGGTCGAGATAGTCATACAATCCCACTCTCTTCAGCAGACTGCTGCTGCGCTCCACACCTCCTGCGGTGGCAATCGCTGTACGCACACCTTTTTTGCGCAAATATTTTAACAGTTCCTCTGCTCCCGGTTTTGCCTCAATCGGTCCCTCATCAAGCACCTGATCCGTCAGTTTTCTGCGATATGTATGCACTTTGTCATAGTCAAAATCTTCTCCATACAGCTTTTTAAAATGTTCCGGTGCATAAGGCATCCCAAGGGAACGCACGCTGTATGCCTCCTCATCGGTCATATGATATCCGAAATGCGCCATAGCCTCTTTCCATTTCGCGAAATAGTATTTTTCTGTATCCAAAAGGGTCCCGTCCAGATCAAAAATAACGGTCTGTATCATGTCTTTTTCCTCCTGTGTTTCTGTTCAAAGGCTACCCGGCGAACAAAAGCTTTCCCGACTCTATACCTCAAGAAACCGGTTCCACTCCTGCGTATCGCCGCTTCCGGTTACTTTCAGCGCGTAGGTACGGTCGTTGGTTCCGTCAATGATAAACGTATAAACACCGCTCTGTAACGTCAGTTCATATATGGTTCCCTCCAAAAGAACCTGTGCCACCTCATCATACTTTGCTTTTTCCACTTCCTCGTCCGGATACGTGTGCTTTAAATTTCCATCAGCATCGTATTCGTTGTATCCTTCCTCAACAAGCGAAATGATTTCTGCATCTGAAATCTTAAATAAAAGTTCATTGGTACGCATCATCCGGATGTCGCGGTTGCAGGAATTTTCCGGACAGATTTTTACATTGTCCAGTACCAGATGAAACATGCGCTCTGTCAGCTGGATGTCCCCAACCACAGCCTCGCCAAATTCAAAATGATTTACCTCGTTAATTGTGCTGTATTTGTATTCCATGTTGTTCTCCTGTGTTTTTATGATTCATTATCTGCAATGAATCCTGTTATTTTTCTTCCCTTTTTATCTCCACATTTCCTTCTGTGTGAGAATTTTTTTCGCACATAATTTCTCCTTGCAGTTTCTGTGCCACTTTTTCATATGCGGGCACCGGAACCTGATATCTGTGCGCCATGCGCACCACTTCGTATACCAGACCATCCACTTCCGACGGTCTGTGTGCCATCACATCCCTTTGCATTGACGTGGTTGCCTCCGGCGGAAGATTGGATAAAATCTGCAGATTTACGGAAACCATATCCTTTTCAAACGGAAATCCCATGGCCGTCGCCAGTGCGACGATTTCCCTTATCATCGTGCAAAACAGTTCTCTTGCTTTCCCCTCTTTCTGGAAATCTCCTGCCGTGGCATTTAAGTAAAGGCCCGCCGCTCCGATCGGTGACACATAGGAAAATTTCTCCAGCGCATCCCGCTGGATCTGTTCTGATAATATCCCATCGATTGCACTGTCACGGAAATCTTTCTGAATCTGCTCTAACAGCTGGCATTTTTCTTCTTTTTGGCGCACGCCGAAGAAAATGCGCAGAATCTTTCCGTGCTGCAAAATAACTCCCGGCTCCTTAATATTGGCTGACACGTAAATACATCCGTCCGTCACAAGCATTCCCAGCAGTTTTTCCTGCATTTTAGCTCCGGTTCCATAAATATTTAAAATTGGAATCACAATCGTCTGCGGTTTTGCAATTCTACGGATAAATTTGTAAATTCCATCCAGCGAATATCCTTTTACGCAGACTAAGATCACATCCGGCCGGTCTTTGTAATGCTGCATGTCAGATGCCTTTACCGGTATGGTCTTTGTGTTCTCATCCCACATGGTCTGAAGCGTCAGTCCCTTTTGCTGTATACTCTCCAAATGCGCATCTCTGGCGATCAACGTCACATCTTTTCCTGCCTGCGCCATGTGAAAACCGACAACTCCGCCTGTACCACCAGCTCCAATGATCAGATATTTCACCCAATGTCACTCCTTACTTACCGGGGAATTTCGATTTCTTTTGAAATGTCCCCTTTCTGCTGTAAATAATACAGGAATCCTTTGCATCCTGCAACCACATCTTCATAGGTTTCATCAAAATTGCCGGTGTACCATGGATCTGCCACATCCCGCGCCCCGGTAAATTTCTGCGTGTCTTCATAGCCCGCAAATGAAAGCATCTTGTATATTTTATCCTGGCTGTCCGTGCCTCCCGCGATTCTTGTCATGTTCCGGATATTTGCGGAATCCATGCCGATCAGATAATCAAAATACAGATAATCATCCCTTGTCATCTGGCGCGCCCGGTGTGGAACAAGCGGAATGTTTTCTTCGTATAATTTATTTTTTGTGCCGTAGTGCGGCGGGTTGCCGATCTCCTCACGGCTGGTCGCAGCGGAGTCGATCTCGAACTGGTTGTCGAGGTGCAGCTGGTGGACCAGGTGGGTGAGGACGCTTTCGGCCATGGTGCTGCGGCAGATGTTGCCG
>ULNR01002091.1_pt1 | contig 24030 bp, 35 predicted proteins | sample 1951971 | NCBI WGS metagenome assembly ULNR01 (sample SAMEA4835582, study PRJEB28245) | human gut metagenome | biome: gut microbiome; material: fecal sample | place: Denmark | collected 2008 | reverse complement strand
CCTTTTGATGATTCCTTCGTCAGCCAGATGGCGGACCATACGGTCACCAACGCCAATAAATTCACCAATAACTTTGGCGGATACGGTAATATCATCAACGCTCTTTATCTTTTTTTCATCCGACGCCATCCAACTCACCTCCAAACGGAAATGGCAATCTCAATTTTTTTGTAAAAAAAACTAGCCTTCTTTTGGGCTCATCCGACCCGCAATGCGCCTTTGGCGCGCACAGTACCTACACGGCTTTTGGCGTGTCGAATGTGAACCAGTTCTTTCTCTTTGCTTTACATTTTATTTGACATATCTTACAATTCTGTCAAATGATTTGATGAACACTTTCTTCCTTATGTTGCTTCTTAAAAAACGAACACCATATTTTACAATGTCTCGATATGTCAATTCGTAAGGATTAGACATCTAGTGTTTCCGTTTTTTTAATTGAAAGTCAAAAAAATAAAGACCTAACCCAAAAGGTCAACGTCTTTATATACGCTTGCTAATGTGTCGTCTGTTATGCCGATATAGCAAAGCGTTACTGTTTCCGACGAATGATTGAACAATTTCATAAGCGTTCCCACATCGTGCGTCTTTAGATAATAATGGTATCCAAAGGTTTTACGTAGGGTATGCGTGCCAATCCTTTCCTCAATGCCAAAATGCTCTGCTGCCTTTGACAAGATGTTATAAACTTGCTGCCGCGTTAGTGGATTGTTTGGCGGCTTTGGTGATAAAAACAAATACTCGTAATCTCTCCGTCCCTCAATAAACTGGTTCAATATTTTTTTGAGAAAACGATTTATCGGAATGAATTTCTCTTTACCCGTTTTTCTTTCATACAAAGTAATATTTTCTTTTGCTCGAACATCGCGCACCCTCAAGTCAAGGATATCCGATATTCTTAATCCTGTATAAATTCCCACAGCATAAATCACTGAATCTCGCTGGTTCTGTTCCAAAAGATATTGGTAAATATCTTTTACCAACTGTTTATCACGGATGGGCTGCACTTTGTTCATCGTTCTCACCTTCTTTCCCTTATCAAAAGAGCTTTTATGCACGAAAAAAAGAGACCAATTGCTTGACCTCTTTTCCGTCGGTGGCTTTCTTTTTTATCCACGATATCATAATAACACACCTTAACACGACATTTCCACGACATCTTTAACTTTTTTTCTAAATGCAAAAAGCGGAGAGATTAACGGTATTTCGTTAATTCTTCCGCTTTTCACAAAATCATCCAAAAAATTTAGTTGTCGTCAATATATGCTTGCATCATAATAGAAATCTGTTTGGATGTGGCTATACCATTCTCCTTGCACTTTTCCGCAAATTCGTCAACTAAAGTCTTTTTTAGTTTATACGTTTTTGCAACAAGTCCAACTTTATCCTGGTACTTCTTACTGGCTTTAGTCTGTGCATTTGCCACGCTTTTCACCACCTTTCACTTTGCAAACAATAATATTTAATATTATTGATACAATCGTCAATACAATCGGAGCTATTAGAAGCATTTCCTTCAAGGAAATCATCAAACATACCATTGTAAATAACGAAACCATCTGTGACAAAATAATTATTTTATACATGGACTTTTTGCCCTAATGAGTATATACTTATTAATGGGAAGAGGCATTTGCCTCCCCCACCCTAAGCACTTACTTAAAAACCGATATTATCGTTGCTACAATTGATGTAATACCTTGGAGAATGGTTACCACCAAAGCAACGATTTTCAATTTTTTAAGTAAGTGTTTTTTTGACCTCTTACTCATTAGGTCTCCTCCTTTCTTTCTTATTTCCCCTCCCTACAATTATAGTATATCATAGGGTGTACCATATGTCAAGCATTATTTTCAACTTTTTATATATTTTGTGTCAGAATCTGACACTATAAACTCAAAACATCTTTATTATTTTCTAAATGAAAATGGAGGAATTAACATAATATCGTTTATTCCTCCACTTTTATGCAAAATTATTTTTTAATTAACACCGTAATTTACTTTTCAATGCCTCTTGTAATAATTGTGAAAAATTAACACCTGCCGCTTCCGCTTTAGCACATAACCAATATGGAATAGTACAATTTTTCTTTACGGCACGATTCATCATTTTTCTTCTATACTCCGCCAAGTCAACATCTACTAAAGTAATAACTCCTTTTGTATAGTCAAAAATATCTTTCAAATTTTCTGCCTTTTTTATAGCCTCCTTATAATTTGACGCTTTTGGTAATTCTTTGCCATCATCCTCATAATCAATTCCTTTTAAACCGATAGCATCTCGTGCCATTTCCATTGCATCCACAATATCTGCACCTTCTGTGTAGATATCAAAATCCGGTACATATACTAAAAAATCACCCTCATGTTGTGTAATTAAAGTTACATATGCCACCTTTGGATTCATTTGGAACACTCCTTTCATTTTATATTTTAATCTACTGCCATAGGTATCTGGGGCTTTATTTCAAGCCCCATTTTTTTAATATTACTTTAGCAGTGATTTCGTTTATCTCATTGTGTCTCGGAACCTGTTCTGTATCCGTTCCACGTTTATATGTGTCATGGTTTGAACCATGTTCTTTGAAAACGAATCCCGCACTCTCCAACTTCTTAATAAGAATACGTCGTTTCATGTACATCCTCCTTTCTTAAGTTACTTTTATTATACGCATTATGTGCGCATTTGTCAAGCGCTTTATGCGTATTTTGTGCGTATTTTTTTAGAAGGTGTGCCAGATTCCAACACACCTTCTAAATTCTCAATTCTGTATGCACATATTTACAGCAACTCACTATATAATATTATATACTATCCTATTTTATATTATTATCTAGAATTCATATTAGTCCTATTTATAATTTCTATCGAACATCTGTTTTTTATCCGTTCTCACTTTCCTATTAGTTTTCCATTTTACTGATTTCTTATGAATCCAATTAATAAACCAGACTATAATATCCAATACTCCTAATAAACCAAAAATAATCAAAAGTAAGTCACAAGAAAAAGATATAACTGATTTTATTTGAAATTGGCTAATTAGTATTTTACATATAATCAGAATATAAATTTCAATAATAGTAAACGCTATTGGCATTATAATAATAAGCTCTTTATCTTCAAATTCTTTATCTTTACGCTCATGGATTTTATCTTGTATCATTGCTCCAATCCCCACCAAAATAAAGTTTGGTATAAAAATCATAACTGGAATTCCACACGATAGAAGAAACAATTTTATTATATCAGTTTGTAAATACAATTGTCTGTCCAACACGAAAATCATGATGTTTCCAGGAAGCAAACATCCAAAAATAAAAGTTAGTGTATAACCTATTTTCGATGTTAGAAATTTCATTAATTCATCCATATCCTTTTGTCCTTTCATATAAAATCAAAAAAATTATACCACTTCAGCCATCACTATTCAATTATATGTGTACAATTTGTCTCCACTATTAAAATTCTTAATATATAAATCAATCTTGTCTGCACATCCATTGCATAACTGATATTCCTTCTCTCCACCATTCATTTTTACGCTTCCATAATGGTTAAAATCCACATTCACGCCATCTGAACTGTAATCAATATTCTTACCACACATATCACAAAATACTTTTATCATATACTGCACCTACTTTCTAATTCGGAATTTCAAAGTTGCTTTTATTTTCCAAATATGTTATTGTTTTATTGGCTCCTCTGATAAATTGGGAGGTGGTCGCATGAGTCCATACGAAATCATATACTTAATCTTGTTTGCGATTACAATTGTGATCAAAATAATGGGGTTAAAGAAGTGAGTTCCTGGCAGCGTCCGTCTTATCGCCTTTCGTGCCGGTTTATCTTCAAAAAAGAGGAGCCTGTTTTCTTCTACTCCTACAATTTATTTTCTTCTCGAATTCTTTTCTCAATCCTTTGCACCTGCCTCACCGAGTACCCAATCTGCGTCGCCGTCAGTTCCTGCGAATACTTAAGTATTTCGCGACAATAAAACACCTGCGCTTCTACATCCTCATCATTCTTATAAATATTTATAAGTCTTTTCCTCTTTTCTCTTAAATCTTCGATTTCATCCAGTACACGATTCAAATTAAGCTGCAAGCCATCAATCTTTTGAACCGCAGTGCAAAAATCAACATTTTTTGAACTGCTCAAAACTTTATCTCTTGAATAGTCAATACCTCTCAGTTCGCCACTTCCATTTGTCTTCAGTTTGTTAATGTATTGCCGTAGCTCACGCCGAATTTCATCGCGAGTAATTTCCGCGTCCTTAATTTTCAAATCTATCATTCGAAAATAAGCACCTTTTGATGTTTCCATTGCTCTTGCTTTTCTTGTTGCCATTGCCCCAGCTCCTCTTGCTAAAAATAGTTTGATGTGTTACTATATATTTTGATGAGGGAAGAACTGGGTTTGTGTGTATCGCTTACCTGGTTCTTTTTTTATACAATCTTTTTCTTCACTACAAAAATGTGCGCCTTTTTTCCAGGATTGTATTTTTCTAAAACTTTCTTTTTCTGTACTGCCGCTGACACGGAGGTGCGAAGTATCGCACGGTCAGAGCCTTCCAAAAGAACGAAATATTTTTCTCTCATTGCCTCTGCCTCCTCTTCAGTTCCTCTTGTGCCTGCTGCTTGTTTGCAAAAAAAAGTATGTTATGGTGACGGTTTCTTACCATGTACCTGTTTCCAGTCAGGATATCTTTGACATGTATTTTTGAGTCATTATTGCCGATGAACTCCACCTTTTCAACTCTGCAACAAAGTGGTTTCTGAAAAATTAACAGTTGTGCGCCTATGAGATAAATCCTATCTCCCGGCCGTACATTGCTCAATAGCAATAGACCAAATTCGGCATATCTTCTACAACGTTGCATTGCAAGCATGTTGTCTTCGTAATAATCAACAATACGTTTTAAGCGCTTATATTCTTTAATCGGATTTTTCAAACGGGATTCCCCCTTTCATCAAAATAACCATTCCGTGCAAGGTCATTTGCTACCGTCACGTCAAGCGATGTAATCGAATTAAACATACACGTTAGCAAATAACTTTGTATTTTCTTTACTGTTTTTTTGTTTGCCAAAAAAGACAGCACCACATACTTCATATGCATCAAATCCAGCATTAGCAGTCTAGATTTGACAATGCCTGCAGGAATCATATCACCGCTTATTAGCACAGTCTGCTTGCTAGTCATCAAAGTAGTCACTGCAATCTCAACGCATTGGTCTAACACAGCCAGTGCCGATTCATTTTTTTCAAAATCACATCTTATCAAATCATAGCTTATCTGATCAGCAAATAAATCTATACACTTATCTCTTGCCAAATGATTAGATGAGATAGGATTTTTAAATAATAATCTTCTGTTAGTAATCTCTGTATTTGTCTCACGTTTTTCCGGGAGAGGGTGTCCCGAAATTTCGTGATAGCCTATCCCGTTTTTTCGTGATAGGGTGGTACAGTTATCAACACTATCAACATTTTTTCCCAAATTTTCTCGTTCTACTTCCTCATCAATCTCATCAACAGCTGCCACTTGCGGACTGCTGCCTTTACTTTTTTTGCTTTTATCCTCGTTATCATCAGAATGTGGATAGGTCAATTCTCTCAATTTACCAACATTTAAGTGAATAAAAAGAACATTGTTGCAACGTACACCATTTTGAAAAACGGTACGAAATTCGCGCTTAACAACGCCCAATTTTTCCAGCATAACAATAGCGTCCGTCACTTGACGCTTTGTTACCTGATAATATTCAGCAAGGTCTTTATAACTTTTTTGTAAGACATCTTGCCTAAATTTAGTCTTGTAGCCAAGAAATTCACCGGTCTTTTCGTCTCGACATTCAACCGGACGATACCAATAAACAACTTCGGACAGTATCATTATGGCAAGCATATATGGTCTGCCCTTGTCGTTTACTATTGTTTTAAACCATACAGACGGTATTACATTACCTGTGATGTTCAGCTCGGCTACAGCATCAGACATTTTGTTCCCAGTGCTGCAATTCATAGCTGTCTCCTTTATGTTACGAAATTACGGTAAATGTGATATCCTGCTCAATATGTAACTCTTGGATTGCATCTTTCAGGTATGCTGCAACCGAATTCATGGCTTCCAATTTCCAAGCTCCGCCGTCCGCTTCAAACAGAGCAAACTGAGGCTCTCTCGCATCGTCGCGCGCTCTAAATATAAAGTCAGAACTAGGCTGTTCGACCTCCAAAAACGTCCTATACGGTGCAAGACGAACCGGATTTGGAATGATTGCCTCTGCCTTGCTTGTGCATGTTTGCTGAATTGTGGCTTTCTGACTCACTCCGTCATCACCATACTTAGCGATGGTTCCAGTCTCAATTGTCCCGGCATACTTCAAAATCTGCTCTTTATCATCATTATCCATGAATTTTGACATAACATTTATGACAAAAGATTCTGCCGGATAATATGTGTCGAACGTAAACTGTAGCAACATTGCATTGACTTCCACCAGTTTTTCGCGGCATCTGTCTACATCCAATTCGGACATCAAAACGACTTTTGTTGGACTTTGTACATGAATCAACATATGTTTGTCCATCTTGTCCGTATTTGATTTAATGTATCCAACTAAACTGTCCAGCGTACACATTTGTAACGCGTTCGCCTTTGGTAGTTCATGATGAATGCGATACATTGGCTTGTCCGCCCATTTTTCGCCTTCATGCTCTGCATAATTTGGCTGCGATAAACCAACTACATACTCAATTGCTTCTTTAATTCCTTCCATTTTCCTATCCTCCTAAATCAATTTAATGACACAACTTTCTTTTCCGGATAATTTGGCAACTTCGTTTGTCCTCGAAGCTGTGAACCATATTCCTCGGCTGATACCGTGCCATCTTCTAAATCTTTAAACACTCCAAATGATGTAACTACTGGCTGTACAGGAGCCAACTTCGTTTTAACCGATATCGTACACTTGACATCGTCACGTGTTTCGTTTTGCGTAAATGTCAACTGACACTGAATATTACGCTTGTCCTTAAACGGAGTGTTTGGGTCCGTTAAGTTTTCCAACACCTTTGCAAAGGCTTCAGAAAACTTTTCCTGCAATGCGCCATTTGCGATTTTGGATAAATCCATGCTCGATTTTTTCATTGCAAGCACCTCCTTTCATTTTTCTTTTATGCAGTAACTGCAATTATGCAGATTACTTTTATATTACATACTTTTGATGCGCTTCTTTTGCCTCGTTTTCGTTAAGGTCTAGGTAAATTTCCGTGGTGCTAATTGATTCGTGACCAAGTAATTTACTGACTTGTGTAAGCGGCATACCTCTATTCAATGCATTGGTTGCAAATGTTCTTCGAAATTTATGAGGATAGGCTTTGACACCAACCTCTCGACCAATACGCCGCAGTGCCTGCTCTACAGAACACATATCAGTATGGCGTACTTCATCAACAATCTCCGCATTTGTATACCAGTTGTAAGTTCCTCTCCTTCTTCCGCATACCGATGGATTTATTCCCGGAAAAAGATATGGATTTGCGTCTTCCCTCTCATTTAAATATTGCTGAATAGCCCATTGCGCCCTCGCATTCAAATATACACGACGTTCTTTCCCGCCTTTCCCATGCACGATGATTTCCGTTTTATTAATCTCATCCAACCTGATATTAACAAGTTCTGAAATACGACATCCAGTCGAAAGCAAAGTTTCAAAAATTGCTTTTTTATGATTACTTCTAAGCGCTGACCTCATTTTTTCCAATTCCAAATCCGTAAAAGCCTTTTTCTTCTTTTTATCCAACTTAATAGATTCAATACGTGTAATTGGATTTTCAGTAATTATTCCTTCGGCATGAAGATATGAAAAAAAACTACTTACAACTCTCATTTCGTTTTTTGTTGTCGTTTTTGACACCTTATCTTGATACAATCTCTTTGCCATATATAATCGCAAATCACCTGTACTAATCTCATCAGCGTTTTTGCCAATTTGAAAAAGTACTGTATTCAACGTTTTTGTATAGTGTTCCAAAGTTCTCTTTGAACATCCTTTCACCGTTTTTGCAATAATAAACTGTTTAAGTAGATAATTATTTCTATCTTCCTGCAACAAGGCTATAGATGTCTCACGCCGAGTAATATCGTATTGGTCCAATATGATATATAATTCATTTCTTGCAACTTCATCTGTAACAATTAAGCACAATCTGTTGAATAATTCTTCTCGTGTATTTACATTCATATCAATACCCCCATTCTGGCAGGAGTATATAAAGTATTTTCCGGAAAAATAACACCTTCCTGCAAACTATCTCCTTGGTACAAAGTTGCCCTAATTCCAATCACGGAAAGCTGAACATATGCCATGTAAACTCCATTCCAATCTAAATCTTGACCAACTACATCAAGGCATCGCTGATAATTAATTCCCTTTTCCAGCAGAACCTTGGCCGCTGCCAACACCATCCCGCCTCCTCCAATACTTGGTTCCCTCATACTTATTTGAGAACCATCTGCGTTTTTTAGCCCAACTTGCGCCGCAAGAACAGATAGATGAAAAGGGGTAAAGAATTGCCCTGTACTTTTGCTGCCTGCTCCAGAACGCATATAAATATCTCCAAGATAATCATTAATTCCATTTTGTTCAAACGCAACATTAAGAAGTCCCATCATGTAACTCATTTTTTTAATCTCCTGGTCGGTATACTTTGCAACAACTTCCAAATACGCTTTTTCTCGTTTTTTCCAATGTTCACCATGATATTGATCGCATATATTTTGAATTGTCATGGCCATCATTTTGACCCAATCAGAAAAAATAACATAGGGCGTATATGACCCACTTAAGTCTGTTATCATTTGTAAAATCTTTTTTTCTGCCTCTGGGAAAATACTTTTTTCCAATACTCTTACCTCCAAATAATTGATATAACTGCCAATGGAATGCAGGGGAATCGAACCCCCTAACTATCCGAAAAAATCGGCTACTCACCTATGAGCTGACATTCCTTAGTAGTGGGGCTGGGTACGTGTCAGCTTGTCCACTACTCCGGCAAATTCATTATTATTGACCACCTAATCACCGGAAAGGTCACTTGTCTTGAGTTCGCCCATAATGGGCGAAATGGCACTGTTGGATTCGAACCAATGCATTTTCATACAAATCAGTGCCGTGTTTAGTTATTTCTGATTTTTAAGCGTCAGTAATGGCTTAAAATTACATCCTGTTTTGCAAGAGCAACACAAAGTATCCGATTCATTCATACGTATATATGAATGAACACAAAGCATGCATTTCTTTACATAGTCATCCTCATCGCCACCTGCCTCATAACGCAACATTTTTAACTAGCCTCCTATTTCGCTTCTGCTTGGAGCCAATTTAATGTGCATTTACAGCAATTTCTGTTCATCTCGCCATTGCATCTGCGCTCTTTGTTAAAATCTAAATCATACTCTGCTGGACACATAATAGACATAGCCAACTCTTCATCCGTCATTGCCCTTATTCGGTCTGCGTTAGTCATTGTTATCACCTCTCATTTCTTCAAAATAAAATCTAATTGGTTTCATTTTTTCCTCTACTAACCCATACTTCAAAGCAAGCTTATAACCAAAGTTCTTTCTAAGGTTGTTCATCATGGAAACTTGTAGCCGTTGTCTGAAATCTTCCAAACTAAATGTTGACTTATAAAAGTTACATTGCCTGCAAGACGGCATAAGGTTTTCTATTTCATCGAGAAATTCCGCTTCCCCAATTGCGTACGCTGTCTCATATCTATGTAGTGATTCTACATGGTCTACTTGCATATCCTTATACTCTAACTCACAACCGCAATAAGCGCATCGGTGGTTACACTTTTCATACACTGCAAATCTTTGTTTTTTTGATATTGTCTTATGCTTACTCATAATTACTCCTTTCCCGGCTTTTCACTTTTCTTCCTCATTTTCATAACTTGCCTGATACGAACATTTTTTACACATAGGAATCAATTCATCTCTATTATCATCATACATATAACCTAAACACTTCAAACCATCATCCGGCGCTTTATCATAACCTTTTAAAATACATTCAGGTGGCTTCTCGCACCGTTCAAATTCAACAACCCATACATAAGGATTTGCGAGCCATCCGTATACATCAAGGTCTGATTTCTTGATGGTTGAATTCCAGAGTTCTGAAAAGCCGTCTGTTTCGTGATATTCTTCATCCGGACATGTATCACACCCAAACGTAGCATTGCATTTTCTACAAGGTGATGGATATACACCTTCTGCAATGCATCCATCATCTGTAATTTCCTGTAATCTCTCCACTCGTACATTCGTAACCTTTAGCCAGATACGAGCAGCTTCTTTCGGCATATGGATGGACGGATGCCATGTGCAAAAGAAATTATTATCATCAGCCTTGTAATAATATTTTTCTTTTTCATCCCCATAAGAACCCTTGCACCATGTCTCACGAACATACAGAATGTCTCCCGGTTGGTATGGTGGAATATAAGGGCAGAGCCTTTCAGTCCCCCGAGGTTTTGTGATATAACCATTTGGGTGTACCTCAAATGGCTGTTTTAATACTCTCCTTGTACAAGTCTTTCTTCCTTCCAAAAGAGCCATTACCATTTCTGTATTAAATAATATTGGGCGTTCTCTCATGAGTTTCCTCCTCTATCGCCATGCTGGCGGCAATCTCTGCATAAGTAAATGCCTCCTTATGTAACCCAAAACGGCACAAAGCATGATGCGAATACAATTGCAAAATCTGTATTGGTACCATCATTAATGATTTGCCATCTATTTTTTTCTCTGGATTTCCTTTGTATATCCGAACAATATCTCCAACATGCAAATTCAACCCTTTCGCTGTTACATTTTTAGCTAAAAAAATAGGCATTTCTTCCTTTTCTGCTTTAACTCTCCTCATGTCTTTCCGTCCTTTCCAATTCTTTTTTGTAACAAACCAATGCATCATATAAGACCTGATATTTCTTCTTGCGGACATTGTTTGTCTCCACAATCAAGAAATCTCTATATTTTCGAATTTCTTGCATCAGGATATCCTTCTTGGAAGGTTCCTCTAACACATTATCCTGACTATCATCATCTTCGCTATCCTGCTTAATTTCCTCACCTATGTGGAATTCAACCGAAACACTTTCCTCCTCTGGCTCCGGCGTTTCTTCCACGAAGGAAATCTTTGGCTCTTTTCGCTCCTTAACCATTGCCCGGACATCATTGGACAGCAAATGCTTATCCTGTATTACTTCACTCTGTTCTTCCTCAGGAAGTTTTGACGTTTCATAAGCCTTTGAAAAATTCATTTCGCCGTTTTTTAACGCTTCTTTCCCCTCGTCAGACAAATGAGCGCTCACCTGATTGACCTGCGCCATTTTTGTCGGCGAGATTTGCAACCGTTCCGCCACATAATCTCGCTTTCGTCCGGTTATTTTCATTTTTCCTGCTTCGATAGCTTTGTCTGTCCAATAATTCAGCTTTTCAGCCTGCTCCAAAAGCGTGGCATCATCCATTCGGCGCGTAAAAGCGTTTGCCGAAATAAGCGTGAGCATGAACTCTATCTGGTCCATTTCTTTTGCAAAGCACCACGCTTTACTCTTACAACCGCGCTTATTATTGAGCATAATGCCAGCTCTCCGCCGATGTCCTGCTGCCAGTTTGTATTCACCATCCACACGACCAATCAAAAGAGGCTGCAACTGACCGCGTTCTAACATATCATCAGCCAATTCCTCAATTTCTGTCAGCGGATAAAAATTCTCCTCGGCTGGTACAATATGCTCCACATCCAAGTAGATTTCTTTGTATTCACTTGTATCAACAATCGAAAGCCGAGAAGAGTCATTTAGTTTTGCAGACATGCTAATTCTTGGCATGTGCAAACACCTCCTCTCTAACCGCCTTCGGCAAAGTATTCAAATACTCTTTTATGAAAATCTTATAATCAATTGCTGCAGCTGAACGAGGGCTAACGGTAATTAACCCTGCCCGCTTTTCAAACGTCCATCGGTCAACCATCTTGCTTGACCGAATTCTTGTATCAAACACATCATATTTACTGCGCCGCAGCACAGTATCACCTGCCACCATATCTTTGCGATACATCGTAACCAAACATTTAGGGCTTGATAGCTGCGGATTAAATGACCGCATGTCCATAGTAATCTCAACCAAATCCTGCATGCCGTCCAAGGAGTTCTTGTCTATCTTAATAGGCACAATTAAATCATCTGCACATACGATTGCATTTAAAATATTTAATCCAACTCCCGGTGGATTATCGATGATGCAGAAATCATAATCGTCTTGTACCTGCTCCAGTGCCGAACGCAGTGCCGTAATTTGGTCGCGTGACTCATCCTTCGATAAGTTTGTCAAGGCAACATCCATGTTCATGTTGGACGGAAGCACGTCCAATGTTAATCCAGGTACATTTGCGCTCCTGATTATGTCTTTTGTACAGCTCGCACAATTCCAATACAGATCGGCAATCGATGACTTATCGTAATCATGCAAGTCAAAATATCTCGTGGTATTGGCTTGTACATCATTATCAACCAACAACACGCGCTGGTTATAAAGTTTTGCCAAAATAGTAGCCATGTTAATGGCTGTGGTCGTCTTCCCGACGCCACCTTTCAAGTTTGTTAGCGATATCGTACGCATATCCTTCATCCTCCTAAGCATTTAATCCCGACTTGCTCTGTCGGTTGCCGGACGTGGACTACATTTATTGTAGCCGCATCCAGAACATCTTGTTACTGGCGTGACCGACCAAAAAGTCTTGCCACACCTGGGACACGATACAACAAAGAAAGGGGATGTTATCTCTATCCCCGAATTTGGATAATATTTTGGAAACTCTCTGTTCATAACGCGCTCCTTTTTTATTGATAACACTGCTGACAGGCATTTATAGTTATTTTTTCCGTGATACTTAATAGCAACATCAGCAGTGTTATTGTTGTAGCGAAAAGAGGACAGACATACAAATGACTCAGCATCAGAAAAAACAATTTAGGGGGATAAAATTCATCTGTCCTCTTTCTGCTTCCGTGTAAGAAAGCTCTGCCAACCATATGCTCACTGACAGGTATGCGTAAGGTTAGCAGAAATGCCTATTCCGGATTCGAACCGGTACAGTCCCACTGACTAATAGGCAGGGGTATACTCAACTTTTTTTATCTATCTTTGAAGAAGTCGTTTTAACCGGACGATACCCCATCGCCTGAACAAATCGACTATATAATTTCTTTCGCTCTTCATCTGTTGGAAAGCGTTCTTCCCCATTAATTCTGTATACAAACTTCATCCCATATCCTCCTTGCTTCTATCTGATTTCAATGTATGTTCGGTGCCTTGTACCATATCCACCTTGTACAAGGTCAAAATTTTTGCTATACTAAAAAAGGCATAAAAATTAAACATTGCTTGTGTATTTTTAGCCGATGTGTCAGATTCTGACACAATGGGAGCACTGTTGCCGCAGTTCTCCTTCTTTTGGGTCCGATTGCCGTCGGACCCATTTTTACGAATTGCCGTTCGTATCTAAATTCCGATGTTGCCGCATCGGTTCTTATTTTGTTCTTAAGCTTGCCAATGGTAAGCCTTTAACTTGTTTCTGCTCCGCTTCGAGCAGCATATTGACTTCCGATTCCAAAGCACCACAGAAATATATTGCTTCATCTAAAGATATCTTTGGATTCAACTTTAAGATGTAATCCAAAACTCCATCTACTGTTTTTCGATATGTTTCCTCATCCATTTTTAGATGAGTTTTAAATTGTTTTGCTCTATCTTCATGGTATCCCACTTTTCTCACCTCACATTTTAATTCTTCATGACTATCTTGAGCCATGTCACCATTGTGGTTATAAAACTTTTTGGAACTAATTTATTATGAGAAGCGATGTCTGCTTAGGATATCGCTTCTTTTCTCATACTGCGCTCTACCTGTTCAGAAAAGTTATCCATAATACATCTTAGTTTAGATAACATGTTATCCTCTACTGGAATGTCTTCAATGCGCATAATCAAAACTACCTGCCCGCTTTTTTCATTTGCGATTTCTGAATGTAAAACAATGCAATCATTCTTTCTCTGCATGTCTTTCACCTCCTCAGTGTCAGATTCTGACACAATCAACTTACTTTTGTTGCGTCTTTAGAGGCACTACAAGCAAGATACCCCTGAATGATTAGACAAATGTCACGCTGTTCCTCTTCCGGACGACTTTGTACCTTTCTCGCAAGTCTTTCGAACTGGTTGAGATTATGTTCCATCTGTTCACACTGCATATCAGCACCTCCTTTAAACTTTGCTTTTAAATTGCTTTTTTGTTTCTCTGTTTACAATATATTACACATTGAATACATTGTCAACAACTTTTTGTTTTCTTTGTGTATTTTTTTATTGACCATTGTTTTCCTTTGTGCTATTGTTATTTTTGAAAGGAAGGTGATTCAGTGAACGAACGGATAAAAATAATCAGAAATAAACTAAATCTTACATTGGAGAAATTTGGTCAACGTATTGGTGTAACTAGAGCAGCTATTTCCAACATAGAGACAGGAAACAGAAAAGTTACTGAACAAATGTGTCGGTCAATTTGCCGAGAATTTAATGTCCGAGAAGAATGGCTTAGAAATGGTACCGGAGAAATTTTCGAAGAACTAACTAACGAGGAAAAAGTAGCATCCATCCTTGGAAAGATATTTACCGATAAGGATAGCGACATATACGATTTCAAAATGGCAGTGTTCCGAGAACTTGGTAAACTTGAACAAAAGGACTGGGTGGTAATACAAAAACTTGTTGACGGAATAACCAAGGAGTAGATATTTTTTCTGCTCCTTTTTTGACATATTCCTTGTTGTGTGGTAACATAAACACATTAAAGCACAAAAAAGGATGGAGGAATTTTATGAATAATTCAAGACCAAAAAACACAAAGAGACTACTAATTTTTTTAGCATTATTATCAGTGATTCTATTCGTCGTTGTTATAAAAAACAGCTCCAACAACGACGAGGATTTGGCATCAAGCAGCACAGTATCAGAGCAAACAGATGAGCCAGTTGCTTCTCTAGAAGTTACACCAGAGCCAAAATTAGTAAAACTCACTGCAAGTTATGATGGTTCTACAAAATCTGGAATACGTTTAGATGAAGACAACAAAGACATATCTGTTACTGCAGAATATGATGATGGTACAACAGAAGATATTTATGATTATGAAATTGAGAATCCGGCAAAATTAAAAGCAGGAAAATCAAGCACAATTAACATTTCATATCTTGATGCCAGTTGTAAACTAAGTGTCAAGTGTTCAACCCTATCTGCTAAACAATATAAGAAAAAGTGTAAAAAGATACCTTATAAAAAACTCGCTAGAACTCCTGATAAATATGAAGGCAAAAAGGTGAAATTTACAGGAAAAGTGATCCAAACAATGGAAAGTACATATTCTAATTCCTATAGAATAGAAGTCACAAGAGGTTCCTACGGTATTTGGAATGATGTTGTATATGTAACATATTATGGCAATTCCAGTAAACGTATTTTAGAAAATGATATAGTTACTTTTTATGGCAAGTATGATGGATTATACTCTTACGAATCTGTATTAGGCGCATCAATTACTGTTCCTAGCGTTGAAGCTAAGTATATAGTCCTTAACAAGTAACTGTAACGAGAAGGCGCTAAAAAAGAATCCTCAGGAGAAATTTATTTATGAACAATGAACCGAAAACATAATGGAGCTACAGAAGAGGCATTAACTGACGACATCGTTCGCGCTGTGTGGAACATCGCTGCGAATGTAGCAACCATAAAGAGTATCGCACTTTTCATGTTCGTTCTGGTTGTAGTCAGCAGCGTGGTTGCTATCTTAGCTCTCGCCAGCGGTCTTCACTAGCATAAAGAAGCCAGAAGAAAGGCATTTGGAATATGGTGCCTTTCTTCTTTTTTTTGACGGAAAATAGTCTCTTTTTTTACTTTATCCCTTTTATGAACTGAATAATAATTTTTAAAACCCGAACATCACAAATGGAACAGACTTGCTCAATCACTTGGTTTTGTAACTTTTTGTAATCCAATATTTTCTCCCCCTTTATCTTATCTTCCTTGATTTACCAACTGGTATACATATTATACCAACTTCGCCAGAAAAAGGAAGTAACTTACACGTTTTGACACGATATGTGAACAATCTTTAGAGATTTTGCATTTTTGAAATAACTTCTTGCAAATACTTTCGAGAAATATTTATTACACTCCCGTCATATAACCTTACCGCTTTTGTCGTGTATGAATTTATGTATCTCGTATTTACAAGATAACTTTTATTAGTTCGTACAAAACGGCCTTTTAATTTATCAATTTGATGCTCTATATCATCCAGACGGCCGCGAAATGTAGCGACATCATCCTTGCCAACCACGTCTATGTATGGGCGTCTCGATTCGAAGTACACTATGTCGCTCAATTTTCGCTTGTAATGTACTTTATTTTTGCTAAATACAAAAACTTTATCTTCTGTGTTCCACTTTCTTATCCGCTGAATAGCTTCCATCACAGCTTTAATTACTCTCTCGCTGACAATAGGTTTGTTTATATATCGAAATGGTTCAAAATTTAAAAGCTGCCTTTCATAACCTGCGTTTCCCGTCATAAAAATAACAGTAATATCCGGATATATGCCCTTAATTCGATTAGATATCTCCATCCCATTCAGCACGTCTCCAACTTGTTCAGACTCAACCAACTGTATATCCATGATTAATATATCATATTTTTCTTTCATCGCCTGCTGCAACAACGCCATACCATCAATAAAGCAATCTATTTTTAGTTTCTCTCCAAAATTATGACTTTCTAAATCTGACTTTACTGCCAAGCAAATTATTGACACATCATCACAGATGGCAATTCTTATCATAAAAATCTAGCCCCTCTCCATCAAAGATTACTTTTTATTGTATATTCTTTGATGAAGAGAGGCTAGTGGTAAATACTGGAAACCATATTTATTTATGTAATATTTGCGGATTTGCTGTAAATATATTGATACCATCTATCGACATAAAATCGGCATCATCTGTTACAATATTTAAATTCTTATTTTTCTTATAATAATCTAAAATCACATAATCAAAAACATCGCATTTATGTTCATGTAATTTACCAACAAAATTATCAATTGTAATTCTTTCCATTGCAAATTCTAACACTTTACAAGTCGCATAAACATTATTAATAGAAACTGTCATTTGCCTTTTCAAATTTGCTCTCTCAGTTTCCATATTTCTCAAATCTTTAATATTATACTTTATCTCACTATTTAACTTCTGATATATTTCATACTCATGTTTTTCTATAATATTCAAAAATTCAGAAACATTATATATGCTTGTAACAATAGTATTTCCATTTTGTACAAGCCTATCAACAAAATTGTAATAAACCTCTATTTCCGATACTCTATTTGGATTTACATTCATACCATACCTTGGATAACAATACCAATATAGAGCATTTGTATCCAAACAATATATAGTTTTATTATTCATTGGCATATAGCTATGGATATCTTTTATCACTTTTAACACTCTACTTTCTTTGGCGCCTGATTAACAATTTTCTCAATTTCTCCTTGAAATTCTGGATTCTGATATAACAATAAAGCATTCTCCATTGAAGATTCAAATGTATCTCGTCCTATTTTCGAAATATTCCTCAATTCAATCGAAAAAATTCTCTCAAAGCCATATATAATAGCTAATGCTGAAAAACTATTATTAAAAAAAGGCGATGCAAAACGTGATATTTCCGAAAAATCTACAATAATTTGTTCCTCATTTTCAAGCAAAGGCTGCAAAACTTCCTTAAATTCTATACCCTTTCCTTTTGAAGCCGCTTCTTCTGTATAATCACGTAAATTTAAAATTTTCATGATGATCCTCCTTACTATTTTCTATTAACATATATATGCTCTTTATCTTGATTGATTGTCATACACACTAGCGTACCTAATGATTTCCATGGAAATTCTTCCAATACTTCCTGCCTGTTAGCTGTATAATCATAATAAACACCACTACTCAGTATCGTCAATCTTCCTGCATTAACAGCCACAAATTTCTTTAGGTCTGCTAATCCTACGCCTCTAGGAACACCTAACTCAAATTGCCTCGTGGAGTTTCCACTAACCAATGCCCAATTCAGAGCATCCATATTTGACATATTTCCATCAACCTTATTTTTAACCAAATCCGGAATCCCTATTCCCGTATCATAAATCGAAAAGACCAAACATTGCTTTTTAGGCATCCAATGTCCACATGCATATACACCATGCTTTTCTTGTGAATGATCCTTTGCATTTACAAACAACTCATATATATTTCGAAATAAAGTCTGTCGTGCCTCTTCTGAAATTTTGATTTTTGAAAGTGCTATTATCGTATCTATGTAATCCATTAACTGGTTATCATGCATGTCCACTCTCCAAAAAGGAAGTGCATTTTGATTTGTATTTATATGCTTATCCCGATGCATCAAATAATCATACAAACCTGATTTGTCGAAATATTGATATGTTGCCTTTTCTAGATTGAATTGATATGTTATCTGTTTTCCTATTCCTTTGCATATGGCATTCATTGCTCCAATAAAAGAAGTGAACACAGCATGACTAAAATTGCATTTCGAGAAATCCCAAACAATCTTACTGTCTTCACAATGTAATGTGTCATATTGCAATTTTGAAAGAAAGGAAAATGAATCAATATCATTATTCAAATCTGTAATTGGAAAAATATATTCCATAAAACCAAAAACTCCTATTACGTTTTATACCTATTATACTGTCAGTATTACAAATCTGTCAATAATAATATTATAATCTTTCACAATTAATGATACTATTATCTTTTTACAATTGACAACCTTGGTAAAAAAATGTATCGTATATAAAAAGGGGGATTTAAAATGACATTTGGGGCAGCTTATATACGTGTATCGACAGATCACCAGGATGAATATAGTCCGGATGCACAGCGTCGGTGTATTTTAGACTACGCAAAGAAAAATGATATTATAATTAACAAAGAACACATCTTTGCCGACATCGGCATTTCCGGAACAAAAGCAGACAAACGTGAAGCATTCCAAAAAATGATTGCTCTTGCAAAAAGCAAAGAACATCCAATCGACACTATCCTCGTTTGGAAATTTAGCCGATTTGCACGTAACCAAGAGGAAAGCATTCTTTACAAATCGCTTTTAAGCCGTAGTAACGTCTCAGTTGTTAGCGTTTCGGAGCCAATTAATGAAGGACCTTTTGGAAAACTAATCGAACGTATCCTAGAATGGATGGATGAATATTATTCCATTCGATTATCTGGCGAAGTAAAACGAGGCATGATGCAAAAGGCATTAGCTGGTGGATACAATAGCAAAATTCCTTATGGCTATACAATGAACGAAAACAAAATTCCTACCATCGTGCCAGAACAAGCTAAAGTTGTTCAAATAATTTTTGACCAGTACGTAAATCAGCATGAAAGCATCTCCAATATTGCTCTGATGCTTAATAAGACTGGCTATCGAACTGCCAGAGGCAATAAATTTGAAAGGCGCGTTATACACTATATTTTGCAAAATCCGTTTTATATCGGTCAAATTCGTTGGAATTACGCTCCGCGAGCAAGAGGCAAGAAAAAAGATGGTGACATAATTATCCGGGAGGGAAAACATGAACCATTAATATCCGTAGAAATGTTTGAAAAGGCGCAGGAACTTATAAAAATAGCATATGAGACATACCACGGAACTGTACGACGTGTGCCAAGCGCTGCAGCAAAGCATTGGTTAAGTGGTGTTTTGAAATGCTCAACCTGCGGATCGTCTCTATCGTTTTGCAAAGGCCAAATTCCGCATTTCAAGTGTTGGAAGTACAACAAGGGAACGTGTAGCACGTCAAATTACTTAAATGCGAAAAAAGCAGAACAATATGTCTTAGAGGGTTTGAAAAATTTGTTGCTTGCTGATAAAATTGATTATGAAAAGATTTCGGCAAACACACTTGAAACAAACACAAAATTACTGCAAGATGAACTTCGCGACTTGGACAAAAAAATGGAACGTATCAAGATGGCCTACATCGATGGTATTGACAGTTTGGATGAGTACAAATCCAACAAAAAAATAATTGACCGTAAGCGACGCGAGATTGAAAAGCAGTTGGTACCCAAAAAGGCCATGAAGGATAAACAACAGCCCAAACATACTATTCTTGACAGCATTAAAATTGTAATTGATACTCTTGAAAGTGACTGCGAGCCTGCAAAAAAATCAGAAGCAATTCGGTCGATTTGTCATAAAATTGAGTATAATAAAGAAAATGATACTTTGTACTTCGATTTGTATATGGTTGAATAGTCCGAAATTTGGTTGTTTTTTATGCTATACACCTTACAGAATACAGTTGAGCCAGTGGGGTTCCAAGGCACTTGGCGACCAAGGGTACACGTCCATTGAAATTCTCCGCAACTACTACGGCGATTCCATTTATATTAATTCCACCGATGAAATCTCCGGTATTCCATCCTCTTATCCCGGCTCGCCGCTCCGTGTGGGTGATTCCGGTGAAAAAGTGCGCCAGATGCAGCGCCAGTTAAATGTTATATCGAACGCCTATCCGCTCATTCCAAAAATTGCAGAGGATGGCGTATTTGGTCCTGCTACAGAAGAAGCGGTTAAAACCTTTCAGAGGATTTTCGGTCTCACACAGGATGGCATTGTCGGATTCCGCACGTGGTATAAAATTTCCGAAATTTATGTCGGTGTAAGCCGCATTGCCGAATTAGTATAATACGAAGGTTGCACCCCCTCGTTTCTTTCGATATAATATTATTAATGATTGAAACAGGGGGTTTTTATATGAAGAAAGACGGCTACTATTCATCCGGTGAGTTTGCCAAAATGGCAGACGTAACACTGCGGACCATCCGCTATTACGACAGACAGAATCTTTTAAAACCCTCTTATGTAAATGAACACGGGGCAAGATTTTATACTGACTCGGACTTTGTGAAACTGCAGCAAATTCTTCTGTTTAAGTTCCTTGGATTTTCTCTGTCCGAAATCCGCGACATGACATTAAACCACCCGGACCGGCACGTTCTTTTGGACTCTCTTGATATCCAGCTCAAACTGGTAAAAGACCGCAGAGAGCAATTACAGTTGATGGAGCAGACCATCCAGACAACAGCCGACACCATCCGCCAGAAAAAAGAGGTGGACTGGAAACAGATGATGGATTTGATTCATATGACCTCCATGGAAAAAAGTTTAAAAAACCAATATCTGGATGCCTCTAATATTAACGCCAGAATTCATCTGCACGAATTATACAGCACGAATAAAAAGGGCTGGTTTCCTTGGATTTTTGAACAATGCCCTTTTAAAAAGGATATGAGTATTTTAGAAATCGGCTGCGGCGATGGCTCTTTTTGGACAACCAACGAGGATAAACTTCCCGGTCATCTTTCGGTTACTCTCACCGACATTTCAGAAGGAATGCTCCGCGACGCAAGAAGAAATCTCATGTCATGTTCCAACAGAGATTTTACCTATGTTGTGGCAGATGCTGCCCATCTGCCATTTGCAGATAACCGGTTTGATCTCATACTTGCCAACCATGTGTTATTCTATTTAGACAATCCGATGGATGCACTAAAAGAAATCAAACGCGTCTTAAACCCAAACGGCGTGCTTATTGCCAGCACATACGGCGAGCATCATATGGAAGAAGTCACAAGCCTCACCAGAGGATTTGACGAAAGAATCACCTTGTCTGCGGACAATTTATACCTTCATTTTGGAAAAGAAAATGGAGCCGCGATTCTATCTTCCTGCTTTCAAGACGTAACATGGATAGACTACGAAGATTCACTGTTTGTCACAGAGGCAGCTCCTTTGATTTCCTATATTTTATCCTGCCACGGAAACCAAAACCAGTATTTGGCATCGCGTTACCGTGATTTTGCCTCTTATATCGAAAAACAGGTTGCCGATGGATTTTCAATTACTAAAGATGCCGGTCTGTTTCGTGCCATAAAAATGGATTCAGACTGCTGATTTATCTATTTTTTTCAAATTATTAAAAAAAGTTCTTGCAGGTGACGTTACGTCATGTTATATGATATAGATATCAAATAAAACGGAGGTCACTATGAAAGGGATTATTTTAGCAGGAGGTTCCGGCACTCGCCTGTATCCTCTCACAACTGTAACAAGCAAACAACTTTTACCAATTTATGATAAACCAATGATTTATTACCCGCTTTCCGTGCTTATGAATGCCGGCATCCGGGATATCCTCATTATTTCCACGCCGCAGGATACACCACGATTTGAAGAGCTCTTAAAGGATGGTTCCTCCTTTGGCATCCATTTATCTTATGCGGTACAGCCAAGTCCGGATGGTCTTGCACAGGCTTTTATCATCGGAGCAGATTTCATTGGCGATGACAGCGTAGCCATGGTTCTCGGTGATAATATTTTTGCCGGACATGGTTTGAAAAAGCGGTTAAAGGCAGCCGTAGAAAATGCGGAAACCGGAAAAGGTGCAACCGTATTCGGCTATTATGTAGATGATCCGGAGCGTTTTGGTATTGTGGAATTTGACAAAGATGGAAAAGCTGTTTCGATTGAAGAAAAACCGGAAGTGCCTAAAAGCAATTACTGCGTAACCGGACTTTATTTCTACGATAACAAAGTTGTGGAATACGCAAAAAGTCTAACACCAAGTGCCCGAGGCGAACTTGAAATCACAGACTTAAACCGCATTTATCTGGAAAACAATGCTTTAAATGTGGAATTACTCGGACAGGGCTTTACCTGGCTTGATACCGGAACTCACGAAAGCCTTGTAGATGCAACAAATTTTGTAAAAACCGTAGAAACTCACCAGCACAGAAAAATTGCATGTCTGGAAGAAATTGCATACTTAAACGGCTGGATAAGCAAAGAAGATGTAATGGCAGTCTATGAAGTATTAAAGAAAAATCAATATGGACAGTATTTAAAAGATGTATTAGACGGAAAATATCTTGATGTACTGCGCTAGAGAAAAGGAGAACATTATGACTATTATCGTTACCGGCGGTGCCGGATTTATTGGAAGCAATTTTATTTTTCATATGTTAAAGAAGTACCCGGATTACCGCATCATCTGTTTAGACTGCTTGACTTATGCGGGAAATCTTTCCACACTCGCACCTGTAATGGATAACAAAAATTTTCGTTTTGTAAAAGAGGATATTACAAACCGCGAGGGTGTTTATCGGTTATTTGAGGAAGAAAAACCAAATATTGTCGTAAACTTTGCTGCAGAAAGCCATGTGGACCGCTCCATTGAAAATCCGGAGGTCTTTTTGGATACCAACATCAAAGGAACCGCCGTTTTAATGGATGCCTGCCGCAAATATGGCATTACCCGATATCATCAGGTTTCCACCGATGAGGTTTACGGTGATTTACCACTCGACAGACCGGACTTATTTTTCACGGAGGAAACTCCTATTCACACGAGCAGTCCTTATAGTTCCTCGAAAGCTGCTGCTGACCTTTTGGTTTTAGCCTACCACCGCACCTACGATTTGCCGGTTACCATCAGCCGCTGCTCGAACAACTATGGACCTTATCATTTCCCGGAAAAGCTGATTCCTCTTATGATTGCCAATGCGCTAAACGACAAACCTCTCCCAGTTTATGGCAAAGGCGAAAATGTCCGTGACTGGCTCTATGTGGAGGACCACTGCAAAGCCATCGATTTGATTATCCACAAAGGAAGAGTTGGTGAGGTTTATAACATTGGCGGCCACAATGAAATGAAAAATATTGACATTGTAAAAATTATATGCAAAGAGTTACACAAGCCGGAAAGTCTGATTACCTATGTCACGGACCGCAAAGGACACGACATGC
>ULNR01018551.1_pt1 | contig 26841 bp, 38 predicted proteins | sample 1951971 | NCBI WGS metagenome assembly ULNR01 (sample SAMEA4835582, study PRJEB28245) | human gut metagenome | biome: gut microbiome; material: fecal sample | place: Denmark | collected 2008 | reverse complement strand
GCGTAGCTTCAGCTACGCACTTTTTGTTTTATGCGAAAAATATTTGCTTTTTAAAAAAAATCGACAAAATTTGAAAAATTTTAAAATTTTTTCGGATTTTATAAAATCAAAAGCCGTTTTAAATTGTCTATATTATGAAAGGAAATGAGAGGAGGTTATTTTATGAACATTTCCCACTTAGTAGAAAAAATTAAGAAGGGAGATAACAAATCATTTGAAAAGCTCTACAAGCTTACAGAGCGTGAAGTGTGGTTTACTTGTATCAGCTTTTTAAAGAACGAAACAACCGCACAGGACATTATGCAGGAAACTTACATAACGGCTTTTTTAAAAATCCAATCTTTGGAAAAATCATCACAAATCAGAAGTTGGCTTAACAGAATTGCCGTTAATAAGTGCAAAAATTATTTGAAAGGTAAAGGTGAAATCCAACTGGACGATGAAATTTTTGAAAATCAGGCAATAGTTGACGAGCGTATATCAATTCCCGAAGAATACATTTCAGACAAGGCAAAGAGAGAAATTATTCTTTCGATTATGCAGGAAGTACTGTCCGATGTTCAGTATCAGACAGTGATTATGCACTATTTTAATGAAATGACTGTTGATGAAATCGCAGAAGTCTTTGAATGTTCAAGGGGTACTGTGCTTTCAAGGCTCAATTATTCAAGGGCAAAGATGAAAACTGCAATTGAAGATTACGAAAACAAAAGCGGTGACAAGCTTCACGGTGTTGTATTTGTGCCGTTCTTTACAACAATTTTCAGAGAGCAGGCAAAGAGCCTTTGCGTTCCGAGCATAAAAATCACACTTCCAAACGGAGAAAGCCTTGTAACTGCGGCTTCAAAGGGCGTTTCAACAGCGGTAAAATCGAGTACCGCAACTGCGGTTAAGACAGGTGCAGTTACAGCGGTTAAGACAAAAGTCATAGCTATGGCTTGCGGTATGACCTTACTTTTTGCAGGCACAACAGTCGGCACAAGTCTTCTTGCAGGTTGTAAAAGTGACAAAGTTCCGACCGCAACAACTTCTGCTCAGACCACTGCACAGGCAACTACAGTTCCTGCAGTAACAGTACCAAAGGCAGTTAAAGATTTGGTAGACAAGGGTGAAATCAAAGTCGACAAAGACGGCAACATCACTGATAAGAATGGTAAGAAAGTCGAAGTAAAAGACGGCAGGGTAGAAGTAAAAACCGATGACGGTAAGACAGTTACAGTTAAGGTTGACGATGTAAAAACTACAGTATCTAACAAAAACAACAGTAACAAGGGTAACACCGAAAAGAAAGAAGATACTAAGTCAAATACATCTTCAAAGAAAGACAACTCTTCAAAGAAAGACAACTCTTCAAAGACAAATACATCTGATAACGACAAGAAGCCAGCTAAGCCAAGCAACTCTTCAAGTAATAATCAGAAGCCAGCGAAGCCAAGCAACTCTTCAAGTAATAACCAGAAGCCAGCTAAGCCGAGTGAGTCATCAAAGACTGAAACATCTACAGCAAAGCCAAAGCAGCAGAAGGTATGGGTAGATGACTACAAGACAGTTCACCACGAAGGTTATTGGAAAGTAGTAGGTACAGAGGAAGAGCCAGTATATGGTTGGGTAGGTTATGATGTATGCAATGACTGCGGTCAGAAGTTCTCAGACGCTGTTCAGATGGATGACCATTTACTTTGGGAATTAAGAGAAAATGGTGGTAGAGGTTCATATCACCACGAAAAAGAATATGTACAGACAGGCACAAAAACAGTAGAGAAGAAGGAATGGGTAAAACCTTGGGATGAAAAGGTTAAATCTGGCGGTCACTACGAGTACAGATAATTAAATTTGGTAGCAAGTATAAAATCGTATAAATCCTTAAAATAATTAGGGAAAAGAGGGTTCTTTATGAACCCTCTTTTTTCTAAAACTAAATTATCAAAAATCAGTCATATATATTTATTCTGCTTTCGACACTTGAAATATGTTCGTATTTTTCAATTAATTCTCTAATCTCATTTAACAACTGCTTTTTTTGATCTACGGATATCTCCAAAATTTTATAAAAATCTAAGCTAATCAGTCTTAATATAAAACCACTGTCGCAATCTAAATTTTTCTGAAATAGGCTAAGATATTCGGTGGTTTTTAACATATCAATATCTGAAAGTATTTGAAAATTATTAATTATTTTGTTAATGGTATCAGAGTTTTTTTTATCAAATTCAGAAAGTAACATTTCACGTTCTTTTTCATTTTTTGCAGTAGCTTCAAGAAGATATTTTTCCTTTAAAGTATAAAAATGATAATTGCTCAGGTATTTTTTAGAATATGACATTGTATCTTTATACTTTTCTTCTGAAATATTAGTCTTGTTGTATTTTGTTATCAAGTTAATATAAAACACAATAGATAATATCGTTACATAGTTAGCACTTAATGTGTTCTTTGCTAAAATATTAAATATATCAGATTTCTCAACTTTCATTTTTATGCTTGTCGATTTTATTTCTCCTTTTTCTACAATCGGAAACCATTGATTGTAAGGGTAAGAATCCACATTTTTTATTTCTGAACTTAAGGCTTCGTTACCATTTATTCGTTCACAAAGATAATCAATTGAAATATTATTGTCTTTAATTTTAGTGTTCAACTCATCAATTATTTTTGGCGGTATAGGAATAAGTCTTAGAGTTTGGTCAAAATTAAGAAACCAGCATTGGTTATTAATTTCATCATCATTATATCTCAAAGTGGTAGAGGAAATTATTTCTGAAAGAGAATTACTAAGAAAATCCTGAAAATTTTCTTCACTTACAAGTATGAATTTAAAAATACTAATTAATTCGTTCTCTTCAATAGACTTTATTCCACCTTTTTCCAACTTCGAGATATAAGATTGACTTTTCCCGATATGTTCTGCTACTGATTTGGCGGTTACATTATTTACGATTCTTGTTGATTTTATAATTGAAGCAAGTTCAGGAGTTACATCATATCTAGCCATATTATCACCTAAAGAATATTATATATATTTCAAAACACAAGTCAATAGATGTAGTAAAAAAATATTATAGTAAATTAATTTACTACACCTATTGACTTTTTTCGAAAAGGCAGTATAATATAATTAGCACTTAAGATAAGTGAGTGCCAGAAAATAGTCCGTAATATTTTCTGTATGACGTAGGAGGTGATATTATGGCAAAAACAAAGTCCAGCAAGAGTGGCGTTCAAAATAAAAAAATTGTTCCAGTCAAACCTTATAAAAAGGCTGACGGAACAACAGTCAAGGGACACCGCCGTTCAACACCGAACTAAAAGGTGTATAGTTAGACAATAGATAGTGTTGAACCTACGTATCCGTAATATAGCAAAATTATGATACCACATTATCTTTGTAATTACAAACTACAAGTTTGTAATGGTTTGTAGGTTTCTGTTACAAACTTTGAAAGGAGATTTATGATTAATAATTTTCAAAAACTAATCAGCTATAATCAGTATGAAATTTTAAAAAAGCTGGATGCTGATAATCGAGAGTATTATGAACAATGCCAAAAAATCATTGAAAATGGTAGTGAAAGCGACATAGAAGATCTAACGTATTTTTTGAACGGTACTTCAGAATATGTTAAGAAAGAAACTTGTGATATTTTAGAAATGTACAGCAATTTAGAAGATGCACAAGAGAAGCTTACTCTAAATAATGAGAATACTGGAAAAGTTACATTTAGAGGATTTGACGGCAACGAAGAAGCAGAACATTATAACTATTGTAAATATATAGTAAATGATGAAGGAAAGTATTCTGAGTTCAGTGATAGAGAATTGAATAGTCATTTCCCACATTTAAATACTTATCGTGCTATGTTAGAGCGTTACAAAAAAATTGTAATAGAAAGAGGAAAAGATAAACTTTTTTATGAAAAACCAATGACATTGAAAGAATTTGAGTTTATCGTAAAAGGATAATTCCTATTACAGCTAATAGATATGAAGATAAGAGGTTAAGCGTTAGAAAAAATTGCTTAACCTCTTTGTTGTTTTAATAATAGAAAAATCTTTGTGCTACGGTGTAATAAAATTCAAAAATATATTATCTTGTTTCCTTGAAAATCGGCAGGCAAACTAAAATGACAGTAAGTTTGACAGTAAGTTTGACTGCATTTTATCTTGTTTTAACTTAATTCAAAATTACTCAACTGAATTTTTGAAATCTCAAAAACCCAGTGTTTATGCCACTTTTAAGGCATTTTAAGTAATTTTTGCAAAAAATAAAAGGCGGTTAAAAAACCACCTTTTTTGGTCGAGGTGACAGGACTTGAACCTGCGGCATCTTGGTCCCAAACCACTTAATAAATGTGTGAAAAACTTAGTGTTTATCGGACTTTTTAAGTTCAGTTGCCTAACATTTGCCTTGCATTTATTTTTTAGCTTATTTTACGATTGAGAAAATCATCAAGTTTTTTCGCAGGTGCTTCAGTATCATCTTGCATTAAATGCGTGTAAATGTTCAAGGTGGTTTCGGGTTTGGTATGCCCTAACTGGTGTTGAATGTAGAGAATATCATAGCCCGAATAGAAAAGATTTGTTGCGTGGGTGTGTCTAAGACAATGAGCTGTAAACGGTTCTATGACCTGCGGAATACCGTCGGGGCAGTATTTACTGCGTGGAGCAATGCCGACAATTTTGCCTTGCTGTGAATTGAATGCTTCGAGGTTTAGGCAATTGATGTAACTCTCCCACAATCTCCGCCACGCTGAATTTGTCATAAGTTTGCCTTTGGTGGTTGTGACTACATAATCAAATGGGGAGTGGGGTGCAAGACTTTTCAGATAGTCTGACAGAATGGTCGGAATATCAACCTTGCGGACACCTGCTTCTGTTTTCGCTCCTGCTTTTATGTAAGAATTGTTTCCGTCAAGAACCAAAGTCTGATGAACATTTATTTTGTTGCGTTTCAAGTCAATATCCGCCCATTGCAAGCCGAGGCATTCACCTCTTCGCAGTCCTGCAAGCAACATAATCATTGCTGGCAATCTTCCTCTGTGCGGAGTGTTGATTATTAGCTTTTGCTCTTCAGGTGACAAGGCTCTGCGTTCTTTTTTCTTTGCCGCATTCTTTGATATTTTGACATATTTCAGTGGGTTGAAGTCGATAGCTCGGTTTTCAATAGCATACTCAAACACTCGGCTTGCGGTTGCGATGAACTCCTTCAGCGATTTTTTCGCTGTGGGTTTGCCTGTTGTTGGGTTCTTAGCGGCTAAGTCGAACACGATTTCCTGAAAGTCGGCAATTGTCAGCTTGTTGATTTTGTAAGGTTCAAGCTCTGTAAAATGTTTGAGATACCGTTCAAGCGTTTTGTATTGCTGTGGTGTTTGCAGTGACCTCTGAACCGTTAGCCAGCGTTTTTTCCAACATCCGTATGTATCATCAGATGAGATATCTATGCCTTTGCCGAGTTTTTGTTTTAATTCGGCGGCAAGCGTTTCAACCTCTTTTCGTGATGTGCCACATACGGATTTGTACTTTCGTTTACCGTTTTCATCTCTTCCGATATAGATGTTCTTCTGATAGCGCCCGTCTTTGCGTTTTTTCATTTTATACACTCCTTTTGCTTAAAAAAGGGTGCAAAAATCCCTTGATATTCAATGCTTGAAAATTTCAGGGGATTGTGATACAATTATTTTGCGTTTAATTGCGTCATCTGCACCCTGTGTAGGTGATTCCGCTCTGTTCGACTGGTCCTCGAGCAGGGCGGATTTTTTATATAAATGGTGTCATAAGATTTTTGTTGTTTTGTATGCCACCATAAACCTTACATATTGTGTATTTAGTAGCTGATTCATCAAATCCTATATTCGTATCGTAAGGAATAGTTATTTTTAAATCAGCAGTAATATAATCTCCGCTTTGTATTGCAAATTCACCTTTGTGTATTTGCTCCAAAAAATCTGTATCTTCAATTTTTGCTTCTATAGTCTTACTATTGTATATGAAAGACCAAGCCCCTTTACCAATCAAAGCGGCTTTTTTTATAAGTAGATCAGCTTTAGTTGTAATATTTTTTACAATCTCTTCTTGAGCCGTGGGGAGTGGTTTTCTCATTTCCTCAATATCTGCACTATTGAAATGTTCAGAGGAGTCTTTGGTATTAAAAGAAAAACCACCTTTGCTGTTATGCTCACTAACATTTTGCGCCAAATTAACAACTAAATTATCTATATGAACATTGTTTACTACAGCACCACTTGATTTTGTTACATTTATGCTATGGTCATCTTCGGAAGTAATAATAATTCTTCCGTCAGATGTTTCCTTTACTGATTTTGGTTTTTTACCTTTTAATAATTTTTTTACATCTAAAAAACCTTTTACAGTTGCTATTGCAGTGGACGCAAATCCAATTAAATCATTTCCTTGCGAAATTATATTTTCTGTTATTTCACAAATTGTTGAAAAATCAATTTCAAAACTACCATTTTTAAAAGCTGTTACATTCATCCGTAAATAAGAATCCGGATTTTCGTATATAGCAGCCATTTTGGTAAGTTCTGCAATATTGCTTATGATTTTAGAAAGAAGTATTGCATCAATTGAACTATTTCCATCTAAATGGAAAGAAAAAACATCTTCACTTTTCACTAATTTCACACCCATTTTTATCACCTCTGTTTACATTATAGAACATATGTTTTAATTTGTAAATAGGGTTTTATTATATATCATAAATAATATTTGAAAAACATTGACAACAATTTAAATATTATATATAATATTTATGGAGAGTGATAACTTTCCAGCTACTTTTTTTGACCGCTCATAGTGCCAGCTGAGAGCGGTCTTTTTTTTATTATCAAATCAATAAATTATCTCTGTAAAATTCCATTGCTTCAACCATAAATTTATTTGTGACATTAAAATATTCGGCAAGTTCCCACGGCTCTGTTATACCGTTGTGAACCGCTTCTTTCAGCTCGTCCAAAGGGATGAGCTTTTTTATTGTGTGTTTCTTTACTTTTTGTTCCATTTTCCCTTTTACGGTTAATGGAGTTGTGAATAAATAAAAAGCACCTAAATCTATGTGAACTTCTTCGTGAGCAAGCAAAACTGTTTCCTCGGCAGTAGTTTCAATCTTGCTTTTGTCAAGAACTACAATTCCGTTTTCGTAAGGAAAAGAAAATGCTTTTGCTTTGTCAGTTTTGAAATAATCAACAGTTATCCCTTTTTGTTCACATTCAAAATAAATATCCTCTAAAGTCATTCAATCATTTCCTTTTTGAGATTTCTTAAATTTGATATAGCTAAGTATATCGTTTTTAAAATCTTCGCTTTCTCCTTCCATTTCTTGATAAGCAGCATACGAAAGTTCATCAAAATTTGCTTTCGGAAGAGGGGAAGAAACCTTTCTTGCAACATCTTCAACTAACTTTTCAATTTGCTCATGCTGTTTCTTTTCTTCTTCGATTTCCTGCTCAGTCATAAGCCTTTCAACAGGAACACCGAGATAATTGGCTATTTTAAGGCGAGTTTGGTATTTAGGTAAAACACCGTTTTTCCAATTGCGTATAGAACCTTTACTCAAACCAACTGCAACCAAAACCGCAGTAACCGTTGTACCGTTCTCTTTACATATTGAATCCAATAAATCAAAGAACACAAAAATGCACCTCTACTTTTGTGCACTTTTCACGAAGTTCACATAAATGCACTTAAATTTCAAAAATGCACTTGCAAAGTACATTTTTATGCACTATAATAAACTTGTCAAGACGATGTGGGGACATTAACTTGACGAAAATAGGTGTGTGAATGTGCACCAACTTTGTAATCTAATTTTTTTAACTGATTAAATTATAAAGGTATAGTGCACATTTGTCAACCTAAATTATCAATAAAAAAGGAGGTAATAAATTGTGGATTTTTACAAAATTGTGTCAGATATATGCGATAAAAGAAATATAACACTTTGTTCGTTACTCTCTCAATTAGAAATGAGCAAAGCTAATATCCGAAACTGGCGTAATGGCGTTATTCCTAAAATTTCAGTAAGACAGAAAATTGCTGAAATTACAGATACACCGGTTGAAAACTTACTGACGAATGAAGAAAAGTCAGTTGTCAACGAAATTCTTAAAAAGAACAGTAGGTAATATCTCACCCACACAATCAATAATACCACAATCACAGTCCCATTAAACGGACTATGCAACCCAACCAAAACTAAGGGGGTGAGATAAGGTGTTTATCCTTGAATGGTTAATGAAACACCCGATTTTTACATCTATTGCAGTATCCCTGATATCATCAGTGTTATCAGCGTTATTAGTATGCTTGATAGTGTTGACACGATGACGGGTATTGCTACGGAGTTTATCAAAAACTCTTTAATCTTCGTTCTTTCGTGTTCTTTATAATTAAACAATTTATAACTCGGAACAAAATGAACCGTGTCTTCTATTGAAGTTTGAAATGAATCAAAGAAACCTAATTTATTCAATCTCTGACAGCAATAGCGTATTTCAATCTTGCTGAAATTTAGGTGTTTTTGTAAATCTGTTGTTTGAATAGTTCTTTCGTCAGGATAATATTTTAAACAGCATTTTACAATCTTTCTGCATTTCTTATCAAGCATATGTACCACTCCTTTGTTTAATATTACCATACAAGGTCGTTTAAAACAATAACACATTGCTTTATTCACAGAAAACAGCGTAAGGAGGTGAAGAAAGACGGAAGTAATAATAATTTTAGGACTGCTAATGCTTTGCACAGCTTTTGTTTCAGCAGTATTAGCTATAAAAATAGTAGCCGCCCATTTGTATAAAACAATAGACAGCTACCTTGATAAGCACGACGCTCAAATTATGGATCTGATTAAGTGGGCAAAGGAGAATGAAAATTGAACAAGTTTTTAATGTTTGTAGTGTTTATTCTCAGCGCAATTAGCTTACTTCTGCTGATTATAGCAATGCTTATCAAAGCAGGAGTTATCCGTTAAGAAAGAAGTATTCAAAAAGTATAATTAGAATTACTGATAATAGGAAAACCGCAATCAACGGCATTGAATATTTAGTAATTCCTAATATTAAAACTTTTATGTTTCGTGTTTTGTATGTATACATCTTTTTATCTAACGGTCTTAAAGGAATTCCTAAAGCACAACAACAATCATCATATTCTTTGTCGACTAATTTTGAAATGCTTTGAAAGTTAATTTTATCTAATGGAAGAGAAAATACATAGCTGAGTTTTCCGCCTGCGATAAGTTTATTATCGGCAATAATATCTTCGCATTTTTCAACGGCTTGTTTAATTTCAGAAGTAATTTCCTTTTTGTACAAATGTTCTTCAAGCAGGTTGAATATGGGGAAAATCACTAATTCATATCGTTCTTTCAGATAGGTTTTGTTCTGTTCCTTTTTAAATAATATCCAAGACAGAACCAAAGTGCATAAGGTTGAAACTGCGGATATTATTAAAGTCAACCACGATAAAATATCATTCATATTTATGCCTCCTTTCATAGTTAATCATAACATTTAAGGTCGTGTAAAGCAATAAAATATCGAAAAGCAGGTGAAGAAATGAAAAATAAAATGATAGGCAACTATTCAAATGAAGGAGTGCTTAATATATCGGCTACAAATTTGCAGGAGTTTGAAAGCCTTATAAAAAAGGCAAAAAAACAAGCTGACGAATTGCAGGATACAATCAATCAGCTTGAATTCTTCAATTTTAGTTTTAGGTTCTCAACGGATAATGATAATTAGTTTTTCTTTGTCATTTTTTCTGCGTGAATAGCAGAAATGTCAAAATCTATAAAAGAAACGATTGCATTTATAAATTCGATTAAGTCGTCAACATTGTATTCCTGTTGCTTCCTTTCGTAATGAGTTTCATCATTACCTATCCAAGCAGAAGCCACAGCTAAGTGTTTGATTTTACCATTGTCAATATAATTATTGATACATTGTGACAATGGAGCTTTTATTATTGCTTCTTTATCATCAGGGTGTAGAAAAATGGCATAATCTTTTACCAAAAATTCCAATGCTTTTCTGTAAGCCATTCCGGAAATATCATTCAAACGATACTGCTGTGAAGCATAAGCCTGATTGTAAATGCTACAAAAATCAGGTGATAAATCCTTGATATGCTTTGAAAATTCTCGTTCTTCAACATCATAAACCGGCTCAAATCCTCTTAGGTCAGTTATATCGTAATAACGACGTATATGATAATTACCTAAAAAGGTCTTTTCACAATTGTGACAGAAGAAATGAACAAAAAGATTTGGAGAAGTATGTTCATCGTCAATATAGTAGGAGCTTAAACACGAGGGGTCGCCAGATTTGTGACACATAGGACAGACTGACGGATATTCGATTTCAAGATTTTTCTTACTAAGGTTATCGTTCAATGATTCGCAGTTATAAATTGTCTTTTTGATAAGCAAAGACTCCTTCCATTATATAGTGTAATGAATTGCGGTTCATCACTACATATAGTATATCATAGAAAGCTGGTGAAATCAATGCACATTAATGAATTTGCTGAAATCTTGTTTAAAAGCAGGAAACAGAAAGGTCTTTCACAAAGCGAGCTTGCTAAAAAATCAGGCTTTACTAAAAGAGCTATTCAGTATTGGGAAAAAGGCAAAAAGAGCATTTCTCTTGAAAATGCCGACAGGCTCTTAACGGCTTTGGGTGTAGAAATCAAGATAGGTAAAACAGAAAGCAGGTGAGAAAATGGCAAAACTTAAACTTATTGACACAAAGGACAAGTTCCTTCTTGAAATTGACGGAACAGAAATTCCGTATGTTACAAGCTATCAGATAACACGAACGGTCAGCGAGGTTGTATTGCTCAAACTGGCACTCAGCGTAGCTGATGTTGAATCAGTCGAAATCGTTTCAGACAAAATTACCAACGAAAAATAGGAGGTGTACATATGCCGAGAGAAAGACCTATCATCAACTGGGATGAAGTTCCTGTGATAATTGATGTGCCGTATGTGGCACGGTTGCTTGCACTTAATGTTGATTACACAACACGGCTTGCACAAAGTGGCGTTCTTCCTGCCCACAAAATCGGAAAACTTTGGCGATTTGATAAGGAAGAAATCAGACAATACATAAAGGAGCATTAACAATGCGGTTAAGAGATTACCCGACAAAAAGAAAGCTACTCAAAGATATTGAAAACCTCACAGCAGAGAACAGACATCTCGGCATTGAGTTGAGAAACGCAAGAACAGACCTTGCGCTCGAAAAAACAGCGTCAAGCGGTTACAGGCACGAGAACAGAGAGCTAAAACGCAAACTCAAAGCACTTGAAACGCCTGAATCCGAATCCTTCGGTTTTGAATGTGTGGGGGTGAAGAAATGAGCAATAAAAAAAGTGCCTGTGACACTGCAAATGCCACAAGCACAAAGAACAATAAACCTAATTCAATTATATCCTCTGCAACAGAAAAAATCAAGTTGTGCAACAAAAAAAATCTTAAAGACCATAAATCTAAAGCAATTCTTGAGCCGGTAAAGAAAATGCTCTGCGAATTTTCAGAGCAGAACGAGGAATTTGCAAGAGCCGTTACGGCTGCAGAAAACCTTGAAAACCTGATTGACGAAGTGGGAAAGAAGCTCCCCGCTGCAGTTTCCGACCTTGATGTGTATCAGCAGATTGTCGGTAAGATTTTCCCCGGAGCAAAGGTTACTTTCACAATGCAGATACATATGTCTGAATACGAGCTTGAAGAACCTAATGTCGCAGAGCAGAAAACAGATCCTGTTACTCTTGACCTCGGCAATCTTATAGATTGGTAGGTGTCGGTATGATTAAAAATCCCGAATATCTGCTCGAGAATATTCCTGATATTACAAGTGAAAACGAAGAGCAAGTAGTGCCGTATTTCCCACAATATGCCTTTTATGAAAATAAAGGCAAGGGTATGTGTGATTGCTTTTGTACAAGCTGTCGTTGCTGGCATCTTAATGAGCCGTTCAGACTTGCACATGACCAAATTTATATATGCAGCCATTGTGGGGAGAACGTCAAAGCAAAGGCTTTGCATTACGGCAGAAAGAAACTTGAAAGAAGTCACAAGTTTGGGCTTTGCTTTGCTCAAAACGGCAGGCTGTACATCAGATTTGTAACGGCTTATCAGGGATTTTCGGAAGATATTTACAACGAAAATCCTGTCGAAATGATGCCCCGATATACTTTTTCGGATGAATATCTTTATGTATATGAACAGCACGCAATGCAAAGATTTGCATATAGCTGGTACGATAAATTATTTCATCCGCTGAAAACAGACGGAGTTATCCCCTCTACATCACAAGGTCTTGCGTGGTATTGGGGTCCGTCAGAAAAAACCTTGTATTCAGGCTGGGGTTCAACCGTACTTTTAAATCTCGATGTAATAACCGATACGGATCTCAGATATTCGTGTGCGGATGAGCTTTCAAACAGATATACGGTTCAAGGAATTCTCAAATGGCTGAACATATATGTAAGGCACAATAATGCAGAATACCTGATTAAAGGCGGTTTTGAGCATATTGCAGAGCTTTTGATTGACGGCAAACTTTCACTCAATAAAATTCATTGGAAAGAAACCAATCTGCTTAAAATGCTCGGATGTCGTAAGGAGGATATGCACTTTTTCGCAGATTATGATTCAAGTGCAATTGAACTTTACCGCAGTGTGATAAAGGAAGAACCGACCATTCATATGGCAAGCGAGTTCATAAGCAAGCTGTCAAAGCTCGGTACTTATGCTGTAGATGAACTTCACAAAAATAACCTTACATACAGACAGATTCTGAAGTACGGCAAAAACAATCGGAGAGTAATGCTGTGGAAGGATTATCTTGATAACTGCCAAAAACTTCCCGAGGGTATCGAAGAAATAATGCCGGCTCATCTTGAAGAGGCTCACGACAGAACGCTTGAAAAGGTTGCTTTCTATGCAAACAAAGAAGAAACGGAGCAGATTGCAAAAATGGCAAAAACACTTTCTCCGTTGCTGATGAGCACAGACAGCCTTATAATGCTTGCCCCAAAAAGCGGTGAAGAAATAATAGCAGAGGGCAGAATATTACAGCATTGCGTCGGCGGATATGTAAGACGGCACGCAAGAGGTGACACGATAATACTTTTCATTCGTCATAAAGATAAACCGAAAATCCCGTTTTTCACAGTTGAGGTAAATCCCGAAAGCCTGACGATAGTGCAATGTCACGGCTACAAAAATGAACGAGAATCGAATCATAAAAAGCCGGATGAAATCAAGAAATTTGAAAAGCAATACGCTGAATTTTTGGAGGATATAAAAAATGTCAGAAATAACAGTAAGCGAACAGCATAAGCAGGCAATTGAACTGCATCAGAAGATAATTGTCAGCGCTAACCTTGCACAGCAGAACATATGGGATATGTGCAACGGGCTAAAAACGATGCGTGACAACAAGCTGTACAAGGAGCTTGGATATCAGAACTTTGAGGACTATTGCGAAACAGAGGTAGGTTTCAGCAGAATGCAGGCTCATAAGTATATTTCGATAATCGAAAATATAAACACTCAAAATGTAAACTCGAGTTTACATTTAGGTGTTACAAAACTTGCTTTGCTCGCTACCATAAGCGAGCCCGAACAGGCTGAAATCGCCGAAAAGCTTGACCTTGAAAACACAACGGTCAAGCAGTTAAAGGCAGAGATTGACAGCCTTAAAGCTGAAAAACAGGAGGCAACCGACAAGAGCATTGACTATTGCAGACAGCTTAATAACGCTAAGAAAGACGCCGACTATTACAAACAACAGGCGGACACTTCAAAAGAAAGCTATCGCAATATTGAAAATCAGCTTGCAGAGGAAAAGAATAAAAATTTCAAGCTGACGAATAAAGTTCAGGAGCTTGAAAGCCGTCCTATCGAAGTTGCCGTTGCAGAGCCGAGCGACAATGAACGCAGACTTAATGAAACGATTAAGGCTTTGGAGAGGGAGAACATTAAACATTATGACGAACTCGAAGAAGAGTATCGCAATAATGAAAAAATCGTCAGAAAACAGCTTGAGGACGAAAAGCAGGAGGCTCTTCGCAAACAGAAAGAGGAGTATGAGGAAAGGCTGAAAAATGTTCAGACTGCCGACGGTTCATCAGATGACAAGGATGTCTTTAAGGCATATTTTTCAATTGCATATGACAGCTTTGTCCGTATGCTCGATTTCGCCAAGCAGTCACAGGACAAGGAATTTTTCAAAGGCAAGGTTGAACATCTTATCAATGCACTTGCCGTACAGAACACAAATCTTTAAGGGGGAGCAACAATGAAACTTTATGAGCTTACCGAGATGTACTCGGATTTATTTAATCAGTTTGACGCTATCAACGAATGGGAACCCGATACGAATGCAGACGGAATGCCGATTGATGACGACGGCAACATTATTGCCAATGTGGACGCATACCGCAACAAGATGTTGACAGCGTGGTTCGATACTCTCACGGGCATTGAGGGCGAATTTGACGAGAAAGCCGAGAGCATTGCAATCTACTACAAACAGCTTCTTGCCGAGGCTAAAATGCTTAAAGCCGAAAAGGCGGCAATTGCAAAAAGACAGTCACAAAAAGAAAAACAGGCGGAGAGTCTTAAAACCTATCTGTTTAAGTCAATGCAGGCGCTCGGCAGACAGAAGATTGATATGCCGAGAGCGGTTATGTCGCTTAAAAAGAACGCTCCGAGCCTTGTTATTGATGATGAAATTTCATTCGTTGAGTGGGCGGAAGAACACAATCTTGACCACCTTTTAAAGTACAGTATGCCCGAAGTGAAAAAGAATGATGTCAAGGCTCTCTGCAAAAAGGGCGAAGAAATCCCCTTCGTACATATGGAAGCCAAGCAGTCGTTAAGTATTAAGTGAGGTGTTTTTTATGGGATTACCTATATTGGTTTTAGGATATTCAGGCAGCGGAAAATCTGCCTCTTTAAGAAATTTCAAAGCAAATGAACTTGCTCTTGTGAATGTAAACGGAAAATCACTCCCGTTCAGAACAAAATTTACTTCTTCAATCAATTCCGACAACTACATAGATATTGAGGACTTTATCAAAAAGCAGAAATGCAAGTCGATTGCAGTTGATGACGCACAGTATCTCATGGCTAACGAGTATATGAGAAGAGCCAAGGAAACAGGCTTTCAGAAGTTTACCGATATCGGTAAAAATTTTTGGGAGCTTGTGAAAGAGGTTGAAACTCTCCCGAATGACACGATTGTTTATTTTCTCAGCCATATTGAAACCGACGAAAACGGCAGACAGAAAGCTAAAACAATCGGCAAGTTGCTTGACGAAAAAATCTCGGTCGAGGGAATGTTTACCACGGTTTTAAAAACTGTTGTCGTTGACGGCAAGTATCTTTTTGCAACACAAACGGACGGTAACGATACCTGTAAAAGTCCGATAGGCTTGTTTGATTCAATGTACATATCAAATGACCTTAAAATTGTTGATGAAGCATTGAGAACATACTATTCAATGCAACCCGAACAGTATTGTGATGAGTGCAAAGCACCGATACTTTCGGACGGTAAACGCACCGTTAAACAGATCATTGACGGCACAACAAAAAATTACGGCAGACAGCTCTGTATGCAGTGTGTTGCAAAGCTGATAAAGCAGAAGAAACAGGAAAAGCAGAGAGAGGGTGCAGACAATGCAACTTCGACCGTATCAGAATGACCTTGTTGAACAGGTAAGACAGGCTTGGCGAGAGGGTTACAAAGCCCCTTGCATAGTTCTCGGTTGCGGTGGCGGAAAGTCCTGCATTGTCGCAGAAATTGCAAGACGAACAACTTGGAACGGAAAACGGGTGCTGTTCCTTGTTCACAGGAGAGAGCTTGTTGACCAAATATTCAGAACCTTTGTCCGCTGGGGTGTGCTTATGGATTTGTGCCAAATCGGTATGGTGCAGACCTTTACACGAAGATTGAAGAAACTGCCAAAACCCGCACTTATCATCACAGACGAAAATCATCACAGCCTTGCACAAAGCTACAAACGCATTTACGAACATTTTTCAGATGTTCCGAGGGTTGGCGTCACCGCAACCCCTGTCCGATTAAACGGTGACGGTTTAGGCGATGTCAACGACAAGCTCATAATCGGGGTGAGTACAAAATGGCTCATTGAGCATAACTGCCTTGCCCCGTATGATTACTATGCGCCGAGCGTTGCCGACCTTACGGGTTTACATACTAAAATGGGCGAATATGTAACAACGGATATTGAAAAGGCAATGATAAAAAACACGGTATTCGGTGATGTTATCAAATATTACAAACAGCTTGCAGACGGTAAGAAAGCCGTCTGTTACTGTTCTTCGGTAAAGCACAGTCTTGCAACAGCGAAGGCATTCCGTGACGCAGGAATTTCAGCCGAGCATATTGACGGAGCTACTCCAAAGGCACAGAGAGAACAGATTATAGCCGATTTCAGAAACGGCAAAATTACAATTCTCAGCAATGTGGATTTGATTTCAGAGGGCTTTGATGTGCCTGACTGCGAATGTACAATTCTGCTCCGACCTACTCACAGCCTTACGCTTTACATTCAGCAGTCAATGCGATGTATGCGCTATAAGCCAAACAAAAGGGCGGTAATCATTGACCATGTGGGCAACTATGCAAGGCACGGAATGCCTGATGACGACCGAGAATGGACGCTTGAAAAACGCAAAAAGCTGAGTGTTAAAAAAATCGAAAAGGAGCAGGAGGAAAAGGTCAGACAATGTCCCGAATGTTTCTTTACATTTTCAGCACCGCCGGCAGGGCAGAAAGCCGTGTGTCCGCATTGCGGTTATGTATTCCCGACAGCCGAAAGGACCGTTGAAACCGATACCACCGCAAAGCTCATTAAGGTTGAGGGATTCAAGCTTGATTTCAGCACACCCGATGATTGCCACAGCTATGCGGACTTGCTTGCATACGCAAAAAGCCACGGCTACAAAACAGGCTGGGCATATTTTCAGGCACGAAAGAGAGGTATGATAGCTTGACAGAGGAACACGCAATTCAGAACAAAATCCGTATTGCAATTGCACCGTACTGCGATATTTTCCGTATAAATGTAGGTGCAGGCTTTACAAAGGACGGCAGATATTTCAATACGGGAGTTCCGCCCGGATTTTCGGATTTGTTCGGTGTCAGAAAATCAGACGGCAGGGCGGTCTTTATCGAGGTTAAAACACCCAAGGGCAGACCTACCGAAAAACAGCAGAAATTCATACAGATGATGAAACTCAACGGCGCTGTTGCAGGAGTGTGCAGAAGTGCCGATGAGGCGATAGAGTTAATTACAAAGGAGTAAAATTATGGGATTTAAAGCAAATTGGAGCGAGGCAACACAGTCTAACTCACTCAAACCCGAGGGCGATTATGAGTGTCTTATAGCAAAGGCAGAGGAGCGTGACTACACAAATTCAAAAGGCGAGGAAAAAACCTGCCTGAACATTTCGTTCATTATCCGAAACGATGTTGAGCAGGGGTACAAAAACGGACATATATTCCACACTTTGTGGAAACGCAGAGAACCGACCGAGAACGACAAGCAGGTCAAGGGCTACGGCTTTAATCAGGTTATGGCTCTCGGCAAGGCGGCAGGACTTCCCGACGGCAAGGACTATGACAGCCTTGAACAGTTCCTTGGTGAGCTTGTGAAAAAGCCTGTTCGTGTAACCGTTAAGCACGGCGAATGGAACGGCGAAAAAAGAGAAGAAGTCAGCTGGCTCAATCCGACTAAGTTTCCGACAGTAAAGCATACCTTCAAGCAGTCGCAGAGTTCAACGGCAACAGCCTATGCACAGCCACAGCAGAGTTATGCACCTGCACAGACAGCAAATCAGGGCTTTGTTGATATGCCGATTGACGATGATTTGCCGTTCTGATTTTAAAGAAATTCTTCGGGAATTGCATAAAACAGTGCAATTTTCACCGTGCTTTTCCTTATATATGGAGGTGAAAAAATGGGTTTTACAAATTTAAACCCAAATAAAAATAAATATTTTGCAGTTCCCGAGGAATTGAAAGGTTACAAAAACTGGGTGTGCTGGCAGTCATATCCCGATCCGAAATCGCACAGCGGTATTTCAAAGAAACCGATAAATCCAAGAACGGGCGGCTTTGCAATGCCGAATAACTCGGACACTTGGTCTGACTTTGAAACAGCAGTCAGAGAATCCGCCAAATATTCAGGCATAGGCTTTATGTTCTCAAATTCACCGTTTTTCGGTGTTGACCTTGACGATATGCCGAATGACATTCAGGACTACAAAAACGGCGGAGCTGACAACATAATCAGCGAGTTTGTGAACACTCTGCAGAGCTACGCCGAGTTTTCGCAGAGCAAGGCAGGTGTTCACATAATCTGTAAGGGAACTCTTCCCGAGGGCAGAAGAAAGGCGAAGAATGATTCGGGCGGTTTTGAAATGTACGAAAACGGCAGATTCTTCGTAGTGACAGGAGATTACTGCTCTGCATATGCGTACATAAACGATTGCACCGAAAGCATAAAGCCGTTACACTCAAAATATCTCGGCAAGGCAACAGAGCCACAGCCTAAGCTCCGTAACATTGAGGTTAATCTCAATACGGTTGACGATATTGTAAAAGCCGCCTGCAATGCCAAAAACGGCAATCTTTTCAGAGCCTTATACAGCGGTGATTTTTCGGCTTACTCGTCACAGAGTGAGGCGGATATGGCTTTTTGCAATATGCTTGCGTTCTGGTGCGGATGCGACACCGACAAAATGGATTCGATTTTCAGACAATCAGGCTTGATGCGTGATAAGTGGGACAGAAAACAGTCGGGTACAACCTACGGCATTATAACCCTGCAAAAGGCTGTGTCGGGCTGTACGCAGACCTATAACCCAAAACAGCATAACGATTATTCAATTTCAATCGGTGAGGGTAAGGCTGTTCAAGCGGTTGACGAAGAAAAAATGCGTGCCTACACCTTTGACGATATGGGTAATGCCGACAGGTTTGTTGATTTATTCGGCGATAATGTAAGGTATTGTTACACCGAGAAAAAGTGGTATTACTACAATTCTATGAAGTGGTGTGTTGACAATATCGGGGTAGTTTTGCGAATGGCGGACAAAAGCGTTGAGGCTATGAAAGCCGAAGCAAGGCTGTATTTGCAAGCTGATGAAGAGAACGGCGGAGATATGTCAAAAGCATTTGAAAAGCATATGAAGGCAAGCCGTTCCAACAAATCAAAAAAAGCAATGCTCAACGAGGTTGAACACCATATCCCTGTTTTGCCGGCACAAATGGATAAATACCGTATGGCATTAAACACCCCAAGCGGAATAATCAACCTTAAAAACGGCGAAGTGAGGGCGCATAATCCCGAATATTATTTCACAAAGATTACTTCGGTTGACTGTTCTCAAACGGCAGAGTGTTCCCGTTGGCTTGCATTCCTTGACGATATTTTTGCAGGCGATAAGGAGCTTATTCGCTACATTCAAAAGGCGGTTGGTTACAGTCTGACAGGCTCAACAGCCGAGCAATGCGCATTCTTCCTTTACGGCACGGGACGAAACGGCAAGAGTACATTCATTGATGTTATCCGTGATGTATTCGGCGATTATGCCGCAAACATTCAGCCTGAAACAATTATGGTAAGAAACTCTCAGAGCAGTGCCATAAACAGCGACATTGCACGGTTAAAGGGCGCAAGGCTTGTCACCTCGGTTGAGCCGAACGAGGGCGTGCGAATTAATGAGGGACTTCTCAAACAGCTTACGGGTGACGATACCGTAACGGCAAGAAAGCTGTACAGCGAGGAATTTGAGTTCAAGCCCGAGTTCAAGCTGTGGATGGCGACAAACCATAAACCGATTATCAGAGGCACCGACACGGGCATATGGCGAAGAATACATATGATACCGTTCAATGTTCAGATTCCCGAGGATAAGGTTGATAAGAACCTTACGCATAAGCTCAAAGCCGAAATGACCGCAATTTTTAAATGGTGTATCGACGGCTGTATTCTGTGGCAGAAGGAGGGCTTGAAAATGCCGTCTGCCGTTCTTCAGAGCGTGAGAGAGTACAAGCGTGAAATGGATGTCATTTCCGCCTTTATCGAGGACAGATGTGTGTTAGAGGGTTCGATTCAGGCAAGCACGCTCTATGCCGCCTATACAAGCTGGGCAGGGGATAACAACGAATATTGTATGTCAAACACCAAATTCAGCACCGAACTTGCCAAACGATTTGAAAAGGTAAGAGGCAAAAACTATAACTTTTTCAACGGCATTTCACTTTTTAAAGATTGTTGAGGTGGAGGGTGGTGGAGGGTTTGACGGTTTTTCTAACCTTTCGTATAAGAAAAATAAACTAATATTATATATATAGAAAGGGTTCTTTAAAATAGCCCCAAACCCTCCACTACCCTCCGAAAGAGGTAATATGAAAAAATATGATTTTAAAAATCCACAGGTGTTTGAACAGCTTGAGGATAAAGCAATTGACGGTCAGCTTGATTACTCATCCTTTCCGCCGCCCGAATACAAATACTTTTCAAGGCTTGCAAGGGTCGGCTACAACAACCGTCATAAAGGCTGGGACATAAACATCTGCCTTGAATGGCAGGACAAGCTCAGAACGGAGTATAAGCGTGACAGAAACGACGCAGACGAATACCGTATGCTCTCACAAAGAATTATGGATAATGTAAAGAAAAGCGCCGACTTCGTCCGTAAGATGTATCAGTCCCAAACCAACGAGCAAACCGTAATCAATGCCCTCCAAGCCTTAGAATGCCTGACCAACGAAAACGGCTTAACCAAAAGAATAACCGAAAAATTAAAGGAGAATGATAGAAATGAAACTCAGACAGGAAATCAATAACACCCGTGATATGATTGACGGTGAACTCAATCGCATTATGGTCACAGATGATATAGAAGAGATAAAAGGGTTGACATATTATTTATTCTGCAACATAAATGACCTTATCCGCAAGAATCAACAAAGAATTGCCAAATCGTTGAGAGGTGAAGAAAATGATTGATTGTACGAAAACTACAAACTACTTCACCGAGAAGTTGCGGATGACGAAAAGAACAAAGAACGGACTGTGTAAAATTAAGTGTAGCAACTGTCCTTTGTGTAGTAATAACAACGGTGAAGGTTTATCGTGTCCAACCTTTGAAATGTATTATCCCGAAAAAGCAATCGAAGTTGTTCAGAGGTGGTCAGACGAACATCCGCAAAAGACATTTCTTACGGAGTTCTTGAAGAACTATCCGAACGCAGAGCTTGATCACGGAGTACCAAAGGTTTGCCTAAAAAAATTAGGAATTGTTCCGGGTTGTGCAAAAACAAAAAAAGATGACTTGTATATTAGCTGTTATAGGTGTTGGAATCAGCCTATTGGGGACAGTGAATAGTGATGAAAAGATATATTGATGCAGATAAATTTATCGAATATTTAGGCTTCGAGAACACCGAAGAAGGACGAGATGAAAATGTCGGTGAAATTGTTACACTACAAGACTTTGATAATCAGATAGCAGAAGATGTACAGGAGATTAAACACGGAAAGTGGGTATCGACTGTAAACGCTTTAGGGGAGATTGAATATCATTGCTCAGAATGCAGTAATTATTTATTCTTAGATTCTAAGGATGAGCTGTATCCATATTGCCTTATTGTGGTGCAAAAATGTATAAGGAGTGATATTTAATGAAATATTATTATAAACTAATTAACAATGAAACAAATGAAATAGAGTGTTATATAGAAAGTCCTGTGTCTATAATTCCTGAAAAGCTTTGCGATATACTTGGACTTAGCGGATATCATGCTGTAAGCTGTACAAAACAAGAATATGAGGAAGAGGCATATGATGAAAATTCAAATAAGGAGTGAGTAAGAATGAAAGCCCATATAACTAAAGAACCTGCTGACATATGTGAGTATTATACACAAGATTGTAATATATCTTTTCTCGCTACCGTTATATATCACCCGCCTAAGAATAGTCACAGGAACGCACCTTGTCCTTGTGGAAGCGGAAAGAAATATAAAAGATGTTGTTTGATAAAAGAGAACAGCCAAAATGACAAACTTTGAAAAAATCAAACAGATGTCAATTGACTGCATAAAACATTGGCTTGAAAGTGAGGTAGAAGAATGAAAATTGAAGAATTAAAACAGCATATAGAAGAATGTGTAGAGCTCTTATCCAAAAGGCAAAAACAAGTATATGACAGCAAAAAGCGAAGAGGAAAAGACTTTTATATACTTGAAGGAATGATAACTGCATACGCAAGGGTAGGTCATTTTCTTGAAAATTTGGAGGAGTGATATAGATTGACGGTTAAAGATTATTTATATTCGGTCAGGGTTTCGGATAAGCTGATCAGAACGAAAGAACACGAGCTGTCAAAACTTAGGCTGAATATTGCACAGGTATCAGTTAAGCAGAACGAGCCTGTTAAGACATCGGGAGTGAATGACCCTATGCGGATTGTTGACAGGATTGCAGACCTGCAGACTGAAATCAATCGGGAAATTGACAATCTTGTGCGGTTGAAAACTGAAATCCGCAGTAAAATCAACGCACTTGACGATTACCGTTACATTGCAATTTTGACCGAGTATTACATAAATTGTCAGAGGTGGGAGGATATTGCCGAGAGTATGGAAATGAGCGTAAGGCATACCCTGAGATTGCACGGCGAAGCGTTACAGGCGTTCCGAAAAAAGTTCGATTTCTCGTAAAATTATTTTGGAATGTCATTGAATGTCACCCTCACCCTGCGTATAATGGTATTATGAAAGTTTGACAAACAGGACATATGTAGAACTCTCCTAAGATAAAAATTGCACAGACCGCTCATAGTTCCAGCTGTGGGCGGTTTTGTGTTGTGAGGGAAAAGAAAGGGCGGTGATACCGTGAAAGACAAATTAAATGCAAGACAGCGTAAATTTGCTGAATATTATGCACAAAGCGGTAACGCCGCTGAGAGTGCTGTTAAGGCAGGATATTCCGCAAAATATGCTAATACCAATGCTTCAAAATTACTACAAAATACTACAATCGCAAATTATATCAAAGAGCTTTCAGAAAAGCTTAAAGACGAACGCATAATGACCGCAAAGGATAGACAAGTGCTACTTTCTGATATTGCGAGAGATGACGAAAACGAACCTAACGACCGCATAAAGGCAGTTGATACACTTAATAAAATGACGGGAGAATATACTGTCAAGGTTGACGCAAAGGTTGAGCAGTCCGAAAAGCTATCCGATGTGTTCAGACAGTTGGGTGGTGAGGGACTGAGTGAGTAACAAATTCCCGTTGTCACAAAAGTATATCGACTTTATCAACACAACAAATGTGTCGGCTGAATTTCTTGAAGGCACTACAGCCTCAGGAAAAACAACAGTCGGAGCAGGTGTTAAGTTTATGCGAATGGTGTCGCAGTCGCCGAAGAAGCTTCACGCAATTGCCGCCAAAACTACGGGCAAGGCTGAGGAAACTATAATTCAACAGGACAACGGTATTCTCGACTTGCACCGCAACGCTGTCTATTGTGGTAACGGCGACAAGGATTACAAGCTGCCGCATATCAAGTTTGAGGACAAAATTATCTATATTCTCGGTTACAGCAGTCGGGATAAATGGGAAATGGTTCTCGGTGCGCAGTTTGGGTGCGTGTATATTGACGAAATCAACACCGCCGATATCGAGTTTATCCGAGAGATGTCAACCCGTAATGACTATATGCTTGCAACGCTGAATCCCGATGATCCGAGCCTTCCTGTGTATAAGGAGTTTGTCAACCGCTCCCGTCCTTTTAAAAAATATGAAAACGATGTTCCTCCCGAGATTACGGCGGAGCTTACCGAAGAACCTGTACCGAATTGGCGGTATTGGTTCTTTTCTTTTGCCGATAATTTAAGTCTTACGCCCGAGCAAATCGAAAAGAAAAAGAACTCTGCACCGAAAGGTACAAAGCTCTATAAAAATAAAATCTTAGGTTTGCGAGGCAGAGCAACAGGTCTTGTGTTTCCGAATTTTGAGAGGGCAAGACATATCAAATCAAAAGAGTGGGCAGGAGAGTTTTTGAACTGTAACCGCAAGTCGGAACACTTTGTTCAGTTCACCGCAGGTCTTGATACCGCCTATTCGCAGAAGTCGCCTGACACTATCGCAATGACATTTTACGGCATTACCAATCACGGCAAGTGTGTTCAGCTTGATGAAAGAGTTTATAACAACGCTGAAATGCAAACACCTATTGCCCCGAGTGACACGGTTAAGAATTTTATTGATTTTCTTGACCGCAACCGTGACGAATGGGGCTTTGCACGCACGGCTTTTATTGACAGTGCCGACCAAGCGACTATTACCGAATTTCAAAAGTATAAGCGACAGCACGGCTGTGTCTATGACTTTGCAAATGCATGGAAGAAAACGAAGATTATCGACCGAATCAATCTTGTACTCGGCTGGCTTGCCACTAACTGTTATTTTGTGCTTGACCATTGCAAAAACACGATTGCCGAGTTTGAAATTTACAGCTGGCGAGAGGATAAAGACAACACACCCGAGGACGGTCACGACCATTGCATTAACAGCGGTCAATATGCGTGGCTGCCGTTTAAAAGTATTATTGGAAGTGAAATAAATGGGGCTGATTAACAGAATGGCTGAATCTATCAGATCTGGAATTAAAAACTTTTTGCAGATTACTCCTGCAAGTGACAAAACGATTACCGTTACCGAAACAAGCAATCATTTGACCGAGTGCTTTATCAATCGCATTTGGTATTGGGGCAACAGCAGACAGCTTGCGGAGCTGTACAAGCAGATTGACACAAACAAAACTATGTTTTGGGCGGCAAAAAGCACAAAGGGGCTTGAAATCCGTAAAATACACACGGGCTTGCCGGCACTTATCTGCGAAACGCTTGTGAATATCGTAATTGCCGACTACAACGGCACAGATGTTACAAGTAAAAATTCAACCGCTTATGCAGAGCGTTGGGAAGACATTGAAAAGCAGAACAAATTGTCCGACACGGTTAAGCAAATGCTCCGTGACCTATGTGTTGTCGGTGACGGTGCTTTTAAGGTCAGCTTTGACACGGCTGTATCAGATGTTCCGATTGTTGAATGGTATCCTGCCGAAAACATCGACTTTACATATGTGCGTGGCAGAATCCGAGAGGTTAAGTTTTACACCGATTACACGCAAAAACACCGCCGTTACCGCTTTGAAGAAACATACGGTTACGGCTATATTCACTATGCTTTGTATGATGACAACGGCAAAGAGATTGACCTGCACACGGTTGACGCTCTTTCATGGATTGATTCAAAGGGCGTTACATTTGACGAATCATATATGTGGGCTGTACCTGTCCTTTACGGCAAATCGTGCCACAAGGGCAGAGGTGCGGGCATTATCGGCATAAAAACAGACGCTTTCGACAGCCTTGATGAAGTGTGGTCACAGTGGATGGACGCACTCAGAGCCTGCCGAACAAAGCAGTATGTGCCTGATTGCCTTGTTCCGAGAAATCCCGAAACCTGTCAGCCGATGTCGCCAAATCCGTTTGACAACCGATTTATCACCGTGGGCAACGATATGTCTGAAAACGGCAACGGCAACAGGATTTACACCGAAAGTCCGCAGATTCAGCACGAAAGCTATTTGAGTTCATACATTACTGCCCTCGACCTCTGCTTACAGGGCATTATATCGCCGTCAACTCTCGGCATTGACACGAAGAAGCTTGATAATGCAGATGCTCAGCGTGAAAAGGAAAAGACAACCCTTTACACAAGGCAGAACCTTGTAAAAATTACGCAGAACGCACTTCAAAGCCTTGTTGCAGTTGTACTCAATGCAGACGGTGAACTTAACGGCAAGGGTATTGTTGAGGGCTTGGAAGTATCCGTAAACTTCGGCGAATATGCAAATCCGAGCTTTGAAAGTCAGGTTGAAACCGTGTCAAAAGCAAGACAGGGCGGTTTGATGTCAGTTGAAACCTCGGTTGACGAGCTTTACGGCGACAGCAAGTCGGAGGATTGGAAAGCCGAAGAGGTGCAGAGAATTAAGGAAGAACAGGGCATTGCAGGCGAGGAGGAAACTTCTCCATTTGATGATGTTGACCTTACCGACACGGGCAATGAACCCGATAAACCCGAAGATATCGCAAATCAGGACGATGACAGCAAATGAGTAAGCAATGAGTGATTACAACATTAAAGAGGCTTTTGAGAGAATTGAAAACGAGCTTATCGACAGCATGATGAGAAATTTCAGTCGTCACAGAGCCGAAGAAACCAAAGAGGGTTACAACTGGACACAATGGCAGGCTGAACAGCTCAAAAGTCTTGAAGAGTACCGTAAGCACAACGCAAAGAAATTCGGCAAGCGTTTCAAAACCATTAACGGCAAGGTTGAGGAAATGATTCGCACCGCCAAAGCTGACGGAAATGCAAGTCAGGAGGCAGAAATTCTTGAAGCTGTCAAGGACGGTTTCAAAGCCCCGAAAAAGCCGTCAGCACACAGCACAGCCGAGTTCTTTAAGGTGAATGACCGTAAACTTGACACACTCATAAAATCGACCACAGACGATTTAAAGAGGGCAGAAACGGCAGTTTTGCGTATGAGCAACGACAAGTACCGCAAGGCGATTTTTAACGCACAGGTTGCAATGAACACGGGTGCGGTTACATACGAAAAAGCCGTTGATATGGCTTGTAAAGATATGCTCAACGCAGGTCTTAATTGTGTGGAATACAAAAACGGTGCAA
>ULNR01034204.1_pt1 | contig 27658 bp, 24 predicted proteins | sample 1951971 | NCBI WGS metagenome assembly ULNR01 (sample SAMEA4835582, study PRJEB28245) | human gut metagenome | biome: gut microbiome; material: fecal sample | place: Denmark | collected 2008 | reverse complement strand
CGCTCTGGCGCGGGCCGATTCCCCGTGGATGAACACGGGGCGCTCATGCACCGCGTTCGACACCACGCGCCCATGCGAGGTCGTCTGGACGGATTCGCGCAGGATGGCATGGCCGTCGCCATGCGCATCGGAACCGTCGTCCGACGGCGTTTGCATCTCATGGAGCGAAGAACTGATGGAGACGGTCGTGTCATCTACATCCGACATCGCGTTGCGGTCGAGTTCCATTTTCACATCACTCCTAGCGCTCATCCTTGCCGGTGGGGTCCTCGGTGCCGCCATTCTTCTCTGTGAGCTTGGCGGATGCCTCACGGGCCTCCCTTACGGCCTGTTTGAGGCTCATGCCCTGCGGTTGCTTGCGATAGGCGGAGATGGGCTTGTCCCCATGGGAGTCGAGCAGGTCATCGACCTTGCGGGAGTCCTCGTAGGTCGCGCCCTTCATGATTTCGTAATCATGGCCGTCCACGGTGACTACGGTGCCGCAGCCCTTGAGGTCGATGCCGGATGCCTCCCTTGCGTCCACGAAATTGAAGCGGTAGCCCGCCGCGACCGCGATTTTCTCGGGCTGCTGAGAGATGGCTGGGGAGGGCAGAGGCGACTCATGGAGCCAACTGTCGTAGACCTCATCGTAGGTGCAGCCGTAACGGTTGCACAGCTCCTCGAAGATGCGCTCGCGCAGGAGGGAGTCTGCTACGTCGCCGAGTGCGGTGTAGAAGCCGTCCCCCGTCGGTACCGCCGCGAGGGTATCGTCGAATGTGAGGCTCGGGTTGATTCCAACCGCCAGCTCATCGCCGGGGAAGGCGAGCGTGTACCACTCGCGCACGTTGTCGGTCTGCTTGATGCCGAGCGCTCCCATGGCACTCGCGAGGCCGTCGTGGCCCGACATGTCCAGCCATCCCGCGCCGATCGGCGACCACCTGCTCGCGATGAGTTCTTCCACTGAATCGAAAGACGCGCCCTCATGGTCGAAGCGGCGGGGGAGGCTCGGGTCAGCGAGGATGTCTTGGATGTCCATGACATCTGAATCGACCGTCACGTTGGCGTTTCTGCCGATGAGCGATGCCAGCGCGTAAGGTGTGTAGCCGTAGTAGGCCTCGATACGGGGAGATGTCTGCTCCAAGAGGAAGCTGGCGATGACGATGCCGCGCTCGGGATTGTAGTATGCACCGCCGTTCTCCAAGTTCCGTTTCACATCGACAGCGTGGTCGGCTTTGAGTTTCAATATCATTTCGGCGAAGGAGATTTCACCCGATACATCCATGAGGTTCCCCTTACCGAAGATACCGGACTCGGCGAGTTCATCGGTCGAGTGGTAGGTCGCGACATGATGACTGTTATCGCCGTCTGCGGTGATGCCGTGCACGGTCAGCTTCTCCAAATCACCGCCCTGCATCGCTATCTCATCGAGGAGTTCACCGGGGGTATATGAAAACACCTCCACCGTCGGGTCCACGTAATCGCGCAGATAGCTCACGATGAGGTCACCGGTCTCGGGATTGTAGTACGCGGCGTTGTGCATCGCCAGCTCGCCCTCGATGCGGGCGACCTCGAATGCGGCATCCGCCTCACGCTCGATGTCCCTTGCGAAGCCATCCACGAGGGCGTCGGTGTCCCGGCAATCCCAATCCTCATCGCCGCGCATCTCCTCGCATTTGTCGATGAGGCTCTTGTATTGACCCTCCCACTGACCGCGCTCGGCCTCGCGATTGAGCATATCGCGGACGCTGGCCGTGAGGATTTCGATGTTATCGAAAAGGTAGTCGATGCCATGGTCCTGCGCCATAGCGCCTTCGACCACGTAAAGGCTCTTGATTAGCTCGACTGCCTTAGCTGGCATCTCGGTGGTGTCAGCGACCATCTCGATGTTCATGGCGGGTAGGTCCACCTCTTTGAACTCGCGCTCGTTGGAGAATATCTCTCCGTCGAAGCCGTAATCGCGCTCCCATATCTCGTAAGCATCTGGGAGGTTGTCAATGGAGTCCATGATGTCAGAGTCGTATTTATCGCTGAGGCTGTCGAAAACTGAATCGATGCTGCGCACGAACTCCTTGAGGCTGTGCCCGTGCTCAATCATCCATTCGAGCTGATAGCGCTCGTAATCGGTGAGCATGTCGCATCACGTCCTTTCCTTACCGGGCATCCTGCCCGATGTCATGTTTTCCCGCGCCATCCGCCATTTCGGCTGACGCGGCTTTCATGGCTGTGGCTTCTCCCTTGACGGTGATAGGGTCGTTACCGGCATTCCGCGCGTTGTGTAACTGGTGACACTCGATTGCCCTGTCGAAGCTGCCCGGTTCGGTCGCATCGAAGCCGTGCAGATGCGAATCGCGGATGCACTTAATGGGGCACACCTGCTCATGCCCGAGGCGGTCGATGTAGGAGAGGACGCGGTTGCCCTTGCGGTTGATGCGCTCCTCGCAGCACTCGGGGTGCTCATGGGCGAACGCGGCCACCGTCTCGGCACCGAATCCATGTTCTTCTCGGTATGCGATGTGACGGTCCAACCGCTCGTTCTCCGCGGCCCGCATGGCCTCGCGCACGGCCTTCTCCTCCTCGATGGCCTGTCTGCGCACCGCATCGCGCTCTGCGACCTCGGTCGGGTTCATCGGTCGAAATGACCCGCAGACCGCATCCTCATCGAGCTTGTAGAAATCCGTCTCGTTGAAGAACTTGGAGGTGTGGTGCCACGACGATTCGTAGAAGAACCGCTCGAACACCTCATCCTTGTGCATGCCCTTGAGCAAGTCGGGGTCGAAGAGCATGTCGAACTCATCGCAATAGGGAGAGCGCCTGAGATGCCCTGCGCATGGACTCGGCCATGGCTTTCAGGGAGATGTCCCTATCGACGAAGGCCTCGGGGGAATCGCCGTCGCCACCGTTCGGCTCGATGTTGTTCACCGCATCTGCAATCATCTCGTTGCCCGTCTCGGCGAGGCGGTCATGGAAATTGCTGAGAATCGGTTCGCCGTCGAGGTCGAGGGCTTCGAGTGCAGCGTCCACGTTCTCATCGTTCACTTCGAGACCGGCTTCCTCAAGGGCAAATTCAATGTCATCGCGGTACCAGAAGTCGGGGCAGATGACCTCCATACCGGGGGCGGAGATGGCGCGACCCTCAAGGTCAGCCGCCGCGCTGGCGAGGGAGTCGTAGTAGGTGCCGTGACCCCAGTGCCCGGTCTCCTCATCATAGCCGTGGGCGATGATGAACTCGCGGCTGCCGTCGGCCATCTTGTGCATCACGAGCGCGTCATCGCCGTTGCGGTCGATGGGGACGTGCTTCTCCTTCCACGCGGCGATTTCTGCGGCCTTGTCCATGCCGTTCTCCTTTCCGGGGGCATCGGCCCCATTTTCAGTCATGTGCGATTGCACGGCCTTTCTCACGTTCTCGGGGGTCGCGATGACCCAGCCGTCCTCGGAGGCGATTTGAGCGAACATCTCATCGCGCGGGTCGATTAGCGGAGCATTCTCCTCGCCGTCCTCGATGATGGTCTCGATGCTGTCGGTGATGTAACCCGTGTAGTTCAACCCGCCCGTCGAAGTCGGGATTGTCGATGACCGCCAACAGGTTCGGGTCGTCGAGGTGGACGTATGTATTGGCGATGCTTCCCGTGTAGTTATATTCCCACCAGAACTCGCCGGTCTCGGGGTTGTATAGGTCCTTGCCGGAAGCCAGTACCTCCTTGACCGCCTGCGGCGTGTCGAGGCGGATGTCCTTGCCGTCATTCACCATGTCCATGTGCTATCTCCTTGCTTTGTTGTACTTGCCCTTGGGCTTGCTATCGAACATCGGCTCTATCGTACCATCCTTCTTGAGCTTCGCCTTGCAGTCGAAGGTCTTGCCCGTGGTCTTGGACTTGCAGCCATTGAGGGGTACCGCCTTGCCTTCGAGCAGGGATGCGACCTGCTTCGGCGTGAATGTCTTGCCGCACCAGCCCAGCAGCTTGAATCCGCAGCCCGCGACCTGTTTCCAAGTCCCGTCCTCCTGCTTCTCGCTCTTGTTCGAGGAGCAGGTATAGAAGGGCTTGCCGGATTTCGCCTTGCGCTGCACCACGTCCGCGCCGCAGAGGGGGCACTTGCCCACGACTGTGGCCTTGGGCGCGATGCTCGCGCCGACATATGCCGTTTCCCGATGCCCGTTGAAGACCTCGATGACGCTGCGCTGCAAATCGTTCACATCCGCCTTGCCATCGGCGATGTCCTGCTGGATGAGCCACCAGCGGGCGGTCACGTCCGCGCCGCGAATCTCGGGCGGCAGGAGGTGGTAGAAGGCTCGCGCCTTGTCGGTGGAGCGAATCTTGCCCTTCACGTCCTCAAGGTACCCGCGTTCCTTCAACTTCTCGATGATGGAGGCTCGGGTGGCCGTGGTGCCAATGCCGCCGTGCTCGCCCTTCTTGCCGTCGTCCTTCTGCTTGAGGATGGCCTTGACCTCCGGGTCGGTGACGTACTTGGCGATGGATGCCATGTCGGCGATGAGGGTGCCTTCCGTGTAGGGTTTGGGCGGGGCGGTCTCCTTTTCGGTGACGGCGCACTCGATGCGCTCAAGGCGATGGTCGCCTTCGTCAATCCAAGGGTTGCCGGATGCCGCGTCATCGCCGTCCTCATCGGAGACGTTGCCGAACACGGCCTTGAAACCGGCCTCGCGCACGCGCCGCGCAACGGCTTGGAACTCCCCGCCATCGACCGCGAAGGCACTGGTGCTCACATCGTAGGTGGCGGGTGGGAGGAACTGCATGGCATAGCGCTCGACGATGGCCGTGTAGACCTTGGCTTCATCCCCGGTCATGTCGGCCACGGGGGCGCTGACCTCCTGCGGGATGATGCCGTGATGAGCGGTCACGTTCTTCTCGTTGAACGCCTTGGAGTGGATGGAGTAGTCGAGCGGCCATATTGCCCCGACGTTCTCCATGGCCTGCGCAAGCACCACCGGTGCCTGCGCGAAATGCTCCTCCTTGAGGTACTGGGAGTCCGAGCGGTTATAGGTTATCGCCTTGTACTTATCACGCAAATCCTGCGTGATTTGCTGGGTCTTCGATGCGGAGAAGCCGTAGCGGCGTGACATGTCGGAGAGAAGCACCGTCAGGTTGTAGGGCAGGGGAGGGTTCTCGACCTTCTTCGAGGTGACCGTGGAGAAGGACATACCCGAGCCGTCCAGCTTCGCCTTGATGACATCGAGGACATCGCGGTCGAAGACGTGCTTTTCACCGGCCAACATGTCCTTGTCCGGCTTGAACTTGAACACCGGTGCTCCCGACGCGTCTGCACAGCCGCCGGTGACGGTCAGCTCGTAATACTTCCGGGTGACGTGGTTCTCTATCGCCTCATCGCGGTTGACAACCAGCCCGAGGGTCGGGGTCTGCACGCGACCGACGGAGAACAGGCCCCCGAGCCGCTTGGTGGCAAGGCGGGTCTCGTTCACGCCGAAGCACTTGTCGGCCATCTGGCGGGCGTATGCCGCGTCACCGGCAGGGCGGCACTGCTCGTTGGGCACCAGATGCTCGAACGCCTTGACGATGTTCTTCTCGATGTTGTCGTTGACGTAGACGCGCAGCACCTCTCCCTCGTAGCCGAGGTAGTCCAGCACCTCATCAACGATGAGCTGGCCTTCATCGTCGGGGTCACCGGCGTTGATGACGCACTCGGCCTCCGGCAAAAGCGAGTCGATGCGCTCCACCAAGTCTTTCTTGTCCTCGGTCGGTTCCTTCGCCCAATCGTCGATTTGGATGGGCAGCACGTCCAACGACCATGGTTTGCCCCATGCGGGGTTCACCGCATCCGGCTCCACCAGTTCGAGCAGGTGACCGGCGCAGGCGATGACCGTGTACCCGTTGCCCGAGATGGGCAGCCGCGCAGTCTCGGACACCTGCTTACCGCAGATGGCGCGGGCGATGTCGCGTGCGAGCATCGGCTTCTCAGCGATTACCAGTTTGTTCATAAGCGTCCTCCTATTTAGCTTCCAGCAGCAGCTTCCTAGCGGCTGCACCGTCGAAGTTCACTACTTGGTTGCGCTTGTTCACCCTGAGAAGCTCGTTTTCCTTGAGGGTTCTCAGAACGCTGTCGATGAGCGCAGCGCTTGCGCCGGTCTCTTGGATGATGCTCCTTTTGTCTACATCGCCCATCGCTTCAAGGTAGTCGATGACATCGGAACGCTCCGCAAGAGTCTTCTTATGTAGCTCATCCTTGCTGAGAGCGGGTATGTCTTTCTTCGGGGCGCGTTTCAGGCAGTTCGCAGCTATCGCCCCTTCCAAGTCGAACTCTGCATCATTCTGCTTGTCAAGATGCAAGCCCAGCTCAAGACCTTGACCGAGACCGAGATAATAGTAGAAATCCTCATGCTCGTTCGCGAAGAACCTGACGATAAAGAGTTCCGGGTCAGCGCCGTCTGGGAGCGGCCAAGGACTTATGAGGGAGTAGCGGATGAGCGCTTCCTGGAGTTTGTCGATTTGAGTGCCGTCCTCGTCGGGGAAAAGCAAGCGGCACAGCTCGATATAGTACCAATAGCTGTTGAGAGTTCCCTTGGGGAAGTTCTGTTTCACGTCGCCGTAAGCCATCGCTATCGCGCTCCCTTGTCTTGAACACGCCCGTCCGTGCCATCCTTACGAAGTTCTGCGCTCGCGGCACGCGCGGCCTTGGCTTCCGAAGCAAGCTCGTAGCCGCGCTGACCTGCGGTTTCGCTCTTGACTATGCACTGCGGTCGGCGTATAATAGTTCTATTGAGGTCGGGTTCGACGATGTGGCTCCGAAGCAAGTGTAGCTTCGCAAGTGCATTGAGTTCCCGGCCTCTTTCTTCGTCATAATAGACGACCCTATCGGGCGTGATGAGGTTGTCGAAGTAGCGGGGGAAGTTCGTCCTGCCGTAGACGGCCAAGATGAAATTGGTTTCAATCTCGCCCGCCTCGTAGTAACCGCGCCCGTCGGGACGCACCGCCATGATAAGGGGCAGGTCATCGCAATCCACATCGCGCAGCACAACGAGCATGGTGTCCTCACGCGCGGGGCTGTCGCAGAGCATCACGGGATGCTCCACCAGCTCGGGCAGGCGCTTCATCTGCTCAACGGTGAGTCCATGGCGGTGGGGGTCGTAGCTGCTCTTCGGTCGGATGGCATCGCGCAGGTGACGTTGGGTGTAGAGCATCGGCAGCGGGCGGAACCCGGCCTGCACGAACAGCTCCGGCGTATCGCAGAACTTGACCGCGCTGGAACGGGGATACTCCCCGCAAGTGACGGCATCGACCTCATCGCCGAAGCGAAGGTACTCCGCGCACTTCGCGGCATGCCCCGTGTAATCCGATGCCTTATCATCGCCGTCTTTCAGATGCACCCCACCGCGCAGGTCGAGGTAGGTGACGCGCTCGCCTTCGGGCATCGCCACCGAGTTCTCGTACTCGCGGATGGTCAGGATGACCTCTCGCTTGTTCATCTCATCTGGCATATGGCCTCCTTTCCCTGTGGTCTGATAGTTTCCAATATGTATAGTTGGGGCGGTTTCCCACCCTTCCAACAGCCTTCGGGTCGGGTTGAGAACCCTCCGGCCATTGAAAGCGTGGAAAACCGCTTATTCTCTACTCCAACTCCTCGCGCTCGACGGCCTTATCGCCATGGCTCTCAGAGCCGAGCTGGGCGGATGCCTCGCGGGATTCCTTGGCTGCCTCGTGGACGGAACCGGACTTCGCGGCATCGTCCTTGAGGTTCATGGACATGCCCATGACCTCCTTCTCGCGCTTGATTTCGTCGAGGGTCGCGCCCTGAGCGGCGCTGATATGAAGAGCGCCAATCTGGTTCGCGCTGTAACGCGGGTCGGCGATGACATCAAGAATCTCATCTGTGACCCACTTCTTGTCGGCTGCGGCATGATAGATGGTCTCCATCTGGCCGGGTTTGAAGGTGCCGTCGGCGAAGCGCGTCACCGTCTGGGTATCCAGTCCATAGGTCATGCCGGTGCGCATGGCGTTCATGACTTCGGCGGGCTTGGTCGGGTCGCACAGCACGTCAAGCTGCTCGCTCGTGAAGCGACCACCCGAGATGGCCGAATAGAAGCCCCAGACCTGCTCCATGGAGAGGTCGGGGTTCAGCAGGCGCTCGATTCCCGGCTTTTCCATGCCCTCGGTGAGCGCCATGGTGATGACGTTCATGTGGTCGGCGGTGTAAGTGCCGTCCGCGTATTCCTCCAAAGCGTCCATGGGGACATCGGACTTGAGGGCGTGACGCACAACCTCCATCTGGCGTGAGTCGAGTTTCAGCCAGTCGCGAGGGAACGCGATGTCATGGATGGCGGTGGTTTTCATAAGCTCACGGGCCTGATGTAGATGTTCGGCGGTGTACTCACCGTTCGAGAGCGTCTTGAAGACATCCTTTTTATAGGGGCTTGCGTTGTGGTCGGCGAAATCGGTATGCACGGCGATGCGGCGAAGCTCGCGCATCTGGGCATGGTTCAGGTGCGGATTCGCGATGTTCTTCCCGATGACATCCGCATCGACGCCCACCTCGAAAGCCTTGCAGATTTGGTATGCCTGCCACTCGGTGAAGTCTCCCTGCGAGAGGACTTTGGCTGCTGGCAGGCGCAGGTTCACGGGCAGGTTGTTGAGCGCCGTCATGACGTTCTCAATCTGGTGCCCGTTCAACGCGTCCTTGATGTCGCATTCATCGAGTGGAAGCACCTCGAAACCCGTGAGCTGTCCGTCGAGGCAGTATCCGAGGTCAACGGGGACGTACTCACCGGACTCGATGATGTCCGAGTCGATTTCCGCCTCGGGCACGAGGCCCATGGCGGTGCGCAAATCCTCTGGCGTGCCGCCATAGTCGAGGATGGTGTGCATCGTCTCCTCGATAGCGCCTTGGATGTCCATGGTGTCCGCATCGTCGGCCACATCCGCGATGCAGTAGCGGGGGAAGTAGTCGCCGACGATGGTGTATCGCGCGATGGTCGTGTCGCTCGGTACAGTGTAATCGACGTTACCGAGGTCGAGGCGCAGCAGTTGCAGCACGTCGGGAATGTTCTTGTCGTATGCCATGGTGTTTTCCTACCTTTCTACCATGATGGTCTTCTATATACCTACACGATGGAGGGGTCTTCTCGTGCCGGTGAGCCGGTGTCGCGTCCCTCGGCCAGTTTCTCGGAGGCGGCACGCGATGCCTGAGCCTCCCCCTTGAGGGTGACGCGGCCATCCTCCGAGCGGGCTTCCTCACGGCGCTGTCCCATGCGGATTGCGATGACCTCCTCGATGCCGCTGCCGGGTTTGCTGACCTCGGTGAAGTAGTCGGCTACGCGGGACATCTCATCGGCTGAGAGGTCGCGATTCTCTCCGGTCTCGAAGTCGAACCCGACGGCCACGAGGTCGCCGCAGAGGATGGAGTACAGTTCTCCCTCCTTGACCGGTGAACTGTAATCCATCATGGAGAGGTACCCGGCCTCTTCCATGCCCTTCGTCGCGTACACCGCGCGGTTGGGCGGGCAGGTGAACAGGCCCTCCTCATTGACGTAGAGGCTGATGCCCTCGCCGAAGATGACATCGAACGGCTCGATGTTCCCACCGACGAGGCGTTGCAGGTCGTGTAACGTGGAACCCGTCTCATCGACCTCGATGTCGATTTCGACCGGGTTTCCGTTTGTCGGGATGAGCATACCCTTCATGTCGCAATCCTCCTTCCTAGCGGGCGTCCTGCCCGCGATTTGAATGGTTTCCGTTATCCGCCAGCTTCGCGGAGGCGCGGCGGGCCTTATCCACTTCGCCCTTAAGCGTCACGACCTTCTCTGGTTCTCGGCGTGGAGCGTCCTTCTCGTACATAGCGCGGGCATTCGCCACCGCCGTGCGTGCGGCTTCCTCCGGCACACCCATGCGCTTGACGATGTGGCGTAGCATGGATTCATCGGAGCTGAGGTGGAACGGGACCTCGAAGCGGCTGTCTTCCTGCGCCTCGGCGATGATGGCAGTAAGCTCGTTGCGCCACATATCGGCTTGGGATTCCTTGAGCGCATCCATCGAGGGGTATCCGTGACGGGAGAGCAGTTCATTTAGGAGGTCATCGGAGATGTAGTAGTCGGAGTCACTGTCTGTGAGGTCATAGTTGCCGACGAGCACCCACCATCCTTCCTCGACTGGCTCACCGATGACGTAACTCGACATCGACCCCTCTTTCGCATGGAATCCGAAGCCGTAATCCTTATAAGTCCCGCACTCGGTGTAAGATTCAAGTTGCTCGCGTGCGGCGCAGAGGTGCGCATAGACCTCCTGCAAGTCATCGCCCCTGATGGTCCAATTCGGCACACCGCCATCGAGGCCGAGTGCCGACATCTCTCCGATGCTATCGCCGATGGAGTCCATGCCGAGCAGGGTGGACATGTAGTAGCGGGTGACGAACCGGCCCTCGGGGAACTTTGCGGGGTCCTGCGACACGTCGTAGAACTCCACCAGAGGGAGACCGTGGCCGTAGAGCTGGCAGTCGTTGATTGGGATGCCGGAGCTGCCGTTCGACAGGGCCTTGCCGTACACGAAGCCACCGCCCGCCCCGTAGCGCTCGCCCTCCTGAACGAGATGAACGCGGAAGCGTCCCACTGTGAAATCGGCAAGAGGGTCGGTGATTTCACTCTCGCCGATGGCATTCATCAGTTCGGTGTACCAGCCGCCCAATTCCGCCTCATCCTCGATGAACTCGCGCACCTTGTCCGCGAGGGCTTCACCGGCCCCACTCGATACATAGGGGTCGTTCTCGACCGCCTGAACCAGACGCATGAGCGCGGTCGCATCGTAGAAATCCATATCGCAGTCCTCCTTCCTAGCGGGCGTCGCGCTCGCGGTCGATGCGAGATGCGATGTTCGTTTCCATGGCAGCCGAAGCCGCGCGGGTCTCGGCTGCTATATCGGAGAGGGAGGGGGCGCGATGGTGGTCGTTTTGAGAGGGGATGTGCATCTCGGAGGGAATCATGTGGCGTTGGAGGTCATCCTTGCCGTCTTGCTCATCAGTGCCGCCGTTTTTCTTAGAGAGCATGGTGGAAACCGCATGAGCCTCCTTGGCGGCGGTTTTCAGACTAACCGGGCTGGTCTTGGCGCTCTCATTGCCCTTCTCGCCTTCGGCGTCCCGCGCGAGCCAATCGGAGAGCTGGCGGACCTCGACATCGACCCCGCCGTCGTGATGGTAACCGTGGATGAACAGGCCGCCGTTCTCATCCCAGACCTTGCCGATTTCACAATCCTTGAAAACAGAATCGGGGCCGCTCATCATGTCATCGAAGTCCCTGTACACGGTCAGACCATGGCGCGTGCCATCCCAGCGACCGATGGAGCCTCGCGCGATGATGCGGTTACCGCCGAGTGGGTTGTCGTAGGAGGACAGCGGGTTATCGGAGCCATCTAGGAACGCCTTCAATCCGGCAAGTTCCTCGGAGCGGTCGATGTCCATCATGTTCATCGCGTTCTCGAATATCTCCTCCTCGGTATAGCTATCAAGAACCTCTTCCACGGTGATGCCTTCGCGGCTCGTGATGTCCTCGATGGAAATCTCGCTGCCCTCGTCGCCGTAATACACGCCCTCATCGAAGACGATGCGCTCTTTCGGTGTCTTATCCATATCCATGCTCCTTCCTAGCGGGCATCCTGCCCGATGTTCTCATGTGTATCGTTACCGGCCAAGGCAACCGACGCCTCGTGGGCCTCCTTCACGGCGGCTTTCAGGCTCACGGGTTCATCACTCCCATGTGCCTCGATTGCATCCGCGCCGCGAGCCTTGTCAAGAGCGAAGTTGTAATCCTCCTTCACGCCGGTCTCGGTGCCTTCACCGTAGTGAACGGGCATCCACGCCGACCCGACGAGGCCGTAGGTCTCGTTGACCGTGTATCCGTCAGGGTCGGGCTGGCCCTCGACCTGAAAACCGCGCACCATGGAGAGCGGCAGCACCGCGTCCTTTTCGAGCTGGATGTCGAGCATGCCGCCGCAACCCGACCACTGGTTGAAGATGCCCATGGTCGCGTAATCTTTCGGCAGCACGAGGCTGTCTTTTGCCTCGTTTCGCTTCTCGATGAAGTCGAGCATCTGCTGGCCGTCCATGCGCACGAGGGCACAAAGCTCGCTCATCGCCTCGCTGCTGTTCTCATCTATCTCCTCGCGGACGGAGCGGATGAAGGCGTTATCGCCATTCCCGTACACCTCCGCGATGCTGTGGCCCTGCTGGTTCACGAGATAGGAGAGTGCGTTGTCCAAGTCCTCGGCATCCACGTCCTCAAGGCGGGGGTCGCGGTAGTCGTTGCCGAATGCGTGGACGATGCTGCCCATGTCGAAGTTCTCCTCCGCCTCGGTGGCGAAGAAGACGTTGACGTTGAAGGAGGAGTTGGAGAGCAGGTCTTCGACGTTCGCGTCGATGCCCTCGTACCCTGCGGATTCGAGGTCGCCCCAGATGTCCCCGGATTCGACCCACTGCTCGCCAACGCCCTCGGGAGCGGTCGCCGCATCTCTGGTTATCGCCGAAATCAGCTCGTTTTCCAAGGCCTCGATGAAGCCGGGTTTCTCCATGATGGACTCAACGAGGTAGTTGAGCGGGCTTGCGAAGCCCGCCTCCTCGTAGTTCGCGCAAGCCTCGGCCATCTGGTCGGGGGTCGCGGAATCGTCGTAATCCCAAAAGGCCTCGTAGCACCCACGGCTGTTGCAGTGCCATCCGACCTCATCGCGCAGCCATGCGATATAGGCCTCGCGGTCTTCCTGCGCCATGTCTCATCGCCTCCTTCATGTGAAAAGGGCGGGCGGGATGAACCCGCGCCGCCCGGTCATCGTCTTATCTAATGCTCGGCGTCCCCATCGGCACGCTCATCCTCACGCTCGGTCGTCTGCCCGTCATGACTGTCCTGTTCGAGCTTGCCCGAGCCGTCACGGGTCTCCTTGACCTTCTCGGCAAGACGGGGCTGCGACGGCTCTTGGGACTTGGGATGAGCTTCGACCTGATACGGCTCACCGACGGACTCCACGGTGAAGTCCTCACCAGTCTGCTTGCCGACCATCCCGGTCAGCTCCTCATGGGTGAGACCGCAGAAGAACACCTCGCCGTCGATGTCGAGTCCATTGGTGTCTTGCGCGGAGAACGTCATGTTCTCGGACTTGTCGGGGGTCTCGTTGAAGTGGAGCGTGACGGGGATGAGGGTCACATCCTGCACGGCGGCGAGTTCATGGTCTTCGGGCATGAAGTCACGCCAGAACTCGTTGAATGCGGCCTCGTAACCCTTCTCGTTGACCGTGCGCACCGCCTCGGCGCTCATGGCGCAGGGATTCGGGAAGTTGTAACCCCAGCCCTCTTTGATGCTCATGTATTCCCAGTGAAGCTCGCCGTCCTCCATAATCTCATCATTGGAGTCGATGGCTTCGTAGATGGGAACGTCCATGGCATCTTGAATCGCGTTTTGCGCCTCGCTGGCGAAGTCCTCGATGTCCATGTTGTTGTCATCAAGGGTGATGGTGATGCCGTCGAACACATCATCATAGACATCATCTGCCAACGCGTACACGCCCGCCTCCTTGAGACCTTCGAGCGCGGCGTACTTGGCGATGTCCTCCTGATGGTTGTACATGTCTTGCGTGAAGCACTCGTATTGGGCCATCTGGGTCATTCTCATGAGGTCGCCCTTGCAGCCCTCCAACAGGCCTTGGGCATCTGCCTCCTCAAGCCACTCGTAGTTGTCGGGAAGCCACTTGAGCAGGTCATAGTTATAGAGGTCTACGTTGGAATCGGCGATTTCGCCGAAAGCGTCGCCGATGTTGCCGGTGTAATCCGTGATTTGGTCGCCGTACTCGCCGAGGTCGAGCCGCGCCTGCAAATCCTCGATGGAGGTGAAGCCCTCGGGGACCGGCGGGTGCTCGAACTCATGCTTTGCCTTGCGTTCCTCCTGCACGCGCTCGACCTGCTCCTTGACCTCACCAAGCTCGTTGTCAAGGGTCTCCGCGATGTCGGAGATTTCAGAGGTCATGAGTTGCAGGTCGTTTTTGAGCCAGTCAAGGGTCTTATGGCAGGACTCGTAGGCGCGGATGGCCTGAGACGGCTTCTCGAAACCGAGTTCGTCGGCGAAGGTATCTACGAGTAAGCCATCGACCGCGAGCGCGTCGCTCGCCAGTGCGGCGAACACGTCCGTCGCGGTCGGCTGGCCGTGGACATCGGGGTTGGACTGGTACGTGGTGGTGAAGGACTCGATGCCGGGTTTGCTGAACTCGCAGGTGTACTTGCGGTGCTGGGTCGAGAAGTCACCCGGACCCTCGCTGATGATATTGAAATCGAATTGCGATAGGAGGTCTGCGACCCCCTGAGCTTCGTTGTAGTTTGGCATGGAGGCTCCTTTCCTAGGCCGTGATTGCCCAATAATATATTATTAAGTGGAAGGGACGACCCGATGGGCCGTCCCTTTTCGGTTGATGGTGACATTTTCTCGGTGAACGGTTAGCCTCCCAGAATCTCCTTCGCCCAAGAACCGGACTTTATGAGGGCGTAGATGAGAAGGAATGTGATGGCAAGGAACTCCAAAAGCACCAAAACTGATGCTGAGGCGAGACCGGCTGTTCCAGTGGCGGGAATCGACATCAGGAAGAGGATGGAAGCACCGCCCGTGACACCGCTTGCTGTCGTCATCGTAGCCAAGGCGTGAGGGTAGATGACTAAGACGAACATCATGACAGCACCAGCGAGGACAGCGGCAGCGAAGTTTTTGAGAAAGCCTATGCCCATCTGTCGAGTCTCATCAAACCCGAGCAGGGCTATGGGAATAGAAGAGAAGGCAACCATGGCATAGATTTGCCAAGCTCGTGCATAAGCGACGATAAATGCGACCATGTACGCGACGATTCCACCGACGATGCTAAGGATAGACGCTACGAGTGTCAAAAAACAACCGCCTATCGTGAGCTTATCCCAAGTTTCCTCGGGGATACTCTCAGTGGTCAATGCGCTCTCGAAAAATCCCTTATTGCTGCCCGCAGTACCGATTTCTGGGATGATGTTATCGACGGCTATCTTGTAGATAGCCTGCATGATGTCGAGAGAGTTGATGATGAACCAATGTATGAGTACGTAGACGACTGCGAGAAACACGATGTCTTTCACAGCAGGAAGGGTCGCAGTAGAGTCAATACGCTGACTGATTTTCACCAATTGCACCAACATGAAGAGTGCAAGGATGGACTCCGCAATGGGAATGATGGCTGTCTGATGGATGGTTTTCATAAGTTCATAGGCATCAACGCCAAGCAGGGAATCGAAAGGCGCTGTGAGCATGTCGGAACTGCCGATTTTCAATGCAATGTCATTGTACAAGTTGAATCCCCAACATGACATGTCGAGAAGCCATTCGCAAACCATGTTCTTGAGGTTTGTACCAACATCCCAAAAAGGTGCCGCATAGACCGGCTGAGGAAAGAGCAATGGCACAGTTGCGACGATTAGTAGGATGATGATGGAAGTAGCCCTACTAGGGAGCCTTTTTTTAAGACGGGAAATTGTCTTGATTGTATCTTCTTTCATATTTCAGTCCTTTCTACTCCGTCATCGACACTACAACTCGAAGTTATACGATTTGTCAGAAAGACTATATGTGACGGCGATGGAAACGGGTGTTTCGGTGTTCAAAGTGAATGTAGTGGAGATGATGCCATTTTCGTAGTCGATGACAGCCGTTTTCTCCCATGCAGCCTCACTAGCTGTTGGGAAATGGGAAGCACACCAAGAGCTTAGGTCTTCGGTGAGTTTCGTGACATCGCCACCGAAAAGACTGGTCATCTCACTATTCAATCCTTTCACGGTGATTGATTTAACTGGGTCTGCACACTCATAGAGGCTATCCTTCTTTGAGAACATAGAAGAGGAGGAGAGAGTCGATGTCGATATGGAGCTACCTTCGACATCGAGGGCGATTGTATAGGTCGCGATATGCGTTCCGGTATCCGTGAGGAAGACCACGGTGTCGATTTCAGCATCGGCACCATTCGTGCCGTACTCCACCTTTGTAATGGCGTAGGGGTGCGTCTTCTCGACCCCGTTTATGGTCTCCACATAGTAAGTGTCGTAGAACCGTAGGGTGTTCGTGCCGGTTTTATCGGACCAGATGCTCGAACTCATGGTCTCGATGAGCCTCTTAACCTTGTCATCGTATCCCTTAATCGCCTCTTTCTGGGAATCGCTGAGCTTGATGTCTTTATCGGATTCCGAGGAAGAGGTTTTCTCGTTGTCCGGTTCAACTTGCTCAATGGATTCTTCCTCGGCGCGGCGCTGTGCCACATTCATGGCACTGGTCACGGAGAAACCGACGAATACGATAAGCACGAAAAGTGCTAAGAGAGATGTCTTTTTATGCTGGGAGACGATAGCTTTGATTTTATCCATATGAGTTCTCCTTTACGTATATCAATGCGGACCGAATCCCCAACGCACCTCGTGATAGTTGCCATAGGTCGCAATCCATTGGTCTAGCGGGGTATCCGTAATGGAACCGATATTATCTCTGACCATGCCGTTGCCCATGTAAATACCAACATGGTAGGAGAGTTTACGTCCGTCGGGGGAGTAACCCGCATATGGGTAACCGTTAGTGACGTACTTATCCACGGCGATGAGCATTCCGACTTTCAGTTCGGAGCGGTCTGAACTGTGACAGTAGCGATAGTACATGTCATCGGCATTACCACCGATGTATCCGAATCCGGCGTTGTAATACACCTGCGATACCCACATCGCGCACCAGCCTGCACCCGGTGAGGGGGTGGTTAATGCGTTGTCGTGTATTGCCTTTTGCCATGGTTCGGCATTCTCATAATCTGCTCCGCCGCCGGTTCCTCCACTATTGAGCTGCGCGAGAAACTTATGCGCTTCATCAAGTCGTCTGTAAAGTCTGGAAACATCGTCGCCGTAACTTATTTTGCTGCCACATCGTTCATGGCAAGCCATAAACGAATATGTCACAAGGTCAACGTCGGTGGATGTTTTTATTTCTTCGCCACTGCGGTAGAAATCGTTTCCAAAGCGCTCTTCATATCCCCTTTCGTAGCGGTAATATGAAGGAGCGTTGGCTAGATGGGTTTCCCAGTCATTAACAAAATATCCGGTTCCCTGTTCACCTGAGAATGTCCACTCCATCTGTGCGGAAACGGTGCTCCAGACTTTCCCATTATTCGCACACCAGCGTAGAAAATAATTCTTGTTGGTACCACTTAGCTGGATAAGGCCGATGGAGTCGGTTCCGTAACCGTCATCACCACCAAGACCGGGGTCAAAACCTGAGTTCTCCTGCGACATATTACCGAGGATACCGGCAATAGCCTCGTTGGTGTACCCATAACCTTTAAGATAAGTCGCCACCTCAGCGGGAACCCCCGTTAAGGTGCCAATGCTATTTTTTTCCATCTCCGTATTCGCACCGCCGCCGAGAATTGCGGAAAGGAGAATGATGATTAAGAAGAGTCCGATGAGAATAAAGGGTGAACCAATAGCGGCAAGAAAGCCGCCCTTTGAGCCAGATGCAAGGAAGTGGATACTACTTTTAGCGGCACTGGCCGCTTGTTTGCCTTTCTGTGCGTTATGGACGGAGGTATAGACATTTTTTTTGAAGTACCCTGCGGCCTGAGCCTTGCGCTTCGCCTCTACCGTGTTCGCCGCCTTCTTCGCGGACTTCTTCTCGGAGAGCTTTCCGAGGCTCTTATCCGATGAGAGGGGGTTCTTTCCGCCGAGGCGCTTCTTCACGCCCTTCACGACATGGTAACCGGTCCTCGCGCCATCGTATACGTTATCCACACCCTCAAGCTCGGAACCTTGAAGGGCGTTGCTCACCGCACCTCTTGCGGCTGCCTTACCGGCACCTTTCACCGCGCCCTTGATGTCGAGGGACGCGGACTTGCCGCTGATGCGCCTGCCGATGGCGCGACCTGCGCGGTACGCGCCTTTTCCGCTGTTGTAGAGGTCGTCCGCACCCTCAAGCTCGGAGCCTTCCAGAGCGCCGTGAACGGCATTGTGCGCCATGACGGCGGCACCGGCTTTCCCGGCCCTGCTCTTTGGAGATGCCCCATTAGATGCGGAACCGCCTTTGCCGCCTTTCCTGCCGTTGGTGACGGCGGCGAGGGCGGCGCTGGTGGCACCGCCCGTCGCTGCCTTCTTGCCGACCGAGTAAAGGCCGCTCTTCAACGACTTCTCGCTCTTGTCGGCGCGGTCCACGATGCCGGTGTTGACGGCATCCGTCAACTCCGTCTGCAACAGGGATTGCGACATGTCCTGCTTCTGGCCGGATGTCGATACGAAATCAGATGGCTTCATTGACGTTCACCGTCCTTTCCCGGCTTAGATGACCTTGCCGTCCTTCTTCTTGGAGCCGATTTTCAGCTCCTTGGTCTCGTTGGGGTTGGTGCTGAACAGGTCGTAGAGCACGTTGCCAGACGGGAACTTGCCGCGAATCGGCACACGCGCGTTGCCCGCGATGAGCAGGCCGTCACCGGCCTCGGCGGACTCGTCGATGCACTCCTCCTCCTGCTCGGAGAGGTTCAGCAGCTCCACCCAGCGCATGCGGTCGAGCGGGGACTGCTTGAGCAGCATGATGAAGTCGGCGTTGAGCACGATGTTCTGCGCGGCCTCGTTGTTGAGCATCGCCACCGCGTTCTGGGTGATGCCCGTCAGCAGCAGGCCGAACTTGCGGCCCTCGTTGGAGAAGCGCGAGAAGTAGTTGAGCACCGTCGGGTAGGCGAAGAGCGACTGCATCTCCTCGACGTAGAGCCACGTGCGGACGTTGCGCTTGGCGTTGAAGTACATGCGGTTTCGCACGGCCTCGCAGACGTTTATGAGGGCGAAGACCAGCATGGAGTCCGGCAGGTCCTTCAAGTTGAAGTCAACGATGCGGGTGTTGAAGTCCACATTGGACTGGCGGTTGAAGAAGTCCATGGAACCCTTGACGAAGCGCTCGTAGCGCAGCGCGATGGTCTGCGCCTGATGCTCGGGCTGCTCAAGGGCGATGTCGTAGAAGTCCTGCAATGTCGGCGGGAGGCCGTCACCGCGCTCCTCGGCACGTTGGAACGCAAGCTCCACGCAGCGCTGGATGATGGACTGGTCAACCTCGGAGAGGGACTGCCCGGACTCGGCGGCGGAGGCACCCGCCTGCGCCAGCATCGCGTCGATTTTGAACGCAATCTGCTCGGTGCGGGGCATGTGCTCCACGGAAACCGTGTCGAAGGGGTTCAGGAACGTATCGGTGCCCACGCCGAAATGGTAGGTGGTGCCGCCGTAACGGTCGGCGATGGCCGTGTACTCACCGGCGCGGTCGATGACGTAAATCTCGTCCGTCGGGTTGGAGAAGATGGTGCCGGTCATCTCGGTCTTGGTGAACATGCCCTTGCCCGAACCCGTCTTGCCGCAGACGAAGCCCATGGGGCTGGTCAGCTTCTTGCGGTTGCACATGACGAGGTTGCGGGAGTGCTTGTTCTGGCCGTAGTAGTTTCCACCGGCATCGTCAAGCTCCTGCGTCGCGAAGGGCACGAGGATGGCGACCTGCGCGGTGGTGAACATGCGGCTAATCTCGACGTGGTTGTGGCCGAGGGGCAGCACGGAGTTGAGGCCCCGGCGCTGTCGGTAGTCGTAGGTGTCCACCTCGATGGAGTTTTGCCGCGCGGTGGAGATGATGCGCATGACCTGAGCGTCGAGCTGCTGTTTGCTCTCAGCGTAGGTGTAAATCAAGCCGGTGAAGACGTAGAGGCGCTGGTTCTTGTTCTGCAAGTGGTCAAGGACATCCTCCGTCTCCTCCTTGGAATACTTGAGTTCCTGCGGCAGGATGGAGAAGTCGTAGCCCTTGTTCACGGCGCTGCGTTGCTCCTCGATTATCTCCTTATCAATCCACGCGCTGCGGGTGCGGACGAAGTTGATGGCCTTGGACTTGTCCATCGGCTGCACGAACCACGTGACCGCCATGGGGATGGGAAGGTCAACGATGTCTGCCAGCGCACGGTCGGAAAGCTCGGAACCGAACTTCTTCATGACGAGGACCTGCCCGTACACGCCGTTATCCAGCTTGAAGCAGTCGTTGAACATGCCGTCCGGCCGCCAGTCAATCTGCGTCGGGGCGATGCAGTCCTTGGTGGTCTGCACGCGCTTGGCGGAGATGTCCTTCTGGTAGTCGAAGTAGAACGGCTTGTAGGGGTTCAGGAGCGAATGGATGACCGACAAACGCTGGGTGCCGTTCATCAGGTGGGCCTTGGACCCCATGGAGTTGAAGATGCGGCTGGATTCCGTCTCGATGCGGGAGAGTTGGCGTGCCGCGTCGTCCGCCGTCTCGGCTGTGACCGAATAGGTCAGGTAGCGGTTGCGGCGGATGTTGGACACGCCCTCGCGCACCTTGTCGTTCAGGATGTCATTGAACACCTGTGCATCGTTGCGTGCGGCGTCGTTGCCCTGACGGGCGACATCGAAGAACTTGCGGTTGCCGACCTCCTCCTTGAGCAGCGGCGTGTTGATGACGCTCATCTGGACCAGCGTGTTCGCGCCGAACTGGTCGTACAGGCGCGTGAGCGCGGAGAACATGGATTTCTGCTGCTCGTCGCGCACGGAGTGGTAGCTGGTATCCCCGAAGGAGATGGAGGAGGAGAACAGGCCCTCCTCGACCTCGCAGATGCCGTCTTGGTACATGCGGTTGTAACCGATGTAGTTCACCACGTCCTTCGCACCCTCGCGCTTGCGGCGGGCATCCGCCGTCTTCGAGGTGAGTTCCTTGTCGCGGTCCTTGAGTTGGGACTTCACGGACGTGTAGCTCTTGCGGGCCTCCTTCTCGGCCAGCTTCGCCTCCTTCTTGAGGCGTGCGACCTCACGCTTGGCCTGCTTCTTCTCCTTGCGGGACATCTTCTTGCCAGCCACGGTGGGGGTACCGGCGACAGAGCCGAGCGCAGCCACATCGACCGAGCCGTTATCGGCATCCATGGGACGGTCGTTGCCGAACCCCTCCCCGGAGGTGTGGACGAACTGCTCGATGTCGAAGTTCGCCTCGGTGTCAGTTGATGACGCGTCCTGCACGGGGGGAGTAGGCTTCGATTCCCTTGAGGCTGCATTGCTTTCGATAGTGTTTCCCATAGACCCTTCCTTTCTTGACGTTCTTCCCATCGGGCGAGCCGATGAGACCGCTGAGTTGCATAGATGGGACATAGAAGATGCGCTCCACGCCGAAGTTCGCCTTGAGCCAGAGTGCGGCAAACTGCTCGAAGGGCATCCCCTTCGGGCGGATGAAGCCGCAGCACCAGAACGGGAGGCTCACGGCGTAGATGAGCATCATGTTGTCGCCGACGTTCCAGCCCAACACGAAGTAGATGTAGAGGCCGGTGAGGACGGAGCAACCGAGCGCCCCCGCGATTGACGCGAGGGTGCGCCCGGTCATCTTGCCCACGACCTTGGGCTGGTACTCGGCGATGTCCTTATGTACCGCTACGGATAGCATATAGGCACCGCCCCTTTCCTAGAGTCCGCCCGCCCAACCGGTGTTGAGCTGGCCGAAGTAGATGGCGGCACCCACGACGATGGCACCGCCGACAATCATGGCGATGGCACCGGAGAGCTGGCCGCCACCGCCCTGCATGCCGTCCTTGATGGTCATGCCGAGGTTGATGAGGCCGAAGACGACGAGCACGCCGCCGAGGAACGTCACGCCCTGCGTGAGCATGTTCACTGCGTTATCGAGCATAGTATTTACTTCCTTTCTGGATTGGTTGATTGATGGTGGGTCTCCACATGGGCTAGAAACCCGTGAAGCCGTAGATGGCCGCGAACCCGGTCACAGCGGCACCGGCGGCAATCATGGCGATTGCCTTCCGCAGTTCGCCGCCTCCCGCCCTCGCCCCGTCCCTCAGATTCATCCCGAGGTAAAGGAGGCCGAGGAAGATGACCGTGCAGCCTATGTAGGCGATGGGCTTCGCGGCGAGCCTGACGAGTTCTTCCAATGTCCTTTCACCGTCCTCTCCTTTCTTGCCTGTGAGCCGCATGTTCGGGGCACCGCCGGAAGCGGATGCGCCGCCGAGTCACGTAGATTATAACCGTTTGCATGGGCGGCTCGGAAAATCACCGCTACTCGCTGCTCTCACCGTCATCATGGTCGTCATACGGCTCGCATCCCCCTGCCAGATAGCGCTTGAAGTCGAAGGGCTTGTCGTGCAGGCGTTTGGGGTTGCGCTTGTCCACGATGTAGCAGTAGCGCTTGTGGGTGTGCGGGTCGAACTTGTCGTCCATGAGCGGGTTGGTGCCCGCAATGAGCAAGATGGCCTTCCTGCGGCTCATCTTGCCGATTTCCGCCGCGTCGATGAGGTCGCGACCCTGTATCTGCAAGTTCTTAGATGCCGAGCCTGACTGCCCTGTACTCTCACCGTAGGTCATCTGGTTGATGGTCTGCTTGCCAATCATCTCCGCGATTTCCTTGTTGGTGGAGTTCGACTTGCCGCCGAGGAACAGGGTGGAGTCGCAGCAGTCCACGATGGTCTGCGCCTTCTTGTCGTACTTCGATTCGAGCTGGGACATGGATTGCAGGATGATGGTGATGCCGATGTTGCGGGAGCGCGTGACGGCGATGGTCTCCTCAATCTGCGGGATGGTCCCGATGTTCGCGAACTCGTCGAAGATGAAATGGACCGGTGTCGGCAGCTTGCCGCCGTAGTCGGTCAGCGCCTTTCGGCAGAGCTGGTCGATGCACTGCCACATCATGATGGCGAACAGGAAGGAGAGCGTCTTGTCGGTATCCGAGAGGATGCCGAAGACCGCCACCTTCGCGTCTGGGTCGCCGAGGGTGTCAAGCTCCATCTCATCGTATTCGAGCAGGCTGCGCACACCGGCGGTGGCGATGGGGGCGAGGCGCACGTTGCAGGAGATGATGATGGACTTGAGGGTCTTGCCCGCAGCGACCTTGAAGTTCTTGTAGTTCATCAGGGCGAAGTCCTCATCGGGCGACAGACCGCCGCAGTCGGCGGGGCGCACGCCGTCGGAGTTGCGCTTGAGGTTGGTCGGCTCCCACGACCAATCCGAGTCTCCGGTCGCGTTGCCCGTGCCGAAGCTGCGGGAGAGGCCGGAGACGCCCATCGACTGCGCGGGGGCACCGCCTTCGCTCGGGATATAGCGCTTGCCCTCCTCGATTTGGAGGAACAGCAGGTCGAGCGGGGACTTGAAGTTCTCATCGTTCTCTCGGGCCTCGGCCATGGAGAGCAACGTCAGCAGGTTCGACAGGTTGTAGTCCTCCGGCGGGAACCAGTCGCGCAGCAGGGCGATGAGGGAGGTGTACAGCATCTTCTCGGAGTTCTCCCAGAATGGGTCTCCCGCCTTGCCGTCACCGTTGGTGTTCATGATGTAGCAGTTGACGAACGACAGGATGTCGGTGTCCGTCTTCACGTACTTGAGCGGGTTGTAGTGCATCGACTCATCGAGGTTGATGGTGTTGAATGACTTCACCTTGTAGCCGTTGTCCGTGAACAGGAAACCGGCGTCTTTAAGGAGCGTGCCCTTGGGGTCGGTGATGAAATAGCTCGTGTTGAGCTGGCAGATGTTCGGGGTGACGTAGTTGAACGTCTTGCCGGAGCCGGAGCCGCCCACGACCAGCACGTTCAGGTTGCGGTCGAGTTCTGGGTTGAACTTGGGGCGGTGCAGGGCGAGGCCGAAGTTCTGCGTGAAGATGAGGTTGTTGTCCTCCGTGGTGAGGTCTCGGAACTGCTTGCCCTCTTTGAGCGTGCCCCAGCGTGCCGAACCGCTCTCCTCACCGGCGCGGAAGTTACCCACGAAGGCGAGGTAGCGCAGCCAGAAGAGCCATACGATGATGCACATGGTCAGGCCCGCCAGCATGGCGTTGGGGGACATGTCGAGATGGGTGGGTGTATCGGCGATGAGGGGCCACATGAGGGCGAAGCCATCTCCCCAGTGCTCGAAGAACTGCCCGCCGAGGGACGCCACTGCCTCCCAATAGCGATTTCCAAGATAGAAACCTACGACGGAGACCAACAGCGTCACCAAAGCCGAGGTCGCGACCTTCTTGTTGATTTCAGGGTTTCCCTTGCCTTGAGCCATAAGCGACCCTCCTTCCTAACCCTCGCGACCCGGCAGGGCACGGGAGAGCGAGACGGCGATGGAGGCGCGGGTGGTCGGCGTGGTGCCCTGCGCGAAGCGCTTGTAGCAGCCGAGGCAGAAATCCTCCTCGGGTCGGATGCCGTTGGTGTCGCGGGGGCAGGTGCCGTCGTTGCGCTCAAGAGCCGTCGGTTCCCAACTCATGGTGATGCCGTCCGCGCTGATGACGCGCTTGCAGCCAGACTCTATCTCGTAGAACAGGTCCCCGAGGTCTGTGGCGGCGGAGCCGGGGGCGGAGGGGCAGGCCGCGTCGAGAAGTGCCTTGAGGTTGCGCACCGTCCGCTGCTCCAAGGAGCACCAGTCGCGCAGATAGCCGAGGCAGGCGTAGAGGAGCTGCCTCGCGCTGTTCTTGAAAGCCGCGTCCCCGTCGCACTCATCGCGCAGGACGCTGGCGCTTATCACCGCGTCGGCGATGGCCTCGATGTCGCTGTCGGACTCCATGGCCTGCAAGGGGTTCGCCGCAAGGCGCTCCGGCAGGTACTCGTTCATATGGGTCATATCAGGCTCCCTTCTAGCGCTCTTGCTGGAACTTGTCGGAGATGTCGCGGTCGGGGGAGTCGTTGGTCTGCGAGAGCTGCTTGCTCGCGGCACGGTTCTCATCAGCTTTGGATTTAAGGTTGTAACTCTCCCGGCTCCGGTCGGATTGGTCACGCACTATGGACGGGGAAATGTCAGTGCCGTTTTGCTCGCGTTCCAGCTTCAACGTCTTGGTGTCGGTATCCATGCCATCATGCGATTTGATGTTCTGGTCGAGCGAGGGAGTCCTGCCGTCCGTGTCGAGGGAGCCGTCGATTGCCGGGGGAGTTGGCGGGTTCGGCGGGTCGTTGCGCCCATTATCGAACTCGATACCCAGTTCCTCCGGCGTGAGACTGGGGAATCGCGCCTCCACTGCCTTGATGACATCTTGCTTGTACTTCTGGTCAACGACGAATCCCATCTTGCCGTCCGCGCGGTCGAGTGTCTGGATACCGCGCTCCTCAAGGTCGCCGCGCACAGCGTTGCAGATGAGATTCAAGTCCTTCTGCGGTGGGATGACCTCGCGAGTGGAATCATGTTCAGGGGCAGTAGGCTCCTTGGGCGTGTTCTTCTCGAACCAGTCGAGGGTCGCGTCGCACTGCCACTTGTCGCCCGCAAGGGTCTTCGCATTGACCGGCCAGTCCGTGCCGTTGACGAAATCGAGTATTTCGCCGTTCTCGCCTAGACGGCCCTCGTAGAATTGCAACTCTCCCTCGTCATTGAGGCGGGTGCCGATGCCGTTCTCGGCGAGTATCGCCTTGAAATCCTCGAAGTCGCGGCACTGCTCGCGGGCCGCGAGCACCTTGTCGCGGATGAGGCCGGTATGGGAGTACGGGTCGTTGGCGAGGTCATGGCCTTGACGTTCATTGTGTCCCACATCAGATTCACCCTTATCGGCGTGCCCCTTTTCGACATCCTCATGAAGTTCCATCGCCTTGACCTGATATGGCTCGCCGATGCTCTCGATAGTGAAATCTTCACCGGTATCTTTGCCGACCATATCAGCTAGTTCGTCCTGCGTATAACCAGAGAAGAACACTTGAGAGTCAATGTCGAGGTTAGCGGTATCCTGCTCGGAGAAAGTTCGGATTTCAACTTTATCAGGTGCATCGTTAAAACGAATTGCAACGGGGATGAGCGTGATGTCGTGTGAATCATATTCGATGCCATCAGTTTTCGGTAAGTCTGGCAAATCCTTGATGAGTTTGAGATTTTTGAACTTATCCTGTGTCACAGGTTTTCCGTTTGTAATCAGTTCAGAAATCTCCCTACATTTGAGACTAATCATGACATCAGAGAATTGTGTGGCACATTCCTGTACCTTTTGAATGTCGTCCTTAGCGAATTGCACATAGCCATTTCCGCCATCATCGGTCATCGCGGCGGCATACGTACCGTTGTCACGAACGACCTGCGCAAAGTATGCCGCATCGGTTGCATTTCCAAACGGCATACAAATATGCTCACGCGATGCCATTGCCTCGGCCTTTACAGCGGCCTCTTCTTTCGACATGCCTTCTGCTTCAAATTTTGCCTGTCGCCATTCACGGACGGCTGATTTGAAATACTCGTTTAGGATTAAGCCGATTGCTTTTTCGCCGTATCTTGAGATGCTGCGAAGCAGCATCTCGCCTACGTCGTCTCCAAAATCTTGCGCCATGGTCTTCTTCCTTTCTACTCGTGGACGCATCGGGGGACGGATGTCCCGACACCCCTTTCGCCGCATTATATCCGAGCACCACGTCGGTGCCCCACATCCCATACACGCAGACGGGGCGGAGGGTTGCCAATGTGGAAGGTGGAAGAGGGCAGATGGTGTGCATCTGATGTCATCTAACGCCATCAGAGGTAATCTACGGTAATCATCGCTCATTTTTTTCAGTCCAGTACGGTGCTTGAAAGTAAAGCATCTCCACGTCTTCTACACATCTCTCCTTCTTAGAACCTTTTTCCCCGGCAAACGACCGGCGGCGTATCGTGTTCCTTGTGGAAAGGAGGAATCACGATGATTTCAGAAGAAGAGAAACTGGCGGTAGTCAAGATGTTCTGCGCCTATTGCAGGAAGACGCTTCGCAACGCGAGGACGGACATCATTCGCAAGCAGGCGCGGGAGGCGCGATGGGAGACCGTGTTCTCCGACATGCACGAGAGCGAGCTGAACAGGCTGGCCTCACCCGATGCCCTCATATCGGAGGAGGTCGTGTTCGAGGTGGTTGGTCGGGAGGTCGTGGTGATGGACACCGTTCTCGCCGATGCCATCCATGGCCTCTCCAAAGGCGACCAAGCCATCGTCCTGCTCTACTACTTCGCGGAGTGGACGGACAGGCGCATCGCCGAGGAGCTTGGGTGCCCTCGCTCCACGGTCCAATTCAGGCGCTCGAAGGCGCTCCTCGCGCTGAGGACGCGTTTAGAGGAGGTGATTGGCGATGATGAGCTATGAGGTGATGGTCGCGGCGGTCTCAGGCGACCCCGTTGCCATGCAGAAGGTCCTCGCCTACTTCGACGGTTACATGGACCAGCTCTGCACGCACGCCTTCCTCGATGAGTCCGGGCGCGTCGAGTACGGGGTCGATACCCTGAGAAAGACGCAGCTCCAAGGAAAGCTGCTCGCCGCGATGCTGCGGTTCGAGCCGTGATGAGGAGGTGGGCGCATGGGCGCGAAGGACATACCCGTATGGGAGAAGTACACGCTCACCATCGAGGAAGCGGCCCGGTACTTCCGCATAGGCGAGGGCAAGCTGCGCCGCCTTGCCTCGGAGTTGCCGACGCCTGACTGGGTGGTGATGAACGGCAATCGCGTTCAGGTCAAACGCAAGGCGTTCGAGCGGTTCATCGACTCGACGGACGTGATTTAGAGGATGAAAAAGAGCCTTGGATATGCTATAATGGAAGTAGCATACCAAGGCTCTTTCCATATGGAAGGAGCGATATATGGATGTCACAGAAAAGACGGGACAACAGGAATAGGGTACTGAACACCGGCGAGAGCCAGAGAACCAACGGACTCTACGTCTTCAAATACATCGACAGGGACAAAAAACCGAAGTTCGTCTACTCATGGCGGCTGGTGGAGACC
>ULNR01015382.1_pt1 | contig 28914 bp, 42 predicted proteins | sample 1951971 | NCBI WGS metagenome assembly ULNR01 (sample SAMEA4835582, study PRJEB28245) | human gut metagenome | biome: gut microbiome; material: fecal sample | place: Denmark | collected 2008 | reverse complement strand
TAAAATGGAAACGCCCCTATTTTTTCTACATTATTCTAAGTTTAGAAAATTTTATATGAAAAATCAGAATGAAATTAAAGAAAATACTGTTGTCATTGATAAATCAAAAATAACAAATCAAAATTTATTTAAAGAAGTTACTATAAAAGGAAATTGTCAAATTACTTTATGGTAAATATGAAGGAAAGGAAAATACATATGAAAATTAAAAGTTTACTAATTATGCCAGGAAAAGAAGTACAAAAAGTAAAAATTCCTGCAAATATAAAATTTATAAAATCACTATTAGGAGATGATTTACAAAAAATACGAATAAATGAAAATACAATTATTTATATATCAAAACAAACAGATTATACAGAATACAATAGGCTTTTTGATGGGTATATATTAATTGGAACATTTTTAATTGTATCTATAAAAAATAATAAAAGAGTTTCAATGAAAAAGAGAGATATTAGAAAATATACCAATATGTTTAAACTCTCAAAACATGAAAAGAAAGTAAATCGTTTTAAAGAAGAATTTTTAGAAGAATATTATTTTAATCAAAGAAAGATGAAGGAAAAAAATAGAGCACATAACAAGGAATTTATCTTTAAAAATGCTGCATAAATAATGAAAGGAAGATTGAAAATGAATAATTACGAAACAATATTTTTATTAAATATAAAACTATCAGAAGAAGATCAAAAAAAGATACTTGATAAAGTAACAAAATGTATTATCAATTATGGAAAAATAACTAGCATAAAAAACATCTGTAAAAGAAATTTAGCCTACGAAATAGGAAAGCAAAAACAGGCCTATTATTATGAAATAGATTTTGAGGCAAAATCTCAATGTATACCCGAACTTCAACAACTATATAGATTTACAGATGAAGTTTTAAAATATATTACAATAAAAAATAACGAATAAGGAAAGGAAGAAAAAATATGAACAAAGTAATTTTAATTGGTAGACTTACAAAAGATGTAGAACTTAGATATACACAAACAAATAATACGGCTGTTGCTTCATTTAGTTTAGCTGTAAATCGTAAATTTGTAAAAAATGGCGAAGAGAGACAAGCAGATTTTTTTAATATTATTGCATGGAATAAACTTGCTGAAACAATATCAAAATATTTATTTAAGGGAAATCAAGTTGCGATTTCTGGTAGATTAGAAACAAGATCTTGGGATGATGAAAACGGACAAAAACATTATGTTACAGAAGTTATTGCTGAAGAAGTAGATTTTATAGAATCAAAAAATAGGAAAAGTAATGACGCAATATTAAATTCACCAGTTCCTGTAAATAGTGATGATTCATCAGATTTCATAAGCAATGGTGATGATTTGCCATTTTAGAAGGAGGATTATTATATGTTTAAACAGTTTTTTATAAATAAATATTTCAAAAAGCTAAGTAATACTAAGTTTTTTAGAAATGATGAAGATGCTATTATTGGTAGAGCAAAAGATGTTATAAAAAATCTTCAAGATCAAATAAGCTATGTAGAGAATATATACAATGATATTGATGAAGAAAATAAAAAGATGATAATTACAGATGCAAATTTGCTAATCAAGGAAATACAAAAACATTATCATAACAAAAATAATGTGATAGGACTTTACAACCACCCAATGGCTAATTTTTATATTTTACAAGATAAAAATATGTTGTATCAAGATTTAAAGGACTATTACAAAGAATTGGAGGAAAAATAAATGAATAGTAGTGAAATGATATTTACAGAAAATGAATTACAAATTTTAGCTAATGCATTAGTAGTTCTTTTAAAATTCACAGAAAATAATGGCTCAGATTTAGAAAATTTTGTTAACATTTCTGGCTTATTAAATAGAATGAATGCTGAACTCGATGATATAGAATTTAAAAGAATGCAAGAAATGGAGGAAGAGACAAATGAAAACTAACATTATAATGGTCAAGTATGAGGATAATTTTTATCCTCGTACATTTAATGGTAAAGAGTATTCTTATTATACAAATATATCTTTAAATATTGGAGATTTAACAGAAGTACCAACAAAATATGGTTCTAAAATTGCAAAAGTAACTAGAATAAATGTATCAGAAAATGAAATAAAAGATATAAAACCATATATGAAATCAATTACTCGTAAAATAGATAGAAATAGATACATAAATTTTTATGAAATACAGGAAGCTGCAGCATAATGAATGAAAAACAAATAGCCAAAATTCTAGTATCAAAATTACAAGACATGGGCTTTGTTGTACATAGATATGATGCAATAACTACAAATTCTATTTATTTAAAATTAGATTATGGAGTATGTTGTGGAATCAGAATAGCTGATCATAATGGAAAGAAAAAATATCATTATAGATTTAATGTTGTAAAAGGTTATTGTGGAGATAAGATTATTTATTTTAAAAATCTTATCTCTTATTTTTATACATTTGAAGAATTGCCACAACTACTAAATATGGTCAAAAACGAACGAGAATCAAAAATAAAAAAATATGGTTTTGAAAACTATAAAATGTATATGGAAAAAGAAAAACAGGAAAATGAGCTATTTGAAAGATTTAAAATGGTAGCTTAAATTTGGAAGGAGATAAAATAAAATGAATGGTTTTGATAGATTAAAAGAACAAGTAAAAGATCAAGAAGATTCAGCATTAAAACAAGTAATTGAATATTTAACATCTCGTGATGATATGGAACAAAAATATCTAAATGAAGAAAAGAATGTTAAAGAAATGTGTAGTTTTATCAGAAGAAAGGGCAATGCACATGCAAAAAACGGCTGGAATTTTATTACTAATGAAGTTGTTTTCGCATGGGCTATTATGTATTGGGCCTTACCTAATTCTTTTTTAAAAATAAATAAAACCAAAGAAACAAATAATATTACAACTAAAGAAAAAACTACTAAGAATAATGTTATATCAATAGAAAAAGCCAAAAAAGTAATCGAAGAGAAAAAGCAAGTTGAGCAATTAACTTTATTTGGAGGTGTTGCACAATGAAACAAGAAAAAATTGATGTACTAATGCTAAAAATAGATAAAAAATGCAAATTTCCAAAATATTGGGATGAATTTATCAAAGAAAACTCTAAAAATCATCATCTTATTATAAAAGATAAGGAAAAGAAAAAGTTATATTGTTCTAATTGTAATAGATATTTTACTGATAAAACAATAAAAGTACGCGATTATATAGAATGTCCTCATTGTCATAAAATGTCATGTGTATATGGAATAAATTATTATCGAAAATCTTTTGAACAGTCTATTGTATTAGTTCAAAGAATGGATAAACAAGTTGTTATAAGAATTTTTGAAATATATTCTTACTTCAATGAAGGGAAAAAAAGAATACAAAGAAGTTGCATAGAGTATGCGAGAATATTACCTGGTATTGGTAGATTTATTGGAAATAATGTTTATATCAATATGTTTGGCGTTATGCGTGTATACCACAATTATAAAAAAATTAGTTGGTCGCAATATAAAGGTCATAAATTTTTAACCGATCATCCTACATACCCATATAACAAGAAAAAGCTTGTAAAAGGTACAATTATGGAATATGCACCCATTGAAGAATTTAAGGCAAGATTTGCATACTGTCGTTACAATTATTTAGATGTATTAGAACTTGCTGCTTATGGAAGTTTTGAACTATTATGGAACATGAAATTATATAATTTATGTTTTTATTCTAAAGCATTAAATAGAAATGGGAGTTTTTATAAAAGATTTAAAGTACCTAAAAGTTTCTTAAAATTTATGCAAGATAATAATGTTACATATAAAGAATTGATGTTATTACAGCTATTCCAAAAAGCTGACAAAAAATTAATTCAAAATTTTAGTGATGTGAATATTAACTATTTAAGATTTTTGATTAGCAATAATGTACTAGACGATTTTCTAAAGTCTGATATAAAACTTAATTATACAAATATGAAGCTTATAAAAGAAATTTGTAAATATGTTTCTCTAAAAAAATTAATGAAATATAAAAAAGGCTTAAATAACTTAAATATCTATAAAGATTATTTAGAAATGGCTGAGAAACTTAGTTATAATTATAAATCAAACAAAGATTTATTCCCAAGAAATTTAATTTCAAGACATGATAAAATGCAAACTAAAATTAAAGTTACAGAAGATATGAATACACAATTTAAGGCATATCTAAGATATTTAGAATTGTCAAAATATACTTATTCAGATAATAAATATATTATATTTCCTGCTCCAAGTATTGATAGTATGAAAGATGAAGGAAAACAACAAGGTAATTGTGTAGGTTATATGTATCTTAATCCTTATATAAAAGGTCAAACTGAAATATTTTTTGTTAGAAAATTAGAAGATGTTACAAAATCATTTATAACACTCGAATATAAAAATGGAAAAGTTGTTCAAAAAGAACTTCCTCATCATAATAGAAATTTTACAAATGAACAACTTGAATTTATTGATAAATGGCTTGGATTTAGAAGTTTCACAGATAAAAAAGAAAAAATTAAGAACAAGGCAACATTTAAGGTTACAAAGTATAATCTAAAAAAAATGGCTGCATAGAATGGAGGAAAAAATATGTATCATAAAAGAAATTATAATAAAAATAATAATTCTCAAAAGAAAACAAAAGAAATATTTGATAAAATTGTTGAAAATTTACAAACTATTGTCAATAACGGAGACTATGAAAAGTTTTTAAAATTTCAAAAGAATTTTAGGGATTATAGTTTTAATAACCTTATTTTAATTTTTAGTCAATTTCCAGATGCTACAAAAGTTGCTCGGTAAATCTAAATGGTTGAAACTAAAAAGAGAACTTACAGAAAATGCAAAAAAAATATGGATAGTAGCGCCTATTCCTAGACAGTATGATAAAAAAGTAAAAACTATTGAAAATGGAGAAGAAATAGAAAAGACTGAAACAGTAAAATATAATGCTTATAGATATGTGTATGTTTATGATATATCACATACTACTGGAAAAGCTATACCATTACAATCTGAAAGAATAAATTGTGATGATAAAGCTTCTTTTTATAACAAATTAAAAGAATTTAGTAATGTTCCAGTTATAGAGAAAGAATTATTTGGAGGCACATTAGGCTATTATAGTAAAAAAGAAAATTTAATTGCTATAAAAAATACCTTATCTATAAATGATAAAGCATCAGTTTTATTACATGAAATAGCCCATAGCCTATATGATGATTTTGACTATTCAAAAGATAGAGATTTATCTGAAGTATTTGTTGAATCAGTTGCCTACATTGTAGCTGATCACTTTGGATTAGATACATCACATTGTAGTTTTAACTATATTATTAAATGGGCTAAAGGCGAAACTAAAACAGTCCTCGAATTAGGTGGGAAAATACAAAAATGTGCAAATGAATTTATTGAAAAATTAGAAAATTTTGAAATGCAAGAATTACAACTTGCAGCATAGGAGGAAAAAATGCAAAGTATTGTTAGTTATAAGGACAGAGGAAACTTTGGTGATTCAAAATATAGAGGCAATTGTACAGGATATATCATTAAAGATTTACTTAATCAATTTTACCATACTTCTAAACCTAAAAAATTTATTGAAATATTTAGTGGTGGGGGCACTGGAAAAGATGTCGCAAAAGAGCTTAATATAACAAATAGTCTGCATTTAGACTTAAATAATGGATGGGATGCTCTAATAGATGAAATACCAAGTGGTAGTGATTTTATATTCTCCCATCCGCCCTATTGGGATATTATCTCTTATGCAAAACAGAGAAAATCATATAATGAAAATGATCTGTCTAATCAAATGCCTTATGATGAATTTATACAAAAACTTAATCTAGTAAATGAAAAAATCTATCATTCCCTATTATATGGTGGTAGACATGCAATTTTAATTGGAGATATTAGAAAACAAGGAAAGTATTATAGCATAATGAAAGATATGGATTGGTATGGTGATTTAGAAAGCCATATTATAAAAGTTCAATATAATTGCTTATCTGATAATAAAATTTATTCTAATCAAAATTTTATACCTATTAAACATGAGCATTTATTGATATTTAAGAAAAATCGTGTATGGTTATTTAGCAAAAAAGAAACTAATACGCTCCAGATAAATATTATGGAAGTTACTAATATTACTTGGCGAGACTTAATACAAGCTACACTTGAATTTATGAGAAACAGAGCAAGTATAGATGAAATCTATAATATTTTAATAAAATCAAAAAAAGCACAAAACAATAACCATGTGAGGGAAAAAATAAGACAAACATTAAACAATAATTCTAATTTTAAAAAAGTGGATAATGAATGGATGCTATGTATTAAATAGAAAGGAGATCTAAGAATGAAAAAAGTTACAATAGATGAATTATACGATAAAATTGAAAGGTTGGAATATGAAAAAATGGCTTATTTAGAAGTAAATGACAAAGCAGGTGCTAGGAGAATGGCTAGACAAATTGAACAAATAGAATTACAGATTGATATTTCTAATTACAACAAAATAAAACAAGAATTAGAAATATACAAAAAAGTTGTACGTAACTATCCAGGTTTACAGCTTGAAATAAAAAATAAATTAACTGAGCAAAAAATAATATGAAAGGAAAATTAAATATGGATATACTAGATTACCAAGAAGTAAAAAAACATGTAAACATTTTAAATGTGGCATATCATTTATGTTTAGAAATAACAGATGATAACCATACAGAAATAAAAGCAATTTGTCCTTTTTGTGGATATAACAAAAATTCTAAAATTGCTACATTAAGCTTAAATACTATCAATAATAAATATTGTTGTAGTCGTTGTGGTGCTGGTCGGATATTCAATTGGATTATATGCTCGTGTTAAATGTATAGATAATAAGAAAGCATATAGAGAATTGCTAGATAGAGAATGTTTTTCTATTCAAAAAAGTAACATAACAATAAGCCCTATAAATGAAATTGCAGATATAGATAAAAGAGATGCAGTTTATAGAACTTTTTTAAATATGTTAAAACTTGAAAAAAGCTCAAGATTAGCACTAAATAGACTTGGATTTTTAAATTCTACTATTGAAGAACAGATGTATAGAACAATACCGAATAAAAATATTCATAGAAGATTAATAGCACATAGATTGTCAAAAATTTATGATTTATCTGGAATACCAGGATTTTATCAAGAAGCAGATTTTAAATGGACTTTTTCAGCAGGTAAAGGGTTATTTATCCCAATATTTGATGAAAGCCATAAGATACAAGCGTTATCAATACATTTAGATAAGCCTTTCAATAATACAAAAGATATGTGGTTTTCTAGCAAAGATAAGATCAATGGAACAGGTACTAAAAATGTATTAAATAAAAATAACATTGATGAAAATACGGATACTGTTGTATTAACTGATAATTTCTTATTAGGAAATTATATTAAAGCAAGTTTGAATGTTCCAATGATTGCATTCTCTAATATTAGTAATTCATATCAGATACTAAAAGTTATTGAATCTACTAATGTTGATAATATTATTTTTTCTTTTAAAATTGGTCAAAATGATAATTTAGACTATATTATAAATAGAATTTTTAAAGATTTAATACCACTTGGCTATAATCTTGAAACTAAACCTATAAAAGATTTTAAAGATGTGTTAGATAAAGATTTTCTAACATTGTATTCATTAAGAAAAATCGCATAAATTTATGTGTAAAAAGAATTATAAAAATAGCTTACTCTTATTTTAGAGTAAGCTATTTTTTTGAATTTTATACCAAGATATGCTAATTGAATTTTTTATTAAACTTGCATACTATTGTATAAATAATAAATTTTAAACTTGGTTTTAAATTTTCATCAATAGAAAAATAGTTACTAATAATACTTATTTTTGTATTATTGTACATTGTTTTTAATACTTGTTCAATGCACCATTTAACTTTGAAAAAAGATTTTTCATTATATTTTTTTGCTATTTGAGGAAAAACATTTTTACTTAGATTATCTAATGCGTTCTCATCTTTTATGCATATAAATATTGCATCACATAAATATTTAAAGCCTTTTGTTTCTCTTTTAAAATTAAATTTTGAAAGTTCGTTATATATAAATTTTTTTATATCATTATCATTCATATTACTCCTCCTTAATAAGTAGGTTTTGTCCTGGGTATATTTGATTCGGATCATCTCCAATTATGTCCTTATTTAGTTCATAAATTTTTTCCCAATTTACATTATATTTCTTTGCTAGTAATGAAAGTGTATCACCTTCTACAACAACGTGATATATAGAATTAGTACTATTGTTTAAATGGTTTAAATTAGCTTTTTTAATTATATTTTTATAATCATATATAGAATAATTTAAATCAACATTTCCAGAAATTCCTGTAATTTTTCCTTTATCAGAAAATTGCCACATACCATAGTTCTTATTATATGTACAATTATTTCCCCATTGAGCAACCCATTTGTCAAATCTATCTAATTTTTCACTATTTATTCGATTATTAAGCCAGTCTAAACTAGCATATATACCGGCGTAGTAACCAGCACTTTCAATAATACTACAAAATTTTTCACATATATTTATACAAGTTTCATTGCTAACATTTCTTTTTCTTTTGTATCCATCAGCATCTTCCATATCCAAAAATATAGGATATTCAATTTTTAAGTTTTTAATATTTCTAAGGACAAATTCTGCTTCCCTTTGAGCATCTTCTATATTAGTAGCATATGAATAGTGATATAGTCCAATAGGAATATTATTATTTATAGCATTTTCATAATTTATTTTAAATTTTTTATCAATTTGATTTGAATTTTTTCCGTATCCAAACCTTAATATAATAAATTGTATTCCGGAATTTTTTACTTGCAACATATCTATATTTCCATCATGTTCGGATACATCAATACCTTTTATCAACATAAGCCTCCTTTCAAAAAAACAAGTGAGAAATTAATCTCACTTGTTTTTTTATTAATATTATGTGTTCTAAAAATTATTTAATTTGCTTTTTATTCTTTTTATATGTATATAAAGAAAATCCAATTGTTAATAAACTGATACCACCACTAATATAAAACATATCATTATAATTGAATTTATGATGTTTACTTAAATATTGTTCTATATAATAAGACTGTTTATTTAAATATAAATCAATAGACTTTATAGAATTATCATTATAATAGAACATAAGAACTGAATAATCATTTAAGCCAGCACCTCTAATTTCAATTTTAATCACATTATTTAAATTGTCTATTTTTATATTATCCTTTTGCAAACTTTCTTCAATAAGCATTATATTCGTTTGATTGACATTTAGTTCATACTCTACACCCCAAAAAGTAGCACAAAAGTCAATACAAAAAACAATAATTGGCAATATAATCAATATTATTTTTATTAAATTTTTAACCATTTTTTTCATTATAAAAAGTTCTCCTTCTGGATTTATTATATCATATAAAAAAATAATATCAACAGAAAAATCTGTTGATATTAAAAAATTTTTATGTTCTTTTAATTTTATTTCTGAATCCTAATGAAGCTTTTGCTCCCCATTTATCACTATCCCAGTCTCCAAAACCTACCTTAAAGAATTCTAATAATAAATTATTTACACCAGGAAGTTCTTTTGCTACATATTGTCTAGCAATATATTCAATTTTATCTTCATTTGTTGCTCCTGATGGGAATGACATTTGACTACTATCAGAAATTAGTTTATTGATAAATCTTGATGTTCTTCTATCGTCTCCACCTTTGTTATAATATTCATCAAATACATCATAAATAGGTGTTGTTCGTAATTCTTCAGATAAAATTAATGCATCCATATCTTGATATAAATCTTCATAATCAAAACCTGTAGCAGAAGTACTACTAAATCCAGTATTGTCTAAATCTGAATCATATCTACATCCGATTAACTTCATAAATTGATCAGCAGTATATTCATAATTTCCTTCATTATATTTTTTCTGACATTGACCTAATAATTGTATTAAATCACCAGCCCAACCATTTAGGTCTCTATAATATGGATTAACTCTATTCATATATGTTAAAGCAGTAATTGCAAAATGATCAAGAGGAATTTTAGTATTAAGAGCATTTATATGTACTTGTATATTTGAAACTTTTAAATCATTTTTATTTAGCTTTTCAATTGCTTCAAAATAAGCTTTTTTTGCTGCATAGCCTACAAATATATTCATTATTTCGCCCCTTGCCAATTTATCAACAGGGAAAGTTCCTGATACATAGTCAAAAGCACCACCTTTAATACTTGCTTTTAATTTTGCTTTTAATGTATCAACAAAACTTGCATTACCTAAGTCAGAAATTGAATATATTGTGCCATTACCAGTTAAAGTGTAAGTTTCGTGTCTTAAATAATCTAAAACAACTTTATTATTTTCTTCAACATTTGTAGAACCATTCCATATTTTAGCTTGATTATATAACTCTTTTAATTGAGTAATTAATTTATCATTTTCATGTGTAATTGGTGCTGAATTAGATTTTTTTAACAATAAATCTATTGTTGCATTGAAGAATTTGCTACCATAAACAGCTGCATTTGAATCAGAATAATCAGTTGTTGGTGGAAATTCTAACAATGCTGAAGAAGCACCCAATCCTGGCATATTTGTTGCAGTTTTTGATATTGATGGAGAATTTTCGGCCCATGTTGCTAAATATCCAGAAGCGATACCTAAAGATTTTCTTCTACAACTTGAACTTAATTCTTTTAATTTTGGTAAATAACAATCTGAAAGAGTTGTACTATTTGTAATAAAACTATTTTCCCAGCCATGAATGTCTAATAAAATATTTTCATTACTACTTGCATTTTTCATTAAACAATCTCTTAATTGAACTAATTCGGAAGCTCCTAAATAACTTGAACCTGTTTTGTTTCTTGGAGATGTAAATACTTTGAAGTTTCCAGGCCATGATCTATTAGGATCGATGCCATTATAGAAACATCTTCCAAATCCATTGTTATCATATCCATTTACAATACCATCTAAATTTATTCCAGGGAATAAGAAAATAGTCCAGTTTGTTAAAATAGTATTTCTTTGAGTAGCATCCATAGCTGAAAATCTATTTATAAAGTTTTTAGCAATTTTTAAAAGCATATTTCCATCACCATGTTGTAGTGAACCTGCTGAAGTTCTTCCATCTTCCCAACCATGTTGTGCAAACACAAGAAATATATGTTTTGAACCAGAACCAGTTTTTAGATAACACATATTACGATTTAGTTGTGTTTTTCCATATGTAAATTTAGAAAAATAACTATTTGCAGAAAAATCTTCTAAAGGATTATTTTCTAATGCCTTAGGACCTTCTATAATTTTTGAAGCATCAATATAACCACGTTTTAGTAAACCAGTAGATGTAACTACATATTCAATACAAGTTAGATTAAATGTTGAATCATTACTCCATAGACAAATTATATTTTCATTTCTTACAGAACCAATATTAGCATAATTAGTTGATGGACCACCATATACAGTAATACTTTCATCATTTACATGACATGAAGAATTATCTGGAGTTGGATAGAAATCATTAAAATATGTTCCTGGTGTATAATCACGAGGATTAACTTTGTACCAATCTACATATCCTCTTTTTCTTCCACTAGTAGTATTATACTCTACATATATTATATTACTTTCTTTTGCTAATAGACTCATTAATTCATTTTTATATATAGTACCTGCTTTTGCATATGCATTAAAGTCTGGCCCTGAATAAACAGGTATATCTTCTTTAGCAATACAAACAATAGTTTCACAAGTGAATTTAAGATATTTTGCATATACGTAACCTCTTTTTGTTCCACTTGAAGTTGAATATTCAATAAATGCAATATTGTTTCCATTAAATTCGTAAGAGAATAAAAATGTACATCCTTCTAATTTAAATAATGTACCTACTGGAGCTGTTAAACTAAAATCATCGCAAGTTCTAACATCTAATTCTGTTGTAGCATAACAATATCCACCATAAAAATCTTCTTCTGTCAATTCTCCTCCAGAATAAGATGAAACAACACTCTTTGGAATATATCCTGTTTTATGTTTTCCTGTACTTGTTACAACATATTCAATGTGATACCAGTCCATAGATGTAGCCAATATATATACAGGATCTTCTCCAGCATCTATACTTCCGACTTTTGCATAATTACTTGAATCTGGTCCATGATATACATTTGAACTTGTTGCAATAACTGCTTTTACTGCTGTTGAAGATAACAAAGCAATTCCATTATTTTCATGTGTTATAAAAAGTGCTTTTGTTAATCTATCAGCTAATGCAATATCTTCTAAATTATCTTTTTCACAAAAATCTTTATCAATTAAAATAAGTCTTTCTGTATTATCTTCAGAAATATACATTTCAATAACATTTTCAACATTTTCACTTAATGCTATTAATATTTTTCTGTTTTCTTTTATTGCACAATCTATTTCTTCGTCAAGCAAAGTATTTTTTATTTCTTGTTCATTTTTTTCTTTTTCTAGTTTATTGTCATTTAATATATAATTTTGGTTTGTGTTAGCATTTATAAAGTTTAAAATTTTTTCTTTATCTTCACTTTTTAAAGTTATTCCGTCTACTATATTTTCACCTCCAATTTGTTCTAATTTTTGATTAAACATATTGTTTTTACTCATGTCTATCAAACCTTCTTTCTTTATATATTTAGAATTTTTATATTCTATAAAACTATTATAATTTCAAATTTTAATTTTTCTTAAAAAGTAGTCTTTTGTGGATTGAAACCAAAAAAGAAAGCTATTCGCCTTCTTTTTTGTCATCATTTGTTAATGCTTTTGATTTGCTTTTTAAAACAGATTCATATACATTTAACCCTTTGGTAAGTATTTCTGGTACATCAATTCCAATTTCGACTAAATTTTCAATTATACTTCTGCTCTCATTTATAATTAAACATGCTAATGTGAACCATCCAAAAAGCATCACAAACTCTAAATTAATATTTAATTTTGAACCAATTTGCATCAATAAAAAGGAAATCAAAAAAGCAATTAGTATTAGAATCCAATAGCAAACTTTTTTTACAATTCCCAATAGCCCTTTATTAGAGCTTTCTGTATGAGTTACTTTCGATTTTATAGTTCCTGTTACATAGTCTAATATATTTAATATAAGATATCCCAAAAATAAAATCCATTCTATTCCAAAAAATGATGTTAATGTTGTAGAAATAATGCTTAATGTAGCAGATATTTTATTAAAAATTTTTAAAAATTCTGTATCCATATTAAACCTCCTAAACATTTTTTTATTATTTTAATACTTATTTTTAGAATGAAACTAAATTATGGTTTTTTATGGTTTTTTATAGGTTATTTTTTTCTTTTATTTAATATTTTCATCTCAGGATAAACGCAATAAGCAAATTGTGTATTACAAACAATGTTATTTAAACAACTATCATCTTTAAATAATAAAATAAGTCTATCTGCTTCAGGAATAGCAGGACTATTTATTTTTAATAATTTCAAAATTCCGTTTTCATTGGATTTATCTGTTACAATTATATTGTATAACAAATTTTTTTTACTTAAAAAAGTAATATACACAGGATCAAATCCTCTATGAAAATATCTATATCTATTTTTATATTTACACAAAATATCTAGTGCATAAATTGTTTTCATATCAATTCTTGCAGTATTATAAACAAAAATATCACCCTTTTTTGAGATGATATTATTTGATAATATATTTTTAAAATTATCATGTGGTTTATTAAACAATATTTGTAATTGTTTCAATGTAGCACATCCAAAATCTTGTATAAAATTTATAATTTTTAATTCATCATTCATTAAAAAACCTCCTGTATAAAACTAAATTATTCTCATTAAATAACTATATATGAATTTCTTATTTTCGTTGATTTCTGTAATTTTTATTAACACTTTATCCTTAAAATGTGGATAATTGTTAAATCTTGCAGGAACTCTACACAATGTTGTAACTTTTGAATTATCTAATTGTACTAATATTCCAGAATTACCTTTTGGAAATGCAATTACTGTTCCTGTGTATTCGCCATTAAGAACAATATATTTTCGTATATTTTTAAATGGATTTTCTTCAAATTCTTTTGCAGATAATTCGTATACATTATTTGATATATCTAACTTTTTTATTTTTACTCTTAAATATTCTCCAACTTTGTATATATCTTTGCAATTTACAATATAAATATGTTGCAAATTTTGAGCCTTTATAATTACTTCTTTTCCATACATGTCGACTAAAATATGTTTAACTCCAACTGCAATAATTCGTACTTTTATTGTATCATTTTGTTTTAATTTTGGAATTTCTATATTTGATCTTAATTCCATTGCATCAATTCTACTTGCTATTGCTATATTTGAAATACTGTCATATTCAAGTACAATAAAATCAATTTCTGCTCCTAACATTCCTCTGATTATTGATTTACTTGTACTTTTTTGCACTAACAAATTTACAGGAATAAGAATTTTTATATCATAGTACCAAACAATGGCACAGGAAATATGTTCATTTTTTAGATAATATTCATCTTCAATACCTGTAATCATTCCGTGTTAGTATTCTTTTTTCTTCTTTACTTCTTAAAATCTCTTTTATATGTGTATCTTCCAATATTTCACCACCTTAAAAGCATCTATCATTATTGATAAATGTTTGAAATTTAGAAATTATCAAATGTAATTTCTTCATATTCTTGCTTTTTTCTTGTTTTTTTATCTTCAGTAATATTTTCTTTTTCCTTCTTTTTAGGGATTATTTTAGTAATTTCTATATTGTTATTCCATTCTGGAATATATGTAAGAACAGAAACATCTTGCAGTTTTTTTGCAAGTGGATGCTCTGTATATATCATTTTCTGTAATAATAATGGTTTATTACCTCTAATAATAGCCATTAACTTAAAACTTGGTATTCTAATTATTTCATCAGGATTTAATAAGTTTCTTTCTAATGTAGATATATTTTTTTGTCCAAATTCTAATTCCCCATCAATACCAACTTCTTTTTTTATACTTTGGGTTTCTGCTGTTGCTACTCCAAGCAAATCACAAAAGTACATTGCAGTCAAAGTATCAGTAGTACCCAGATTTAGTTTTATATCTGTATTACCAAGAATTTCATCAGCGAGCCCATTCGGATAACGATTATTTAATTGGCCAATATTTTGGAGTATTGGAATTAAAGCAATACCGTCTACTACGAACTGTTGATATTTTTTTGTTGAAATCTGGTATTTGACAAATATTTGCAAACTCATCTAAAAAGAAGAATACATCTATTTTACATCTTCCATTTTCAGTTGAATCAGCATATTTTACAAGTTTTATAAACAAAAATGTAAAAAATAGAGAGACTAAAAAATCTCTACTTGAATCCATATCACTTGTTATTACATAATAAATACAAGGCTCTTTTCCTGGCAAAGTCAAATCAATGTCTGTATGATTAGTAAGTTCTTGTAATTCTTTATTTTGAAATGCTTGCAGTCTAGTACCAAGACCTGTCAAAACAGATGCTTTTATTGTATCGGAACCGACTAGCAAATATATTGTAACTCATTCTTGCAGGACTTTCTTGCGGAAGTCTTTTGAACATTGTATCAAGTGTTGCAATATCTCCACTTGCAATGATTTTATAAATATCCGTCAATGTATTTTGCTCTAATTTATTCTCCATAAAATAGAACTCAAACGCTTTTAGTAAATTTTCTTCAGCTCTTGGCCAGAAATCATCTTTTCCAGTTTTCTTTTGTGTACCACTAATTATCACATTTGAACTTGTTTGTATGTCTGTAATATCTTCGTTTTCGCCTAATGGATTCCACCTATCAGAGTGAGCCATATTATTAAGATTAAATACTTTTACAACATATCCATTATCTCTAAATAATTTATTTGTTTTTCTATAAATTTCACCCTTTGCATCAGTAACAATGATAGATTTTTTGTATTTAAAAAGTTCGAGCAAATTAGTTATTAAAAATCCTATTGTCTTCATACTGCCGCTGGAGCCAAACACAGCTATATTTTTATTGAAATAACTATCAAAAGGTAATTTAACAATATCATTATTTGATTTTCCCAGTATAATACCTGGCATTTCATTTTTGCCTAAAACTTTTTCAATCTCATCTTCTGACATCCAATCTGCAGTTCCATGTGTTCCATCTTCTTTTTTTAATTTAATGCCTTTTATTTCATCTTTTTTATCATAGACAACTAATTTTATACATACCATTATTAAGATTGAAATTAAGGCAATTATGAAACAAATAATGGCATAATACAAATTGCTAACAATAATATTTTGATTAAAACATTTATTTAATATTTTTATATATGAATTTATATTGAAATCTAATATTAAATTTAAAATGCCCAATATTATTGATAAAATATATATGATATTTTTTTTATTCATAAAAATTAATTTCCTTTTCTATAAAATTATCAATGTCTATTAAGTGAAAATTACAAGTATTCAGTTCATTCTTTATGTATTTAACAATAGATTCAGGACATACAATATCTACTTTTTTATTTATATTATTTTGTATAAATGTACTAATTCTATTTATTTTTTCAGTATCTATAAAATAGAAATTAGAAACATACAAATTTTTATGATCAGTATAATCACAAAAATTTAACTCTGATAATGCTAAATTCTCTTTAAAACTTATATTTAAAATTTTAAGCCAATTTATTTGTTGTAAATATTTTAGTTTTTTCAATGATTCGTCCGTATCTTCACAAATAATTACAGAATTAAGTCCAAAAGAAAATTTTAAGAAATCAATTCTTGATATATCATCAATAAGAATAACTACATTTTTGTATTTTAATTCTTTTTGAAGATCATATATAACCGAATTTAAGTATTTATCAGTATGACTATTTGAAATGTGGTATGTTAAGTATTTTGTACCAAATATATTTAAAATTCCTATATATTTTCTTGAACTTTCTGTAAATGCTGTTTTATCTTTTATTTGAAAAGAGGGAATAAAAGTAGCATTAGAATGTTTAAAAATTGCTGCTAAATGACTCATAAATTTTAGTCTATTAGCGTATTTTTCTTGATATCTTAGTTTATTTGTTTCAATTCCTAATATCTTCATAAAATTATAGCCATCTTCACCAAGTACGAGAAATTTTTTATACCTTCTTAAAATATTATTTTGAATAAGTTTAGCAATTCTTTTAGGATAATATGTAGTATTAAAAAAATATGGCAAATCTTTTGGTGAAAGGTATTGATATGTGTTTATAAATTTAACTAAATCTATCTCATTTTTATCTGTCGGAAATATACTTTTAATTTTAACCACCTGCCTTATAAATTTTTTCTCATAATGGTTCATGGGTAGCAATGTGAGAGCTTACGCTCACACACACCTACCCTATGAAGAAAAATATGTCATTAAAAACTTTAAAACCTTGTAATTTAAGCCTTTTGACAAATAAAAAAATGTCATATTTTTTTTTAAAAAATTAAATAAAAAAATGACATTTTAATCTAACATATTTTTGAATAAATTTACCGAATTATTTACATCAGTAATGTACACTTCTGTATGTGGATTTTCTCCTTTTTCTCCTCTAGCACAATAAAAAACTTTATTTATATTATCATCTTTAATGACATTGCTTATTATTAAGCTATCAAAAATTGGTTTTATAAATTTATTATCAATATCCCAATTTTCAACTATATCAAAAATTTTGATATAGATAAATACTTGCGAATCAAAAATATTATTATAATCTTTTACCTTATCAGCAATATTTAAAAGAATATTTTTATATGCATGTGTTTTCAAATTTTTATAAGATGGCATAACTTCTGGTATATAAATTTTAAGTATATTATCTTCAAACTTCGCATTATATTCATCACTAATAGTTGCAATTTTTTGTGTTCCATAAGTTACTGTTTTATTATACAACTTGATTTGATTTAATATGCTGTATCTTCTTTTTTCTAAATTTCTTAAAAAAGATTCTATTTGTAAATTATTTGGATTTTGCACTAATGTTAAAGAGTGTATATTATTTTCTAAATTTAATAAATCATCTAATAAATCTTTTGTTAAAATCATAATAAGATCCTTTCTAAATTAAATAAAATAGGGCAAATTTAAAATAATAACTATTCTTCTGTTTCTTCTAAAGCATCATAAGCTTCAAAAATCTCTTTTGTTAATAATTCTCTTGTTTCTTGATTAAGTGGATGGCATAAATCTCGATATGCTCTTTTTCCTTGTCTTAATTTTCTTGAAGGCATTGCAACAAACCTTCCATTTCTTTCATTTTCTAATATTTTAATCCCTCTAATAATGAAAGAGTTATTAAAAACAATATTTGCATATCCTATTAAAGCTCCTCTTTTTTCAATTTTAAAAATTTTAATATCTGTAATTTCCATAATACAAATCCTCCTATAAATTTATTTTTGAAGGGCAATTTTAAGGAAGATTAAAAACTTATTTTATTTACCTGTTCTAGGCAATACAACTTCATGTTTTTCTTCTGGAATATGTGTAATTGTAGTCCATTTGCTATTAGCTTCAGCAGTTACTCCAAAATATGTACCAATGCTTTTTGTGTGATTTGTAAAAGTATCATTTTCTTTTAGTGTATCAAAAGACTTACAATTCATTGTTGGAGATGTACTTTCTCTAAATCCTTTTTCAACTTTTCCAAAATCAAACATTGTTTCTGTAATGTATTCATCATCTGCAAGTGTAATTTGTGTAAAATCTAAATCGTAATTTTCATTTGTACTTAAATTTTCTTTAAATAGAACATAATCATCTGTTTTATTTGTCTTATAATATACTTTATAAGTTAAGTCTTGATTCCAAGTACCAGTAGTCATTTTTTGTAATCTTATATAATCTGTTGGAATATAATCATACCATTTAAAATTGTCTAAATAAACATTAGAGTTATTGGCTACATTAGAAAATTCATAATTTACATTTTCACCTGGTTTTATTTCAGTAGTTCCTGTTTTATCTACATCTACAGTTATATCAGTTGGCTCATTTTTAATTGTTTTCTTAATAGTTTCGCCATTGTTTGCAATTTCAAATTCAAATGTATCTTCATTCAATAAATAATAATTTGATCCTGTTTCTAATTCTTTTAAGTAGTATTTTCCTTTGTATAAATCTTGACTTGTTGCAATACCATCTTTGTCTGTAACTAATGTTTCAATTAGAGTATCTTTTTCATCATATAATCCGAATTTTGCACCTTCTAATTTTTTATTTTCATCTTTTGAATCAACTTTTGTAATTTCAACTTTTCCTTTTATTCTTTCGTTTACAAATTTAATATTTGTAATTTGATTTTCTTTTAATTCTATTGTTTCTACTTTATCAGATAAAACATAAGTATCTAATGTTTTAGTTTCTCTTAATTTTAGTTTAGCAAAATCTCTTATTGCATATCTTGAAGTTAAGGCTTCACCGTTTTCATCTGTAATGATTTTCTCTAATACTTTGTCGTTTTCGTCTAATACTTCAAATTCAACGCCTTCAAGTTTTACTTCGTTATTATCTTTATCAATTTTTATTACTTTTACTTGACCTTTTTTAAGTTCATTTTCAATATTTTTTGTAGTTTCTTTGTCCCATTCTACTTTTATTTCTGTATCATTAGCAAGGTTGTACCATTTGTTAGTTTTTGTTTCTATTAGTTTATAATTTCCTGTACGAAGATTTTTTATTTCCAATTCACCATTTACATCTGTATAATATGTTCCAATGATTTTCTTAAATTCTTCAGAATATAGTTTAAATTCTACATTTCCTAATACAACTTTTTTATTATCTTTATCTATTTTATATACTTTAATATTTCCTTTTTTGTGTTCATTTGTAATAGTTTGTGTATTAGTCTGATTATACTCTACATTTACATCAAATGATTTTTCACTTAGTATGTAATTATCATTTGTAGATATTTCCTTTAAAACATAATTTCCTTGATATAAATTTGAGAAAGAGGCTTCACCATTTTTGTTAGTTGTACTATTAGCAATTACTGTTCCATCTTTTTTAGTAAGTTGGAATGTAACTCCTTCTATTGGTTGGTTAGTATCTACATCATTTTTTACTATTTTTATTTTTCCTGTATTTGTTTTAATTTTTAGAGTTCCTGTACCAAATATATCTCCATATGGATCTGTTGTTATTGCATAATTTTGTGTTCCATCAATTCTTGTTTTACCATAAAAAATTGGATAAATCTTAGAACTAGCTTGTATTGTAAATAATATATCTATATCAGTATTCATTGAATTTTTGGGTATTTTTACTTTAAAATTTGAATTTCCATCAAAAGTGTTTGTTTCTTCATTATTCATATTTGTTATTTTAGCACCTGATGGCATTCCATTTGTTGCAGTAATTATATAACTTCTAGTATTAGCACCACAATTTGTAGTAAATTCTTGGGTGTAATATTCACCATCACTTTTTAACTCACCAACTTTACTTGTAGATATTCCAGCAGTATATGGAGTTTGTGTTCCATTTCTTCCAATATCTACTAAATTTTTTATTGCATTAGCAATTTTGGTTCCACGTTCGTCTCCACCACGATATCTATTTGTCGCATCCCAATTGTATAAGATACAATAAACGGCCTGTTTTGTTGCAACAAAGGCATCATATTCATTCTCTACACCAAGTTCAGCAGGTGTTTTATATGGGTATGCATTTATAATTGTTCTCCAAATTCTCACATCATCTAAGGTTTTTGTTAAATCAACAGTATAATTATGTTCTTCGCCAACCCCATGAAGTTCACGGTCTAGGCAGTAAGCTGGGTATTCCTTTCCTGCTTCAGTATGTGTTACATAAGTACATATAATATAACTCCATCTGCTATGTGCTTCATCCCAATATTGCACATGATATCCACAATCTCCTTTATTCTCTAAATAGGCATCATTTCCAACGCTTTTTGCAAATACTATATTAGAAAGAGATGAAAGAATTGTTGTTAATAGCATTAAAATTGCTATTGCTTTTTTTGTTATTTTATTTTTCATTTTAAAAATCCTCCTTATTTTTGACATATTAAAAGACACTTTATAAAGTGCCTTTATTTATAATATATAGCATTCTGTCATTATTAAATTTCCATTCACATAATAATCTTCAGCATAAATTCTTATTGTTCCAAATTTATATGTTATATAGCTCTTAACTCTATTTTCGGTGTAAGTAAATTGATTTGTTTGTGCTTTTATTGAACTATCTACCACAATGTTGTATCCATACTGTTTCATAAAATCAGATTCATTATTTTGTATAACATTTTTAATTTTGTTTATCATAGCATCATTTTTCACATATTTTTCAGTATTAGTGCTAGGTGTACTTTGACTAGGCTTTGGATCTTCTTTTATTTCTTCTTTTTTTGGTGTTTCAATAATAGTAGTAGTTGTTGTTGTTGTATTTTCTACTTGTTTTGGAGTTTCAGTTTTCTTAGTTTCTGTTTGTGTATTTTTTGCTTTTGATTCAATTGACTTAGTATTTGTTTTTTTTGAGCTTGTTTTTGAACTTGCTTCAGCAACATTTTTTGAATCTTCTTTTTCTTCTTGAACAATAGAAGTATTAATTTCTTTTTGATTTTCATCTTCATTTGATATAGATTTTTCTTCTTGAACTTCTGGAATTTCTACATCAGTTGTATTTTCTATTATTTCATTTTGTATTTCTTCGGATTCTAGAGATTTACTACTTTCTAATTTTTGACTATTCTTGCTATATAAATATAATGCTACACAAATAATAATTATAAAAATTAAAATACTACTAATTATTATGCAAATTTTCTTCTTATTCATAAAACATCACCCTTTCATAATTTATATTTATTCTAGGGTAACATCATTTATATTGTTTTGACAATGCTCAAAAGAAAAAAATTTTTATTTTATTTCTTTTGCTTGAACGCAAAGTCTTAAATTTTTTTGTCCTTTTACACAAGTAATAAGTGTCAAAGTATTAGTATCAGTATTTTCCAAAGAGCTCCAATCGGTTTCACTAATTTTTGAAATATTACTTACTTCATATTCTTTTGTTCCTAAAAAGCAAGTATAATGTATTTTATCTCCAACAGATAATGTATGTAATTTAGCCCAATATGAATTGCTATTATGTGCTGCTAAACATACATTTCCATCGATATATGGTGTATTTTCAAAATGTCCGACTCCTTTTGAAAGAGTTTGCATAGAAGTTCCTTCATAAATTAGCCCTTCAAAATTAATCTTATCAATTTTTATAACACCAAGTACATTTTCTCCATCAATATGTAACATTAAATTATCAGTCGAATCTGATTCAATATTGTTATTTTCAGTATCTAGTCTGTTTTGTGTATTATCATTTGAATATTCTTCATACACATAGTTTATTTTATTTTTATTCATAAAATATTTAACTATAAAAAATGTAGATATTGTTGCAATAATTATAAGAACGACTGTAATTGATATTATAATTACTTTTTTGTGCAAAACTAAAAATCCTCCTTCCATTAAAATTTTGAAATGTAGTTATATCACCGCCTTTCAATTAGAATAGTTAAAATACTTTAATTCAAGTATTTTTCTATATACTTTGAAATTTCAGAAAATGGTGTAGCAATGCTGATTTCTTTTTTTATATCTTCAATTTCAAAAGGATCAAAAATAAAGTCATATATTCCTAAAAAAAGAGCATCTTTTAATTCTGGTACTTGTGCATTTTCAAGAATTAAAATTACTCTTATATTTTTTTCTCTAACTTTAAACATAAAGTCTTTAAAATTATATTTATTTGGTTGTAATGTAGCAATTAAGATATTAGCTTCTTTCTCTTCCAATATATAATCTGGATAATATACAACTCTACTATTTTCAATATTTTTGTTCAAATCTTTGTTTAATATTTCATTATCTGTGAAAATTAAAACCATTTTTAAAACCTCCTATTTAAAATAAGTTTCAGGATCTACAAAACTTCCATTTATTCTAACCTCAAAATGAGCATGAGCACCTGTTGAATATCCTGTTGACCCAACTTTTAAAACAGGATCTCCTTGTTTTACTTGTTGACCTGTTTGTACTAATATTTCAGAGCCATGTGCATATAAAGTTACAATATTGTTTCCGATGGTCTATCATTACCATATTTCCATACGCATTACTATATTTTGCTGTTGTAACAATACCATCAGCCATAGCCACAAAATTTGCTCCGATAGGCGCTCCGACATCTGTGCCACTATGCAATTTGTAAACTCCAGTTATAGGATGTGTTCTCATTCCAAAATGTGATGTAATTAATGTATAACCAGGTATTGGCCAGGTAAACATACCAGTAGGAATAAGACCTTTTCCATCATTTATTATTGTACTCGGTGTTGTTTCTTTATCTTTTAGCCATTCTGCATATTGCGCTTCGTTAATCTTCGCTTGAAAGTTTTTCAGCCATTTGCATATCATCTTCAGTTGTAAACATAGAGTCTACTACGGTACATACTGCTAAAACAATTAAAAAAATTACAATTAAAAATGGGATAAATGGTTTAATTATTTTAAAAACGATTTTCTTGAATTTCTTTTTGATTTCATTCTTCGTTTTTTCCTTTAAACTCATTTTCAGCCCCTTTCTGCAAATTATTTATATTGTTTAAATATTCAGTATTTTGCATAGACTTGTTATTTTTTGAAGATGGTTGTTTTTTATATTTGTATGAACTAAAATCTCCTTCAGCCATTTTTGCTCCTGCACTTAAATAAGCTTTTGTTCCTTTAAATCCAGCACTTGCAACATTCTTAACTACTGATTTTGGAGTTATTTTTCCATTGCTTATATTATCTTTGTTATCTATTTTTGATTTAGGCATTGTTACATTTTCCTGTTTATTTTCCTTTGTAGGTGTTATTACATCCCTTATAGGATTTATATTTCCATTGTAATCTTTCTCATCAGATAAGTTTGTTACTGGATTTATAAATGATTTTGCTCTTGATATAATGCCTTTTAGTCCATTATTAGAATTATTATCAGTTCCATTGTTAGATGATTTATTTGGAATATCAGGAGTTTTAAATTGTTCTTTAATAGCACCTAATCCAAAACCAAGCATTGCACCTGTTCCAAGAACTCTGTTTGTCATTTGTTCATTGTCAATGCCGGCAATTCTTGAAGTTAGATTTTGCAAACAATTTTGTAATGTATCAGCAAGTGGAAGTATCATCATAGCCCATATTAAAGAGATGGCCCAGCCACCACCAGCTGGCAAAAATGCAAGATATATTAAAAATAAAAAACAATATATAAATTGCATAAAAATATTCATAATAATTTGACCAGCCCAAATACTAGCAGCAGTTACATTTTTATTTATTATCCAAAGTCCAGCAGCAATAGGTGTAAAAATAGTAAATATTATAATTGTAAATTGTCTAACTATAAATTTAATATTTAATTTTACAAATAGATATATAAACATTGCAATTACAAGAGCTGTTGAGATTGCATTTCCAGTTTTTATACTCGTTAACATAGAATTTCCTAATGTCGCATCAAGTGTTCCAGTATTTGCAGCTGTAACTAATAAATATACTAGGCTATTATTCATATATAATAAAAATCTGATAAATAGGGGAGCAAGGGCTATTGCGACACCACCAAAACATAATCGCATCAAATTTTCTTTTACTTCATTTTTCCTAGTTGTATTCATACCTGCATTTATCATCTTAAAAGCCAATATAAATACTGCAATTAATATCAATGTTCCAGAAATAATACTAAAAATTTGATACCATTTCATAGTCTTAGACCATAATTCATTGGTAAAAGGTGATAAACTATCATTTGCCTGTTTGTTATTAAAAATAAGTTCGTCATAATCTTTAAATCCTACATTTGCTTTTTCTCCGTGTTGTAAAATCTAGGACTGTTTCAGCAATTCCACCAATGCATTCCGCAATGATTTTTTCAAATAAAGATCCGCTTTCTTTTTTTATTTGTTTTTTTAGTTCAGGAGTTGCCCCAAAACATATAGGAGATAATAAAAAAAGCATTGTAACTACTATTACAAAACTTTTAAATAATTTATTCAATTTTTCTCACCTCCAGTTTTAAGTAAATACAAAGGTTTCTTCGTATTTTGTTATAACAAATTTTATTGCTGTAACTGTATTGTTAAGACTTATTACGCATTGCCCAGGAGTAGCAGCAGTCAGAAAATTTTTCGTGCCTTCAGATAGATTGAAAAAATCTACAACTTCATCGACTGAGCCAGGACTTTGCTTAAATAAATATCTTGTTGAACATATATTTATAATGGTTTTTCCGTTCTTCAGAACTTAAAAATTCATCAATAAATTGGCTACCGAATGAATAATGGAACATTATACTTGCGACCGGCGGCGAGCAACATTGACAAGGAAATCTGCGGATTCTTGATATTTTAAAAATAACCAGGCTTCATCACAAACTATGATTTTTTTCTTTTCTCTATTTTTTAGTACATATTTTTGCCACACCCAAGTTAAGATAACAAAAGAAGAATACAATTTTGTAAATTCATCTTTAATCTCACTCATATCAAAACAAATAATATCTTCAGAAGATGTAATTTTACTTTCACAATCGAAGATTCCCAAAGAATTACCTTTTAGGAATGGGATTAAAATGTCAGCTAATTCTTTACATTTTCCACGTTGTACTAATTTATCATGAAAATTTGTAAGAGTAGGCATTTTCTTTTCCATTTTTCCTACTACATATTTACCATTATCAAGTTTTCCACCCTTTTTCTCATAAAGTGAATTTACATCACTTGTAATGCCTCGTTCACTATATAATTGATTTACTATTATCTCTATTTCAGTATTTTCTGTTCCTGTAAGTGTTCGACCATAATTTCTGCATATTGTTGCAATTAAGGCTCTAATTTCTGCCACTTTATCAAGTATATTTAAAAACTTCTCTTTGCCCTTAAAGTCTGCCTCTAGTTCAAAAGGATTTATTCCTGCTGGTTTTCCTTGCTCAATTTTTATTACTTTTCCACCAAGCATTTTAGTTAAATTACTATATTCACCTTCAACATCAATAAAAAATGCTCCGCATCCAGTAGTAGCAATATTCCTGGCTGTTAGTGTTTTTAAGGCTACACTTTTGCCACCGACCAGAAGTACCACAAATAAATACATGAGGATTAGGGAGCGTAGGAGGCCCACAAAATGTATCAATGTAAACAGGTGCATTTGTATATATATTTCTACCAATAAAAATACCCTTATCATGTGATAAATTAGGTGTAGAAATAGGTATCAAAGTTGCAATACCGACCAGCTACCATATTTCTCTCATAGTTTGAAACAGGGTATTCGTTTGTAGGAAGTATTGTTTTATATCCTTCTAACTGTCTAAAAGTTAGAGTTCTTATCATTGCAGTTTTTTTGTTTAATTCACTTTCTAATATTTTTGTTTTCTCGTTTAAATCTTTTAAACTTTCAGCATTTAGAGATATAAAAATTGTCGCATAAAATAGTTTATCTTGATTAGTTTGTATTAGCATTCGCAGATCTTCTAAATCCCCAATTTGTTTTTCTAATTCTGGCAAATGCAATATATTGCCTTGCCTTGAATAAGTTGCATACTCACTTTGTGCTTGTACTAATTTCTTTGTTAATTGATTTATAACATTTCCATTGATAGATGGCTCTATTTTCACAGAAATATTTATATTTCCAATAGCAAATAAATCATCCAGCCAACTGATCCATGTTTGTTCTGGATAAATTGTCATAACAAATATTCTAGTAAATTTGTTATATCCAAGTTTCAAATAATCTACCTTTTCTTGTAATTCATCAGGAATCAGTAAGTCGGAAAGCTTAGGTACATTTTCAAATATGTTTATTTCTTTTGACTTTTTGTTTTTTCCCAACATATAATTCTTTTCCACCTCCTTGTAAATTGCTAATATTTATGGTTGAGTTTTTATTTAATTCTTTATAAATTAAATCGTAAATTTCATCTTCAGTTAAAACTTCACATACTATCTTTGCTCTTAATAAACTACTTGTAAAAGATAGTGTTTTTCTGTTTAATTCTTGCATTGCATCCTTTAAATTTCCATCATAACTAATAATTGCATAACTCCTAACAACAGAAATAGTCCTGTTTTCCATTAAGTTATGCAAGTAGTCTATTAAATAGTTTTTGTATTCTTCGATTTTTTCATTTGTATTTTTATTCTTTTTCATGAGTGAAATAACTTTTGTTGTATCTATGTATTCAGTTGTACTAAAAAATTGGACTGGATAATCAATTGAAAGAGCAGTTTGTATTAAAATATTTTCAATAGAATCCTGTTCAGAAACAGAAAGCATATTGTAATCAATGTTACCCAGTCTAACAATATTTGAATATCTGTTACCAATGCAAATTATATTATCTTTTATTTTAAAATTAAAAATATTTTCTAATTTCTTTTTATCTACTTTTTTGCCTTGATCTCCACTTGTATTTTTTGTAAATCCATTTTGACTTTTCTTTTTGTTTAAATAAATAGCAGTACAAATAACAAACACAACCGTTAATCCAAGAAAAATAAACATTATTATCATTTTAAGCACCTCTCATATTTGAATTTTTTTCTACGAATAATATATTTTGTGGCACATAAAAATAACTTATCAAAATTTTGCTCATTTATTTTTAGAAAAGCACAAAGTAGAAAAAATGTAGCAATTATAGTGATAATAATTATTTTTACAATAATATTTAATGGTGTAGCAAAAATACCTAAACTTGATATTGCAAGCATTAGATATAAAACTTGTCTTAAACTTAAATAACCACCAAAAATCTTTTCTTCTCGTTTAATATCAAATGGAATTTTAAATATTCTCACAATAAATCACCTAACTTCCAAGCAATGTGCCACTATTATTTGTAGCAACATTGATAATAATTCCAGCAATGATGAGTGAAGCACCTAAAATTACACCGCCACCACATATCCAGGCAAGTGCACCAATACTTTCAGCCCTTTTTTGTGGGTTGTTTGAATTGGCTATCATTTTTAATGCTGCAACAACTACACTAGCAAAGATTAAAACACCGACCTAATGGCATTGCAATACTTGTGATAACTCTTTTAATATTATCTGTTGCAGTTTGCACTTCAGCTGTTCCAATACTTTCAGCAAAACATTGATTACTTTTTATTAATAACAATGTGAGTGTTGTTCCAATGCTTGATAATTTTGTAATAAATTTCTTTTTTCTTTTTGTAGCATTCATAAAATATCATCTCCTTAACTTTAAGATAGGGCAAATTAAGAAGAACACTATTTATATTAAATTTTTAAATTGTACCAAAATGTAAGGTAGAAAAAGTAAAAAAATAAGACTTAATAATAAGCCTGGTACAATTTTTAAAAATTTCGATTTTATTGTTTGTGATTTTATAATACAACCAACTATTAGAAAAACAAGTGATAGTATTAGCAAAATCACAAGTAAAAATAAAGTATATTTAAAGCCATAAAATAAAAAAGTTGACATTATACTTTCAAAATTATTTATATAATTATTTATCATATTTTAAAGCTCCTTTATGAAGTATCTATATATTTATTTATAATAGATTTTTTATAATAACTAAAAAAATCATCTGTATTATGATCCTTGCATATTGAATACAATTTAACTAAATTTTCTCTTTCAAATCTATACATAATATTTTTGAAACTACTATTATAAATT
>ULNR01003766.1_pt1 | contig 30811 bp, 25 predicted proteins | sample 1951971 | NCBI WGS metagenome assembly ULNR01 (sample SAMEA4835582, study PRJEB28245) | human gut metagenome | biome: gut microbiome; material: fecal sample | place: Denmark | collected 2008 | reverse complement strand
ACTGGATAATGAAAGAATTGATTTAGATTTCTGCTGGGTTCCACTTGAGGATTTAAAGAATAGAGTAAAGGTATATCCGCAGGAGCTGGTATCTTATATTCTTGAACAGAAGAAAGAAATTGTACATTTTGTTTCAAAGCAAATTTAAAAGATGAGATTATATGTGTTGATGGAGAAGAAATATGTTAGAAGTTAAATTTTATGATACAGTAGACGATTCATTACTGAAGTTTGCAGTAATAATCTCACAGAGCAACGGCAAGTGGGTGTTTTGCAAGCACAAAGAAAGAGATACCTATGAAGTGCCGGGAGGGCATCGAGAAGCAGGCGAAAATATTCTCGAAACCGCTAAAAGGGAGCTCCAGGAAGAAACAGGAGCAGTAAAATATGAGATAAAGCCAATCTGTGTATATTCAGTGACAGGCAAGACAAGAGTAAATAATACTGGTGAGGAAACATTTGGACTGCTTTGTTTTGCGGAGATAACGGAATTTACGAAAGAATTACATAGCGAAATGGAGAAGGTTGTTCTTATGGATAAGTTGCCTGAGAATTGGACATACCCGTTGATTCAGCCTAAATTGATTGAAAAATATAAGCAGATAGAAAAGCAGTCTTACAGTCAGATACAGTTGGTAGAAAACAGACTATAGAATACATAAAGAATATTAGCTAGTACTTTTCAAAGTTGGGCAACTATTATTCGGAGCATCTTCAAGGCTATTGAGAAAAGAATATCCTGTCCTTATAGAGCAGATACCAAAAGGATTATGGGGAGGTAAGTCATGGAAGCCTATAGTGGATGAAAAACATCTTGATAACTGTATATTATATATTAGAAGACATCAACATGATAATACAAAGTTATAATTAGCTTGATTGTATATTTGCTTTATAGGTGTTGATATATTGCATAGCTTATGTCTAATCGGCATAAAATTATAATAGAAAGTCCTATTGACTTTCTGCTTTGTTCTTGCTAGTATGTAAGTACAAAGAAAGTTTACCACTGACCGATATGTGGTATATAAATGGTCGGGTTGAAAGTTTACCGCTGACCGATATGCGGTATATAAATGGTTGGGTCGAAAGTTTAGTCCTTCGCCGTAAGGCGGGGGACTTTTTCTATATGGGGAAAATTACATGAAGAAAACAGGATTTTATATAATTAAAGATAAGTTTTTTGAAGATATGCCAGACCCATATCTTAAGGGGAATAAGGCGGGGAACCCACCTCATTATTATTGCTTTGAAGACACAAATACAGGGATATATTGGATGATACCATTATCAAGTCGTATTGATAAATATAAAGGAATTGTAGAGAAAAAAGCTAAGGCAGGTAAGCCATGCGATATTATACATATTGTAAAGCTGGACGATAGCCGAAAAAGTGCATTTCTGATACAGGATATGTTCCCAATAACAGAGGAATATATAGAACGCGAGTATACCATAGGCAGTAATCATCTCATGCTTACTAGTGAGCATACGGCAAATGAAATTGAGCAGAAAGCAAGAAAAGTCATGGGTATGCTAAAGAGAGGGGTTAAATTTACACCGACACAGCCAGATGTTATGGCAATTTTGAAAAAACTGAAAGAACGCATAGCGGGAAGACATGCTGATGACAGCTTATAAAATAAAAATGCCTATCCTGTCTGATCCACAGGATAGGCGGTGCCCTTAAGGACATTCATTAGCCTAAACTCGGAGCATCCACATTGGAGTGGGTGCTTTCTGTTTAATTAATTATTATCATCTCATATCTGATAATCAAGAGGTTTTTCTAATTTGGAAAAATTTTTACAGTAAGCTTGTCAGTTCCTTTCGACACAACCATGTTGTCATCAAGCAGATGCTGCTTGAAAGGTGTAACAGGAATTATTTATCCTTGCACGAGAGACAATACGATTTCTGGTAAAAATCTGGTGTTATTCAGAAAAGAAGATGCTGTGCCAGTTGAAAATTCAATAAGGGAAATTATTTATTAGCATTATCAAGTAAAGGAGTGAGGTTAAAATTGGATAGTAATGATTATGAAGAGAAAATGCGTGAAATTAGGGCTGCATTAAATAGGATTCCTAAATATATGGAGAATCCTGAATTTAAAAAAGCAATAGAAAATACGCAAAGAGTGGCAGCTGCATTGGGAAATATGGTCGTGGCAATTTCTCAAAGTGAAGCGGTTAAAGCATTTGGTAGATTAGCTGAGCAACTAAGTAATATTAAATTACCACAGCTTTCAGAAGAGGCAAAAGAAGGGCTGGAAAATTATCATTATTTGAATAAGTTGGAAAGTTTACAATGGCCACTATATTTTTGGGTTAGCAAAGACCTTATGAAAGAATTAGGTCCATATACAAGTATATCAGAAGAAAATGAAGACGAAATAAGTACGATTGTTTGCAAATTTTGTACTGCTGAATTTATAGATGGACTGCTTGTGGATTGGAATAATTCCACTGTAATGGATAGGAAAAGGATTCCTATATTGCAAGAGGCTATTAGTTTATATAATAGTGAATTATATTATGGCTGTGTGTCAATTTTAGCTTGCCAGCTTAATGGAATTATCACAGACATATATAATATGCAAAGAGCATATGGGAAAGAGTTTGATTTAGAAGATGTGAAAAGGGCATATCAGAGTTTTAATCCACAAAAGAAAGTTCCGACAAGAATTAAGAAGGATAGTGAAAAGACACAATTATTGTGGTTTATATCAGATGCTGAAGAAGGACTTATGTATTGGATTAAATCAATAGAATACATATATAACATTATTTTAACCTCTGAGGACAGTATGAATCAAAGTTGTCATCCATGTAGAAATAAGATTTGTCATGGAATACAATTAAACTTTGGAACAAGAGAGCATGCATTAAAAAGTATACTTACTATAGATATGATGATTCGATTAGGAGAAAACCTCAAGCACATTAATGAGAATAACGCAGAAAACTTAGGTACACTAAAAGAGTAGGGGAATTATAAGGTGTAAGTTTGTGCGAAATGCAAGAATCATAAAAACTAAGGACAAAAGTAAATGACTATTGTATAATAATCCTTATAAAAATTCAGGAGAGGAATGATGTAAATGGATATAGATAAAATTTTTAGTGCAATTTTGGCAGGAAAAGAATGGATTTTTAGTGGAATTGGTGTAATGGCATTAGGCTTTATTGGAAAATGCATAATAGGAAAAAAGTCTGGTGAGAATTCAGATACATATACAGTAAAATCTAAAATGCACGATAATAACAATGTTTTAGGTGGAAACAATATTACAGGTAAGAAAAATCAAATTATTCAGAATGATAATAGTAATGCGATTTCTGTAAAAGGAAATGGTAATGTAGCTGGGAATGGAAATAATATTACAAATAATTTTATTTATCCTAACAATGACAATAATTTGAAAGAAAATGCTGATTCATGGTTTTCTGAAAGGTTTAATGTACTACTTTCGCTTTTAAATGATGCAAGGGGGTTTTTTGAAAAAGAATATACAGTTGAATATGTAAGCTCTCTTATTGGGTTAAAAAATGTAGATGAATTAAAAGTTTATTTAAATCAAGGGAAAGAGCCAGATGATGAATTTAAGAAGAAATTTGTTGATGTATTTGGCGTAAATGAAGAGTGGATGGTACATGGCAGGGGTGAATTTCCGTTTGCATCAAATATTAAATTTTTATATGATAACCCAATGGATATATTGCGAAGAGAAGATTTGAAAGTCATCAGTAAATTTATTGTTGTTATTGGAGATGTAGAAGGAAGAAGACACGCATGTATTATAAGAAAAAGAGATGAATTATGCTATGAATTATATCCCAAGTATTTTGTCTTAAATTCAAATGTTGGTGGAGCAGGAACAAGACAATTGGTTGGTTTGTATAGATTTTTACGAGAAGCAGATAGAATAAAAAAACTTGCTGGTGTTGTGTATGATGCAAGCGAAGAACAGATGGAAAAATTAATGAAGGGTGAGTTTCAGCCCAAGAAAGTGGAACAATTTAAAGTGGCAAGTAATTTTTTCGATAGTTTTATGTGTATAAGTGAAAAGGAAATAGAGAAAAATAAGAATTTTTGGGATGAGGAATTTATTTTTGTACAAGAAATAATTGCTGCAAATATTAAGGACTATGATAGAATTAATCAGGAGTATGATTTAAAACTCATTAAGAAAAATCTTGGAGAAGATTCTCAGGATAAAGAGGAAGAGAGCAATGATATTGATTCGTTTGATGCGTCAACACCTTTTTTTAGTTATAGGTTTGGAAAGGCATTTCCAGGGGTGCGGGGAATAAAAGAATTTTCAAATCCTAAAGAATGTGTTGATAGATTACAGATTCTCTTAAAAAAACCACTTAGTGGAAAAAAATTAAGAGGTCCTATATGGTGGTTTAGAGGAGGAAGTAATTTAGATATCAATAATTATGAAAGAATTTCTGATGATAAATTTTTGATGGATTTTGATGAGATAAAAGTTAAAAGAATTGTTGCATATGCAGCGGGAGAGTATTATAAGAAATTTGTTTATGTAGAAGCTTATCCTGAAGAAGAAACAGGTTTATACCAATATGATAAGGAACATATAAAATCATGGGCAGATAAATATGGCTATTACAATGAAGAATATGCAGAATATGAGAATAAAAAAGTAACAAGGTCAGAGTATGATGATGGTGCGGCTGTGATTGATGGTAAAGTTGTTGATTTAAAGGGAGAAGCTAAATTAAGAATTCGTTATATTACACCATATAATTTTATTATCTGTGCACAATTCAATCCAATTAATAATGATGATTATGATGATATGATGGTAACATTGTTGAATGGCATATTAAAAGGTCAGAATTCTGTCGAGGAAATAGTAGAATTTGTAAATAAAATGCCAAGAGATAGAAGAGATATGTAGGCAATAATTTGGTTGAAAATGTAATGGGATTGTAGTACAATCAAGCTAAGGCAATCCTACTATGTCAAAGGGCAAGCATAACTTTCATTTGAAAGGCAAAAGAGAATTTTATTTTTTATAATTCCAAGAACCTAACATAGTAGAACATACTGTGTCGGGTTCTTTTTTTAATGACCTGACAGTGGCATAAATAAAGGATTTGAACGGGACAGTAGAATATATTTTATAAAATGTAATGTGTCAGGAGAGAAGAGAGAGGATGGAAAAATAAAGTTTCTCTTTGCACTTTTTAATAAGTTTGAATAGTAAACAGAGCTTCATAAATGGCGTAAACAAGCCATTTATGGGGCTTTTTCTTTTGTCGTGATACCTATATGATACCCATTGAAGGTCATGTGGGGAAGAGTTGATGTGTAAACGCTCCAACCCATGTACCTACAAATCCCCCGAAAAATTTGATATAACCATAATAATCCAGTTGCACAAGTTGTACTATTTTAACAAATTGTACAATTCGTACAATTATTACAAATTTTTCAGGAGGTTATAATTATTGAATGCTAAGGAGCTGGAAACACAGCACAATCTTAAAAAGTGGGCAGCTATAATAAAAGAATGCCGCTCAAGCGGCATGAAGATACTTCAGTGGCTTGAGATAAACAACATATCAAAAGACCAGTATTACTACTGGCAGAAAAAGCTTAAAGAAACATGTATTGATACTTTTGAAAGACAGGCAGCTACATTTGTGGAACTTCCTGTAACTAAAGAAGTCCCGGCATCAACAGAATTAACTGTTACACATACTATATGTGAAAACAAAAATGATGGCTGTTCTTTTAAAGATAATACAATAGCTGCTGTAATAAAAGCCAATGGAGTTACATTTGAAATCACTAATACTGCTACACCTGATTTTATAAAAAATCTTATAGAGGCATTTAACCATGCTTAATGATGCAGCCGGTTTTAAACGCATATTTATAGCAGCCGGCTACACGGATTTACGGAGAGGAATAGACGGACTTGCAGGAATCGTACAGTATCAGTTTGAACTTGATCCACACGATAAAGATACAATCTTTTTATTCTGCGGAAGAAAGAATGACAGGATAAAAACACTTCTATGGGAAGGTGATGGATTTCTGCTTATGTATAAAAGGGTTGAAGAAGGCAGTTTCAAATGGCCAAGAAATGTAACAGAAGCATTGGAGATAAATGAGCATCAGTTTGAACAGTTAATGAAAGGCTTTGAGATTATAGCAAAACGCCCGATTAAGCCACAGGATAATCCTGGAACACTGATGTAAACATTGTGCAGAAAGTAGATTTTTTATAATATAAAAAGTTTTCAAAACTATAATCGTGACAGCAAATATATGGATTATCCACTAAATGCAGGACATAAACGAATTAATACATCCCTGTGTCCTGCCTTATGTGGATAATAGTTCTAAAGAACCAGAAATACCGGCTTTTTAGAAGTGTTATCCACCGTCATAATGACGAATCAGACAAATGCCATGAGTGGCATAATAACACGATTTCTGCTATACTTAATGCCATGAAAAGGAGTATGTGGTTATGGAGATTAAGTATACAGAGCAAGAACTGAATAGCATAGATAAGACACTTCTTATAAAGATGTTTCTTAATCTCCAGAACCAGATGGAAACTCTTACAGTAGAAATGAAAGCACTTAATGATAAGATGTAGAAAATGATGGAACAGCTTGTGCTTGCCAATAATAACAGGTTTGGAAGAAAGACAGAAAAAATGTCTGATACAAACCAGATATGTTTTATGGAGGTAGATGGAAAGATAGTATTCTTTAATGAAGCGGAAGCAGTGTCTGATTTTGATGCAAATGAGCCGGAAGAACTGGAAATAAATGCCATACATGGAAAGAAGACAGCCGGCAAACGTGCCATGGATATGGAAGGACTTCCTGTTGAGAGAATAGACCATTACATGACCGAAGAAGAATTAAAAGAAGAATTCGGTGAAAAGGGATGGAAACAGCTTCCGGATACAGTCGTTAAAAGGTACCACTTCACACCTGCTAAGATAACAGTTGACGAGCACCATATAGGTGTATATGCCGGCAAAGAAGATGGACATATGAAGCGTGCACCACATCCAAAGGGATTACTGCCATCAAGTCCTGTAACGCCATCACTTGCAGCGGCAGTCATGAATGGCAAATATGTAAATGCTGTACCTTTATACAGGCTTGAAAAAGAGTTTGAGAGATACGGACTTGCCATAACACGCCAGAACATGGCTAACTGGATGATACGTCTTGCAGATGAATATCTAGGAGTAATGTATGATTATCTTCATATGAAGCTTTATGGATTTCATGTAATCCAGGCAGATGAGACTCCTGTGCTTGTAAACAAAGACGGCAGACCAGCCGGTTCCAAGAGCTTTATGTGGGTATACCGTTCAGGATATATGTATTCAGATGAGCAGATAGTCCTGTATGAATACCAGCGGACAAGAAATGCTTCACATCCAAGGCAGTTTCTTAAAGATTATTCCGGGGTATGTGTAACCGATGGTTATCAGGTATACCATACAGTAGAAAAGGAACTGGAAGATCTTAAGATAGCCGGATGCTGGGTACACTGCAGGCGAAAATTTGATGAGGCATTAAAGGCAGTTCCAAAGGCTGCCCAGAAAGAAAGCCTTTCATATCTGGTAATAAAACAGATACAGGCAGTCTACCGTGAAGAGGATAAGCTGAAAGAGCTTAAGCCAAAAGACAGACTCAGACAGCGTCAGGTGGTAATAAAGCCACTGGTTGATGCTTTATTTGCGTACCTTAAATCAAATGAAAGAAAAGCCAGCACGGCTAAACTGAAACAGGCTGTCACTTATGCACTCAATCAGGAAAAATATCTGAGAGTATTTCTTGAAGATGGTGAAGTCCCAATGGATAACAATGCATCGGAACGTGCAATAAGAGGCTTTTGTATAGGCAAGAAGAACTGGGAAATGATAGATACAATCAATGGAGCTACATCCTCAGCAATAATATACAGCATAGCAGAGACAGCTAAAGCTAATAACTTAAAGCCTTATGAGTACTTTGAATATCTGCTGACCCAGATACCGGCACATATGGATGATACAGACCGCTCATTTCTGGAAGATCTTCTTCCATGGTCACCAAAGCTGCCAGAATACATCAGAAAACAAAAAGACCGTGGTTAGCGGTCTTTTAAAAGTCAAGGTACATGGGTTGGAGCGTTTACTGTTAAAGTGCGCTCTTGTTATCGAGTAGTATGGTAAATCTGGGATTTTAGATAGGTTCTGTTCTTAAAACAGCAAAAATGAAGCTGCCGCTTCACGATTTATTAATCGTTAAAGCGCCAGCCCCCTTAAACAGTTTAATTATTTTCTTTGGCTTTAAATTTTTGATAATGTATTTGCATATATGATTTCATTCTGTCAGACATAGATAAATTGAATGAATCTGACAGGTTAAGAGCAGATTTTTGCTCTTCATCAATGGATTCGGAAATACAAATATTACCGGTTTCTGGGTTAAATGATATTTGGTGGCGATCAAATAGTGCATCGTGGTTGGCACATAAAAGTAGACCATTGTTTGCATCTATCCGTTCTTCCCGCGAAGACTCAGACCATTCTTTGATGTGACTGGCACGTAAAACTGAAGTAGTGGTTATGTCGCATAGATTACAATGGTGACGTTCTAAAAGTAATAATCTTCGGAATGAACCTTGTGAGACACGGGTTTTTACAAATTTCTCGACATCTGTTCCTGATTGAGGATTTCTGAGGAGCATATTTTGTAAAGAAACTGCATCACATTCATCAAAAGAAACATCTCGGATGATATCGTTGTACTGAATTTCGTGAGCTAATTCTGGATTGTATGCAGAATTTAATGCCACACAGTTAACATTCTGGTTGCCATGTGTATTGGTGATGGAATAAAGATTGCCACACAATTCGTAAGGTATAAGTATTGCTAAATAGCGTAAATAGTCATATCTTAGCATTACAAGAGCATCATCTTGAAATGCACATCTTTGAAGTTGTGTAAAAGGTTCTTCGACATCGGGGATATTGATTTGTACCTGGTCTCCGGTATGCCCATACTTTTTATAGGCGGAACTGTGAAGAGTTAAGCTCCAATTGGTTAATTGTGGTGGAACGATTGTTGCTTGGCGTATAAAAAAGGTATTACCGGCAGTGTCGACTTGGCGTATGGAAATGTCATTTTCACGAAGGTATCTCAAATTGTTGTCGTACAAATCAATATCAATACTTTGAGACGCGGTAGATGCATTGTTTAATTCTTCAAAGAAGAATAACATGCTTTGGCGTCCGGTAATATCTATGTGTGTTTGATTGACAGTAGAAGTGGTATCACCGGCATTGATTCTACGCTTGTCCTTGATGATATTTTGGTTGGAAAGTTTTTTGACAAAAATACCTTGGAATGCATCTGGGTTAAGTGGTGTTCCGAGGACATTTATGGAATTTAGAAAGTGATTTAACACATCAATTATTTGTCTATACATTTGAAATTTCTCCCTTCTATAAACTTATCTATATTATATCAAGAAAACTAAGAAGTGTATACAGAAAGAATTCGAAAATTTCTATTTACACCCTGATAAAAACACTATATAATATGTTTATAAAACGGAGGAAAAATGCAATGACAAATAAAAAGAGAAATAATTGTGGAAGACCGGCAGGTCGGATAAAAACGGCAAAAATAGAAATTTCGATTGAACCAACAGTTAAAGATGAATTTATGACATTATTGCGCAACGAGGGAAAAACAGCCTCTGTTGAAATTGGATCTTGGATTAGAGAGTACATAAAGAATAATAAGCTAAAGGAGGAATAAGATGAAGGTAGTATCTTTTTTTAGCGGATTAGGCGGATTAGATAAAGGTTTTGTAGACACAGGTTATGATATTGTGTGGGCAAATGATTTTGATAAATATGCAGTGCAGACATATAAGGCTAATTTTGGTGAACATATAGTACTAGGTGATATAAATGAAATCCCTTTAGAAGAGATACCGGATTGTGATGTGCTGATTGGTGGATTTCCGTGTCAGCCATTTAGTATGATGGGGCAGCAGAAAGGTTTTGAAGATACTCGAGGAACATTGTTTTTTAGAATTGCAGAAATTGTGAATGATAAAATTCAAAAAGGGAAAAAACCGAAGGCAATCATTTTGGAAAATGTACGCTCTTTAAGAACTCATAATAATGGTAAGACATATAAGGAAATTCATCGGGTATTACAAGACGTATTAGGTTATAAAGTGTTCTGTGAAATATTAAATTCTGCAGACTATGGGGTTCCACAGACCAGAAACAGAACATATATTGTATGCTTTGATAATCAAGCAGCAGAATATATTTTCCCGGAGAAACAGGAACTTGATAAAACTTTACAGGATTTGTTAGAACAAGATGTGGATAATAAGTACTTTTTATCGGACAGGATATTGCCTACAATATTATCTGATGGAACTGGTGGATATAAGGCAAAGTCAGAGATAGATTTAAAAATTGCAAGACCATTGTGTGCAACTATGGCAAAGATGCATAGGGCGTGTCAAGACAATTATGTGACGCAAAAGGGAAGAGTGAGAAGGCTTACGCCGAGAGAGTGTGCCAGATTGCAGGGATTTGAAGACTCTTTTGTGATACCAGTGTCTGATTGTCAGGCATATAAGCAGTTTGGTAATGCAGTTACTGTAAATGTATCAAAAGCAGTTGCCCAATCCGTAAAGGACACATTAAAAGAACTTGGAGAGTGGGTAGATTAACATGGAATACAAGAATGATAAAAGCGAGTTTATGGCATTTGTAGAAGCTGGATTAGATAATAACAAAAGCGCCTCGATAGATATATGTCTGGAACGCGTTACCAAAGCTGTTGATGAAGAGTTTCTTGTAGCAAGGGCTGAACAATATAAAACAGATGTAAAAACGGATAAAGAGTTTAAGGAAACGTTTAAAAAACTAGCTGTTATTTGTAATAAAAAAGAACAAAATTGTATAAAGTGTCCAGTGTGCAAGTATTGCAATACTTATATTGAAAATGCAAGAAAAGGTGTTAGCGATTCTTCGTTGAAGATGATTGATTTGTTTTGCGGTGCTGGAGGATTGTCATTGGGTTTTTCGCAGGAAGGATTTATAACAAGTCTTGCAAATGATATTCAAGACTGTTGTGTGGATACATATGCACACAATCACCCAGAGACTCCTAGAGATCACATTGTATTAGGTGATATTAAAGATGTGGTTAATAATCTTGAGAAATTATTGAATGGCAGAAGTGTTGATATTGTAGTTGGTGGACCACCTTGTCAAGGATTCAGTATGGCGAATAGACAGCGCTTGATAGATGATCCAAGAAATTATCTTTATAAAAGTTATGTTGAAGTTGTGGAAAAAGTCCGTCCAAAGTTTTTTGTTATGGAAAATGTTAAAGGAATGTTGTCTGTGGCAGAACAGGTAAAAGAGGATTTTCGCAATATTGGTTATTCTGTAGAATGTCATGTGCTGAATGCTAAGGATTTTGGCGTGCCACAGAATAGAGAAAGGTTAATATATATTGGTAATTGTATCGGCGTTGATAATGAACAGATTTTTAGAGAAATATTCGCATTGAGCGAAAATATTCCAGAGCATAATTTAGGAGATGCCTTATATGCGCTTAGAGCGTTAGAAGCTTCCAGAGTCAAGAATGCGACAGAGGTTGGCTCAACAGAAAGCGGATATAAGATCGAAAAGAACAAAATTGCAGATACTAATGAATATATCTCATATATTAACCAAGGCAGAGATGTAGCTGTAGTATCGAATCACAAGGCAAGATACAATAATGACAGAGATATAGAGATTTATGGACGTATGGAGCAGGGAGACCGTTCAGACGATCCTAAAATTGCGGACATTATGCCATATGCCAGAAGAAATGATATTTTCAAGGATAAGTATTTCAAGTTGGAAAATGCCAAAGTTTGCAAAACCATAACAGCGCATATGAAGTTCGATTGCAATATGTATATTCATCCTACACAGGCAAGAGGGCTTACCCCTAGAGAAGCTGCAAGGGTTCAGTCATATCCGGATGATTATTTTTTTAGGGGAGCTTATACAAAAACATATATGCAGATAGGTAATTCGGTTCCTCCTCTTTTAGGAAGAGCAATTGCACAAGTGATAAAGCGTTATATGAAAGGTGGTAAGGATTGATGAATTTTTCAGAAGCATTAGACATAATTAGTAATATTATTCCGGAATGTACATCAAAAGAATATGATGGGATAATGGTAAAGAAACTTGAAGCATCTAATACACTGGATGAGGGGAGAACAACCAATCAGACACATATTGCAATATCTGGTGAGCAGATGAATATGTTTCCTTATCTGATGGCAGATGGCTATTTTAAGTGTAATTATGACGATAGGGATGAACAATTAAAAAAATATTTTATTACACAGATACCGCTTTACATTTATAAGAATAATATTTCGTATTTGTCTGCTGGTGAGGAAAGTGGAATTTTGTTTGACGAAAATGAAAGAAGATGCGTGCGTGCCAGCATAGTCAGAAGCCGTAGAAAAGAACAAGCAGATCAAGTGCAGCTGTCACTTACAACAATAGACGACCAAGCTTTCGTGATGTTTAGAAAAATGTTACATACAGGTGATTATCTGGTATTACTGAAGCATAAAGAAAAACTATTCTACGATTGTATTGGAATTAAAGCTGCGGATGAAACAAATGGAGAGTATCATCTTTCATCGCTTAATAATAAGTTTTATAAGTTACCTACAAATACAAAGGTGGATATAAAAGAACTCGTTGAAATTAGGGATTCAAAGATTGAAAAGAGAGATTTTACAATTCAAGAGTTGGGAACCATTCTTTTTGAAATGTATAGTAATGCAGAGGATAAGATGAAGGTGGCATCTATCCATATTTTTGGAATAAAATATGGAAAAAATATTATTGAAAAGGAATTTAGAGCACCAGAAATTATAAAGGCAGCAGGATTGAATGAGTCGTATTCTACAGAATTGCAAAAAGCGTTGAATATTTACAGATGCCTTAATAAGAATTTATATGGTATTTCTATTTCTGATGGAGATGAACAGAAGAAAGAAGAAAAGGTATCTGGTGCGCGTAAAACAGGAGCTGAAAATATTTTTCTGTATGGTGTTCCGGGAGCTGGTAAGAGTCATGAAATCAAAACAAAATATTGCTCTGATGAAAAATATATGGAGCGCGTGGTATTCCATCCAGATTATATGTATTCAGATTTTGTCGGACAGATTTTGCCGAGAGTTGAAAAGGATGAATCTGGCAACGATAAGTTGAAATATGTATTTACACCGGGACCATTTACTAAAATGCTGAAGAAAGCAGAAAGTGATCCAGGAAATTACTATTATCTTGTGATTGAAGAATTAAATCGAGGTAATGCTCCTGCAATATTTGGTGAGATATTCCAATTGCTTGACCGAAAAGATGAGGATGAATTTCCTGCAGATGAAGTTGGTGAAAGTGAATATGGTATTTCAAATTATGAGGTTGCAAAGGAAGTATATGATGATGAGACGCATCTTGTAAGGATCCCCTCAAATATGTATATTCTTGCAACAATGAATACAGCTGATCAAAATGTATTTACCTTAGATACTGCATTTCAGAGAAGATGGAATATGAGACAGATAGAAAACAGATTTGATAAGTCTGACCATTCAAAAGATATAATTGTCGGTACTAAAGTAAACTGGGGGGCATTTGCTACAGTTATCAACGATATGGTTATTGACATTAATGTTGATATGGCAAGTTCTGAGGACAAACGTCTTGGAACATACTTTGCAAAGAAGAAGGAATTGGAAGTGAACAGATTCCCAGAAAAAGTACTTAAATATTTGTGGGATGATGCCTTCAAGATGGATAAAACGGCAATATTTAATGAAAATTGCAAGTCTTTGGAAGAAGTGGTTGTTACTTATGAAACTGCGACAGCTGATAAGTTGTCAGCAGTATTACGATTAAGTGTATATGAAAAAATGCTTTCTAAAATGCAGCAGAACAATACAGAAAACATTGAAAACTAGGTGGTGATTTTTTGCGGGAAATTGATATCAGAAGTAAGTGCAGAGTAAATTCTAATCGAGATATGGATACCTTTGTTGGCTTGAGGTGTAATGATGGTGACATCAGTATTAATTTCCCGATGGGGTACCATATATCAGAGGATAATAAGGAACTGAGGAAGGACATTCTTTTGTTGTTTACAACGCTTGCTGCAAATACAGAACGAAGAGAATCAGAGCTATTAGGACAAGGCAGTAGCTTCGATGAAGTGGATTTTCCACTGCAGTCGTATATGTATTTGATAAAGGATTTTTTTGCAAGGGGATATTATAAAGAACAGGAAGTGTTGTATAAGGTTTCAAAAAAAGGAAAAATAAACTGGAATAGAATAATAAAAACGCAAAGACCTTATGTTCAGGATACTGATGCGTTTTATCTTGATTTTATTACTAAGAAAAATAGTATAAAGGAAAACGAACTGATTACATTAATTCATGAGTATTGTGTATATGAGAGTTTTGAACGAATAGGCTGGTTGTTTACAAAAATGATGCCAAAGAAACCACGAATACTGAAGCGAGAAAAAGTATTTCGGTCGGTGTTGAAAGAAAAGATTTCAAATACTTTTAATGACAGAAATAGAATGCTTTTTAGACATATGTTAGCTATAGTCGATTTTGAGGGTGACAAAGATTCCGATAAAAATTATCGATATGGAACATATCGTTTTGAGTATGTCTGGGAAAAGATGATTGATAAAGTGTTTGGTGTTGAGAATAAAGCTGATTATTTTCCGAAGACAACCTGGTATGTGAATGAAGAAAGATACGATAATGCTTCATTAGAACCTGATACGATTATGTTGTGCGGAAGTAATGTGTACATTCTGGACGCAAAATATTATAAATACGGCGTGACTGGTAAGGCATGGGATTTGCCGGAATCTACATCTATTAATAAACAAATTACATATGGTGAATATGTGGCTAATGGGGAAAAGTTTAAGAAGAAGCATGGAAACAACATGAAGGTTTATAATGCATTTCTTATGCCGTTTGATTCATTGAGAAGCAAGTATGCTAATAATTCGGAAATGATCAAAGTAGGTAAAGCTGTGAGTAATTGGAAGGATAATTCTGAAGATTACCAAAATATTCAGGGTATCTTGATAGATGTTAAGACTTTGATGAATATAAATGTTCGACAGGAAATGAAGGAAATAGAGAAACTGGCAGAATTGATTGAAAGTTGATTTTGAGGTGATTGTGTGGCAGATGTTTTAACAAAAGAGCAGCGTCATAAGAATATGAAAAATATTCGCGGCAAAGACACAAAAATTGAAGTTATCTTGAGAAAAGCTTTGTGGAATAAAGGATACCGGTACCGCAAGAATTACAAAAAGCTTCCAGGCAGTCCGGATATTGTATTGACGAAGTATAAGATAGCGATTTTCTGTGATGGAGAGTTCTTTCACGGAAAAGATTGGGAAATATTAAAACCAAGGCTGGAGAAAAGCAATAACAGTGAATTCTGGATAAGTAAGATATCCGGAAATCGAGAAAGAGATAGTGAAATAAACAAAAAGCTTCTTTTTATGGGGTGGACCGTTATACGCTTCTGGGGAAATGATATAAAAAAGAACCCAGACGAATGTATTCGCGTAATAGAGGAAACAATCTTTGATTTAAAACTAGGAGCAGCTGAAGTGTAACTTCTTAGTTATGTAATGCTTGAGGGTGATGATAGACAAACCTTCAAGCATTTTTTTGAAATGGGGTTGACAGAAGATGATAAAAATATAAATAGACTTGACAAATATATTGGTTTATGTAAAACTGATATTAAAAAATAGCATAGGAGGTAAAAACATGATAGATAATAGATCAGAATCAATCATCGACAATCATGTGTTAAACCGCAAAATTGTTTATGCAATCAATAAGGCCATTTCAGATGATGTTCCGCAGGAAATAAGAGAAAATCGTCTTGAAACGAATAATCGCCACATTTTTGCAGCGGGTGATTACATAAATGACAATCTTAGAAAACACGTGGTGAAAGACGAAGTAGAGTTACTTGCTTTTAACAGATACGCATGGGAAGGTCGAATCCTTATCGATAGAGCCAACCGCGTGACATATACAATTTCTACACATCAGACGTTAAGAAACATTATTCGAAAAAATAGAAATAGACCGCATTACTTACAGTCCATTTTGTATGCGGAAAATAGTGATTGTGAAGGTTTACCCAAGCAACTTTCCATTGGAGATTTATATCCAGATTTTGTGGGTTCGTCTTTTGATGCGGAAGAACTAGAAGAAGATTACGACAAAATCATGCAGGGTAGCATCAACAAAGCGGATGGATATAAGCATTATATCATCGTGTACACATCTGAGCATCATACAATATCAGATATCGAAATGCTTTTATTGGACAAGGATTTTGCAGAGGTTGATAAGATAAGTCTTATGGAGTATGTAAATCCAGATTTTGCTTCTTTAACAGAAAGAGGATACGATGCAACAGAAGAACAAGGCGAAAAGGCAGAAGAAGTAAGAATATTACCGCTTAAACTTAAGCCTGGTGTTAAGCCTGCACTTAGAGCGATGGAGGAAGAAGTTTAATTCCTCCTAAATTTCTATAGAACAGGAGAAATATAAAATGGAACAGAGAAAGTTTAATGGTGACAGATTAAAGAAGGCAAGAATATACAATGGCATTTCCTTAACTGATCTTGCAACGCAGGCGGATATAAAAAAGCAGTCTATATCATTATATGAAAATGGAAAGAATGTGCCAGATCATGAGAAGGTTAGAGTATTAGCAAGGGTACTTGGTTTTCCATATGATTATTTTTTTCAGAAAGATAAGATAAAGGCATATACAGAAACAACTTATTTCAGATCACAGGCAACAGCTACTAAAAAAGATAGAGCTGCACAAAGTGTTAAGCTTGAATTTGTTGCGCAAATGTATGAGACACTTTGGAATTACATTGATTTTCCAGTTTACAAGGATCCTAAGCTTGATTTCATTGGATATGATGACCCATTGGATTGTGAATCTCAAGATGCAATTGATGAAATGGAAGAGGCTGTGGCTGAAGTCAAGAAATGTTGGCGTGTGCCGAGCGGACCAATTAAAGATCTGCAGTATTTGCTTGAGCAGAATGGAATACTTGTTACAGGATTCTCTATTGGAGAGGATAAGATTGATGCATTCAGTCAGAGAACCATAATTGATAATGCGGATGTATTTTTAATTGCTGTAGCACTTGGCTCAAGACCAGAATGCAGATTAAGATTTGATATGGCTCACGAATTAGGTCATATTGTATTACATCCTTGGAGTGAAGATATTGAATCTTTGTCAAAAGAGGAATTTAAGGCAAGAGAGCGTCAAGCGAACATGTTTGCAAGTGCATTTTTGCTGCCGAGAGATAGTTTTTCAAAGGATGTATCGCAGTATCCTACAGATTTGAAGTTTTATCTTTTCCTAAAGAAAAAATGGAAAGTATCAGTTCAGGCAATGATGTATAGGGCACGTCAGCTTGATATTATTTCTGCAAATCAGTATCAGTATATGATGCGACAAGTATCTAAAAATGGATGGAGAACCAAAGAACCAGATGATATTCCGGGAACTCTAAATGAAAGCATTTTCCAGGGGGCAATAGATTTATTGTTTGATAACAATATTCTTACACCGAGAAGCTTACTTTCTGATTTTAAGAGACATGGAGTAACATTGTATCCAGGTATGATAGAAGACCTTTTACACCTCAAAAAGGGTACATTAGATATTGAGGATAAAGTTATTCCATTATTTCGAATAAAGAATACAGAGGATACGGAATGAAAATGACATTGAATTAATTTGTATGATTTATCGCTTGATGATGTATTGTGCGTTATTAGGCAAATTAATCAACGCATCATTAGATGAAAATTGACATATGAAGGGAAGCAACAGTTAAAATAGAAGGTAACAATAGTATCGTTTATATGTTGCTGTTTTTATATTAAGGAATGTCGATGCCCAGAAAGGAGCATAAAATGCTTAAGATAGATGAACAAATTTTAAATATCGATAAAGTGATTTGTCGTCATATTGATGCGTCAGATTTTTCTGGAAGAGGAGCTGTATCACAAGATATCCTTGCCCAATTAAGAAATTTTATTGAGCATATTATGTTAAAATTTTATGCTAAGGGAGAGGATATTGATGATTCATACAAGAATATTTGTAAGGCAGTAGAGAATTCAAAAAAACGCGGTGAATTGAAGGTTTTAAATAGATTTTATGATTATTTAGAAATCGTGGCATCACATTATACACTTGATGAAGAAAATTCCGAAAGATTAATGCTTAAGTATTATACATATTTGTATAAAATAAGAATGCTTCTTGACAGCTTTTTTGGTATGAAAGTGTTGGATAATTTAGAAAAGTTTCCATTGCATAAGGATCCTAAATTGGAAGAGTATTATGAAAAAATTGCTGAAAAGGTTGATACATTTGAAAGAGAAAGAGTAGAAAAATCAGATAAGTATTATGTTCAAAAGATTAAACCAGTATTTGTGAATAGGAAAGTGTATTACGAAGTTACACTTTCTCCAGCGACAGATAATACGAGCAAGTTTAATAGAATGATAGCGTTTACGAGCATTGATATAACTGATTATTATGCAGCTAAATTTATGATACGGGAGAGTAGCATAAGTTTGTTAGGAAATATTATGCCGATATTCGTAATTACGGGATGGGAGATTTCAATTCGTGATTGCGAATATCAGAATTTTGTCAGCATAATATGCGGTACCAGGAAAAAAGTTAATTATGCAGAACAACAAGGGATTTCCAGGTTTCTTACAAGTACACGGTCTAACTTAGTTGATTTACTAAATTATAGCGAAGAAGAATATAATAATGTCAAGTATGAGGTTACTAAAACAGCCAAGAGTGTTGTCTTTTTTGAGGTGTTGGACAAGTGCAGAAAACTTGTTAAAAATAGTAAGCCGGGTGTTAATGTAATAAAATATATGCTCTTTCATATGAATAACAAATTCATTAAGAATCAAAGAATGTATGTGGAGAATAGTAATCTATCTGGCTTATATTTACAAAATGGTTGCATGCCATTTGATAATATGCCATTTATTAATTCACCTCTTAATCACAATCCTAAATTACGTGATTTATTTGAATGTATTTCCATCAAGGAAAGGAAACATGAAATATTAGCAAGATTTATTAAAAATAATACAGAGATCAAGGGGCAGATGTTTACGGCTATAAGTGAAGTTGAAAATATGGGAGATATAGGTGAACTTATTGATGAATATAATGATAAACTTTGGTACGGGCATAGACCGGAAAGTGATTTAGCGATAGAGAACGGTCAGATATTTATCAATAGTTACAAATTGGATACCTGCAATATTATCAGTAAGTTAAAAGATTTGTCCAAGGAAGGTGAAGCAGATTATTCAAATGCTGTGTTAACATGGATAGAGGAAACAAAATATAATATTGATTCGGATGAAAAGAAAGATGCGATGGTGAAGATGTTTTCTGATTCACATGTGGCACTGATTTATGGTGCAGCCGGAACTGGGAAAACTCATATGATAAAGCATTTATCTAACTATTTTTCTGATAAAAGTCAGTTGTTTTTAGCGCAAACTAATCCGGCAGTTGATAATCTGAAAAGGCGTATTGATAATTCAAAATATAGATTTTCTACAATAGCGAAATTTTTAAATCAAAGAAATGTTGTTACAAGATATGATGTATTGGTCATTGATGAATGTAGTACTGTAAGTAATAAAGATATGCGTGCTATATTGAGAAAAGCATCTTTTAAGTATCTTATTCTTGTGGGAGATATTTATCAGATTGCATCTATTAGATTTGGAAACTGGTTTAATGTTGCAAAATATTTTATGCCAAATAGTGCAGTTTTTGAATTGAAGAGTCCATACAGAACAGAAGATGAAGGCTTGTTGACATTCTGGGATCGAGTAAGAACTTCTGATGATAGAATTAAAGAGATAATAGCCAAAAAGGGATATTCAAAAACTTTGGATGAATCAATTTTTACGGCAGCAGAGGATGATGAGATTATACTTTGTTTGAACTATGATGGTCTGTATGGAATAAACAATATAAATAGATTTTTGCAACAAAGTAATCCTAATAAAAGCATATTTTGGGGAATGCTGGAATTTAAGACTGGAGATCCAATATTATTTAATGAGTCAGAACGTTTCGCTCCTATAATTTACAATAATATGAAGGGTAAAATTATTGGGATAGAAATTTTAGATGAGGGACAAGTTACAGAACGTATACAGTTTGATGTTTTGGTATATACGTTAATTAATGAAGATGATGCGAGGTGGCAGGATTTTGATTTACTGTCAAATAATGGTGTTGATGAATCACAAATACGTTTTGTGGTAAATAAATTGAAAAATGTTGATGATGACGAAGAAAATAGTTTAAGAACAGAATTACCATTTCAAATTGCATACGCTGTATCAATTCATAAAGCCCAAGGTCTGGAATATAGGTCTGTGAAAATAGTAATAACTGATGAGGTTGATGAACTTATTACACACAATATTTTTTATACAGCTATTACAAGAGCTAGAGAAAAACTTAAGATTTATTGGACACCAGAGGTTGAGCAAGCGGTTCTTGAGCGGATAAAACCGAAAGATATTAAGAAAGATGTAGGAATACTGCGAAAATATATAAATTCACAAACCCAATAATAGGTGTTTATTATTGTAAAAATGCTTGAAAATACAGGAAATACAATTTTATTATTGGATTAATTTTAGTTGATGGGTAGTTGATGAGGATTTGTGGATATACGGCTACAGGTTGTAACCCTAATAAGAAGCGTATATATGAATTCTGATAAATTTAATTAAATGACACAGAAAAGATAAATGAGGTTATGAGTGAAGTTATAATTCAAAATTCATGGAAAATGGAGTATTGACTTTTTCAAAAAACTGCATATACTATGGATAGAATCATAAAACACTTATGTGTTTTTGTAAGGGCGGCGTTGCGACGGCGCTCTATTTTTTTGTTTAAATGCAAGCACTAAAACACCAGATTCTGGTGTGAATCCCTGAAAAAACACCAACCATGTCCATAGACAAACACAAAACCCCATCGTATAATGAATACACGATTTGCAAATTTCATACTTTGCCGAAGTGTACAATCACGACGGAAGGCAGTATGATATTTTTGCATAAATCAGAAAAAGGTCACAAATTGACGCTTTTTTCGCAAAAATAGACTATGATAGTCCCTTGTGGACGACACTGGATTGGTTTATACTATATTCAGGCTTGAGACAAGCCAATGAGAAAATGAAAATTGACAACTGAATATCAGTTACAGATTTGAGTAAAATTACGGATCATATACCCGCAGGATGAAAGTCACAGTTATCATATTAGTAGGCTGATGGATTGAGAGATGAAGGCTGAGAGGCTGGACGGAAGTTTGGGCAATGCGGGAGCAGGTATGTTGCGTAAGGATAATAACCCATGAGGGGCGAGAAGTTCGTCCCGATCCCCGTAATGCAGGTAGGGGAGATAGTGCTTCTCCGGAATGGAGAAGGGCGTCGTGAACACAGCTAGTGGCTCGTCTGTAATTCCCGGAGGTGAGTACACCTCTACGTATACGGGGCGATGAGGGGTCAGAAAGACCGGCGTATACCTTCATAGGACGTTAAGAGAAGTCCAAAACAGAATAAGTGATAACCAGAATCGTTATCCATAGTTTATGCATTTTCAAATGAACTATGGGTAGCGATTTTTTTAATGGAGGTAACGCAGATGAAGGAAAAAATAGATATTAAAGCAAAGACAATTAAGATGGATACGGGTAAAGGGAATACCATAAAAGTAACCATGTCATACGGTGAACAATCAACTTTGGAAGAGTTGTTGATAGCCTATTTGAGGCAGGAAATAGCAGGTGGAAGTGCAGCATAATAGTGGCTGCCCGATGATTCAGAAGGTCTCGTGTGATGGTTGTGACTGGTAAAAATGCTGAAAATCATATTTTGTCAAAAAAGGTGGAAAAAAGTGGTAGACAAATATTTGTTCGGGATGTAACATAAACATGTGGCAAACAAATGAATTTGAAAAAATAGCCACAATACCTGTAAAACATTGTGAACGTCCAGCCAACGTAATGACCAATGTTAAGTTTTTTTAATTGAATAGTTGACATCAAGACAGCTTGAAAATGTCGGTGCAGATGAGACACCATGAAATAATAACCGCTGTCCATGGTCAACAAAGTAAGCGCAAGCTTACATACATATTTACATACGGAAACATCGTATGGATGCAGAGTATGGCGTCAGAGATTATAAGAATATATGACGTCAAAACAGTTTAAGTTGAAATGAATATCGAACCAGAATAAAGAAAAGATGTAAGTTATTTAGCTTTTCTGTATGGTTTGTGCTTTTTGACTTTCGTGTGTAAATGTGATATGTAGCGCGGTTGTTACAGCAAATGTAACAAGAGACTTTGTTAACTATGGAGAGCGGTTTTTGTGTCTCATGATTTAGCCATAAGGAGGACATTTTCAGGCTGTTTTTCATTTTTGAAGGGAAGGAGAAGAGTGTATTTTGCAGGAGACAGATACGAAAGAGCGGAATGTGCCGGAGTGTTCGCAGCATGATGCAAAACAACAGGGAAAGGCGAAACGGTATGGAAAATATACTGTTCAGTCCACCTTTGCAGGAAGCTGTAGCATTACGGATGTTATGAATTGCTATATAGAACGGAAAGCGTCACTTAGATATCAATAGAAGCTGTTTTTACAGCAGTTGAAGAACGACAGGAGGAATTGTAATGAGTAAGAAACAGATTGATGTATATAGAACAGGAATTTATCTGAGATTGTCTCAGGGAGATGAAGATGTTGATGGACTGGAGAAGAAGGAAAGTAACAGTATTTCCAACCAGAAGCTGTTGCTGGAGGGATTTATAGATGCCCATGATGATTTGAAACTGGTGGATATTTTTATTGATGATGGCTACAGCGGAAGTAATTTTGACAGACCGGAGTTTCAGAGGATGATGACATCCATGAAAGCGGGGAATCTTGACTGCATTATTGTAAAAGATTTATCCCGACTTGCAAGGGAGCGTATTGGTGCGGATGAGCTGATACAGAAAACTTTTAAGAAATATAATGTGCGTTTTATTGCAGTATCGGAAGGGTACGATAGCCTGACTGCCAGTAGCAGCGAGACGCATACGATCATTCCTTTCAAGAACCTGCTGAATGAGCAGTATAACGGTGATACGTCCATAAAGGTTCGTACCAGTCAGGGCATTTTGAGAAGAAATGGGCTGTTTATCGGCGCATTTGCACCATATGGTTATCAAAAGGCAGAGGATAATAAGAATCATCTGGTGCCGGATCCTTATGCAGCAGGTGTGGTGCAGGGAATATTTGCAAAGAAGCTTTCAGGAATGAGTGCATCAGGAATTGCAAAGATTCTTAACAAGAATGGTGTACTTGCCCCATCGGAATATAAGGCAAAAAGTGGTGAAAAATACAGCACCAGTTTTAAAGGCGCAGGACAGTCAAAATGGTCTGCCCAGACAGTATCCAGAATTCTTAAAAATGTGGTGTATATCGGAACATTGGCACAGGGAAAACGAACAACTGTCAGTCACAAGGTTAAGAAGGAAATAGCAGTACCGGAATGTGACTGGGTGGTAGTGGAGAATGCACATGAAGCAATTATCAGCAGGATGGATTTTGATGCAGTACAGGTTCTGATGAGTCGGGATACCATAGCAGTTGCTGGAAAAAACGAATCATATATGTATGCGGGTATTTTATATTGTGGTGATTGTGGCAGCAGCATGGTTCATCGCAAGGAGTCATACAAGGGCAGGGAATATATCAACTATATCTGTTCTAATTATAACCGGAACGGGAAAGATGCCTGCAGTCGTCACTGCATCCGTGAGGAGGACCTGAATCAGATTGTGCTGGGAGAATTGCAGGGATATATCAACAGTATGTGTGACTGTGAAAAGGTATTGGCGCATCTGGATGAGCTGAACGTGAATTATGATGAGGTGGTTGCCCATGATAAAGAGATTGTTGCCCTGAAGCAGGAGCTTACAAAATGCTCTGCATTTAAGGCTTCCCTCTATCAGGATTTGCGAGATGAGATTATCAGTAAAGAGCAGTTTACAAGGTACCGCGAGGAGTTTTCGGCAAAAGAGAGGGAGCTTGAACAGGCAGTCAGGGAGCAGGAGACAATCATCCGCGATATATATGAAAATGGAATTGGTGTGGCAAAGGACCTGGAGCGATTCCGTGAAGGTCTGGTAATTGGAAATCTGGATCGTGTGGCACTGGTTTCATTTATTGACAGAATTCTGATTTATGATGATTTTAGGGTGGAAATTGTGTTTAAGTATCGTCAGGAGATGGAAAAGGTTGCCGGATTGTTTGATGTTGCAAATGAGAAGGACGCGGAGCCTGTGTACACCATGGTAGATGGTTTGCCGGTGATAGAACTTAAGGAGGCGGTGTAAATGGCAAGAACGAAGAATAGATTTAATGCAGTTCAGATACCGGAAGCGGTAACAGCTGGTGTACCTGTAAAGCAGAGAAAATCCTTTCGCGTTGCACTTTATGCCAGATTGTCGGTGGAACTGAAATCCAGACCGTCGGAGTCCATAGCCAACCAGCTGAGTATTTTAAGAGAATTTATCAAGGATAAGGCTGAATTTGCAGAATACCATGAATATGTTGACAGTGCAGTGTCGGGAACCAGTTTTGACAGACCTGCATTCGGGCAGATGATGGATGATGTCAGAGATGGGAAAATCAGTTGCATTATTGTGAAAGATATGTCCCGTTTTGGCAGGGATTATATCGAAGCCAGCAACTATATTGAAACGATATTTCCGTTCCTAGGGGTTCGTTTTATATCGGTAAGTGATCATTTTGACACAGAGGCAGAATTTAACCAGAATAAGGCACTGGAAATTGCATTGAAAAATCTGGTGAATGATATGTATGCCAAGGATATTTCAAAGCGTGTTTCAGTCAGTCGCAGGCTTGATATGGAAAGGGGCAAATTTACCGGAAGCAATGCACCATATGGTTATAAGGTGGATAGCGGGGATGCACTTCGTAAGTATGTGATAGACAGGGATTCGGCGGCAGTTGTCCGCCAAATTTTTGAACTGGCAGCAGATGGAGTGACACTTAGGGAGATTGCGAAAGCACTTCAGGAGTATCGCTTTGCATTACCGGGAGATTATCTGAAAACAGGGAATCTTTATGTGGAGGAAGGTGCAGAGGCAAAGGCATGGTATCCCGGTACGATTTCCAACATCCTGAAAAATCAGGCTTATATTGGAAACATGGTACAGGGGAAAAGACGTACCAGTCTGTATGATAATGAGGCAAGGCAGGCTACGGATGAAAACGATTGGATTGTGGTTGAAAATACCCATGAAGCGATTGTGGATAAGGAACTGTTTAACAAGGTAAGAGCTGTTATGGATAAGAAGTTGGAAGAAAGCATTTTTACCTCTGACAGGGGAAAGAATCTGCCGATAAAAGAGGATATTTTTGCAGGAATTTTATTCTGTGGAAATTGTGGCAGAAGAATTCCTTTAGCTTCCAGAATATTGGAGAAGGATGGAGTGTTGGAGCGTCAGTATTTTTATTCCTGCAGATACAATTATGATTTTGGTGGGAAACAGTGTGGCTGTACCATCATGGAGCAGGAGCTTATAAAGGTGGTGCATAACCTGCTTACAACTCAAATTGCAGTACTTACAGACAGTGCCAGGACGGAGGCTTCCATGCGAGGCGTGATGGACAGGGAACTGAAAAATCATGACATGAGGATTCAGAAGCTTCAAAAGCAGATTGACAGGAAGAATTACGAAGAAAGCAAAGAGTATCAGTCTTATGTTACCGGTGAGATTACCAAGGCTGATTTCAAGTGCAGGCAGGAGAAAAATGCTGATGCCATAATGAGACTTCGAGGGCAGATAGCGGATGAGGAAGCAAGCCGCAGGCGTGTGAAGAGATTCTGTGAGAAGAAGATACAGTGGCTGAAAGCGATTTATCGTTTTCAAAGTGAGGTCTCCCTGGATAGAAATATGATTAAAATACTGGTCGACAGTATTTACCTGTATCCGGATAAGAGGCTGGTAATTAACCTGAATTTTAAAGATGAGTATGCCAGGATGGCAGACGGAGAGGAGATTTAAAATGGAGCAGATAGCAATATATTTGAGATTATCAAAGGAAGATGAATTTGTAAAAGATGAGAGCAACAGTATTACCAATCAGCGTGCTTTTATCCGTGGATTTATCAATAAAAATAAGGAACTTCGCAAAATGAGTGTGGTGGAGTTTGTGGATGATGGCTATTCTGGTAAAAATATGGACCGCCCAGATATGCAGAGAATGCTGGAAATGGTGAAAAGAAAGCAGATATCATGTGTTATTGTAAAGGATTTCTCCAGATTTTCCAGAGATCATATCGAGCAGGGAAAATATATTGAACAGATATTTCCTTTTATGGGTGTGCGATTTATTGCCATAAACGATAATTATGACAGCGCAGATTATGTGGGTGGTATCGGTGAGATTGATGTTGCATTTAAGGGGATTCTATATGATTTCTTCAGTGAGGAGCAGTCTTCCAAAGTATCATTGACACTTGATACAAAGCGTGGCAATGGTAAGTACATAGCTACCTATGCTCCTTATGGCTATGTGAAAAGTCCGGAGGACAAGCATAAGTTGGTTGTGGATGAGTTTGCCAGTCAGATTGTAAAGCGCATTTTCAAAGAGTTTCTGTCTGGAAAATCTATGTACAAAATTTCAGAAGGACTGAACCGGGATGGAATAGATACGCCGGGCGTGTATATTGCCATGCAAGTAGGAAGTGAAAAGCAACTTGCCAGATATCGTGAGAAAAAGCCTCTATGGAATAATGTTGCAATAGGAAGAATCCTCGGAAATGAGCAATATACCGGCACGATGATTTACAGCCGCTTCAAGATTGAGAATGTTGGCGATAAACATGCAAAAGCACTTCCAGAGGATGAATGGAAGCGTGTGGAAAATTGTCACGAAGCAATTATCAGCAAGGAGGATTTTGAAAAGGTAGCTGCCATGCGAAAAGAAAATACATGTGCTAGTGCCAAAAGAAAGCATGAAACACATTGCCTGACTGGTAAAATAATCTGTGGTAACTGTGGGCATCGCCTGTCCCATACTTATGCCGGACGACCAAAATATTATTGTGCAAATCATTATCTGGACAAGACTGATGAAAAATGCAATATCAGTGTGCTGGATGCCGATATAGAAAGCATTGTGAAGAAAGCACTTCAGATGATGATTGATGTCCTGGTAGATTCCAGAAAAGTTGTGGATATGCAACGGGAGAAACAGGCAGAGCGATTAAAGCAGGCAGAAAAGCATCTTTCAGATATGGAGCATAGCCGTGAACTAATTGAAAAAGATTTGCGTGAAGCTTATGAAAGCTACAAGCTGGAAATGACAGATAAAGAAACATATTTGGAACAGCGCAAGACATATGAGCAGATGTTGGCGAGCTTGCAGGAGAATATCGAAAAGCAGAGGGCAGCAGTAACCAGGATGACAGATGTGGATGTGCCGGAAGTGGCAGGTCTGGAGATGTTGGAAGGGCAGCTGAAACTGACTGGACTTAACAGGGAAATGGTGGATGCTTTTGTGGAGGAGATTGTCGTGTATGCTAAGGACAGGGTGGAGATAAAGTGGAAGTTTCGGGATGAGTTTAAGAAAGAATATAGTCGAAAAGAATAGATGTTTAGGTGGAGATTAATAGGGAGAGGTGGTATAATAAAAAAGGATTGGGCAAAAGAAAAGAGGAAGTAATTTTGGAAAATACGACTAGTGAAATAATGCAAAGAATGTTTGCGTCATTGGAAAATAATTCTCGAGTTGCAGTTGAGAAAAATGAAAAAATATATTCTCAAATAATTATGTACTTAAATTCAGTAGAAGGGTTTTGTGATTTGCTGGAAAATGAGCAGATTAAATTGGTAATGAATGAAGTCTGCTATGATTTGATTTCTTCAGTTTATATGGCATCAAATGGAATGTATAGAAATGCGTATATTTGTTTAAGAAGCGCAATTGAATTGGCCTTAGCTGTGTTGTATTTTTTGGATCATAATTTTGATTTTTTGTTATGGCAAGAAAACGAATATGATGTTAAGTGGGCTGTGTTGAACAATAAGGAACAAGGCGTTTTATCAAATAGATATTTGAATTTATTTTGTGAGTCGAATACTGATTTTGGAAGATTTATTGAAAAAGTAGAAGATATATATCATAATTGTTCGGAATATGTTCATGGGAAATATTCTTTTATGCAAACAAATTTTATGCAAACAAAAATTAAATATGATTCTTCAATATTCAAGGAATGGAGTGAGAATTGGTTTGATGAAGTTAAAGTTATAACATTGCTTTTGGCAATTAGATTGCATAAAAAATTAGGAGAGTTAAATGATGAAATAAAAAAGCAATTAGCAGAAGATGCGAAGGATTATGAATTAAGAGGTGTATTTGATGAATGATTATTTAAGGAATGATGATGAAATTATTTTTAGAACTGAGGACCTGAAACAAAGAGAAATACAAGATAAATTTGTTGAAACAGGAAAAGATAGAGAAAATATTGAGTACTTAAAAAAGAAAACCCCTATAATTCTGTCTGGAAGTCGTGGAACCGGTAAAACAATGCTGCTGAAAATGGCAGAAAAGGAAATGGATGATAAGTTTGATGAAGATAGAATTCTTCCAGTATTTGTCAGTTTTAGCAAGGCAATATTTGTAGATATAGATAAAGATATATTATATTTTAAACAGTGGATGCTTTCAAAAATTATGTTTGAATTAAGGATAAAATTGAAAAAGCATGGTATAGGAATAACTCAACCAAGTATTTTTGGTAGCTTGTTTGGGTGTAATGATGAGACGGACGAACTGACTGATAAACTTAACACATTCATTTCAATCATGGAAGAAACATGGAGAAGAAAAGATGGTGACGCTAATGAAAAATTGCAAGAGGTATTTGGTGTAGAGCCAGATCGCATAGGAGTAATTTCTGATGTGGATTATTTTAAGAAGTTGATAGAGGAATTATGTGAATACTATAATATTGAAAGAGTAGTGTTATTGTTTGACGAAGCATGTCATAACTTTATTCCAATTCAACAAAGAGAGTTTTTTACTTTTTTTAGAGATTTGAGAACACCATATATAAGTTGTAAGGCTGCTGTTTATCCAGGAATTACATCATATGGTACATTTCAGGCATTTCATGATGCTGAGATAAGGAAAGTAGAAAGAGATATATCAGATAAAGATTATGTATCTAATATGCGCGAGATGGTGAGAAATCAGCTTGGAGAGGACGTATATAAAATTTTTGAAAGCAATGGGGATAATTTTGATGCGTTAATATATGCTGCATCTGGAAATCCGAGACTGATGTTAAAAAGTATTTATACGGCAAGCAATGAATTGAAAAGTTTAAATACGACTAATACAAATAATACAATTAAACAATTTTATAGAACTAATATTTGGAATGAGCATACCAAACTGGGCGAAATATATACGGGCTATAAACCACTTATAGATTGGGGAAGAGCATTTATTGAAGATAAGGTTTTAGAAGAAACTTATAATAAGAATAAAAAAAGGCTTAAAGAAGGGGACTATTCCCAGACAATATTTTTTGCAATCAACCGAAATGCACCAGAAATAGTAAAAAAAGCAATGAAAATTCTTGAATATTCAGGAATAGTTACATTACATACAGAGGGGACTAAAGTAAGGACAGAAATTCTTGACAGATATCAGTTGAATTTTGGTATAGTTTTAGCTGCTGAAACTAAAGAAACACCAGTTAAGCGATATAAAGAGATTATTAATCATTTATCAATTAAATTATATACAGAATATGGCGAGAACTCACCGGCATATGGGAATGTGACAGGTATCGTTTTGAATGGAAATACTGAAAAGTCTTCTTCGGTTTTGAAAAGCATTTTGGATAGTAAAATTGAAAAATTGGATTTGACTACATTTCAAATGGAAACTTTAAAGGATAGCGGTTTTGTAACGATTGGAGATGTATTGAAGGGATGTGAGGATGATTTACAACGAGCTTATGGGATAGGACCGGTTAGAGCGAGAAGAATATTTAATATAGTATTTAATGCATCAATAGAATATATTTCAGGATAAAAAGATGAAAATGTGCGGTGTAACTTAGGTGATTGTAAAGCGGGAGTCATAACCCGCCACCGTCTTAAGCGAGGATAGCGCAGCGGAGGGGCGCAGTACCATTTCTGGTAAAGGACGCAGGTTCGACTCCTGCACCTCGCCTTTACAATTGAATATTGCTATTGGTAAAGATGTCATTTGAGAAAATTAAATTTTCTCAAAAAATTTCCACATCACACCCTTGACACGAGGGGGAACAGGTAAGACTTATGCCTCTGCATTTGCAATGAGAGAGCTTGGATTTAAAAAAGTTTTATTTTTAGTTCATAGAGGACAGCTTGCAAGACAGACTAAGAAATCTTATGAGAAGGTGTTTGCAAAATCTGTTTCTATGGGTTTGGTCGGTGCAGGTTATCATGA
>ULNR01033711.1_pt1 | contig 32114 bp, 25 predicted proteins | sample 1951971 | NCBI WGS metagenome assembly ULNR01 (sample SAMEA4835582, study PRJEB28245) | human gut metagenome | biome: gut microbiome; material: fecal sample | place: Denmark | collected 2008 | reverse complement strand
TCCGTTGGGTCGGTTCCGGCGCCAAGCTCATCAAAGAGTGCCAGTGTCTTTTTGTTCGCACGTTTCAAAATATAAACGGTGTTTACCATGTGGGAGGAGAATGTACTCAGACTCTGCTCAATACTCTGCTCATCGCCGATATCGGCGTAAACTTCTTCGTATACGCGCAGGTGCGAGTGGTCATATGCCGGAATATGCAGACCGGCCTGTCCCATCAGAGTAAATAATCCAACTGTTTTTAACGATACGGTTTTACCACCGGTATTTGGTCCGGTGATAATCAATAAATCATAAGTTTTTCCAAGTGTCACATCAATCGGTACGACTTTATCTTTTGGAATCAGCGGGTGGCGTCCCTTTTTAATATGGATGTAATCCTGGTCAAAAAGCGGTTCGCTTCCCTGCATTTTCTTGGAAAGTTTTGCCTTTGCAAAGATAAAATCAAGTTCCGCAAGCAGCAACACATTTCGCTGTAAGTCTTCGGCGTAAGGCGCTGCAAGAGCGCTTAACGACGCCAGTATTTTTTCAATTTCTTCCTGCTCTTTCATACCCAGTTCCGCAAGCTCATTGTTTAACTGCACAATTGCCATCGGTTCAATGAAAAAGGTCGAACCGGTCGAACTCTGGTCATGAATCATACCCGGAAAAGTAGATTTATATTCCTGCTTGACCGGCAGACAATACCTGCCGTTTCGCATGGTGACGATGTTGTCACGCAGCATGGAGCCGGATAGATTCATAGTTGCCGTCAATTGCTCGCGTACTTTATCGTTCGTAGTTTTCATGGCACGGCGAATTCGTTTCAATTCGGAACTCGCATCATCCGCCATTTCTTCCGGACTCAAAATGCAGCGGTTGATTTCCAGACGCAAATCTGGCAAATCCATAAGTGCACCAAAGCGCCCCGAAAGTGCATCTTTCAAATCTTCAAATTTGGCATCATAAGCGATGGCTTCTTTGGCAATCTCCAAACAGCGGGCAATGTCAAGAAGCTCACCCATGCCGAGTACGCCGCCCTTTTCCAGCGGCACCAGACTTGGACGAATATCTGTTAGCCCGTGAAATGGCAGCCTTCCCTGTTTCAAAAGGCGCATGAGTGCGTGCGAAGTTTCGGTCTGCCAGCTAATGATTTCCTCCCGCTTTGACGAAGGCAGGAGGTGACGTATGCTTTCCTTGGCAAGCGGTGTGTCTGCCTCCTCAAGAAGCATGTCAATAATTTTATAATATTCAAGTGTTTGTAATACTTTTTTGTTCACAATGGAAACTCCCTTCATGTAGTGACGCATGGAGGGCGGCGTAGCCGCCCTCCTACACTGCTATTGTACAATATTTGGTTTCTGTTTGTAAAGGGAGCGTTGCGTTTTTTGGGGGCGTAATTCAGCAGAAAGCTTTGTGTTTCGTGGGCGCTTTCGCTAGACAAACGCATAAGGGTATCGGCATGTTAAAGACACATGCCAGATACCCATGTGTTTGTACCCACTCAACACAAAGTTATCTGTTGATTTACAGACACCAAAAAACTTGGCAACGGTTCTGATGGATGAAGGGGAGGTTGTTTTGGGGATTGGTTTGCGGTGTGTGCGTTTGGACGAGACAACGTGGCTTTATGGGGGCTAGGCAACTCTTTTTGTATTTTTCGAGGAAAACGGTTGCTTATGGGAAGAGGGGCAGTGGCTTGGGTTAAGCGTTTGCCGCGGATTTCATTTGGATTGCAGTAATTTAGGAGAAAAACTTTGTGACGAGTGGGTTTTGAGTGCGTCGGTATGTGGCACTGGTAGTTTCAGTGCCCATACTGCTACGCACTCAATTAACGAGAGTGCCCACGAGACGCAAAGCTTTTCTCCTAAATCACGGGAACCCAAATAAACCCCAAAACTCCATCTTGAATAATTCCACCAGTTGTTTTACAATAGAGTCATGAATACACAAACACGAAGAAAAATGATTGCAAGTTTCATATTTGTCATTCTCGTATGCGGCGTCCTTTTTGACCATGTGCCTGACCGCACAGTCATTTCGCAGGGCTTTTCGAATACGATTTCTTCGGATGCGCGGATTGATGGCTCCGGGATTAAATATGCCATCCGCGGCGAGCGGTTTTCAGAGCAGACGCCAATTGTCTGTCTGCTTCGCAGCACTGCAAGAAATACCGGATATTTATCGAGAACACCGCTTGTTTTAGCCGGTTTTGGTTCTCTTATATTTCTCGCTGTATTAACAGCACTCTTATTACATCTCTATGCGAAAGGGCACGACACAGGCAGCCGCCTGCGCATTTTACGATGGCTCTTTCGGACGGACGGAAAAAAACGCACCTTCCATATTGGTTAATTGAATAAAGATGGTTTGTTCTTTTGCTGTAAATCTGCTATTTTTTCATGTCATGTCTTTGATTTTTGGCAAAAGGACGGGCTTGTTATGTCGAAAATTAAATATGGAGGAAAATGATTATGTTGGGAACAATTTTTTTGAATGTAGTTATTTTTATCGGAGGCGCTTGTGGTGTACTTAGTTGTTTATACATGGTATTGTCGCTGATTGCTGTCCTGTTTTATAAGTTTTTCAGACGAATCCGTTTTGGAATTTCATTGTTTGATTAACTGAACTTGGTGAAAAACACCTTGCTTGTTCCCTCCTTTTCTATTATTATGGTATCAGGGTCGAAAAGTTAGCAATCCGGATAACATAAGTTATAAGTTCTCGAAGTTAAAAGAGCTGAAGTTAAGGAGGGAACATTTTTGAAAAAATGGATGCAATTCGTGGGAGTGCCTTTTTTAGTGGCAGGAATTTTTGGAATGATGATAGGACCAAATGTAAATGTATCTGCTGACGAGCCAACAGTGGCTTCTGGGGCCGGCGTGACAATTGAAACACCGGCAGAAACTCCGCTTGGTGCGGCGATTATCACGGCGGCGAAAAAAGCGTCTTCATTAAAACAGGTTACCGTTACATGGACGCAGAGCGGAGAGGCACAGGGTGCCGTCATTTTTAGAAAAAGCGGGAAAAGTGATTTTGCAGAAATTGCGCGGATTTCGGATGGTACACCGGGAAATAAAACGTATGTGGACAAGTCGGTGAAAGCAGGAAAAACTTACATTTATCAGGTCTGCGTGTTCCGTACACGCGCGGATGGTACAACACAGGTGCAGACAGGAGCAAAAACGGCATCGGTAAAATTGGTGCCGGGGAAAATTAAGGGGCTCAAAGCGAAAAAAAGAGGAAGAAAAATTGTGGTAACCTGGAAGAAGGCCAAAAGTGTTTCCGGTTATCAGGTATATACGAAAGTGTTTGTAAAAGGCATTAAGACAAAGTACAGCAGAGCCAAAACGCAAAAAGGGCGCAGCTACAAGCGCGGCATGCTTGTTCACGGCATGAAATACGGCTTTATGGTGCGTGCTTATAAAAAGGTAAATGGCAAAAAAATCTACGGACCATTTACGGCTGTGAAAAAAAGATACTAATATGAAATGGAGATAAAAAAATGAATTATTTGAAGGATTACCGCGAGGGCGAAAAGTTTGTTGGCACGTATTTGTGTAAACAGAAACAGATTTTGAAAACAAAGGCAGGAAAAACGTATTATTCCCTAACCTTACAGGATAAAACGGGAACCGCAGACGGAAAAATCTGGGAGCTGAACAACGGCATTGCCAATTTTGAGCCAATGGATTATATTCACTGCGAAGGAATGGTGACGAGTTTTCAGGGCAATTTGCAGATGAACATTTCCCGCGTCCGCATCAGCGACGAGGGCGAATATGACCCGGCGGATTATGTGCCTTGCACGAACAAAGATGTCGGAGAAATGTTTAGCCGCATTTTGAAATATGTGGCAAGTGTGCAGAACAAATATCTGCGAAAAATTTTGGAAATGTATTTTGTGGAGAATAAAGAGTTTGTCGATGCATTTAAGAAACATTCGGCTGCGAAGAGTGTTCATCATGGTTTCATGGGCGGACTTTTGGAGCATACGCTCAGCGTCACGGATATGTGCCAGTATTTTGCGGAGCATTATCCAATGATTCACAGAGATTTGCTCATCACGGCGGCGTTGTTCCATGACATGGGAAAAATTCAGGAAATTTCGGATTTTCCAATGAATGACTACACGGATGACGGCCAGCTTCTCGGTCACATTTACATTGGCGCACGCTGCATGGAAAATGCGGCAGCACAGATTCCTAATTTCCCGCCAAAATTGAAAAATGAACTCGTTCATTGTATTCTTGCGCATCACGGCAAGATGGAATTTGGTTCGCCGAAAGTGCCGGCGATTATGGAGGCAATGGCGTTACATATGGCGGATAACGCCGACGCGAAATTGCAGACTTTGACGGAAGTATTTACTCAGGCAGGCGACAACATGGGATGGCTTGGTTTCAACCGTATGTTTGAGAGCAATTTGAGAAAAACTTCAGAGGAGTAATGGACTTGGAAAAGAAGAAATTGCAGTTTAAGAAAAATGATGAAATTGTCATTACGATTGAAGATTTAGGAAAAGACGGAGAGGGTATCGGTCATGTAGATGGCTATGCCCTTTTTGTAAAGGGTGCGCTTCCGGGCGAAAAGGTTTTGGTGCACCTAATGAAATTAAATAAAAATTATGGCTTTGCGCGCTTGGTTGAAATTTTGGAGCCGTCAAAGGAGCGCATGACGCCGTCGTGCCCTTCTGCATCGTTATGTGGCGGCTGTACGCTGCAGCATTTTTCCTACGAAGGCCAGCTTGCCTTCAAGGAAAAGAAAGTAAAAGATTGTCTGGAAAGACTCGGCGGTGTGGATTTATCTTCTGTCACATGGCTTCCGATTTTAGGAATGACGGGCGAAAATGAATCTCCGTGGCATTACCGAAACAAAGCACAGTTTCCGGTTCGTGAAGATGAAAATGGAATCCCGCAGACCGGCTTTTTTGCCGGACGAAGCCACCGCTTAATCCCTGCTTCGTCATGTGCCATTCAGCACCCGGTAATCAATGAAGTTGTCGAAACCGTAATGGATTTTCTGCGGACGTATGGCATTTCCGCTTATCGTGAGGAAAGCCACAAGGGGCTTGTGCGCCATATTTACGTGCGCCGCGGCTACCACACCGGACAGATTATGGTGTGTCTTGTTATAAATGGAAATGAGCTGCCGCACGCCGCAGAACTCATTACAAATCTTCGCACGATTGAGGGAATGACAAGCATCTGCCTCAACATCAACACAAAGAAAACAAATGTAATTCTCGGTTCTTCCACAAAACTTTTGTGGGGCAGTCCTGCCATCGAGGACAAAATCGGCGGCATCCGATACCAGATTTCACCACAGTCCTTTTATCAGGTCAATCCGGTTCAGACCGAAAAACTGTATCAGACAGCACTCGATTTCGCTGATTTGCAGGGGGATGAGCGTGTCTGGGATCTCTACTGCGGCATCGGAACCATTTCTCTATTTCTCGCAAAAGCAGTACCAAACGGTCAGGTAACCGGCGTTGAAATTGTTCCGGAAGCCATCGAAAATGCCAAGAAAAACGCAGCATTGAACGGTATCTCCAATACGTCATTTTACTGTGGCGCAGCAGAAGACGTTGTAACGGATATGGTCGCTAAGCGCCGTACGCCGTCAAAAGAAGACCAAAATGGGGCGCTCGCCGACGTCGTTGTCGTCGACCCGCCGCGTAAGGGGTGTGATGCGAAACTTTTGGATACCATTGTTACGATGAACCCCGAAAAGATTGTTTATGTCAGCTGCGACCCAGCGACACTCGCCCGCGATGTGAAGGTACTGGGGGAGAAGGGGTATGAGGTGAAAAAGGTTCGGGCGTGTGATATGTTTCCGCAGGGGGGGCATGTGGAAACGGTGGTTGGACTACAACGCAAAAGTATGTAGAAATCCTTGAATTTACGCACTTTACAGAGTTTTGGACTTTTAATGAAATTGGTGTAAATCATAAAGAAAAAGTACAAGTTCGTAAAGTGGAGGTGTCTGTGGTACTTGACCTCGACACGTGAAACACAATTGTTGTATATAATTACCCTCTCGTACTAAGAGGGCACTAGATAAGAGAGCAAAATCAAAATATAGAAATGCAACAAAAAATTCTTTTGTTATTAGCAATAAAGGTGAAAATGTAAGAAAGGTAGATTTTTTTCATGCATTGAACGGACATGCTAAAAATAAGCATTTATTAGGTGATAGTAAATATAGTCTAAAAAAATTAAATTCTAAAGGTAATGTAGACAAATGGATTGAAGAACTAAATAATTAGCCACTTCTGGAAAGGGGACATATAAAAAAATGTCAAACGGGACAAAATTGAGAATAGATGGGAAAATGAAAAAGACAGGAGGGGGTGGATACATTAAAATTGGAGTTGATTTGTTTAAGAAAGACGGAGCAAAAAAATGGACAGTATCAACAATTCGCACAAAGCAATAATTATTAACGAGGAGATTTGTAATGGCATTTTTGTTCAATAAAGAAAAAAATAAATATATTGAGTTAAATTTATTTACTACAAATGAAAAGGATTGGATCGCATATAGTATGTGTGGTGGAAATATATATCAACAAACAAGGAAAGAGTTGTTTAGATTAGATAATGAGTATTTATATTTTCACAATACTGTATATGAAAACGAAATAGAAAAAATTATTAATGGTTTAAGCAACATAAAAGAGTCATGCCGTTATACATTTGAGCCAGTAGACGAAGGTGAGTTTCGACTTGAATCTCACTATAAGGATAATGTAGTGTATATAAAATGCACGTTTTATGTTGTTGATATGATGGAAAACGAAGGAGTTGAAGACAATATATTTGAGATAGAAACAACATACTTTATGTTGTATGAATTTTTAATACAGTTAAAAAAGGAATATAACATGGTTAAATAAAAACAGCAGGGAGCTTCCTGTATAATTAAAAATACAGAGGATCCAAAGAAAGAAGGTTGAGAAAAAAATACCTCAGTGTAAAATAAGATTACTGACTTTAGCCGGTTAGTAAAAATCCTATTGAACAGAGAGGTATCTATAATGAAGTATAACACACAAAACAAGAAAATTGCATCTATAACCGAAAAAACTTTGATCATTGGAATTGATGTTTGAGATGGTACGGCAATAACTAAATGGCGCTGCGGTTCATGCAATAAAACAAATGGACACAAGATTTGCAGCAACAGGTATGTTACGGATGAGACTTTCAAGAAGCTATTTGTTATGAGCTGGAATGAGATAGTGGAGAAGCAGACTAATTACCAGGAAAGTTGGCAAGACAATATTAAAGGTGATGATGTTCTTATAAGATATAAGACTAGGTTGGTAATGCAGCACGCGGCAGCAGGGACAATAAATGAGTTCGATCTAGAGCTTATGCTGGCGGTAATGGACCACATAACAGTGTTTGAAGATGGCAGGCTTCAGATAAAGTTTTATGATGGAACAGAGTTTGAAGTAGAAACGGAATAAGGGAGTAGAGTTAAATGGCCGGTAGGTGAACCGAGAGTGGTTTGCTTACCGGCTTTTTTGTTTTACAAAATGAAAAAAAATTCTCTTTGACAAAATATTTGTCAATGTATAATATATAAATATAAGGAGGTGCCAACATGAATGAAATAGAAAGATTACAGGATAATTTATTATTGATAAGACGTGCCGCTGGGTGGACTGCTGAGGAGTTTGGCGAAAAGATCGGTGTTACAAGACAGACAATTAATAATCTTGAGGCAAAAAGAAATAAGCTAAATAAAACTCAGTATATTGCTATGAGAGCAGTAATCGAAGCAGAGATGGCAAAGACACCAGAAGAAACAGAAATGTTGGGTTGCATATTAGAAGTGTTTGTAGACAACCCTGAGAATTATAATGAGAAGGATAAAGAGGAATTGTTGGCAAAGGCGAATATGCTTACACCATCAATTCTTGCAGGAACAACTTCTAGAAAAGCGGTATCTAAAGAGCTGATGGGAGCTGCAGGCGCAATGGGATTAGCGGTCGCAATGGTAAATCCAGTCGTTGCAGTTGGCGCTGCAGTTGCAGGAGGCTGGCTGGCAAAAATCTTAAAAGAAAAGGAGTAGCGATATGGGAGAATATATTAAAAAGAAAAAAGACATGAACTTTCAATCAGTTGATTCGTTACAATCAGTTGTTAATGTTGTAAACGAAGCTGCGGCTGCTTTAAATGATAAGAAGAGAACAATAAAGGAGAGTGCTATCCCGGAGGTCCTTTCAGGTGCATTGGGGGCAGGTATCGGTGGAATAGGTTCTTTTGCTGCGTTATATGGACTTGGTACAGTCGGACTTTCAGCAGCAGGAATAACATCTGGATTAGCCGCAGCAGGTAGTATTGTTGGTGGAGGAATGGTTGCAGGAATTTTTGTTTTGGCGGCTCCAGCAGTTGTACTAGCAGCCGGCGGAGTAGGTGTTGCTTCACACTTGAAAAATAAACAGTTGAAGCAGGAAAAGGAAAGATTATATCAGGAAGCATTGAGGCAGCATGAGGCTATTATTAAAGCATTAAAGGAAGAAGTTAATGCTGATAAGGAGAGACTGGATTACTTGAAAAATCTTAATATTTTATTGAAGAGGGCAGTTGAAGACTTACAGCATGATTTGGGTGTAGCATAGGAGGTGTTTTATGTCAGATTACGAAATAAGTAATGTTGATCCTAATCAAGAATTAGCAGAACAAGGCTCTGATAATTTTTGGTTGATAGCTGCAATTGGCCTTGGACTTACAACTATTGGGATCGGCATAAAAGATTTCTTTACCAGTAGAAAACTTAAACAAGAAAGAGAGAAGAAGAAATTATATCAGGAGGCTTTAAAAAAGCATCAAGCTCAAATAAATGAGCTGAAAAATGAAAAGGAGAGTCGTGAGTATAGGGATAGGCTCTGGGCAGAAATTCAAGCTGAAATGGAGGAATAGTTATGGGAAAATATAAGTATTCTGAAGAAGAACAAAAGATGAATAATGTCCTGAAATATCAAGATGATCAACTTAAGGAACTATTGGCGGAGAGCCGAAGTACTCGTAATGAAACAGATGCGGAAATAGAGGCAATGGAGACTTTTTTGAGGAAAAGAGGTCTGGATCCTAGTAAAGCAGCTAAGCAAAGTACTGTTGTAGAGGCACCTAAAAAAGTAATGGTTTTACCTTCCTGGGAGAATCTTTGTGCAGAAGCAGAGTCTGTTGTCGGTGGTTCATGTGAGCTTGAATCAATATTTACTGAGGCTGAATTAAAAAGCAATGAGCTTGCAATTCAACAGTTAAATAAAGAATATAATCAGATACATAAACTTGATAAGACAGATATTGCTATAAGCGCAATTGCAGGTATTGTTGGCGCAGCAGTTGATATTCTTATGGTTGGAATTCCACAAAAAGGTCCAGAAGGCTTAGAAGCCGGTACCCTTTCAAACTTTATTAGAAAGAAATTTGATGAGGCTTTTCCAGCAGACGAAATGGAAAAATTGGCTAATTCTAAAGAGAGTAAGGTTTCCTTTGACGCACAAGATAATAGAAATACAACAATTCGTGTTGAAGGTTTATCAGCTTATTATCATAGATTACTTTCTCTTGGCCATGATCCGTTATTGGGTTTTGTAATTGGAGTGTTTGATATACTAACGGGAAGAATGACAACTATTGATAAGACTGGAAAATTCGTATCGCAGGTTATGGAAAACTATGCTGATAGAAAAGAAAGCGATATCTTTGCAGCATTGGCAAAACAGCTAGCTCATTTTAAATCAGATATTACGACTTCGATGGGATTGCCAGCCCCTTTAATGGGAGTGTTTAATCTATTTCAGTTTGGTAGTATTGGAGAGTATGAGCAGACTGTTGCTGAAATTGTACAGGGTATGTACTATGAAGGATATGACTTTATTCATTTCTGTTCAATGTCAATTCCTGTAATGATAACAGAAGTGATTGTCAGAATATCTTATGCGATTAAAAGAATAAACGAGGGGAAGCGCATACGTGACTCCATTCCATTCTCTTTGAATAGAGAGAAACATCCTAAACTAGCAACAATGTTATTTATAGCGCATTCTGGTGCAACTGCTATTAATGCTGGAAAGGTGTATTTCACTAAAAATCCGATGGCAATAAACTATCCACAGTGGGTCGCCTTTGCTAAGTATTCATATAAGCAACTAAAGTGGGCCATAGTAGAAAAGCCATTTGCTAGGGAGGCTTATGTCGAGGGAAAGTTAGAGGATAGTTGGAAAGAACTTGAAATGGAAATCAGTGAGTCTTTCGAGGAATTTTCAAAAGATTATTATGTGGTTTTCGAGTAAACTGGCATCGAATTGTTATAGAAAAGTGGAGGAGTGACAATTTGACAAGCGGAGAATTAAGAAGGAGATGATGAGTTGGATTATACAAGTTTCTTTTATTCAATAGCTGGCTGCTCGGCAACTATTATTGCAATTATTGGTGGTTTTATAGCGTCAAAATTAATTAGTATTAGCGCAGACAGAGATAAAATTTTAGACAAAATCAAGGAAATTGAGGATGAATTGGATATGAAAACTAGGCAATACAATGAAGCTATGGAAGAACTTAATGCTGATGATGCCTTTGATTTTGTTAGAGATAATATATCTATGCTAATAGAAAATAAAAGCATAGATGTTGTGTATAAAACAGAAGAAAAGCCATGTCTCGAGTATAACGTAATGGAAAAGTATTGGCGTAGAGCTTTGGATATATGCAAAGTAATAGTCAATTTAGATGAAGATGAAATTTCAAATGTGAATTCGGATAAAGTTCCAGTGATATTGGCGACTAAATATGCAAACGATTTTGACTATAGAGTTTGTGAAAAAATAGTACATGAAATTGAGAAGAATACTAAGAAGCGTAATTCGAATTCTTTTTTTGCTACTTCATTAATTGATGCTGATAATATTGTTCCACAAACAGCCGGGATCTGGTATCATCAAAAACGAAGTGAGGCTGAGAAAGCGGAATTAAGAATTGAAGAACTAAAATTTGAAAAAGAACAATATGAAGAAAAAAAGCGACAAATAAAAAAGCCAAAAGGAATGAAATCAGGATTGAGCATTTTTGTTGTGTTTTCAATTCTTGGAGTGTTTTTTCCATTGATTTGTGCGTTGAAGAATAGCATATACAAATTTGAGAATTTGTGTATGCCGATTGTAGCACTCATTTTCTTTGGGGGATGTATATTTATCACATTTGTATATTTGGCGTTATTATTGAGATGGAAAAATGTTGAAATGGAGGTGACGAGACATGAAAGCAATAGAAATGATTATGAGATAAGTCCGCCGGAATGGTGCAACTTTCTGTAATTCGTATTCAGGAGTGCAAAAAATAACAAAAGCACCAAATTGTGCGCGAATGTTAATACGAATCAAAGTTATACCGCATGTGGAGAGTGTGGTTTGTTTGAAAAAAGGGATGTAAAAGATATTAGAATTTTAAGCTTTTTGGAAATGTTTCTTACATTTAGATTGATTTTCTGTAATAGAACGCTTATAATATAGAAAAGTATTTTGTCGTTTTTTGTATAATGATGTAAACAAAACTTATAGAATTTGTGTCTGTAAAGCAAGAATATGTTTATGTTTCAGCAAGAAAAAGTGTATATAAAAAATAGACAAGTGAATAAGAAATGCCAGCTGGAATATAGTGGCTTGAAATGAATGTTTGACTAATCACATATCAGCCATCAAGGGAACCTAGACGGTAGGAAACACAGAAAGTGATTTTCTTTTAATTAATGGGAAATATACGAGGGAGGATTGAAAGTTGCAAAATATAAATGAGCTTATTGGTATTATTAAAGGAATAGATTTTGATGGTGTAATAAATGATAAGGAAGTGTTGCGCCTTCAATCCTGGGTTGAGAAAAATAGAAATCTTGCATATGATAAACAACAAATGGAACTAATTAAAATGGTGGATTCTGTTCTCGAAGATCATGTGATTGATGATTCGGAGAAAGAATTGCTGATAATTGCTTGCGAAGAGTTTTTAAAACATTCAGGAGATAGTTCATCACGTATTTATGAACTCAATGGAATTATTGAGGGCATAGTTTGTGATGGAGAGGTAAATGAAGCGGAAGTTTGGCGTCTTAAAGAATGGATGGATACTTATGGGGATAGTATAAGAGATTACAAACCAAGTTCAGAATTATGTAAGACAATTGATGATATTATTGAGGATGGTGTTGTTACAGAAGAAGAACAGAGTTATCTTCTTAAGATGTTAAATTTCAGAATTAAAAATGCACAATTTGAGACTAAACTTGCATATTTGTGTAAGCTTGTTAAAGAAAGGAGAAATATTGGTGTAGACTTGATTGATATTCTGAATAATGAATCAGCAATGGGTAAAATTCACAGTAGGGCTGAGAGTAATCTCATGCAAGCTGTTGGTTCATATACAGGATATTGCAGCAATCCGGAAATTGTGGTAGTTTCCTTAGTGCTTATTGCAATGCTTGAATATGATGGTAATTATTATGATAGTGTACGAGATACATATAAAAATTTGTACGAAAGATTTCCTGAACAAAAAGTAGAAGGTAGAATTAGGTCTGTATTAAGCAAGTATAAAAAGCAATCTGAATCTGGTAGTAGAACTAGAGTAATTAATGTGGCTCTAGAAAATGCGATTGTACCACAAACATTTCTTTCTGCGTTCTTTGAATTCATTTTTGATATTTATAAGTTGAATTTTGAATATGATCTTCCAGAGGATCCATATGAGGATTTCCAGTTTGTATTTGAAGGATTGAGAAACAATATGCTTTCTGATGGAGATGATATTTCTATTAATGTTACCCAGAAAAGTTACAAGTTAATAGCGTCAACAAAGCAGTTAATCAGTCGTGAAGATGGGTTGGATGCTATTGTTAAGTTAAGTATTATTATTGTAAAACTGATTGATCAACGTTTTTGGGGTAAAGAAGTAAAAATTTTAAATCCCTATCTTAAAGTTGGGTATGAGAGGTGGGAAAGATCTTTAGAAGAAAACACTAGAAAACGTTATGAGCATAAGGCAACTGACTCTGAGTTAAGATCACGTTGGGAGCCAAAGCTATTACTGTGCAACAATTGTGTATACCTAAGTCCTCCTGTGCATAGAATTAAGTCGCAGTACGATTACAGGAATATTGCAGTGGTAGTTCTTAATGATGGAGAGGAGATATATAAAAATAACAGTTGTGATGTACGTGAAATTATTGGAGGATACCAAGTTAAGGCAGAAAAAATTCAGATTACAAAACCTTTGGGAAAACTAACATATAGGTTGGTAGTAGGTAATGAGGTTATATATGATAGTAGAAATAAACTTTATCGTAATTGTATAATTTTTAATGATGAAGGTCGGGAAATACACGATAATATTGATTTTGAAGGAACGATTTATGTTGTCTACAAAAAAGGAGAAACTGTGATAGACAATATCGTTTCAAAAGAGGATTACTGTATAGGATATAAACTTGTAAGGTTGGGGGATGCTATTGAAATCGGACATGATGTTTTCAATTTCTCATCTATGGCAAAACCTGGTATTTTTGGACGATTATATCCTAATTGCAGTGTTCAAAAAGAAAATGAGGATAAAGTAATGCTTGTATACCATGATACTTGTTATGTGGTTTTTGAAGCAGATAAGTCTTCAAAAAAATTTGAAATAAATATTAATCATAAACCACATAAGTTAAGTGAGATGAGGTATAAAGTCACCGAAAAAGTAGGTTCTATAAAGTATGTAGTTGATTTGGATTTGCAGAAAGCGGGTATATATGAAATTGAAGTAAATCAGCTGGTATCAGGTAGTAAAAAAAAGATTTTGCGAGCTGATATGGTATATGATATGGATCTAATGTATTCGAAAGAGGTGTTAGAGGACTCTGTTTATAGAATCCAGGCAGTATCGAAGCTATTAGAACATAGCATTGATACTGAGGTTATGGTAGAAAAATTTAATCCGGACTTTATTAAGTTTGATTACGCAGGAGTTTGTTATAACTATCATTTACCTTTTGACTTTGGATTTTTCAAGTTATCAGGATGTGAATGGCGTTCGCAAGTTGATGACTTATGGATAGATGATGTAAATGATAAGAGTATTTTGACATTGTACGATTCAGAGTGTGAGGGCTTTCTTCTCTATACGGAGTCGGGAACACTGGCAGAGGATGATATTAAGTTAGTTGATAGAGGATATTATAAAGAAGTGCCGATTTCTGTTTTGACATCCTACAAAAATGAAAACAGATATGTTACATTGGCTTTTACTGCAAACGGTAAAGTGAAATATACAGTGCCTTGTTATAATAAGTGTATTATTGATGAAGACAAAACAGAAATATTGTGCTTTGATGATCCTAAAAGAGTGACAATTATACCCGTATTCCATGGTAAGAACAAGGTATTCTACGAATTGTTTGATTCAACATGTGAGAAAATACTTACAAGCAAATTACTAGAGAGTGGGCAAACTAGCACATTTACTAATTTTAAGTCTTTCCAGGAATATATTATACGGTTTCATGAGAAGACAAAGAAGGTTCAAATTAGAAAAAATGATTTGTTATTTGAAGAACATAGGGTGTTTTATTCGAAGGAAGATTTTGTTGGTAGATCATTTAAGATAAAAGAGATTTATTTTAATCAGGTTGTTCGGGGCGAGTTTGTCGAGAAACAGTGGTTTTTGGACAAATACTATTTAAAATTAACAGATGTGATTAATGTACAGGAAGGAATATTTGAAGGACAAATATATAGCAAGTCATATAAGGGTGATTTTTTTCTTCACAATATCAATCCTGTTGAAGTTGAAATATGTAGTGATGTTATTGATGGTACGATGGATATTTATATGACAAACCAAAGGGATGGTTTATTATTTGATCCTGAATACAGAGGAATATTAAATTCATTGGAGCATCCAACTGCACCAGATATTTTTTTGTATACTATTAGCATGAAGGGGGAAGATGAACAGTGAAGAAACTGAATCCGATTGAGAGATCACAATATATAGATCATATGTACAAAGAGTATTTGAAGTCATCATTTGAATTTGGTAAGAGTCATTTGCAAAAATTATTTGTAGAGCAGCTTGAAAAGGAAAAATTATTCAAGGGACCATATGTTGACTTAAGTTTTCCTTTTCAAAGGGGCAAAAACCTAGAATCGTTAATTGAAGAAGGTGTGGTATGTAAATCATTTAAGAGATTAAATGCTATTAATTTTACGAGACCTTTATATTCTCATCAGGAAGAATCAATTCGTACTATTGGAAATGGTCATAGTGCAATAATTACAACAGGTACAGGCTCTGGTAAAACAGAAAGTTTTTTATATCCTATTTTAAACGATTTACTTTTTGATGTTGAAAAGGGAAATAAGGAAGTTGGTGTTAGAGCTATTTTTCTTTATCCCATGAATGCATTGGTTAATGATCAGATTGATCGAGTTAGAAAGATTTTGATGCATTGTCCAGAAATCACTTTTGGTTTCTTTACAGGTGATACACCGGAAAAAGCAACAGCTAATACAAGAAAAAAATTATGCGAAGAAAATGATATGATAATTCCAGATAATGAGTTAGTATCTAGAGAGGAAATTCGCGAGAATCCACCGCATTTATTATTTACTAATTACTCAATGCTTGAGTATTTGCTTATTCGTCCTAATGATTATTCAATTTTTGAAGAACAGAGATTAAAGAATTGGAAATATGTAATATTAGATGAGGCACATACCTATAATGGTTCTCTTGGTATCGAGTTATCACTTCTTCTTAGAAGGCTTACAGGATTAGCACCAAAGCGTCCAAAGTTTATTCTTACCAGTGCGACATTGGGGCAGCAGGGTAAATCGGAGGAAGATATTATTAAGTTTGCCAAGAGTCTTACATCGGCAGATTATGAGATTGGCGATATTATCTTCTCAAAGAGAATTTCTTTACAAGAGAACGCTTTGTATAGAGTTGAAGGCGTCGATTATCAGGCTCTTAAAGATAATATGGAATCTCTGGATGAAGTAAGGAAAATTGCGGGGAAATATTATAACTGTAATGCTTCTAGTGTTCGAGAAGCATTATTCGAGTTGCTTTCTAGGGATGAAAATGTTCATGATTTAAGTGAAATGTTAAAAGATGAAAGTAAGGATTTTAATAATTTATATAACGAGTTTTTTGAATATATGTCAAAGGAAGAACTTATTGCTTTGATTGATATTATCAATGCAGCCGAGAAGGATGGTATTGGTCTCTTTGATTTAAAATATCATTCATTTGTGCGCCCGCTTTCCGGTGCATATATAACTTACGGAAAAGAATCGAAGCTTAGTTTAACCAAGACTAATGAAATTAATGGTATGAAAGCCTTTGAGGTGGGTAATTGCCGATACTGTAATTCTCTATACATTATCGGAAAAATACAGCGCAAAGAAGATGATCAAATGGATTATCTTCTTCAAAATAAAGAAATTGATATTTATGAGAATTATGGAAATGATCAGTATGTAAAAATTGATTATTTCCTCCTTGAAAATGCAATAAATGAGGAAGAAGTAGATAAAGAAATTCTTGAAGAATATAGTGTTTGCGCAAAGTGTGGAGAAATTCATGTAGCAGGAAATCTTAACGCAAAGAAATGTAAATGCGGAGATGTACATCAATTTACTGTGTATCGAGTGAAACAAGGTAAGACAATTGAGGAAGACTCAATTTATAATAATATTGCGCAGTGTCCTTGTTGTGGGCACAAAGGAAAATCAGGTGTTGTTAAGGCTCTTAACATGGGAAAGGACGAAGGTACAGCCCTAATTGCGCAGATGCTTTATGAAGCTATTGATGAAGGGGATCAGGAAACAAAACAATGCAACAAAATATCGCTTAAACCAATGAGCAAGGTGCTTGATGCGCCTAAAGAGAAAAAAGTCAAGCAATATTTAGCATTTTCTGATAGCAGACAACAGGCAAGTTTTGCTGCGGTATTCTTTGATGCTAATCATGTAAGAATGCTTAGAAAGCGTTTGATATGGGAGATGATAGTTCAAAACGGTTATAGAGATATGAGTGTTGATGAACTTGCATCTTATTTGACGGAGTTAATAAAGACAAAGGATTTATTCCATAATCATATGGGTTCCCACAAAAATGCATGGGCAGCAATCTTGGTTGATCTTTTGCGTGTTGACGGTGCATATGATGGGGAGGGGCTGGGATTATATTATTTTGATTTGGATATTCACGAAATATTAAATGAACTTGCGGATGAGGAAATAGAAGAGGAATTTGCTAAGTATAATTGTAAAATGAATAAAAATGAATTAAATATCCTAATGCAGGTTGTATTGGGAGTGTTTAAGATTACACCAGCAATTAATTATGTGAAGTCTACACTCACTCCTGAAGAAAAAAGAGATGTTTTAGGTTATAGAGCATTTGATAACTATGTCATGTTTAATTGTCCTAAAACAACGCAGGGAATTAGAAGTTTTTTACCAGTCAAGAGTGATGAGAATAGAGTTGTAAGATATGTAAAAACTGTATTTGGCTGTACTTCAGAAGAAGCTAAGACTGTGTTGGAATTGGTCTTTAGCCTTTTGGTTCAGAATAGCATAGATGTGAGTAGTGAGAAGATTTTATTTAAACATCAAAAGAAAGACGCATATCAGATTACTGCTAGTCGGTATGTGATTAAAAATTATAAGACCTCAAAATTTTTCCAGTGTAGTAAATGTGGAAGATTGACGCCATATAATCTTAGAGGAAAATGTACACGCGATAAATGTACTGGTATTTTATCAGAAGTGAATCCAGATGAGGCATTAGCAACTAATTTTTATCGTAATCAGTATAAGGAAAAGAAGATAGAAAGTATTGTGATTCAAGAGCATACAGCTCAACTTGAAAGGAAGCAGGCGAAGGAGTATCAGAAAGATTTTAAGAATAAGAAAATAAATATACTTAGCTGTTCTACGACATTTGAAATGGGTATTGATATTGGGGGACTTGAAACAGTATTTATGCGTAATGTGCCTCCTACACCAGCTAATTATGTACAGAGAGCTGGACGTGCGGGGAGACGGAAAGATAGTGCTGCTTATATTCTTACATATTGTGGAATAGGCTCTCACGATTATACATATTTTTCAGAACCTGAGAAGATGATTTCGGGTGTAATCAATCCTCCTTGTTTTAACGTTTTAAATAAAAAGATTATTGTAAGGCACTTAATGGCTACTAGTTTGGGCTTCTTTTTCAGATTGTATCCAGAAATGTTTAAGAGTCTTGAGAACCTTGTTGTTAATGGTGGAACAGAAAAGTTTAAGCAATATATGCTTTCACATCCAGAAGATTTGAATAAATATATCAACAAGAAAATTATTCCGGAAGGGCAATATGACGAGTATAAAAATTTCAAATGGATAGATGAAATGGGGGGAGAAGATGAAAAAATGGCTCATTTTGTAGAATCAATTTTAGAGATGCTTAACGAATATGAACATGCTAAAGAGCAAGCGGTAAAAGATGATCGCGGTTCAGATTCAGATTATTATAAAAAGCAAATAGAAAAATTAAAAAAACAGGATGTGCTACAATCATTATCTAGGTATTGCGTTATCCCTAAATATGGATTTCCTGTGGATGTAGTTGATCTTCAGATATATGAGCATGGTGTTCCCATTAATAAATATGCAATGAGTAGAGATCTTAAGATTGCTATTTCTGAGTATGCACCTGATTCGGAGGTTATAGTTGATAAAAATAAATACACATCAAAGTATATAACACAAAAAAAGAATTTTCAATTTACGAAGAATTGGTTTGTTACTTGTCCTTTATGTAAAAAAACTAATGTTTTTTTGAGTATGAAAGATAATACCAAGTGTAAATATTGTGGTCATGATATGGACTGTGGAGTAACGGAATATTATATTGAACCTAGTTATGGTTTTAAAAGTGGAGAAACAAAGAAAAGCACATATCTTAAACCTAAGAGATCATATGCAGGCGAAGTTACCTATATCGGTGGAGGAAAAATAGATAATAAACGTTTGGTTATAGGAAATGTATTAGGAGTAGAAACAAGTAGTGATGATGAGCTTCTTGTTATGAATAAATCTGGTTTTTATATGTGCCCAGAATGTGGATACAGTGACATAGTGAAGCATGGACCAAAAACACCACAAACATTGAAGAAACATAAAAATTTCAAACAATATGATTGTGCTAATGATACGCTTGAATATATTCGTTTAGGTCATAAATTTGAGACTGATGTTGCCAGATTTACAATACCAATGTTAGATTCTTTCAATAAAATAAGTTTTCCACAAGCATTGTCGTTTTTATATGCATTTTTGGAGGGTGTTAGTATTGCCCTAGGTATTGAAAGAACAGATATAGATGGTGTATTGGAACTTAATTTAGATATGCAAAGTTATGATGTTCTGCTATATGATAATGTGCCGGGTGGAGCAGGGCACGTTAAAAGACTGCTCAGTAAGGATGCTATTGTAAGCTCGCTTAAAGCCGGATTAGATAAGGTTAGTAAGGAATGCTGTGATGAAAATACATCTTGCTACAATTGTCTCAGAAACTATTATAATCAATCATATCATAATAAGTTGGTTAGAAAGCTAGCAAAGAATATTATTAAACAGCTTTTGTTAAAAATAGAAAGAGTTACTGGATCTTATCAGGATAAACGATGGCATTCAAACAGTCAGATATGTCAAGATTTTTTAGATAAATAAGAAAAGCATAATAATAGTGTTGCAATGCTGCTTGATATAGTCTTGAAAATGGAAAAAGAATATGAATATGGGAGGAGATAATTTTAAGGGGGAAAACTTATAATGTGGTATAATATTATAAGAGAATTTGTCAAATAAGGTAGACATATTTTCTAATATAATATAAGAAATAAGAAAGGATGAGTATATGAAAAAGTGGAAGAAACGTTATATTGTTATTACTGCAATCATATTTGTTGTAACATGTGTTGTAGCTGTTCTTCTTGAGTACAATGATAAACGGTTTTCTTTAGAAATGGTTAAGGTTATAAGAAAAATACTAAATTCAATATTTTTATTGATAGCAGTGTCTTTGATAGTATATTTTGTTATCTGTGGTATCCTTACTATGAAACGAGGTATCCATAATATTAAGAAGTGCGATGATGAGCTTTTTGAGAAAATTGATCAATATAAAAAATGTTGGGGGGAAGATAAACATTATTATATAAAACAAATTCAAATAATAAATCTTTACTATGAAGAGGGTGGGAAAGTTGACGAGCTTGTGAAAAACAAAGAAATAGAAAGATTGTACGCACGTGCAGACTTTCTTTTAATTCAAAATTCTTTGTTTGATAATTTGATAACATGCTTCTATTCGTTAGTTATATCTGTCATTGCATCATTTGTATGTCAAATGATGGAGTGCGAAAGCGTATGGCTTATGTTTGTATGGATGGTAACAATATTACTTTCTTTCTTTGTAATTATTTTGTCAAGATATGTCGAAAAGGGACAGGCTGGATCATATAGATATTATATTGATGAATATGAAAGAGGATTGTTGTTACAAAAAATAAAGGATTTAGAGAAGGAATTAACTATTACGGGTGATGATGAACAAATTTTGGAAACAAAGCAGATTGTGATAAATGAACTTATTCGTATTAGACAAAAGAAAAAAATAAAAAAGCAAAAAGAAAAATTGGAGACCGATATAAAGCAGATTGGGAAATTGGATTTGTGTATAGGTGATTATAGTACATGCTATATTCAAAAAATTTATATAAATGGAGTGGTGGGGTGCTTGGTTTATGATCGAGAAAGGGGAAAAGAAAACAGTTACATAGGTGAATTGAATTTGATAAATCAAGAGTATTCAAAATTATATCAAATATTAAATAGATATGAGCTTATCTCGTATTGCGGAAACGATAAGTAGAAGTTCAAGGGAAGTAACGTTTTCTTTTGATTTATTGAACATACACAAAAAGGAAGAGAGGTATATATAGATGAAATTTGAATGGATAGATTTTTATTCGGAGTTTGCGACAAAACTCTTGCTTTTCAAGAATGACCGCAAGGCACTTATTGAAAGAATTAATGATGTTTATACTGCTATTAATATGCAAGTTCCAAAGTTAGAGAGTGGGGGTGATATTATTGATATTGACCCATTTACGATTTTTGGACTCTTCAATAAAGGTATTACAAATTCTAATAGAATAGCAATCATTAGAAGTATAGCTAATGTGTTTGGCATTGAAGCTAAGGTACCAAATAATTTTGATGGAATTCCAGTGCTTAATAATCTAAAAGCAACATTTTATGCTTTTAAGGAAGATAGAAAAGCAGATGACATCGATAACATTTGGAACGTTTTTGAGGCAGCATTAAGACTGGCTGATAATGACACGGAACAGAATCGCAAAGAATTTTCAAAGTGGTACGATTTGGTACATGACCAACGGTGTATTCGCTGGAATATTACAATGGGGCTTTATTGGATTAGACCATACACTTATATTAACCTTGATTCCAGAAATAGGTGGTATATCTCTAATGTAGAAAATATGCCTGCTGAATTTGTAGATTCCATTAAAAAGAAAATTAATAAGGTGCCAAATGCGACTGATTATCTTTTTATAAAAGATGCTTGTATCAAAGCTTTGGAGGTAGGAAGTTATGAGTACAAGAACTATCCTGAGCTTTCGTATAGTGCATGGATTGTTTCGGAACAGGTAAATAGGCAGAAGGCAGCGGCTAATGGAAAGAAGTTATCAAATGCGGCATTTCTTCGCTGGTTCAAACCTTTAATTCAGGCTTTGCGTGATTTGGGAGGTTCTGGGACCCCTGCAGAAGCGCGTGCAAAAATTGTTGAAAATGAACAATTGTCTGACGAAGAGGTAAATGCCATTAGAGGTAAGAACAACGTTAACAAATTTGAAAATGAGGTGGCTTTTGCTCGCAGCTATTTAGTAAATGCTGGATATATTGATAAGAGTATTTATGGTGTCTGGACGTTGACGGAAGCTGGAAAGTCTGTAGAAATGACTGATGATATGGCTTCTGATATTTTTAAAAGTGGTGTAGCTCAGGCTCAGAACAGTCGTGAGAAAAAAGGTGCAGCAATTGCAGATGATGATGTGGATACAGTTCATTATTGGATTTATGCACCGGGAGAGAACTCGTGTATGTGGGAAGAGTTCTATTCAGAGGGAATTATGGCAATTGGCTGGGGCGAGATTGGTGATCTTAAGACATTTGATTCCAAAGATGCAATGAAGTCTAAAATGAAAGAAACATTTGATGCCAGCCTTTCATATAAAAATGCAGCCCATGCTACATGGCAGTTTGTCAATGATATGAAAATTGGTGATATAGTTTTTGTTAAGAAAGGTATGCACCAACTTGTTGGGCGCGGTGTTGTTTCGTCTGATTATGAATATGATGCCGATCGTAATGATAAATATGGTAATATTCGTAAGGTGAATTGGACGCATAAGGGGGAGTGGCCTCATCCGGGTCAAGCTGTTATGAAGACTTTAACTGATATTACTTCATATACGGATTATGTAGAAAAGCTCAATGCTTTATTTGAAGATGAATCTGCTGAGGACGTAGAGGAAGTTTCTAAGAATTATCCAGTGTATACAGAGGATGATTTCCTTGACGAGGTATTTATGACGGAAGAAGAATATTCAAAGTTGGTGGGAATTCTTAAGGCAAAGAAGAATGTTATCCTGCAAGGAGCACCAGGGGTTGGTAAGACTTTTGCTGCTAAACGACTTGCATATTCCGTAATGGGAGTAAAAGACATTGACCGTGTTATGATGGTTCAATTTCACCAAAGCTATTCTTATGAAGATTTTATTATGGGATTCAGACCATCAACCACAGGTTTTGAATTGAAAAAAGGAGCATTCTACAATTTTTGTAAAAAAGCAGAGATAGATAGCGATAACGATTACTTCTTCATAATTGATGAGATAAATCGAGGAAATCTTAGTAAAATTTTTGGTGAATTGTTTATGCTGATTGAGAATGATAAACGAGGCATTGAATTGCAACTTTTGTATTCGGATGAGAAATTTGCGGTTCCTGCAAATGTTTACATTATTGGTATGATGAATACTGCAGACCGAAGTCTTGCAATGCTTGATTATGCACTTAGAAGAAGGTTTGCATTTTTTGAAATTAAACCAGGATTTGAAACAGATGGTTTCCGGGAATACAGAATGTCTTTGGATAATGATAAGTTTAATAAGCTAATTAATTGTGTTGAAAATTTGAATTCAGTTATTGCTTCAGATGAGTCACTTGGTGAAGGGTTCTGTATTGGGCACAGTTATTTCTGTAACCTTGAAGTTGATAAGATAGATAATGAGTGCTTATATGGGATTGTAGAATATGAATTGATACCACTTCTTAAAGAGTACTGGTTTGATGAGCCAACAAAGGTTAAAGATTGGAGCAATAATCTAAGGAGTGCAGTTAAGTGATACCTATACAAAATGTTTATTATATGCTTTCGTATGCTTTTCAGGTACTGAATGAACAAGGATACAAAAATATAGCTACGGAAAAATTTAATAATACTGCCGAACTTATGGCAGCAATACTGGCGAAAGGCATAGCCATTCAAATTAAGCGAGGTCTTGGAAAAGAGTATATTCCACAAACAGAAGCGATGTCTTCTCTTAAAGGAAAGCTTGATATTACAGAGTCGATAAAAACACAGACAATGCTGAAAAAACAGATGATATGTAGTTACGATGAGTTTTCTGTTAACGGAATGATGAACAGAATAATTAAATCAACGGTGGAATTGCTTCTTAAATCGGATATATCAAAGCAAAGAAAAAAAGAGCTTAGAAAGCTCATGGTATATTGGGGAGATGTAGAAACTGTGGATCTTTATTCAGTTAACTGGAATATGCGATTTGACCGTAACAATCAGACTTATAGGCTGCTTATTTCGATTTGTTACCTTGTGGTCAAAGGTTTGTTACAAACCAATTCTGATGGAACTACTAAGCTGATGGATTTTCTCGACGAGCAGCGTATGTGTAGATTGTACGAGAAATTTATTTTGGAATATTACAGAAAAGAACATCCAGAAATAATAGCGAATGCATCACAGATTCCCTGGCAGTTAGATGATGGAATTGGTTCTATGCTTCCGGTAATGCAAACAGATATTATGCTTAGTTATCAGGAGAAGATTCTGATTATTGATGCAAAATATTATGGTAATACGACACAGACTCGATTTGGAACTCATACGTTACATTCAGGAAATCTGTATCAGATTTTTACCTATGTAAAGAATAAAGAGGCTGAGTTAGCTTCTCAGCCTCATGAGGTTTCAGGAATGCTTTTGTATGCTAAGACGGATGAGGAAATTTACCCGGATAATAAATATCAAATGAGTGGTAATCAGATAACGGTTAGGACACTGGATTTGAATTTACCATTTTCGGAAATAGCAGAGCAGTTAAACATGATTGTAATGTCGCACTTCGATTTATCAAAGTGAATATGAATTGAACGAGGTGTCTAATTTGAAAAAATGAAATTACCATCCGCTCCAGCGCAACGGAATTCTTAACCTATGTTGCCCCTGTTGGTAATGAACAGGACAGCATTGAGATGTGCTATGATGATAAGCGTCTGAAAAAAGGTGGAGTATATTAAGGATGTATTGAGGAATTAAAAAAAGAATACTTTAAATGTGTAATTGACATTATGGTATATATGCCATATAATATATACAAAGGAGATTATATGACAGAGTTTAAGTTAATAGCATATGAAAAGGAAAATGGCGAAGTTCCAGTAGAGGAATTTCTTGATTCAGTTAATCCTAAAATGCGAGCTAAGATATTTGGATTATTGGGGATTCTTCAAGAAAAAGGGAACATGCTTAGAGAACCGTACAGTAAGCACTTAGATGATGGAATATTTGAATTGCGTTGTAAATTTGGAAGTGATATCACCAGAGTCTTATATTTTTTTTATTATGAGGGAAATATAATACTGACGAATGGTTTTGTTAAAAAGACACGGAAAACTCCAAAAGAAGAAATACAGACTGCAAAGGATAGAAGAAAGGATTTCATAGAAAGGGTGATGAAAGATGAGAACATTTGATGATATGCTTTCTAAGCAGTTACAGGATGAAGAATTTAAAAAAGAATATGATGCAATCCAGCCAGAGATGGATGTTATAAGGGCTATCGTAGATGCTCGTACTTCTCAGAATATGACGCAGAAGGAGTTGGCAGAGCGTACTGGTATTAATCAAGCAGATATCAGCAAACTTGAGAATGGAACAAGGAATCCTTCTGTTAATTTGCTTAAGAGATTAGCAGATGGTATGGGGATGGCTCTCAAGATTGAGTTTGTGCCAAAACAGAAAGTGTAATTATATGACATCACTAGTTTGTTGGCTGGTGATGTTTTTTTATGGGTTTTAAGTTAAGTGTGAAACGTATTAGAAGCATTAAACATGGGCAGCAGCTCCGGAAGGCAAAGTAGTAAAAAGTGATGTAAATATAGAGAAAAATTATCTTTCAGAACAGGAAATGCGGTCATTAGAACGTATTGTATCAGCTTATTTGGATTTGGCAGAGGATCGCGCAGAGCGTCATATTCCGATGATGATGGAGGACTGGTCAAAGCATCTGGATTTATTTCTGATGGCAGATGACAGAGAAGTCCATATTGGTTCGGATAGGTGCATAATTTTGTTATGTCAATAAATTATATGTAACTTGAAACATAGATTGGAGGATGTTTATATGGAGGTTTCAAAGAAAGATTGGAAATTATTCAGAGCTTGTATTGGCGAATGGCAGGAAGCATATATGGAGCGTTTGACTAAAGAATATATAGATTTATTAAGTGGAGATGAGAACGCTTCTGATAAGTTTTGGGAGCTGGAAGAGCGCATAAAAAAGGATAAGAAACATCCGGGAGTAATGCTTGAACTAAGAAAAGAAAATATGATTTTTGATATTGTGGCACTGATTAATAGAGATGTAATTACGGTTGCAGATTTGAAGGATTTTAGCGATGAGTTAAAAGAATATGTGAATTACCTTTTGCATAGATAACGGAGGGTATTAAGCACATAAGAATTGCAGGTGATATTTGTGAATATAGAAGCATATGATGCGGAGTCTTTAAGAAAGCTTGTCCGAATTCTTGAATATGAAAATAGGATATTGAAAGACAAGCTAAAGAAAGAAAATATTCCATATGACGAGGTCAATCCTTTCGAAGAGACAATTGATAGCGTAGAAGAGTATGACCCTGACCAGGGTGGTCGTATTGTCAACCCATCGTTTATAACAGAGAAAATGGCAACACACTTCTTTTCTATGTTTTGGGGACGCGAGGATGTTTATGCAAAGCGTGGCAAGAATGGAGGCTATTTTCCGCAATGTGATAACAGATGGGATAACAGACAGTGTCCAAAACAGCGGGGTGAGAAGATATTCTGTGATGAATGTGAAAACACTAAGTGGACGCGGCTGGATGCTAAGAAAATTATTTCACATCTATTAGGGTACAAGGAAGATGGATCGGATGTAATAGGAGTATATCCGCTGTTGACAAATGGGATGTGCAGATTTATTGTATTTGATTTTGATAATCATGAAAAAGGCGCAGAGGCGACAGATTTTGCTAACACGGATAATGAATGGTATAAGGAAGTAGAAGCCCTTAGGAAAATGTGTGAGATAAATGGTATTAAGCCGTTGGTTGAGCGTTCTCGTTCGGGTAAAGGTGCTCATGTATGGATTTTCTTTAAGAAAGCAATACCGGCGTCGGTGGCAAGAAATTTTGGGTTTATGTTATTGGATAAGGGTTCGGCATCTATTAACTTAAAATCATTTCATTATTATGACAGAATGTACCCATCTCAGGATGTAGTAAGTAGTATTGGAAATCTGATTGCATTGCCATTGCAGGGACAGGCGCTTAAACATGGTAACAGTGCATTTGTGGATGAAAATTGGAATGCCTATCCAAATCAGTGGGATGTTTTGCTAAATAAAACAGAAAAACTGGGTATGGAGGATATCGAAAAATATATGTCGAGATGGCAGGCAGAGTTGGCAGAAAGCAGGGGAATGTTTGCCGGTACAGATATGAATTGCAGACCAAAACCATGGAAGAAAAAATGTAAGTTTTTTAAGGCGGATGTTGTAGGCAAGCTACATATGGTACTTAGCAATGGTGTCTATATCGACACACTAAATCTTATGCCGAGAATTCAAAATCAGATTCGTAGTCTGGCTGCTTTTGATAATCCGGAATTTTACAAAAATAAAAGATTGGGATATTCCAATTACTATAATTTTAGTGCCGTATATTTGGGCAAAGACGTTGATGGGTACATACAGGTTCCGAGAGGGTTAAAAGAACGGATTATCGAGGAATGTAATAAAGCTGAAATAGTTGTAGATATATCTGACCAGAAAGAAAAAGGTCGTCCAATCAGAGTTTCTTTTAAAGGAGATTTGAGGATGCAGCAAGAGTTGGCAGCAGAGAAGTTATTGGCATATTCGGATGGTGTATTAAGTGCAGCAACTGCATTTGGAAAAACAGTTGTTTGTAGTTACCTGATTGCGGAACGCAAAGTAAATACTCTTATTTTGTTACAGAGCAAGGATTTGCTGAATCAGTGGGTGGATGAGCTGAACAAATTCCTGGATATTAGGGAAGAGCCGCCAGAATATGAAACAAAAACTGGCAGGAAGAAAAAGAGAGATAGTGTTATAGGTATTTTGCATGGTAATAAAAAAGCTTTGACAGGTATTGTAGATGTTGCTATGGTTGGTTCTATGTATAGTAAAGGTAAGTTCAATGACTTAATTAATTCTTATGGAATGGTAATTATGGATGAATGTCATCATGCAGCATCCAATACCTCTATGGAACTGTTACAGAGAATTAATGCAAAATATGTATATGGTGTTTCTGCGACGCCGAAGCGTGGGGATAGTTTAGATAAAATTATCTATATGCTGCTTGGACCGCTTCGTCATAGATTTACAGCATTGGAGAGAGCACAGGAGCAGGGAATAGGACATTACTTTGTGCCAAGGTATACAAGGGTAGTAGACACAGTTGACAGCAAAGATGATATTAACAAAGCGTATAGTCTGATTAGTACTAGCAGGGTTCGTAATGAAATGATTATAGATGACGTAAAGAAGAGTGTTGCGCAGAAACAAACACCGGTTATATTAACCAGATTTAAAGAACATGCAAAACTTTTGTATGATGCGTTGAAAAATGAAGCTGACCATGTATTTCTTTTATATGGGGATAATTCAGATAAGGAAAATGCAGAGATACGTGTTAAGTTGAAGCAGATTCCTAAAAATGAAAGTCTTATTTTGGTTGCAACTGGACAAAAAATAGGAGAAGGATTTGACTTTCCAAGACTTGACGTATTGATGCTTGCTGCACCGGTATCTTTTGAGGGGCGTCTGGAACAGTATGTAGGAAGATTGAATCGTGACTATGAGGGTAAAGATTCTGTTTATGTATATGATTATATTGATGCCCATGTGAGATTCTTTAATAAAATGTATGGCAAAAGGTTGAAAACTTACAAGCGTACCGGATTTTCCATATGGACGGGCGATGTACGGTCTAAGCAGATAATTAATGCAATATATGATTCTGGTAATTATAAAGAAAAATTTGAGCAGGATATTGTGGAAGCAGAGAAATCAATTGTGATTTCCAGTCCGGACATACGACAGGTCGAGATTGACAGACTGTTATTACTGGTCAAAGATCGTCAGGAACAAGGGGTAAATGTGACGGTTATTACAACAGACCCAGAAGAAGTGATTTATGGTAGTGCGGATGTATGTTATCACTTGATTAAGTTGATGAAACAAGTGGGCATAAATGTAGTGGCCAAAACAGAAGTCGGAGAAAGATTTGCCGTTATAGATGATGAGTTGGTATGGCATGGCGGAATGAATCTGCTTGGCAAGGTAGATATATGGGATAATTTAATGCGAATTAAAAATCATCAAGTAGCGGCAGAATTGTTAGAAATTTCGCTTGGTACCACAAGAGAATTTGAAGGAGGCTAATAATTGTTATTCAAATTATCTCGGTTCGGGCGAATGCAGCAGACGTATTATAGAATACAGGATTTTGGTGTTAAGTTTTCGAAAATATTTTTCGTGTTCTTGACAAAAACACATGTAGCAACTATAATTAAATTACCTGATAGGTAATATGGCGAAAGGAGGGAGGACTTGGAATTAGTTTATACAGATGCAAAAACGGAGAAACAATGTACGAGTTTAAAGGTAGCAAGAAAGTTGTTTGGTGGAAATGCTGCACTTGCAAATAGCCTTTTTGCAAGAATAAATGCTTTGAAGCAGGCAGAAACTATTAAAGATATTATAGTCCAACCAACCTTTCACTTTCATAAACTTGAAAATAAAGGTGGAAGAAATTTGGATGGATATTTTGCAATTGATGTGAAATCAAGAAAGGATCAGTGGCGCATAATAATAGAACCACTAAATGAAAATAAGGAACCATATGTTCCGTGTAATATTAATGAGATATCGCAAAATGTGAGGATTGTTGAGATAACGGAGGTGAGCAAACATTATGAGTAATTACATTGAGTATAATGATACGATTGCATTTCACCCAGGATATTATATTAAAGAAATTGTGGAAGAAAGTGGATTGACTCAGGAAGATTTTGCAAAGAGATTAGATACTACGCCGAAGAATTTAAGTTTGTTGATTCGTGGGGAGCAGAGCTTATCTATTGATATTGCAATGAAGCTTTCTAGAATGCTTGGTACTAGCGTAAATTATTGGCTTAATTTGCAGAATTCTTATGATGCTTTGATTGCAGAATTTAAATCACAAGAAGAATTGCTGGAAGAAAGAAAAGTATTTGAATTATATGACTACAAATATTTTAGAGAGAATTATGGGCTTCCGGATTTGCCTAGAAAAAAGGATGAACAGATTAAAGCGGTTCGTGAATTTCTGAAGGTTGCAACATTAACAGTGTTTACCAAGAGAGATATGGCAGTAAACTTTAGAAGTTCAACAGAAGCATTAGAAGAAGCTAGTACAGTTAAGGCAAATACTATGGTTCAGATCGCAACTAATAAGGCATTGGCTGTAGATGCACCCAAATTTAATAAAAAGAAATTTGAAACTGCGGTACATTATGCGCTGACATTGACTAAAAATCATAGCGAATTTTATCCATTGATTCGAAAAGCTTTCGAGGAGGCTGGTGTTATCTTTGTAATACTTCCTAATATTGTTGGCTCAAAGATTAATGGAGCTACCAAAAAAATTGGTGATAATATAATGTTGATGGTTAATGATAGAAGACTTTATTCAGACTCATTTTGGTTTACATTGTTCCATGAGATTGGTCATATTATTAATGGTGATTATGGAATATCGTTTGAGAAAGAATCTGGGGAACAAGAGCATGCTGCTGACTTGTTTGCGGAGGATAGTCTCATTCCAAGAGAACAGTATAATAATTTTGTGGCAAGAGGAAGATTCGGATTAAAAGATATTATTTGTTTTGCAGAATCGATTAACAGAGATCCTGGCATTGTATTAGGAAGATTGCAGAATGATGGTTTGGTCGGATTTGATGATTGGACAATGAAGCCAATAAGACATAAGTATAGGGTTAAAATGGCGTAATATCATAGTAAAAGATTGAAGAACCGATTATGTGAGTTGGGTTCATGATGTGAAGCAGCGTTATGTGTCTGCACAGATAAAATCAGCGGTCAAAGTAAATACAGAGCAGCTTTTCTTTAACTGGCAGTTGGGGCGGGATTTGGTTGAGAGAAGAGCAGAGGAGAAATGGGGAAAAGGAATTGTGGAGCAGCTTAGTCTTGATCTGCAGAATGAATTTCCCAAAGCGAAAGGATTTTCGGCAAGAAATCTTTGGAATATGAAAAATGGTATCTATTCTATTCCGAAAATGAAAGTTTTTCAGAACTTACATATCGTATGGAGGAAAGTCTCGATATGAAAAGCCTAAAACTGCACCAACTTGGTGCAGAAATGGAATTTCCTTCTGTTTTTGGATTTGTTTCATTACCGGCAGGATATGATGAAAAAGAATTAGAGGATGCTTTGGAACAGAACATAACAAGATTTTTGCTGGAACTTGGATCTGGTTTTGCTTTTATTGGACGTCAGAAAGAGATTATTGTAGCAGGAAAAACCAGAAAGATTGATATGCTTTTTTATCATATAAAACTTCGATGCTATGTTGTCGTTGAGTTAAAAGCGGTATCGTTTGAACCGGAATTTGCCGGAAAACTGAATTTTTATGTGAATGCAGTAAATCAGTTAATGAAAACGGATGATGACAATCCGACGATAGGGTTGCTTATATGCAAGGATAAGGATCAAACGGAGGTACAATGGGCGTTTCAGGGGATTGAAACACCTATGGGAGTTGCAACCTATGATAACATTCGGATGAATGAGATTAAGTCTCAGCTGCCATCGGAGGAAGCTATTCAGAAACGCCTGGAACAGGCAGAAGAGGAATACCTGCTGAAATTGCAGGAAAAGTTTAAGTAGATTAGATACAACGGCATCGTTATAAAGGAGTCATTAAAGTCACTAAGTGGCTCTTTTTTTAATGCGATAAATCGCACAAATATACTGTGAAACATGATTCTAAAGAGATTATTTTTAATATAACCCCCCACAAACTTGATAAAAACTCTCACCTGCACCTATTGATTTTTACCCCAAAATTCAGTAATATAAAAGAGGTTAGACAAGACTAACCAAAAAGTGAATAAATCATGTGGACTCCTCGTATTAGGTTGTGAATCCTGAACGCATCCTATGCAGAATTGAATGAAATTCTTGCGGGGAGTACTATTATTTTGCGGAAAAGGAGATAGTGTTACGATGAATTTTTTGGAAATTGAAAAGGTAGTTGGACGTGAGATTTTGGATTCGAGAGGCAATCCGACGGTGGAGGCAGAGGTGACTTTGGTAGACGGAACCGTGGGAAGAGGTACCGCTCCAAGTGGTGCGTC